>Ga0118677_10002773_pt1 | contig 34483 bp, 28 predicted proteins | sample AliMusrvi5mmetaG_FD_86154 | JGI IMG/M metagenome (GOLD analysis project Ga0118677, IMG submission 86154)
TGGCCGGACCACAACGAGCCCTCCGGCATCGAAAGGCTGTTCGATCCGAACGACAGTGCCGAACCCCGCGATCTTGTCCGGCAGACCGCGTACCCGCACATCGACATGATTCCCGTGACCGGCCATTTTGCCCGGCAGGACCTTTCGCAGCCGGGCCAATGGGAAACCCAGCAGCTCCAGGCCGCCCTTGCCGACGCCGTCACTGACCTGCTGCCGGACTACGACTATATCCTCTTGGACTGCCCGCCGCGAATGTCGTTGGCCAGTTATGCCGCCCTCTGTGCATCCGATTTCGTCATCATCCCCTTGGAAGCGGCCGACTGGGGCGCCCGCGGCACGGCCAGCGTCCGGGCTGTCGTCCAACGGGTGCAACGGCACGATAATCCCCGGCTGAAGCTCTTGGGCTATGTCGTCTCCAAGTTCAAGCGAGCCCGCACATTTCAACTCACCTATCTGGCCCAGATCCGCCAGTCATTCGGCAACCAGGTCTTCCAGACCGCCATCCCCGATCTTGCCCGCTTCGAACGATCAGTCGACGAAGGCATTCCGATTACACTCCATTCCCCCAGTTCCCATGCAGCAGGTATTGCCCGGCAGTTCTTCGACGAGTTCACCGATCGCATTGCCAAAGAACACGACGCAATCCGCGGCCGTGAGGGCTCAATCCGCCATCAGTCGGGAGCCGCAACTCGCGTTTGACGAGGAAGACAGCCATGTGCCCGCCCGCCAGGACGGCCGCGTGCCGTTGCGGAACACCTACCGCATCGAACTTGCGCTGATCGACCCCGATCCGAACCAGCCCCGCCGCTTTTTTGACCAGGACGCCTTGGAGGAACTGGCCGCCTCGATCCAGGCCCGCGGCATCGAACAGCCGCTCACCGTGCGTTGGGAACCGGAGGCTCGCAAATATCGTATCATCGATGGCGAGCGTCGTTACCGGGCTGCCGGTATCGCTCAGTTGACGGAGGCCCCTTGTCTTGTGAAGGATGCCGATTCTCGCGAGACGCTCATCGACCAGATCGTCCACAACTGGCAGCGGGCCGACCTTCGCCCCTACGAGACGGCCGACGCCTTGGTCCGCCTCAAGAGCGAGTTCAACATGACGCTGGCCGAGATTGCCCGGCTCACCGGCAAGTCGGTTGGCGAAGTCGGAAAACTCGTTGCCTTGGTTGAAAAGGTTGTGCCGGAGGTCCAGGAGCGGGTTCGTGAGATCGGCATTGCCTCACTCACCAAGCGTCATCTCTACACGCTCTCGCAATTGGCCCCCAAGGATCAGAAGCGATTGGCCGCCCGTATCGAGCGCGAGCAGCTTACCGCCGCAGAGACCGAGCGGCTGGTGCGTGCCGGCCTGGAGCCGGCCCGCCACGAAGAGGTCCGGTCAGTTGGACGCCCGCAAAAACACGTTCGCATCGCCACCAAGTTCGGCATGGTGCAACTCACGCCGGCGGACCCGCATTTCAACGACGAGACCCTATTGGCGATGCTCCGCGAGGCACGCCGGGAGATCAGCGGGGCGGAATTTCCTGAGAAATAGGCGCGGCCGCTTTAGCCCTGAGCCAAGCGGACATCGGCCCTAGCCATACGTATTTTTCCCCGGGAAAAATCCCCGGTTCGGCGACTATTCGGTTCCGGATGCAAGTCGAACCCGCTAGCGCTACACTCGCACCATGCGAACGCTGCGCTTTGCAGGCGAAACCGACGCTGAGTTCCGCACGCGGGCAGAACGTGCGGGTCGGATTGCGCGAGTGCTCGCTGATGCTTGTCTGGAAAACCGCCTCGTTCAGCGACTGATCGCTGAAGGGCGCCAGACGATCTCCGACTGTGTGCGCAACCCGACCGTCCGCGTCGAATTCGAACAGGCCATCGCCATCGGCGGCGTCGGCGAGACCCTGACCGCGACCAAGAACAAGCATTGGGGATCCGGCCCTTGGATCATGCCGCTAGAGGCAGAAGACGAGTTCTTCCCCGACCGCATCACTTATCTCTATCGGCCCAATTGCCTCTACAACCGGCGATTTGAACAACGCATGCGGCTCAAAGAACTTCTCGGGCGACATCGTCCGCTCGTGGAATATGCCAAGAACCGGTACATTACCAAGGCGATATTCCTGCACCGGATTACCGAGGAACAGACGGCCGCGATCCGCCGCATCCTCGGAATCATGCCAGGTGAGTTTTGGCGTGCATGCAAAGGCAAGACGTTCCTCGACCTGCCGAAGCGAGCCGTGCAACTCCTGCTATTCGACGACGAACAGTGAATTGCCCGCAGACACGACGGTAACGAGAGAGGTCTTGGGGCGTGGGAGGTTGGAACCGAGCCTGTGGGAGGATGAAACCAAGACAATGGGAGGTTGGAACCGAGAGCGTGGGAGGTTGAAACCGAGGAACTGGGAGGTTGGAACCGAGACTTTTCAGGGCACTTTGGCTTGCCGACGCCCTTAAACCGCCGGCTTTTTTGCCGACAACCTTTATAACCTTCTATAACCTTTAACACACCCCTGCTTTTGACTTCCGCTGCCGAGCCATCGTACCATGCAGGGCGATGTTGTGTGTGCCAACGAATCTCGACGAACCAGCGAAGCCGCTCGACGACCCTTCGCTGGGGCTAACCAGTGGGGCAATCGCGTCGCGCTCCCTGAAGGCTGAAGTAAACCTGCTGCGGTTGCCGCTGTTCGCGTTGCACACCAAAGGCCTCTCCACGCTCGACGGTTTAGAGTGCCGCGGCCGGCTTCGCCGTGACGGCGCCGTGCAGGAATACATCCTCCGCATCAGCCGCAATATGGATTCGCTCTACCCCGGCCCGCTCTCACGAAAAGTTCACTTTGCCCTTTTAAGTATTGCCACCGAACGCGGCTTTCCCCTTGCCAATCCTATTGCCTGGACATGGCGTGATCTGTGCCGGCGGATGGCCATCGCCTACGGCGGCCACAAGACCCTCAAGGCGATCAAGACGGCGATTCGCTCCACCCATGGCATTGTCATCCACAGCCGATACGCGTTCTTCAGCCGGTCAGATGGGCAACCCTTGCCGTTCCATGAGCGCGGCCACCATCTTTACAGCGACTACGCCTTCTCCAATGAGCCCCGCGACGACGGCACAATCGCCGACACGAACGCTGTCTGGTTCGCCGACTGGTACATCGAAAACCTAAATGCCCTCTACTCGGCTCCCATCGACTATGATCTGTGGAAATCATTGGAGGCACGCAGCCCTACGGCGAGCCGTTTGTACGAGATTCTCCTCCTGAATCTCTACAGCGGAGCACCGGTCTTCCGCGTCAACTACCCGAACCTTGCCAAGCTGTTGCCTGTGCGCAGCGAACGCTATCTGTCCGATGCCCGCCGACAGCTTGATCCGGCCATTGTTCTCCTGCAACAGGCCAACGTGATTGCCGCCGCAAGTTGGGAGGAGAATGCCCAAGGCACCATCCAACTTCAGTTGTCGCGCGGACCTTTGCTACGTTCCGGCCGGCGGCCGAGCGACAAAGACTCGGCTCTGCCGGCCGAAGAATCGCTGGGCACGCTGCAAGTGAGGGAAGTTCGGAACGCTAGGCCGGTGGAGAATCAACTTCTCCGGCAATTCTACCAACTCTGGTCAGGTGACACGTTCACGAAGCCGAGTCCCAAGGAAGTTGTGTTGGCACGGGAACTGATCGAACGGTATGGCCGCACCAAACTACATACCCTCTTGCCGCTAGTCGTGAAGCGGCTCAAGGACGACTGGCCCGATGCCAAGACCTTCAGCGCCATTGCTCGCTACCTGCCCGAGGTCAACGCCGAGCACGAGCGAAAGCAAGAGGCCATTCAGCACGAGAAGGAACGCAATCATCAGGAGCAAAGCGATCAAGAGAAACTGGAACGATCGCGGGACGAGCAACGGAAGTTGGTTGCACATTGGCGACCGGCCTGGGAAGCCCTGTCGGGCGAAGACCAACAGCAGATCGAAGAGACGGTACGAAGGAAGTGGCCGTATATCGCCCGCCTGCCGGACATGTTTGAACGATACTGCATTATGGAACTCGCCCGAGGCCAAGCGGAGAACTTGCCGGAATGAACCAACCGCGAAAAGATGTGCATCCGCGGTGTCACCACGTCCTGTTGGTGCCATGCCCCAAAATTCGACTGCGTGCAAGTCCGCGTTTGTCCCCGCGTTCACATCCGAGGTCTCCCGCGAAGCCACCGGCGGGCGGAGCCGACCGGATTGTGGCTTGCGGGAGACGAAAGATCGCCTCTGCGAGGGGACCGCACTCGCGGAGCTTCGCCCGCGAGCCCCCCGCACCCGACTTCCGCCTGACGGCTCGTACCTCGCCGATCTTGGCCGGGCGTGTGCGGGGGGCTCGCGGGCCGCAAAGTCCTCTGTGGCATGACAGCGACTCATTCTACGATTTTCTCCGGCAGTTCCAAGCCGCTCGTGCGGTCCCGCACACCGCCCGGCCGTCGCCGGGATTGGCCGCAGAGCGGGTGCGCCACCGGCCGATAGGCCGGAAAAACAACTCGACTCCTCTCTCCGCCCGCCGACACCGGCGGGCGGCCCGCCACTGCGGCTCTCTTAACGACCAGATACCCGGGTCGCTTCGACACCGCCACTACCAAACCTTCACGAGGTCTCGTTGAAGTGCGCCGGAGAAGTTCAGCGACAGCAACCGACCTCCTGTAGTCACGAGAACCATCCTCGACAATAGATTCACAGGACGTTCCGGAGATGGCGAAACCAGACAGCCACACCACGGAGCTATCCCGAACCTGTTGCGAACGAACGACTTTGGATTTGCTAGCTGCACAGGGTCAGATTAGAACGCGTATAAGACGATGTACTTTTCACGCTACGTTGTGCTGCGTCCTTCGCGGAGAAGTCGCAATGGTTCAGTGCGGCCGATCCGCACGGCCGGCCACAAGGAGGCAGCAAGACACAATCCGAGCGCGGCAAAGAGGGCGGCTGCCAGCTTACCCCAGGGTATGGCCAGTGGTGTCGCCAGCCCGCCAAAGAAACTGACGTATTGGGAAATGCCCGTGCCGCACCAACCGGCCATCAGGCCGAAGGAAAGACTGAGAATGCACGCCACCAAGCCAATCAAGAGACCTTCAGCCAGGATTATTCGAACCAGCGCCCAGCGCGTCACACCCAGAGCACGGAGCACGCCCAGTTCCCAACGCCGGGCGCGAACGGAAGCCATGATCGTATTGACGACGCCCAGCGAAGTTACCAGCAGCGTGATCAGCGGCAGTTCGCACATGGCCCAAATCACGTCGTCGGCCCGAGCGAGAAGTTGGGTGCGAACGTCGTCGGGTGTCGTGATTCGCAGCGATTGGCCGAACTTCGTCGCCCCAAAACTCGATGGACCGCGGACATTGATGACCGTGCCCGGGCCGAGGTAGCGGTCGGCAAGGGGCTGCAACGCCGCACCCATCTCCGGCACGCCCACGCCCCGTTCCACGTTCATCCACAGGTAATTGGTCTGCTTGATGTCGAAGTCGCGACGGACATCGTCGTAGGACGCAAACACCATCGCCGCGGATCGGACGCCGCGCCGACGCAGGCCGGAGACCTGGGCGATCCAGTGCCAACCGGGCAGCGAGACCACACCGGCAATTGTGTACTGGACTGATTTGTCAGGCATGTCGGGAGGAACCACTGCGAACCGGTCGCCGAGTTTCAGGCCGGTGGCCGTGAGGAAGTGGTCGGGCACAACGCAAAACCGCCCCTCCTTGAGCCGGGCGACGGCATCCTCGCGCGAGCCCTGGACGAACTTCGCACCCACCAACGGCCGCGAACCGCCGAACGCCGTTTGCGGATCAAGGCCAATCATCAAGATGTTGTCTTGCCGGGTAACCGAATTGCCTTTGTGACTGTCGGTAATGTCGCCGGCCAGGCGGGGTTGTTCGACGGCCAGAGGGATGCACTGCTCGGCAATGACGCCCGGCGTGCGGCGCACGGTGTTGATTTCCGCGTCCGGCAGCCCGCCCGACTGGAGCGTCACGAGCATGTCGGGCACCCAGTCGCCCGGCTTGAACGGCTGGAGCATCGAGTATCCCCAGATCATCATCGAGACGTACAATCCCAGGCCGATACTCATGGCGAGCGTGGTGCCCAGCGTGCGCCACAAGTTGCTGCTGAGTTGGGCTCGCATTAGTCGCGGCTCCAGCCCCACGGCCCGGGCCAACCACGGCCCGATCAGCGCTTCCGTGGCAATCACGGCCAGCGGCGCCAACAACAAGAACCCGATGGCCATGCTTGTGTAGCCCAGGGCTACGTAAATGCCGTAGCGGGCGGCATCCGCGATGGGAACGACGAAGACGAGCAGCGGATTGACGGCGATCAAGACCGCACCAATGGCACCGGCAATCGCCCACGTTCGCAAACCGGGCGGAGCATTGCAGCGCGGCGACATGGCCTCCAGAGGTTGGACTCGTGTCGCCTGCCAGGCGGGTAGAATCGAGGCCACCAGCGCGCCACCCAATGCGGCCACGCCCGTCAGCAACACGCACCAGCCACCCAACGACGAACCCCGGTTGAACAATTCCGGTTTGGCGCGACTGACGACCGCCAAGAGTCCCCAGCCGGCGATCAAGCCGCCGGCCCAACCGATCAACGCAAGCACCAGGCTTTCGGCGGCGATGACCCGGGCTACCTGGAATCGCGTCAGTCCGACGGCCCGCATGATAGCGAATTGCCGCACCCGTTCGCTGACGCCCATACTCAGCGTAGTGAAAATGATGAACAGCGCGGCCAGAAGCGACATGCCGGTGGCGGTCCACGCATGCCGCCGGGCACTAGTCGCCATTGTGGCTTCGGCCATCGCGTTCTGGATATCTTGCACTCCGACCAAGAGCGCGGGCGGCTTGGTTCGCAGGACTTGCGGCAGCCATCGGTCACGAAACGCGGAGATTTGTTCGCCCGGGCGGAGCTTGATATTTACAAGGTTGATCTTGCCAGCCTGCCGGGTAATCTTTTCAGCCAGGGCCAGCGGCACGTAAAGCGCGGAGGCAGCCGGCCCAAGCGTTGTACCCGCTGCCGCCATAAGCGGTCGGCCGGTCGCCGACGTCTTTTCAGCCGTCGGAGCGAAAGACACCTGCGCGACGATGCCAACCAGCGTCAGACGATATTCCTTCGTACCGAGAATGACCAGCACTTCGTCGCCCAGCCCCACCTGGAGTTGCTCCGCCGACTGATTGCTGATGACAGCCTCGCGCAGTGCCGGGTCGTCCGTGTCGATCCAGCGTCCCTGGGCGAGCGAATAGGGAGGCGTGGCTGAGTTCATGCCGACGAGTTTCGGACGGTCCGGGGGCGTCCCGCGCGGTGGTCCGCTCTGGCCGCCTCCTTGCGTGGTCGAATTGCTGCTACCGGAAGAGCCATCCAAGTCCAGGTTCATCGGTTTGTCGGGCTTGACACGGACGGTCCATTGCAGAGCGGGTTCCCATTCGGCAATGGCGGCGTCCTTGTGCATGGCGTCGACCAGTTCCGTGGTAAGCGACGAGTCCTCTGCCGAATCGGGCACGAGGAAAAGGTCGTAGCGGCCCAGGTACTCGGTCGCCTTGCTGCCGAATTGCCCGACCAGTGCGTCGTAGCCGCTGACGACCCAGACGACGACACATGCGGAGGCGATCGTTGCCAGCAAGGTCAAGAGCATCCGGGCCGGATGCCGCCACGCGTAGGCCAGGGCCAGCTTTCCGCTGACGTTCATCGGTCCTCCTCCATCGCGGCCGGCGCAGTTCCTACGACGTCTTGATAATGGGCCGCCAAGCGGTGGGCGTCGCGGAAATCCGAGGTTTTGAACTCGGTCAGGGTCCGGCCGTCCTTGAGCACGACGATCCGCTCGGCCCACACGGCCACTGCCGGCTCGTGGGTCACGACGACGACCGTCCGGCGCTGCTCCGCACACAATTCCTTCAACAGCCGGCAGATTCCTTGACCGGTGGTCGAGTCGAGGCTGCCGGTCGGCTCGTCGGCCAACAGGACGGCTGGCTCGGTGATGACGGCCCGGGCGATAGCGACTCGCTGCTGCTCGCCGCCGCTCAACGCATCGGGTGGATGCCGCAGCCGATCGGTCATCTTTAGCCGCGTGAGCAGATCGCGGAGTCGGTTGCCCGAGGGCTCGCCCCGCCCGTCAGCCAACAGGGGTAAGAGGATGTTGTCGCGAGCCGTGAGCGTCGGGATCAAATTGAACGCCTGAAAGACCAGTCCGATGTGGCGACGACGAAAAATGGTGAGCGCCCGGTCCGACATGGAGGCCAAGTCTTGGCCGGCGATGAGAACGCGTCCGGCGTCGGGCCGGGTCAGTCCGGCCATCACATGAAGCAGGGTGCTCTTGCCCGATCCGCTGGCTCCCATCACGGCCACGAATTCGCCCGGCTCGATCGTGAGCCGGACGTCTTGGAGGGCGTCGACGATCGTATTGCCTTGTCGAAACCGCTTGGTCACATTCTCGACGACGACCGGGGCAGCGGACAACGTTGTGGATTCACTCATTGTCGGATTCCCCTGAACTACTTGGCCGCATGCGGACTGCAATAGGATAGGGCCAGCAGGCCGAAGGCGGTGGCCAGGTTGGCATCCCCCTCCATCCATCGATCGTTCGTGTTGACCCAGGAGCCGTTCTCTTTCTGTCGCCGGGCGAGTTCCTCGGTCAGCTCGCGGCGCCAGTCGTGTCTTACGCTCTTGGCGTCTTCGACTTCGTCGAGGCCCAGCGCGTCGAGCGTCTTGGCAAAGGTGAGGTAGTAATAGAACAGTCCGGCGTCGCCCAGGCCGGGATTGCTCTTCACGTCGTAGTTCTTCTGAATCCACTGGACGGCCGCCTTGACGCGGGGATCATCTTTGGTAAGACCGGCGTAGATCATGCTCTTCAAGCCGGAGTAGGTCATGGAACCATAGCTCCGCAGGCCACCGTTGGCGGCCTGGCGGTCCTCATCCTGCCTGCTGAGGGTTGGGTTGTAATAGAACCCCCCGTCATTCACCTTGGCAGCATTAGGTGTATTGTTGTGCTCGCTTTCGAGATTCTGGCACCGCGAGACGAAGACCAGGGCCCGCTTCATGGCCTCGTCCTCGGGGCCGTTGCCGGCGGCTTTCAGGGCGTCGACCAAGAAGGCGGTGTTCGACAGGTCGGGGTTCTTCGACTTGGCACCGTAGCCCACGCCGCCGTAGGCGGGATCGGACTTGTCCTTGCCCCGCTTCTCTTCCCATTGGCCGCCGCGGATGAACTTCTCGGCCGACCGGATGATCTTGTCGTAGCGGTGATCGCGATTGGCTTCTTGGAAACAGACTATGACGATGCACGTTTCGTAGGTCGTGATGCTTCCGCCGGGCGTGTAGATGCCGCCGTTCTCCTGAACATATTCTTCAAGATACTTCAGAGATTTGGCAACTTGCGGATCGTCCGCTGAACGGCCGCTCCGCAGCATGCCCAGAGTGGCAATGGCAGTGGGGCCGATCCCGATCTGCGAACTCAGCGACCCGTCCTGCGATTGTTGCTTTGTGAGAAAGCCGATCGCTCGACCAACTGTTGCCTGGTAAAGTTGGGGATCGGGACCGAAGGTTCTCATGCCGCCCGCAAATAGACACGGCACGCATAGGGAAGGGCATAAACCAAGAATCAGCACCGCAACGAACGGCAAGAGTCGCATTGTTTCGTCTCCCGTGAATCGGCTCCACTAAGATGTCAAGTGTAGAAGAAAAGTGCCTGCGGTTCAATCGCCGGAACCACCAACTCGCCCTTCCCGTCCACCACTTGCTCGAAGACGGCCTGCACCGAGTCGCGCGTAATCTGGCCGCTGGCTGACCGGACGACGAACTCACACTCGTCCGCATGGATCTGGGGCGAAATCGCCGTCATCCGCAGCGGATTACCAGACGGCGCACTAAGGGCGGCCCGCTCGATGGCCACGCGCTAACCGGTACGCCGATAAAACATCGTGTCAGTGGCTTTGCACAGCTTTGTCGTCTGGAATCGCCGTGCGTGGCGATTTCCTGACATTCGATGTCGATTGTCTCGACATCAGTGAGATTTCTGGCCGAACGTAATCCTGCATTTGCGATCAACGATATTTCCATAATCCTCTACCTGGCAATGCTTTACAAACACTTGCCGAGGGATGCGTGAGGTATGGCACAATACGTGCTATGTGAAGTCGCACTTCACGCGCGCCGGGGTTCGCAGACGCCGCCGGCCACAGACTAACCCCATAGAGAGGACTTGAGAGATGCGTGCCCGTCAGTTGTTGAAACTTGTTCCCACATCGCAGTATCGGAAAACCAGTCGCCGCGGCTTGACCCTATTGGAACTGGTTGTTGTTCTGGCGATCCTGGCCGCCGTAGCGGCGATCCTCGTACCGCTTCTGCCGAACCTGCTGCGCCGTGCCCACAAGGCGACCGACGCCACACAGACCAGCGAATTGGCCAAGGCCGTTCAGCTTTATCAAGCGGCTTTCTTTAGTTATCCCGATCGACTTGACCTGCTGACCGATGGCTCGAAGTTCCCGTCGTATGTTCCTACCGACAGCGGCAGCCCGTTTGGTGGCTACGTGAAGGCCGAAGCCCTGGATCCGGAGGACTTGGCAGCATTGCACCGCGCGGGCATCAATGAAGTGCAGCCTCTGGCGACCGACAGTACGCCGTCCGGGTTTCACCCGACGCTCCATCCCTACGACGACACGAAAGGGACACTCGACGTTTCCGGCACCGGTACTACTGGAACGAAGTTCGCCGTGCTCGACACCACCAAAATCACGAACCATCTGCTGGAGTCCGAGAGGGAGTCCGATCCCACGGCCAAGTTCGTCGTCTTCGGTGTCGGCCCTAAGTGTACGCTTGTTGGCCAGGGTATCCAGGATGCACCGACCTCGGTTCCACAGAACAAGGATATGACCCCAGATTCGACTTACTGCCGCGTCGGTGTGGTCTTCAAGGTCGCTGGCAAGGAGGTCGCACGCACGGAGCGTGCCCGCTTCGTGGCTGCCGTGGCTTTGGAGGACGATGAGTTGGAAGCCACGGAGAAGGATATTATCGGCTACTACGAAGTCTCGCGAGATCAGCGGCAACCATAACAACAACACATATCCACTACATTGACAGGCTGCGGCAGACGGACCGTCTGCCGCAGCCACTTTCCATGGATGGTAAAGGTGAATGGCATGGAAGACTTATTTGCTGATTGTTCCTTGACAATTTAACGAATTCGACGATAATTGAACCTGTTACCGTAGTTTCGGGAACTTGCGACAATGACCGTCCATCTGCCCAAGGCGAGCCGCCGAGCACGTCGTCACCTCCGAGTGGCGACGACGTGGATCGTACTGCTCGCCTTTGCGGCAATTGCCGTTCCGGGCCAGGGTTTGCACCTGCTGCCGGGAATGGAGCATTCTCATGGCGCGGCAGACGGCTGCTGCCAAGCAAGAGGCCAATCGGCCCAGAATGCCGGCTGGGACGCTTCGCATGGCAGTTCGTTCGACCATGCAAACGGTTGTGCGATTTGCCAGTTTGCAGCCGAGGGAAAGATTGTCCCTCATCCTCCCGCGTGCGGCTCCTGTGACGCGACAGTCACCTATCTTGCCACGGCCGATTGCCCAGTGCTTTCCGGGCAGTGCGATCAGCCGTTCTTTGCTCGCGGCCCGCCACAAGGTTGATCGATCGTCTTCAGTCGATTGCGTAACTGTCTTGCTTTGCGCTCGTACTGCCTCGATTCAAGCCGCCATTATCTCGGCCGAATCGCGGTGTTTAGCATGTGCGGATTGCATTGACAGCCTGACTCCATGTCTCTTGCGCATGTAGCTGAAGCGACATCTCACGATCAGCGTTCACGTGTGAACGCCTAATCTATTTTGCGTTGATTCAACGCATCATACGGCGCACCGAATGTTCGGTCTTGTGCCCGTGGTATCGCTTTGTCTCAAGTTCATTTCATTCGTTTACAAGGAATTTCAACAAATGTTGAATCGTACTGACCGTCGTCAAGGCTTGACTCTCTTGGAACTCGTCGTCGTGCTGGTGATCCTCGTTGCCTTAGCCGGCATCCTCGTGCCATTGCTGCCCAGCATGGTTTCGCGGGCACATACGGCGACGCATGCCACCAACATCGTGGAGATCGACAAGGCAGTCGAAGCCTTCAATATGCTCAATCACGGCTATTCGGACAATCTCGACTCGCTTTTGACCGGTGCAAATGTTTACGCAAATCTGCCGAGCAACGGCAGCGGCACTTGCGGCGGCGAGTTGACGGCGGGCACAATCACCGCGGACGATTTGGCCGCGCTGAACAGCTCCGGCTTGACAACCATTTGGACGCTCGACCCGACATCCGACGGCACGCAGGATTTGCTCAATGCCCCCTACGGCACATCCACCAGTGGCACGGCATTGGCCGCAGGCAATGGTGCCGTGCTGAACCAGACCGCGGCGCAGCGCCTTTACAACGAACCTGCGACCGGCTCGTCGGCAAAATACGTTGTCTTTGGTTTTGGAAGCAAGGCCAGTATCGTTGGGCATGGCATCCCGGAGTCGCCGGTCCACTTTGCCGACGACCCAGGCACGGCCGGAAACCCGACATTGACCTATGCACGCTTTGGACTGGTGTTCCGCGTGGAGAACACGGCCGGAAAGACGCTTGAGACGGCCCAATTCGTCGGTGCCGTGGCGTTCCACCCGGACCATGTCTCCGGCGGCGACGCCGGCATTGCCGAGTATAACGCCTTAAACCACTAAGGTTTACGCATGGCAAGAATTCCTCCTCTTGCCAGGGCGATTGCGGTGAAGTATTACGATTAGTATAATCGTAACACCGCAGCGGCCGGCGCTTTGTCTGCCGCCGGTCAATCGTCTTGCAAGAGGAGGATGTCATGGTTTTGAAGTGTCGTAACAGAACTCGCGTGCGGAATGCACGCCATGGTTTAACCCTTTTGGAGTTGGTGGTCGTGCTTACGATCCTGGTGGCCATCGCGGGAATTTTGGTGCCCTTGCTGCCGAACTTCCTGCACCGGGCCAACGTGGCGTCGTGCGTGACGAACATCTCGGAGTTGGACAAGTTGATTCAGACCCAGCAGAACCTCAACGCGGCTTACCCCGACCACATGGATAACTTGGTGATTGGCTCTGGTCTGGCGACGTATGCCTTGACGGGCGCAACGGGCGAGTTCAAGCAGGCGTCGTACACAGCCGGCAGCCTGACGACTGACGAGGCGGCAGCGCTGACCAATGCGGGCATTACCTCCGTGGCAAACCTTGTGGAGAACGCCGGCGGCGATTGGCGTCCGACGGCGTGGCCTTATAGCAGCGGCGAAACGACGCAACCGACGTTTACGCCTGTCGATTCGAGCCTGAAGGTGGCCACGCTGACGCCCTTTGGAGCCCAACTACTCGGCCTGCCGAACGCAACGAACTACAAGTACGTGATTTTTGGATTGAACAAACCGTGTACGTTGTTCCGCAACCTGGCTACCGAGGCTCCGTATCACTTTGCCGACACACCCACGGAGGATCCGGCGACATACTACATGTGCTTTGGCGCCGTGTTCATAGTGACTCGTGATGTGAGCGGATCGCCACAGACGCTGGAAAATGCGAAGTTCATGGGTTCGTTCGCCTTCCACGACTTTGGGTTGGCAACGGCCGATTCGCACACCAAGGAATGGTGGGACCAGAACAAGAACGACCGGTGAACTGAGACTGTGATCGCATGGAGGGGCTGGGTACTTCATTGCTCAGCCCCCATGCCCATGCGGTTGAATTACAATAGACAATAGAATCCTATCATCCTGAGAAGAGGTTCATCATGCGGCGACGTGGCTTAACGCTCTTGGAACTCGTGGTCGTGCTCACGATCCTCGTGGCCTTGGCGACACTGATCGTGCCCAACATCAGCTTTCTCGGCCAGAAGTCGCAGGTGGTCAGCACTCATGAAAACCTGCAACGATTGCAGGAGCTTCTCGTCAACCGCTACATTCCGGACATGGGCAGCAATGCCTACGTTCCCCCGACCGGCGTGACCGCAACGAACCCATATTCCGGCACGAACATCGGCAACATGGTGGCGAACTTGCCATCCCCCGGCGCTCAAGGTTACGCGTCGCGCGGCACGTTCCATCCGCAGTTCCGATACCTTTTCGTGAACCCCGACGATACGCAGTACCCGGAGACGATGACTTGGTTGAGCGGCCTGAATGTACTGAGCACGCGGCGTTGGCAAGGTCCATACGTGCAGCAAACCGGTGGAACCTACGCGGTTTCCAGTGGCACGGCTACGGCAAACTTCACCACGGATTATGGCCAGGACGGCGATCCGACCGTGCTTGATGCCTGGGGCCGGCCGATTGTCATCCAAGTGCCGACGGCCACCGACGCCACGACGGGCGAGCCGGGGGTGAACTTTGCGAGGCTCGTCTCGGCCGGGGCCAACGGCGTCATAGACACACCTGAAAATGTGACGATGCCGACCAAGGCCCAGCGAGGGGACGACGTGATCCTCTTCCTGTTCCACGAAGATCCGAGTGGCCAGGGCGTGCCGAGCCTGGGGCAATAGGAAGAGCAGAGGGGGTAATATGAAATCGATGATGCCTGTTGTCGTTAGGTATTCCTGGGCCTTGAAGTCACCGCGGCGCGGACTCACGCTCGCGGAACTGCTGCTCGTGGTCACGATCATCAGCATCCTAGCCACGCTGATCCTTCCTGCCGTGGGCAATTTTCTGGGCGAATCGCGGGCCGACGTTACGCGGGTGAGCCTCACCCGCTTGCGCGATGTGATCGCCGAGACCTACTGGCCCGACAATCGCTCGACGCTCCCGCGGCCTGGCCTGCCGCTGCAAGGCAGCCGGCAGAACGCGCCGCAACTTCGCTACCTGTTCGTAAATCCACAGACGGAAGACACAATAGTCACGTTCGACCCGACCGCGCGGCTCGGCTGGCGCGGGCCGTACATGGTCGATCGCAACGACTCGCTGTACACGATCAACACGGCGACTGGGTTCACGGAACAGTACGGTGAGAACGGTGATCCGGCGGTGCTCGACGGTTGGGGTCGCGCGATCGTCCTCCAGAATCCCGGCACGTTGTCTGACGGGCGGCAAGATGTGCGACTGGTTTCCGCTGGGCCCGACGGCATCGTGAACATTCCTCCAACTAAGTTGACCGCCGCGCTGACGACCGGTGACATCGGTGACGACGTGTTCGCCTCGTTCGAGGTGCGATAGGGTATGAGAAGGCAATTTGCTAGAACACGAATCGCTTACCCCAACCCTCTCCCAAGGGGAGCGGGGGATTGTCGCGGCATGACGCTCGTCGAACTTCTCGTTGTGCTCACGATCCTGGCGATCTTGACGCTCGTGGCCACGACCTCAACCGACGTGCTCTTGGGCCAGGGACGCTACGATGCTACCACGCGAACGTTGGGCGATATTCAAGACGCCGTATGCGGTCCGGCCAATGCCAAACAAGTGGACGGCACGCTCGTCGCTTCCGGCTTCGTGGCCGACGTCGGGCGCTTGCCAGTCTGCACGAGTTCCGATCAGCAAGTCGGGTTTTCGGAACTGTGGGCCGGTTCGACAGCGCTGCTACCCTTCGCTGTGCGGCAGGCATCTTTCGATGCCGAGGTACTCGTGCCTTGCGGTTGGCGTGGTCCCTATCTTCGTCTGCCCGTGGCCCAAAGCAGCCTCCGCGACGGCTGGGGGAATCCTTTCGACCTGCTCAACTCCGGCAGCAATGAGGCAGCCCCCGGCGACCCGATTGCCGGCGCAAGAAGTCGCGGCGCGGATGGGCTCCTTGGCGGAAACGGCAATTACGGCGAGGATCTCGTCGTCGCGTTGACCAATCCCGGGCCGATCACCGTCAGCGGCAATGTCTATCTGCTCGACACCAACGGTCAACCGCAGAATCCGAGCGATCAATCGCAGATCCGCGTAATGCTTTACGGCCCGAATCCGGCGAATGGCGGATTGTTGGAAACGCAAGTTGCGACGACCACCAACGGCGGCGTGGTCAGCTACGCGGCCACAACAACGGCCGGGCCACGATTCATCCGTGCGTATTTCGGCAACCCGGTCACGCGAAAAAGTTCCATCGTGCGATTCCAACGCAGCGACGCGATCTCGCTCAATATTCAATAGCCCCATGAAGACTCGCTGCCCCAACACGATTCTCCTCGTAACCCGCGACCGGCTGGTGCGGGCCGATCTGCGCGCAGGTCGTGGGAAAATCGCCGTGACCGCGCTTTATGAGCAACGTCGTGTGGCTGCCGACGATTTGCCATCGCAGGTTGAAGCGGCGTTGCGGCAAAGCTCGAAGGGACCGGGCCAAGTCTGGATTCTCACCAGTGAAATCTGGACGCAATCGCTTTCTTTGCCGCTGGAATCGCTCACGGGCCTTTCCACCGACGAAGTCACGCGGGCGTTGGGGTTCGAGGCCGAACCGTTCTCCAACCTGGGAGCCATGGAGGCGGCGATTGCCAGCGTGCCGGAAACGGGCGATGGACGCACGAAGACATTCTGGCTTTCCGAAATGCCGAATTCACAACTCGAACAGATCGATTTCGTCATCCGCCAAGCCGCCGGACGTCTGGCGGGAGTCAGCCATCCTGGCGGGCTGCCGGCCCCCTTCGACGCAACGCTGGCTGATTCGTCGTGGCGGCGCATCGAACTTTGGCCCGCTGCGATGATATCGGTGGAAGGCAAACCCGGCGCCGTGGCGAAGGTGGCAGTTGTCAATTCGGACCCCAGGCCGGGTCGCTGGTTGAACGATGTTCCTTCGCTCGCGCAGGATTCAGCGACGACCACGGAATGGCTGCACGCAACGAGCGCCTTGCCGGTCGAGGAGATTCCCGAATCGGGATGCTGGAGTCTCGAAGACCGCACGGCCTTGGAGCACTTTCTCGTCACTTGGGCCGAGCAGCTTGCCGCTTCGCGGGCGAATGTTCCGCAAATCGTTCCACTCAAGCGACCGATGTCCACTGGCGTGCGTCAGGCAATCGCGGCGGTCGTCGGCGTTGCCGCTCTGGTCGCGTGCGTTGCCGTTCAAGTATTTGTCAACCAACACCACGGCTATCTGGCGAACGAGACCGGACGATTGAAGGCGGCCACAGCTCAGGTCGCCAAGCTCAAGGGTGATAACGACAAGCTGCAAACCCAGCGGGACGAACTGAAAAAGGCGTGCGGCCAGATCCAGGCTGACTTGGACCATTACCAGGAAGTCATGCGTGCGCAGCGGCAGCGGCTCTTATCGTTGCTGACAGTCCTTGCCCATCGAAGCACGGACGACGTGATGATTCGCAAGATCGAAGGCACCGAAAACGAAATCGTGCTCCACGGTCTCTGCATGCAAACCGAGTTTGCCGACAATCTAGCGGGAGCTTTGGCCGCGGCTTTGAAGCATGAGGGCTGGAACGTGCAACCGCCGTCGCGGCAATCGAAAGAAATGCTCGTCGGCGGCGGGCCGTGGGAGTTCGAGGTGCATATTGAAGATCCGCTGGCCAAATCGCCGCCGCCTGCTGCCGCCCAACGCGCCGGAGGGAAATAGCCATGAAGCTCACCGACCGCGAAAAGATCGTCGTGCTCTTGGCACCGTTGGCGATTGTCCTGGGCGGTTACGGCTGGTGGTACAACGTCTTCCAGCGGCCAAAGATGCAGACGGCCGAGCGCGACTACGAAGCGGCCGTTGCTGCCCAAGTGAAGCCGCTCGACATGCTCGAACAGCAGACACGAAAGAAGCTGCTCGATCGCGAACTCGACGCGATCAAGAAGCAGAAGGCACAACTCGATTCCCTTGCCGCAACCGCGGCTGGCCATGAGGCTGATCCCGTGCGGCGGATCGAAGCGGAAAAGCAACTTGGCGATCTCTTACGACGGCACGGCTTGCAACTGGTCGAAGAAGGCCTGGCCGCCCAAGCCAGTCAGAATAAGCTGCCCGGCTCGCTCGCTGAGGCGGTAGGCCGTTTCGGCAAGCCGACAACCGCACGGACCGCCCAAGTTCGCCGCTTGCGGCTTTCCGGCACATTCATGAATGTGTTGGCCGCCGTTCGTGAATTGGCCGCATTGGAAGCCCCGCCGGGCGTGCCGATCAGCCTCAGTATGTCCGAAGCCGACTCGCAAGCTGACTATCGCACGTGGACCCTCCTGGTATTGATGTAGGAAACTCTCGACGATGAGTTCAACCCAAGAGCTATTGAATTTGCTGCTGGCGGAGTGCGTTCGCCAGGACGCCTCCGACTTGCACCTGGCAGTCGGCTTGCCGCCGTATCTTCGCGTCCACGGTCTGCTGGAAATGCAATCCGATCGCCCGGCGCTAGAAGCGGCCGACACCGAGGCGATCGCCGCGATCCTGGCGACAGGCATCGACCGTCGTCCGCTCGATGCGACGGGTTCCCTCGACGGCGCAATGACTGGCCTCGACGGCACCCGCTACCGCTTCAACGTCTTCCGTCGCCAAGGCAAGCTGTCGATTTCCATCCGGCGGTTGGAAGACCGTTTCCGCACGCTCACCGACCTGGGCCTTTCCGAGAATCTCTATCGTTTGTGCGATTTGCCTGATGGGTTGATCGTCGTTGCCGGGCCGACCGGGGCGGGCAAGAGCACCACGTTGGCGACGCTCTTGGATCGCATCAATCAAACGCGGCCATGCCACATGGTCACGATCGAGGATCCAATCGAGTACATCCACACGCCCCACAAGGCACTGGTCAATCAGCGGCAGATCGGCACCGATGCATCAAGTTTCCACGAAGCCCTGGTCGCTTCGTTGCGGCAAGACCCTGACGTGATCCTCGTTGGCGAGATCCGCGACCTGAACACCATCCGCACGGCTATCGTGGCCGCCGAGACCGGGCACTTGGTCTTCACCACGGTTCACGCAGGCGATTGCGTCGGCACGATCGAGCGGCTCGTCAGTGTGTTTCCGGCCGACGAACAGGACGGCATCCGTCGTCAACTGGCCTTGGTTCTGCGGGCGATCGTAGCGCAGCACCTCGTCGTAGCCGATGGTCACGCGCACATGCCACACGATGAAGAGGCATCCGCTTCCGTCAACGAGGCGCCCACGCCTCGACGTCGCACGCGCGTGGTCACCAGCGAAGTGCTTGTCGTGACTTCGGCTGTTGCCAACTTGATTGCCAGCGGCAAGAGCAATCAGATCGTCTCGGCGATGGAGTCGGGCACGGCCGCCGGCATGCAAACCCTGGAGCATGATCTCGCACGGCTCTGGGTGAGTGGGAGAATCTCAGAAACGACGGCCGTCGCCATGGCTCGCAACCCGGGCGTGCTTCGGGATCGGGTGACGCGGATGCGTACCAAACCGGCAGCGATGGCCGTACCTGCGAAAGGATGGGCATGAACGAAACAACTCCGCATGCCGGCCCTTCCCAAGTCGATGCCGTCAAGGCAATCGAACCCAAGTCCCCTGAGCCGGAGCTGCTCGACATGGACAAGGTTCGTATCGACCCGGTATGGGCGATGAAGGTGCCAGCGGCGCTCGCTTTGCGGCGACAGGTTCTGCCGTTTGCCTCGGTTGGCGGCCGAGTTTATGTCGCCTGCGTCAATGCAGACGACCGCTCGACGCTCGAAGCGGTGGAACGTAGCGTACGACAGCCGATCTGTGCCCGAGCGGCCGAACCGAATTCGCTCCGCCGGGCCTTGGATCGGGTCTTTGGCGCCGGCACGACTGCCGGCCCGCAGTCGGGCATGAGAGTTCGCATCGATCCAGCCGCGGAAATGGATGGCGAAGGGGCCGTCGGTGTCTGTGACGAACTACTTCATGCCGCGATCGTGCGTCAGGCGTCCGACATTCACATCGACCCGAATGAAAAGGAATCGCTCGTCCGCCTCCGCGTTGATGGCGTGCTGGAAAAGCATCGCATGTTGCCCAGTACGGTCCACAATGGGGTCGTCAGTCGCTTGAAGGTGCTCGGCGGAATGGACATCGCCGAGAAGCGGGCACCCCAAGACGGCCGTTTCACGCATACGTATGGCCCCACGGGCCAGAAGATTGACATCCGCTTGGCCACGCTGCCCACGAAGTATGGTGAACGGATGACCGTGCGGCTCCTCGCCTTGCAGACGGAATCGCTGACGCTGGAGCGCCTCGGCATGAGTGCCGGCGACCTGGTGGCGTTCTCGCAAGCCATCAGCAAGCCGCACGGCTTGATTCTTCTGACCGGTCCGACGGGCAGCGGCAAGAGCACGACGCTTTACGCGGCCCTGCGTCGGATCATCGCCGAACATCCCCTGAACGTGATTACGATCGAAGACCCGATCGAGTACGACATTGCCGGAGTGGCCCAGGTCGAAGTCGATTCGGCCGACAAGGTGAGCTTCAACAAGGCCCTGAGAAGCGTATTGCGGCACGATCCCGACGTGGTGATGATCGGCGAGATCCGTGACGGCGAGACGGCCGACGTGGCGATCAAGGCCTCGCTTACGGGCCACTTGGTGTTCAGCACTTTGCACACGAATTCGGCCGCCAGCGCGCTCACGCGCCTGGCCGACATGGGGCTTGATCGGTTCCTGATTGCAGCCACGATGCGGCTGGCAGTGGCTCAGCGGCTGGTTCGCCGCTTGTGCTCGCACTGTCGCAAGCCCCGGCCGCTTACCGAGCCAGAGGCCCTGGCCATCTCCTTTCCGGAGGCAGTTGGCACGACAGTCTACGACGCTGCCGGTTGCATGTATTGCGCCGATCGAGGATACGTCGGCCGCCTGGGTCTTTTCGAATTGCTGCCGTTCGATGAATCACTGGCGCGGCTCGTCGCCGAAGGGGCCGGCGAGGGGGAGATCGTCCGCGAGGCCCGACAACGAGGCATCCCGCGACTGGTGGACGATGCCCTGGAGAAACTGCGCTGCGGCGAGACGACGGTGAAGGAAGTGTTGGAAGCGGTAACGGTCTGGTAGTTGGAAAATGTCGAAGCACCTTGATCCTTGATCTACATGCCCTCCTTTGCATTCAAAGCACGAGATACATCCGGGCGACCGCAACAAGGGGCACTCACGGCTACTTCGTACGCGGCGGCTGTGACGGAAATCCGCGGTCGCGGCTGGCTGGTGCTTGATGTTCGCAACGACGCACCCGCGGCACCGCGTGAGAACCCCTTGGCCGTGCTTCGCCCGGGACGCTGGCTGTCGGCCCGCAATATCGACGTCGAAGTCAGCCTGCGACAAATGGCGGTCATGCTCCGTAGCGGCTTGACGCTCTTGAACGCTTTGAACACGGTTGCCGAGTATGCCTCGCGCGAATCGATGGGCCGCATCTGGTACGACGTCGCCGGACGCATCCAGGAAGGCGCTAGTCTGGCCGACGCCATGAGCCAGCATTCGCGGTTCTCGCAAATGGTCGTGCAACTGATTCGCGTTGGTGAGCAGACGGGTCACCTGGAGCCGGTCTTGCTCCGTGCCGCGGAAAGATTGGAACACTCGCGACGGCTCCGTGCGAGCCTGATTACGGCGTTGTTCTATCCCGTGATTGTGCTCGTTCTCGCCATCGGCGTCACGGGTTTCATGGTCTTCAGTGTCATTCCCAAGCTGGAAAAATTTCTGGCCACGATCGGCCGCAAACTGCCGGCCATGACGCAGGCGCTTCTTGATATTACCGCTTGGATTCAGACCTATTCGCCCCACATGGCCGTCGGCGCACTGTTGCTTGTGGTCGCGGGCATATCGCTTTATCTTTGGCCGCCGGGCCGGATGGCGATCGATCGCACGATACTACGACTTCCCATCGTCGGCAAAATCTTCCGGCTTGCGGGAACGGTGTCGTTTGCCGGCGGGTTGTCGGCCCTGCTGCATAGCGGAATCACGTTGCTGGAGGGCTTGCGAACCTCCGAAAGATTGCAGTCGAACCATTTCCTGGCCCGGCAAGTTGCCACGGCCCGCGAAGCAGTCATTCGTGGAGGATCGCTCGCGGAACCACTGGGCCGTGACAGTGCTTTCATGCCCTTGCTCTCACGCATGGTCGCGGTGGGCGAGTCGGCCGGTACGCTGGACGAAATCCTTGACGAGGTCGCCAAGTTCTACGAATCACAATTGCAGGCCGCCATCCGCATGTTGGCCTTGTTTATTGAGCCAATCATTATCATTGTCGTGGGCGGAATCGTAGGATTCGTCTACATCTCGTTTTTCATGGCCCTGTTTGCCGCCGGAGGAGCCCGATGAGTTGTTTGTCGAGAATTGCCTTGAGTCTTGCAGTCGTCCTCGGAATCAAAGTCGGTGCCCTCACCGCGGCCGAGCCTTCCCCGACCGTTCCCAGGCCCCTGCCGCAAGCGAGTTCCAGTGACGTTCCCAAGCTTGCCTTGCCGCCTCTGCCCACGATTGAACCCAACCCACCCACCGGTAACGAACCGCTGCACGATCCGACACGGCCGAGTCCGATGATGCGGCAATTGATCGATCCGCCCAAATCGCAAGGCAAGGCCCTGGAACTACCAGTCGTGGAACTCAAGGCGCGGATCGTGGGTGGAAATCAGGGTAGCGTAGCGATGCTTCAGATCGACAAACGCCTCGTCGTCGTGCGGCAGGGCAGCGAGATTGCCCTCGACGGCTCGCATTACGGCAGCCAAAAGCTTCGCGTCGTCGAACTGAACGTGGACGAAGTCCGGCTGGAATTGCAACCCTTGAACCGGATCCTTTCACTCCGGTAGCATCTCGGGCGGAACGCCCCAGAGCTTGTGAGGGCGTGACTGCCAGCTTCGGTTAGCCCGCCGCACAAGCGATGAGTCCGCTCTGGCGAGTCTTGGGAGCCTGATACAGGCTTGTGTATCGCGAATCTCGACGAGCTTCACATAACGCCCATCCTACGCGGTCTTTCTGACTTCGCACACGACGCGTTAATCTCCGCCTAATCCGCAAACTTTACCTAAACGATCCACTTGCGCATGGCCGAAAACAGTTGCGCAGACCAAGCACCGCTTTGGATTGAGCGTAATATGCGCAGATTAGGTAAGGAACATTACCGGGCCAACCGCAGGCCGTCGCGGATCCTCGTGCGATTCGCGGCGATGGTGACATTGTTAGTGTCATTACCGAATATTTGCGTCACGGCCGAGCCGCCCTCGGCTTCGCCCGGCCTGATCAAAGTGCTGACGACACCTGACGCCAATCCTCCGGCTAACCCAGCCAGGCTGCCCCCTCTGCCCGCTACTGAGACCAACCCCATCGCCCCGGAACCGGTTCCCGCAGGTCCCGTGATATCGGGCACGGGATCCTCCTCGGGCAAGCTGGAGTTGGTTGAATTCCGCGATCAACCGTTAGGTGACGCGCTGCGGCTCTTCTCCGCACAGACCGGTTTGAACATCGTGGCTTCGCCCGAAGCACGGAAACTCAGTGTTTCGATTTACCTTCGCAATGTCACGCCGGAGGCGGCCCTCGACGCGTTGTGCAAAACGCATGACCTGTGGCACAAGGATGACCCGGCAACGGGCATCATCCGCATTTCGACTGCCAAGGAGTACCAGCGCGACCTGAGCAGCTTCCGCGAGGAACAAACCGAGGTCTTCACGCTCTTATATCCCAACCCCGTTGATGTGGCGACGGCCATCCGCAGCATTTACGGCGACCGCGTGATCCTGAACCTTGAACCCATGTGGCAAGACGCGTACCAGGATCTGGAAGAGCGGTTCAATCGCTTCGACTTGGTCGACCAACGGAGCCAGGGCCTTGGAATTCTTAATAGCAGCAACAATGGAAATGGCAGCGGCTACGGCGGAATAGGAACGAACAGCGGAGTTGGTGGTGGCATGAGCGGCTACGGCGGCCGTGGCACCGGCGGCGGAGGTGGCATGAGCGGGTATGGCGGCGGGGCCAGTTCCTATCGCCGCCAGGACCTCATCAGCGATAGCCGCGCCGCCCGGCAGGATTACCAGCAACGGCAGTCACAACCGAACCTCTCCGCCGACCAGATCGCGGCCTTGGAGGCCGATGCCAAAGCCCAGGGCAAAATCGATCCAGCGGTGCTCGATCAGATTCTCGCCCGGCGACCGGCCAGTATCTACGTGACCGTCATTCGTCCGCACAACCAGCTCATCGTCCGTACCAGCGACGATAAGACGATGCAGCAGATTCGCGAGCTCGTGGCGCGGGTCGACATTCCCACGCCGCTCGTGTTGCTGGAAGTGAAAATCCTGCAAGTCGACTTGGGCGACAGTTTCAATTCGGTCTTCGATTACCAGTTTTCCGATGGTGCCACGTCGGCCGGCAGTTTCACGACCGGCAATATTCTGCCGCCGCTATCCGATAACCCCGCCCAGATTACCCCGCCGGCAACGCGTCGCGATTCGATCCTCGCACCAGCAGGCCTGCTGGATACGACCGGCGCCCTCACGAATCAGCCGCCGCGGGACCTGATGTTCCAGTTCGTCAATAACAATTTCCGCTTCCGAATGCAGCTTTTGGAGAACAACAACCGCGTGACCACCATGGCCACGCCGCTCTTGCTGACGGCCAACAACGAGGTCAGCCGGCTCTTCGTGGGCAATGAAGTGCCGTTGAACCGTAGTTTCAGCGGCCCGACGCCGATCGTCAATTCGACCACCGCGACCACCTATGCGGCAGGCAGTACGAACATCGAGTTCCGGCCCGTCGGCACGAACCTGATGATTACTCCGAACATCAACGCCGACCGCACGGTCACGCTGCGGATCCTCCAGGAAGTCTCCGAAGTCGATCCGAATGGGGCGAATATCCTTGTGCCCAGCAATACGGGCTTTCAGCAGACCAAGATCGATACAGTGCAGTCGCGAAGCGTCAGCGGCACGGTCGTCGGCAAGGACGGCCTGACAGTCGCCATTGGCGGCCTGATCCAGGAAACGCTTTCCGATTCGCGGGCCGAAGTGCCGGTGCTGGGCAAGCTACCGGTGATCGGATTCTTCTTCCGCGAGCAGCACAGCAAGCGGAAGCGAACCGAACTGGTGATTTTGATCCGTCCCTACGTGTTCAGCACGCCGGCCGAATCGGCCTGCACGAACGCCCAGCTTATCCAAGATTTGAGCATCCACCCGAAGGCCGGCGATCCGAGCGGCACGCTGAACTCGTTCCTACCGCATGAGGTCACTCGGGCCAATCCGCCCCAGACCGAATGCCAGAAGATCTTCCGCTTCCACAGCCTGGAGCCGAAACGGTTCTAACACCCATGTCAAAACTCACCACGCATCGTAATAGTGGCCGAACGATTCGCTCTGTTCGCACGTGCAACCTGCTGACCGCTGGAACGATCTGCTTGATCATCGCCGCCTCTGGCTGCGCGAAACTGCCGCACGGCATGATGCCTTGGCAGGAAGAGTCGTCGGATAAGAAGATACAAACAGGTGCCGATGCCAAGCCTGGGCCCACGCAGGTCCGCACCGGTGGCGACGGCTTTGCGTTGGGCGATGTTGAGAAGGCAACGCTCTCTCCGCAACAGTTCGTTGACCGCGTGGCGGAACACCTTCGCGCACGGCACAAGTTCGCGGCGCAGCGATGTGTCGAGCAGTTCCCCGATGCGGCCCTCGCGGTGCTTCGCGATCCGACTTCGGTGAATACCTCGCCCGAAACGCTGCTTGTAGTCGCCGAAGCCCATGACCGGCAATGCACTCGCGGAGATACAGTTGCCTGGGCAGCCGTGGTTCGCGATCGATCCGCTCAGCCGAAACATTACACCGACTACGACGACAAGCGCCGGCGGTTCATGACCCATGTGCAGAACGGCCGCGTACATGAGGCAATGCTCCTGGGGCTTGCCGCTCCGCAAGGCTCGCCGGGCAACGTGATTTCAATCGATGTGCAATACCTCACGGGAATCGCACTGGTGCTCGACAATCGGCCGCGCGAGGCCGTGGCCGCCTTTCAGCAGGCATTGAAATTGGCGGGCGACAGCCAACCGTATGAGTCCGTCAATCTGCTATTGCTCTTGAGCGATGCCCAGCGACGCGCAGGTGATGGTGTCGGAGCAGAGCAAACCTGGATGGCTGCCGCCGAGCTTTGCAGCGATCTGGCCGCGGGCAAAGCAACCATTGCCGATCCGATTCTCATGGAACGCGCGGCGTACTTGCGACCGGCGAATGCACCTTGGCCCCGCACCGCGCAGCAACGGCTAAACGATTTGGCCGTGCGAATCGGGATCGTCTTCCCCATGCCAACCATGCAACTAACTTCGACATCGCCGAACACGACCACCGACGAAGCGGCACTTTGGACCGTCATCGGTTACTGGCGGCTTGCCCGCGAGGAATCACAAGCGGCCCTCGTGGCACTTAAACGGGCGGAGTCGATGACGAGCAGCCCGCTGGCGGCCGCGCGGCTTCGCCTGGCAGAGAGTCGGGCGCTCATCCGACTGGGGCAAGCAGCGGCTGCATCTGGCATACTTATCAATTTGGCTAGCCAGAGTGATCCGCAGATCGCTCACCCGGCGATGGCCCTGTTGGGAACATTGAAGCTTCGCCAAGGCGGCATCCAGCAAGGGTTCAATCTGCTTCGCCGCGCCGTCGAGCAAGACGCTTCGCTGGTCTGGCCCGAACGGACGCAGGCTGAAGCCGATCTCGGCCTGGCCTACCTTCTGGCTGGCGACGAGCCAACGGGCCTTCGCTGGCTCCACGGCGCTCAACAGAGTTTTGAAGCTTCTGGCCAACGCGAGGAGCTCATGCAAAGCCTCGAAAACGAAGCCGGCTACCTCGATCAGGCCAAGAAGAAGGACATCGCCGACAAAATTCGCAATCGGCTGGAGAGCCTCGCGGCGGGATAAGGTCAAACACGTGGTATCGGCCTGCACAACGCTCTTGCGATCTCGCATTGCCTATCGCGATCGTCAAAGTAAAAGCCTGGTTGATCGTAATGTTCGGCAAGGCGTTATTCCTTGCGTTGTTCCACACCACTCGACTTTGCAGTTGGTGAAGCGACTTTTGTCTGCAAAGTCAGGCAAGCCATGGCCGTGCCCAAATCGACGGATGCCGTGTCGGGCCAAGAGCCGTCTTTCACCTGCTGCTTGATCAACTCGTTACGGACAGTGTCGTACCAGCGATTCCATACCTCTTCACCTGCGTGGCTCATCGCCTGGGCGGCATAGTAATGGCCGTAGAAGTAAAAGACTTCCGGCTGGCCGATCGCCTCTGCAGGCGGAAACTTCGCCAAGTATTCGAGCCCCTTGCCGATCTCCGGTTCTTTCTCCAAGCCCGCACGGTACAATGCGGCGACGGCGGCAGCGGATCGGGCAAAGCCGCTGGTCCCGCCCTGAATCAGGTAATGAAACCCGCCGTCTTTGTTCTGGCTTTTCTTCACATACTCAACCGCCCGGTCGATAGTCGCGCGAGGCACGTCCAGGCCGGCGTTGCGAGCGGCGGCAAGGGCCATTAACTGGGTCACGGTCACGGAAAGGTCGGCGTTTTCCGGTTTCGGCAGATACCGCCAACCCCCGTCCTTGTTCTGCGACTTGACAGTCAGTTGCACGGCTCGGGCCAACTTATCGCGTGCTTCGGCCTGAGGTGCGGCCTTCTGACACTCGGCCAGGAACATGAGGGCAAAAGCGTGGCCGTACATCGGTGCAGGCTCACGAGCGTCCTTCGAGGTGATCATCCCGCTTTCTTGAACGCGGCTTAACAGGTATTCCTGGATCTTGGTCAGACGATCGCCGTAGGAACCGCTTCCTGGTTTGCTGCCGGAAGCCATCATGGCGCGGCCGACAAATGCACTGACGGCTACGTGACCACGGTACACGTCCGCTCCGTACGAGCCGTCGTCATGTTGGCGAGTGGCAAGGAATGCCAGGCCTCGCTCGACCGCCTGCTCGGCCGTCCGCTCCGCCGCAAAAGCGTGTGTCCCTCCGACGTCACATACGCCGATGATCCCCCAGCAGACTGCCAACATCAGAACCAAAGCCGTCCCGCGGAAAGTAACTGGCTTTCCATGCAGATTTCCCCTCGTGTCCATGACATACCTCCTGTGTGCTTGAAAGAAAACATCAACCTATCAGATTATACCGACTGGGGCCATGGCTGTCGATTGAAGCAGAACTTGGAGCCGCACCTGGACATGAATGCAAGAGCCTTGCTCCTACAGCACAGTTGCGGGAGCAAACGGCACATTCTGGTCCTCTTCAATCAAGCAGCGTGTCCATTTCTCCCCGGATCGATAGTCGCTGACTGTCTCCCCGCCGCGGCGCGTTCCCAACGCCCGCCAGACGCCCAGCCCGATGTCGTTGCTCACCGCTCGCACTGCTCCGTCCATCAGCAAGACGTTGACGTGGTTCATGTGATAGCTGCGGGCAGTCACCGCCGCAAAGGTTTTCAGCGTGCTGGAGCGTCCTTCCCGGCTGGAGACGAAATCGATGTCCTTGCCGTCCAGTATCACCTGGGTGTTGGGTGTAAAGGTGGTCGTGAATCCGGTATGCAAGGCGCGGGCGTCGACCCATTCGGTATGACCGAGATTCGGGTCGGCTTTCAGCGAGCCGCCGCTACAGTAGGAAAGCAAGTCGGCTACAGAGGCGGGCGGCGGAGTGTTCACGCCATCGGGGTGGCCACCGTCGCGGTAGTAGGGCGTCCAGGTCTTTACGTCCGCGGCGTAGAGCGTGTGGGAGAGCCCGTCGGTCACCTCGACGTCTCGCAACGTGCCGCCAACGACAATCGCCCCGTCGCCCCCCCGGCCGGTCTGCGGATCGTAGACGAACCACGTGCCGTAGCAGAATCCGTAACTGGAGGGATACATCAGGCGCGTCGGAGTCTCCTGGTAGCCGCGGTCGTTCACCTCGGCCGGACACATGAAGGTAGCGATCCGCTGTTGCGTGACTTGCGGTTGATCGTCGTAGGTGCGTCGAAAGTCGATGGCCTTGCTTATGCCGACTTCTTCGAGAAAGGGGAGCAACCGCGAGTGGACGGACCAGGATACGCCGTCGATCGTCGCAAACCTACCCAAGAAGGGAAAGCCCTGGTATGCTCCCTCGAAACTATGCGAGGCGATGCCGATCTGGCGCAGGTTGTTCTTGCACTTGAGGCTGAGAGCGGCCGCACGCGCCGACTGCACCGCCGGCAGGAGCAGAGCGATCAGTACGCCGAGAATTGCGATGACCACTAGGACCTCGACCAATGTAAACGCCCGCCTCAGCCGTGTCATGATGGGTTTCATTCCGAGACGCGGGCGGGAACATCGTGGCCATGCTGTGGCCGGTTCGTGCGGCCCCAACATTTCTCGGTTCAAGTAAGCCTGGGCCCGATCCAAACTCATTTGGCCTTCCATTACGGTGGGGCGTTGTGCCTGATCTCTCGGTTCTGGGACCGCGACACGAAGGTCAGCGCCCTTTTGACGGTCTCTTCGTCTGGACCGTTGCCGCACGCTTTGAGCGCACTGACCAAACACGCCACTTCAGACTGTTTGGATTGCGGATCCGCAGCACTGTTTGACGTAACAATAGAAGGCCGCGGTTCTTGCCGCCCTTTTGGTTCAGTACCTAGCAAGAAAGTAAGCAGATAAGAACCGAGAACGACAAGCACCACGGCCAGTGACAAGAGCGCCGTCAGCCATCGGACAGCGATCTGCGCGCGGGGTCGCGTGGATTTTTCTTGGTCAATATCGGCAAATACAGACATGGGTCATGCGCCGGCACTACTGCCGGCCAACAATTGTTCGTCAGGGGATTCGCGACTAAACTATGCGCAACCGAAGTCTGGCTGTTCGACGGGACGATCTGCGTTAGGACACGCAAAGAGTGTGCCGTTTGTGTCGGAGAAAGAAAACGGCGTCACACACCTCCCGAGTTGCAGGCACATTGCCAGCTTATGGCTTGACTGGAGCGTGGCCAACGGGCACGCGCGTTCGTGGTGCCTGTCGCAAGAATCGACACGCGTGTCGCGCGATTTGACACGCAACCTGAAGCGCGACCGCGCCGCCCACGCCATCTTGCGACTTTTCCGCGTGCATTTCACTCTTTTCGCTCTAGCCGATGCATACGGCACGAGAAGTGCGATACCTGTGTGGATTCGTTCGTATGATTTGCCACCGGCATCCCTGTGGACTTGTCTTGAGAAGTACGTGCATGAGAATCCTTTTCGCAGTCGTCGTAATGGGAGTTGGCATCCAGGCCAACGCCCAAGATCTGGGCAGCGCCGATATTCCGACTAGGCCCTAAACAAGCGAACGCCGGAGGCGTTTTTTTCAACTTTTCGGTGGCCGGGTGAATCGATACTGTCAGCGGCCGATACCGCGGGCATCGGTTGGTGGCTTCGAATTGTTCCGTGTTTCATTTCAGACTCGTTTGCACCCCAGGTGCGGTTGGGCGTTGTGGCGGACCGGAGCATCCAGACTCCGGCTTCAGAGATTCGTCCTCAGCAGGTCAAGGGACGATTCACTTGATCCAGTAGACGGAAGAACACATGCTGCCAAGGATTCCACGCCAGCAGTCGGTAGATGATCTTGCGGCCCGTGCGAATGATCTGCGTTGGAATGTTCATCATCGCCTGCCGAAACGTGGAGAACTCCATCCGCAACAACTTCATCTTCTCCTCGCGGTGCTTCTCCTTCCAGCGGCCTTCTTCCGGCAGCATCAGCGCCGACCAGGCCTTCAGGCTCCAAGCCAGCGCCGCCATCACCATGTACGCCCAATTCGACAGCAGATTGTCCAGCGGAGCCGTCAGCGACCGCACGTCGTCCTTGTGCACTCCCAACAGATTCTCTTGGCCACAACGGTCGTTGGCCCCGAAGACGATATCGTCAGCGGACTTTTCTACGACGTTCGTGATGTAGAAGAAGCAGCGTGCCGTCTCTTCGAACTTCAACTGACCGCGATAGGTCTCCAGTTCCTTCATCACGACCACGATCCGATACGCTTTCTCGCAGTTGCCGGGCTGGTAGGTGAACTCGGCCACGCGCTCCTTGACCGTGCGGATGTCTTCGAATTCACGCTTCTCGACGATCTGCTGTTTGACGTTCTCCGGTCGTTTCCGCGGCTTCGTCTTCACCGCATGCTTCACCCGCCGTTGCAGCGTTTTCCAGGCTTCCTGCGGGAGTTCTCCCGCCAGTTCATACAACTTGTCCGTGGCGTCGATGCCGAAGATGAACCGCACGCCATCCTTGTCCCAACGGTCCAATTGCGTGGTTTGCGTGAAGTCGGTGTCGCCTCGCAGCAGGATCTTGCGAAAGCCCGCCTTGCGGCAGAGTTCGATGGAGCGGTCGAAGTACCAAGCTGCATTCTCGTGGCTGGGCCGATTGCCGGGCCGGTTCACCAGGTACAGCGGTTCGCCGGTGTTGGCCAGGGAAAGGACGAACGGATGATAGCCCCACTGGCCTTTGTAGTTAATGTCCATGCCCTCTTTGCACTCGCCCGTGGTCACGACCATCGTGCCGTCGCCGTCCAGAATCGCTTCATCGAAGAACGACTGGGGCTGCCGCCGCCAGACCTTCAGCCGTGTGGCATTGAACAGTTGCTGCAACATGTAGATTTGCGACGTGTCGAAGCGGCGGCAGAAATCCCCGGCCGTGGTGGGGTCGGGGATGCGGCGGGCGCCCAGGGCATTGAGGTAAGCCACGTTCGTGCGGAGCAATTCCAGATGTTCCAGGCACTTGCCTCCCGCCAGCAAGTTGTAGGCGATGTTGAGCACGTGGTCGCTGTCGAAGTAAGGCAAGTGAATCTTCAACACGCCGAGGTGGCGGTCGATGGCTTCATCCAGGCCGAGCTTGCCGACCAACAAGTGCATGGCCCCGATGCCACCCGCGGCCGTGGCCTGCGTACGGTCGGCGATTTCGTAATGGATGTTCGAGGCCGTCATCATGGGCTGCGAACAATCTCCGTTATTGTCTTTGTCCAGACGACGGGCGATCTCCCGCTTGCGTCGTTCGATTTCTCGGCGTATCTTGGGACTCACTCGAAAACCTCCGTGCGTTGGGTTAACTGGATTTACGTTCACTCCATTAAACCCCACAAATCGCCGAAGGTTTTCGAGCTTTTTTATCAAACTAACCAAGCGAACCTTTCGGGGTTCGCTTGGCTAGGGACTAGGGAAGCCACCGTCAGCATGCCAACACGGTTTTTGAACAACTCTGAAAAGCGGTGTGACATGGTGAGTGAACTCGCGGAAAAGTCCGGTATGAACTATCGTGTGCTGGCAATGAAGGTCATGGAGAAGTGGCAGTCGTCGATCAAGAATGACAAGACGTTTCTCAAAGATGTGACGCGGGGCAAGACAATCGAGTTCACCATGAAGAAGGATGGCTCACTTGAAATCCGGGGAACAGATTCGGACATTCGGAACAAGAAGCCGGATAGAGCCAACGGCAAGATGAAGCCCTCGCGCAACAAGCGGCTCCAACCGCAGGCCGAGGACGCGAACGATCGTCAGTCGGCAACGTAGTGACGCTACAGTTCGTTTGGTGACAAGATCGAACGCCGCCCCCCAATTCTCGGATGACGCATTTCAAGAACGTGCGAGGCAAACAGAATCGACCCGACCTTGAGGTCGTTGACGGGGACACATGTTATCCTTAACACTAACTCGGGAGAATCTTGCCCCGCGAAAGCGGCAGGTGATGCTCGACATGCTCGCCACCGCGAAAGCCCGTTAATATCAATTGCATTTAGAGGGTCTCGCTGATGGGGTTTGTCGTTTGCCCCATTGGCCGAAGCGTCCTGATCGCCAGGGCCGGCAGGATGTTACTTGTCGAGCCCGGAAGTGGGCTGAGGCCGAATGCATACGCGAGTGTTTGTCCCCTATCAATCGTTCTATTCCGGAGTTAAAGTAATGCGAGTCTATCCTGGGATTGTCGTTGTGTTCGTCGCCGGCCTTTTCAACTCACTGCCGGCGAGTGATGCTGCGGAGAAAACTTTCGGACCGGATCCGAAGGTGTATCAAGAGACCGTGGCCAAAGCCATTCAGTACCTAACGATTGCGCAGGCCCAGGATGGTTCGGTCAGCGCTCGCATCGGTATTGGCCCCACGGCCTTGGCTACGCTCGGCCTCTTGCGAAGCGGACGTGGAGCGGCGGATCCCCAAGTGGCCAAGGGGCTGAAGTACCTTGTGGATTACGTTCAGTCCGACGGCGGCATCTACTCGCCGCGGAGCCGCATCTCGACCTACGAGACGTGCATTGCTCTGGTCTGTTTCCAGGAGGCCAATAAGGATGGCACGTATGACAAGATCATCCGCCAGGCCGACAAGTTCATTCGCAGCGGCCAATGGGACGAGTCGAAGCAGAAGGAGAAATCCGATGTCGGGTACGGCGGCGCGGGCTACGGCGGCAAGACCCGGCCGGACCTCTCGAACACAGCGTTCATGATCGACGCCTTGAAGGCCGCCGGGGCGAAGCCGGACGACGAGGCGATTCAACGCGCGCTAATCTTTGTCTCTCGTTGCCAGAACCTGGAGAGCGAGTACAACAGCACCCCGTTCGCCGCAAAGGTAAATGACGGCGGTTTCTATTACACGCCGGCCGAGAGCAAGCAGGGCCAGGATCGCCAGACTCCCAACGGCGGGCTGCGAAGCTATGGCTCGATGACCTATTCCGGTCTGAAGAGCATGGTTTATGCCGGGCTGAAGAAGGACGACCCGCGGGTGAAAGCTGCTTCGACTTGGATTCGCAAGAACTACGACGTGAAGTCGAATCCGGGCATGGGCAACTCCGGCCTCTACTACTACTACCTGACTTTTGCCAAGGCGCTGGACGCCCTCGGAGAAAACGAAGTCGTGGACGGCAACGGAGTGAAACACGATTGGCGGCGAGAATTGGTCGAAGAGCTTGCTCGGAGGCAGAAGCCCAACGGTTCCTGGGTCAACACCAACAACCAGTGGATGGAAGGAGATCCCAACCTGGCCACGGCCTTCGCCCTCGTGGCGATGTCCTATTGCCGGCCCGTGCCGGCATTACATAAGGCGCCGTGAATCAATGAGTTGCTGCATATTCTCTGCGGCTGACAGGCCCGGTGCGACAGACGCCAAGAGGTGAGTCGAATGTCAAGCTACTACATCAAGCAACCACTGCTAATGATCGGCGGCTTCATCGTGGGTGCGTTGATTGTCCACGTCTTGTGGCCGCATGGCATGTCGGGCTTGAGTTGGGGTGCCGGCGGTGCGGCCGGAGCTTTCGCTGGTTACATCCTGGCCGGATCGCCACCTGAAACAAATCGCTGAAACGAACCAGTTCAAACGGGCCCCCTCCAGGTGACTTTCCGGGCTCTGGGGGACGTTGGGGCGGAACTACGGTTGCGGAGTCTCCCCCACCGTTCTTTTCCAACACCAGCACCGGAGTGAACTACCAGAAGCATCAATTGTGGAGAGCCAAGCCATACGGCGAGGTATGGACACGGGGCTGTGGCGAAACCAACCGCCCGCGCACAAAAATGAGTGAAACTTGGAAGTCAACTTCGATCGATGTCCCCTTCGCCGTGCCGTTCGTACAGCGGCTGCGGTTTACTCGCGACGTCTTGGGAGTCGACCGGCACGTGCTCGCGGAACTGCTGGAACCGTCGGAGGGCCAAGTCGCACGAATACAATTCTGGTTGGATGCCAACGTCGCCGCGGCCCATCCCGAGTTGCCCGGCAAGATCTGCGACTTTGCCGCGGAGTTCGCAGACCGGTTGGTCCTCACG
>Ga0118677_10002775_pt1 | contig 34471 bp, 31 predicted proteins | sample AliMusrvi5mmetaG_FD_86154 | JGI IMG/M metagenome (GOLD analysis project Ga0118677, IMG submission 86154)
ACCCTACGTTTCGCCCTTCCTGACCGGAGAGGTGGCAGAGTGGTCTATCGTACCTGACTCGAAATCAGGCGTGCCGGAAACGGTACCGTGGGTTCGAATCCCACCCTCTCCGCCAGTCTATAGACTGGCATTTTATGCTTCACTCCCGACAGATTCCTATCAGAATAGGTTCATGAGCAAGGGCCGCCCCGCTGCCGAACTGAAAGCTGAGCCCAAGCGAAAGTACGCTACTTGGGAACATCCCGAAGGGAGTGGAATCAAGATTGCGGAAATTCCGAACAAGTCGGGCGGTGTGATCTACGGCGTGAGCTACCAGATTCGCGTGCCCGCAAGACTGACTGCCGGAAAACGGGAACTCCTTCAGAAGAAAACCAGAATTGAGGCGGAGCGCCTAGCGGAGGACCGCTTCATCGCGCTCAAACAGCATGGCACAGAATTCGCCAAAATCCCCGCTGCTGTGCAGCAGCAAGCGGCGCACGCGTGGAGCCTTCTCAACGAAGCCAACCATCGGGCAGGGCTAGAGGTCGGTCTTATCGATGCGGTAAGAGCTGGTATTCGGACGCTCATTCCAGCAGGTGGACGGCGAACTGTCGAAGAGGTCGTTACTGAGCTGACCGCAAGTAAGGAGTCCCGACAAAAGAGTGGACGTCTCGATGCAGCCACACTCCACGACTTCAAGGTGCGCGGGACGAAAATTGGGAGCGCATTTTCTGGCCGCAACATTAGCGAGATTCTCCACACCGACATCATCGCGTGGTTGAACAAGCTACGGCAAGGAGGAGGACAGTTCGGCCGCGACATGTCACCTCGCTCGGTGAAAAACTACCGCAATACTTTGTCAGAGGTCTTCTCTTACGCTAAAGCGAAGCAGTATTGTGCGGGCAACCCATTCGAGCGCCTCACTCGCGAAGATCTCAAGACACTCGGTGGCGAGAACAACTCAGATGTCACTGATATTAGTATTCTCACCGTTGAGCAGGCGAGAAAACTACTGCGGGCTGCGCTCGAATCCAAGGAACCGGGAGTGCTGGCTAGTCTTGTCCTGCGTCTATTCTGTGGCCTCCGCACAACCGAGGTTTGCCGGTTAGACTGGCAGGAAGTGCACTGGCTCGACGAAAGACCGTTTGTTCACATTCCCCCGGGTAAGGCTAAAAAGCGTCGCATTCGGCTGGTCGATATCCCCGCCAACGCTTTAATATGGCTCCGCAAAGCGGACCCTCCTGCATTGGGCAGAATCGTTTCCGGCACTGGTGACGCACGCAATGACACTAAGGCGTACTGCGCGCGACTCGGTCGATTGGTGCGCGCGGCGAAGCTTGAAGAACTGGAGAACAACGCACCGCGCCACAGCTTTGGCAGCTACCACTACGCCTTGCATGGCGACGCGCTGCGCACCGCAAAAGAAATGGGGCATAGCCAAGGTGATGCCGTGCTCTTCGCTCATTACCGCGCGTTGGTGACGAAAGAGGCGGCGGAAAAGTACTTCAGTCTGATTCCTGAGCGGCGTAGCCGCAAGATTGAGAGGTTTCCAGCGGCGGTTGCCCGCGGCGCCTAACTGGCTACCACCTAAAGCAATTCTGCCGAGTATTCGGTTTGCAGATCTTGCCCATGACACCGCACATGCACTTCAAGTCACCGCAAGCCCGGAGCCGTACAGGTGGTACTTCGGGCTTGGCGGTCTAGATAGCAGTGCTCAATGCATCCGCCTGTCGCGCCCCCTAAGATGAACTATGAACCAAAATCATCTGGTCGAGTTCTGTTCTTCACGGTATTGGAGGGATGAGGACAATCGGGTTGAGCCGCAACTGCACTTTCCTATGATAGTCTCTCGTTACAAATCTTGCCAGTTATCGAAGTCACTTCGTCGACCAATGGGGCGATCGCTTTCAAGGATTTCTCGCCCCGTGTCGTGGTTCCCGCTATCCACTTGAGTGCGCTGTCGACCAATGCTGCCGACGTTTTTAAGACCGCTTCATTACCTGATAAACCATCAGAAGGACGGTGGGCTGCTAAAGCGGCGAATTCAAGTTGGCGAACCTCCTGAAGCAGGCGAAATAGGTCGCGAAAATCTCTTTGAGCAGCAAAAAATTCTTCTTGTCCCCCTTCACCTTGGACGCGCTCCCAATCGTGGATCAGGAATCGTTCACGATCAGAGGGTAGCCGGAGTACATCAGACATTCGCATTGTTGTGCCTGGATTGGTTGCAATGGTGCGAAAGCCCGAGCTTAGACCATCGCTGAAAGCAGGCGTCCAAAAAGCGGGATAGAACAGCATCGTGTAAGACCGCGTCGCATTCTCTAAAAGTGCATACATACCCAGCAGCTCTCGTTTAAAGTCCAGCGACTTTGGTGAAGTCCCGTGGGGTAACAGTCGCTGAACCCGCTCACGTACTAAGACGACGCCAACGTGCAATCCAAGGGTCAGTCCGGCGTTTGTTTGGTCGTTGATACTCATGACCAAATTGAAGAGCTCAAGGAGGACAGCTATTACCCTTATTAACGAGTGAAACGAGCGTAAATACGTTTTCCCTTGGGCTCACACCCCAGCGACCTTCAGTTCAAGGTATCGATCAAGGTCGATGCGACGGTAAATCAACCGGCGGCCAACCCGCGCAACCTTAATATGTCTGCTGCCCGTTTCGCGCCCAATGGTCTTCTTGGAAACGCAAAGGTAATTCGCGGAGCTTTTCTGGTGGCCATCCCCGGACGTCGTACCAGCCGTGCAGGCTCTTCCCTCCAGAGAACACCACCATGCGAAGCGTAGCTCCACTGGCCTGCAGCTTGAGATGGATTTTCGCCTGCTCATCTAGTGTGCCAGTATCAAACTCAATCACCTGCGTGAGCCACGGACCGGCATTGCTATTGCACCGGCTCGACGGCGTTCCGTCGTTCTTGAGGCCAGAGAGAGCGCTCAACGGATTGGGCACGACGAACTGATACGAATGCTCTTTGCCGCGAAACCAAGATCGCGGTTTGGTTACCCAACAACTCGCGGTCGTTCCCATGCACAAAATGTCTTGGTCGCCGAAAAAGCGGTCGAGCACGTCACCTGTTTCAAGCTCCCACGGCTCTTTTACTGGCGATGAAGATTCGAGCTGACCCACCGAGCCTTCGCCCTTCAGCACGACCGCAATCAATGCCGGCTGGGCGTCAGGCCAACGTGGCTGCCTTGGGGTAGACGGAGCGCCGCTGGCGTTGCGTATCGCTTCTTCAAAGTCCCGGTCGGGAATCTCGTGGTAGTAGCCCCAGAAGCGGGCGCGCAGCACCTGTTCGATTTCGTCTGCAGTGAAGCGGTGCCGGTGGAGGACGCAGGCGTCGCGGAACAGCTCGCGATGGCCCTTGCCCTGCTCGGGCGGGGTGGCGATGCGGGCCAGTTGATATGCGGGCAACTGCGCGAGTTTTGTCGAAATCGCGGCAGGGAGCCTGCCGAGAATGCTATTGTTGTAAGTGATCATTTGAGAGTTTGCCTGACGTGAGGATGGTTCTAAGTGTTCGGCGCCTCTGGCGAACGGAAGTTTAACTTTCGCTAACAACGGACCCGTGAGCCTCGTCCTCGCCGGACACTTGGAAAATCGACTTCCACCTTTGTGGCACGTCACCCCAAGCGTTTTCAACAAGCCCAGACTTAGCCTAAATCGCCCTTTAGCGCCTCGCTCGAGCTGTATTGTAGGTTAACTTCACTCTAGAATGGTGCGGCGACGCACAATGATTCATATGTAAGGTATGTTAAGTACGGATACGTACTAGGACCCTGCCCTACTATATCTAGGAGCTTAAGACCCCCCCGGACGGGGGCAATTTGGCATAGTATTTGGCTTACGATCTCGAGACATTTTCAGGTAAGCCTCTCGCGGCCGTGTCGCGGCCAAATTAGACACCACAAAGTTTCTATGACAGCAGATAGAATTGCCCCAAAGACAGCTCCGGGCATAGTCGAGGCCGTTCCTTCATTTGTTCGAGCGAGGCATCATTAGAGCGGTTTCCTTTGCCAAGGAGGCCCGCCAACCGAGTTCCTTATAAGGGAGCCACGGTGGTACAGGGATGCGGGCCAGAGAGGCCAAAAGACCTGAGTGATGCGTCGCTGGATTTCAACCATCCAGCCACATGATCACCACACACGCCACTGCGCTCCCGCACGCGCGCACCCTTGTGCCCAGCCGTGCCGGTCTTACTCACTACGAAATTCTCGCAGATGGCCTAATTCATTCGTCCGCCGTTTTCGACATCCCCACGGATGAGCGCTTCGTAGAGCGGGTCGCCCTCATTGCCTTCTGCAATGGCATCCACCTAGTAAGCCAGCGCCCGGTCCTTGCGGCGGAGGCTGTCGTTCCTCTAGGGCATTCGCTGGAAACCGGTCGCACCGACGCGCAGGCCCTTAGCCAAGCCCTCGGCGCCCGGCTCGAGGGGCAACAAGAGGTGTTTCCGGCTGCCCGCGCGTTCTTCCGCGAGAGATTTGGCCTTGAGGGTATTAGCTTCGATCGGCTGGAAGACGCTGCGACGATACGCCGGGTCGTCGGTGAGGCGGCGTTAGCTGGCCTCTATCGACGAGCTTCGCTTCCGCTCCCAGACCGAGAAGCACGAGCTATCCCACCTGTACGAGGCCAAGATTAAGAACATGGGAAATGCCGGCCGGAACGGTGGAGAGTATTACACGCCACGTCCTCTGATTCGCGCCATCGTGAAGGTGGCGCACCCAAAGCTTGGCGAACGAATCTATGACGGCGCCGTCGGCTCTGCGGGCTTCTTGTGCGAAGCCTACGACTACCTCACCGCTAACAACCCGAAGCGCACCACGGCGCAGGACCGCGCGCTCCAAGAGCGCACGTTTTACGGGAACCCGAACGGTGGCGAGGAAGTCACTCACCGCACCCCGGCGGTCATCATGAAGGAAATCGCTGCGCTGGACGCCGAGAGCGCTGAGGTGCTTAGGAACATCAGGACACTGCTATGAAGAAAGGGTGGCAGACAAAGAATCTCGGCGACCTCTGCGATGTCATTGGAGGTGGCACGCCACCAAAGGACAAACCCGCATTCTAAGGACATCGTGTCCCCGAGTGCACCTGAGCAAACTGCAACGGCTCCACTGGGCGTCGAACCGCTATGCGCTCCTCTTGATCTTCCAGGGGATGGACGCGGCCGGCAAGGACGGCGCAATTCAGCATGTCATGTCGGGTGTCAATCCGCAGGGCTGCCAAGTCTTCAGCTTCAAACAGCCCAGCGCCGACGAACTGGAACACGATTTTCTCTGGCGTACCACCCGACGGCTTCCCGAACGCGGGCAGATCGGGATCTTTAACCGCTCCTACTACGAGGAGGTGCTGATCGTCCGAGTGCATCTGGAGATTCTCCTGAATCAGGGGCTGCCCGAAGCCTTGCGAGATACGAAGACCCTCTGGAAGGACCGATATCGCTCCATTGTGGATCTGGAGAAGCATCTCCACCGCAACGGAACCCTCATCCTGAAATTCTTCCTCCATCTCTCCAAGCGGGAACAGCGCAAACGGTTTCTGGAACGTATCGATGAGCCGGACCACAACTGGAAATTCAGCCGATCCGATGTTCAGGAGAGAGCCTATTGGAAGGACTACACCAAGGCCTATGAGGAATGCCTGACGGCGACGAGCAGCCCCCACGCCCCTTGGCACGTCATTCCCGCCGATAACAAGGAGAATGCCCGACTGATCGTTTCCCAAACCATTCTCGACACCCTGGGGCGCCTGAAAATGGCCTATCCCAAGACGACCGCCAAACGGAAGCGGGAGCTTAAAGCGATCCGCAGCCGCCTGTAACAGTCGCGTGCGCTGAACCGGTTTCACGCGTCTCAGGAGATTGATCGATGGAAGCCCCGCAAAAGCCCAAACGGCCACCCGTGTTCGAGAAGGTGTGGATGCAAGTTCTCGTTGTCGTTTTGCTGGCCCTGGTCGGTTTCCTCTTCTTCATCCTTTCGAAGCGGTGGCTCTTCGTGGGCGCTCGCCGTTGAACACAGAATAGCAACCGCGAAAGCGCCTCTGAGACGACCCTCGGGAGGGTAAGGCCCCATAGACGACCAGAGGTCGGACCGTGTAGCATTCATTCGTGAAGAAATGCTCAAGCCCAGGGCGGCCACGCGCGCCGGCTTCCGCCGCCTCGGACGCGCTCCGAAGGCTCAAAAAGCATGTACGCGAATTGCGAGCGCTGCTGATCGAAGCCGGCTCCATTCTCGACCACCTGCTGCGCGATCCCTCAGCTGAAATTATCCGCCGGCTGTGCTCCCGCTATTACATCCTGCAGGAGTATTTCGTCATGCGGTACACCGAGGCGCGCAGCTGCGCGGTTGCTGCCTTGGGAACCGTCCAAGCGGCCCTCTCATTCCCTCTTTAGCCGCAGGATAAGCGGTCGATCGGCGAACGTTCGCCAAGCGCGACTGCGCATCACCCAATTCGCCTCGGCCAACTGACCTGACACGCATCGACGGACCGCAAAAGGTCGTGCCTTAGCTCCCATCGTTCAAATGAGTCCGGAAAATGGACCGGGACTCACATTCAACCGGAAGCTCGCGCCCTCTTCAGCGGTGGGCGCCCCCAGCAAACGCGCCGGCCTGCTTGGTGAACTGTTTCTCCAAGCTGCCGCATACCAGCTCGCACAGCTTGAAGATCGAAGGATCGGCGATCGAGTAGAACACCTGGAGCCCTTCCTTTCGCCGGGCCAGGACATTGGCCTGGGTGAGGGTTTGCAAGTGACGCGAGACATTGGTCTGCGTGCCGCCGGCTACTTCGACCAGCGCGCTGACGTTCATCTCGCCGTCAAAGAGGGCATGAACCAGCCGCAGCCGCATCGGCTCCGAAAGCACTGCAAAGCGTCGGGCGACCAACTCCAGCGCAGCCTCGGAGAGGGGAGCACGTTTATCCATGCGCATACTGGAACAAAGGCTTGACATGATCACAAGCAGATGCGTATATGCGCATATAAAGTCAATCAGAATATGAAAATCGAATCCCTCATCCGCCTCATGGCCGGCAGCCTGGTTCTTCTGGGGGTTGCTCTGACCTATTTTGTGAGCCCTTGGTGGCTCCTCCTACCGACCTTCGTGGGTGCGAATCTGACCCAGTCGGCACTCACTGGTTTCTGTCCACCCTCCCTTCTCCTCAGCAAACTCGGATGGCTGGACAAAGACGGCATTATCCACTGGGGCGGAGCCAAGTAACGTCACGGGAAACCGCCATGAACTCCTCTCTAGGCCGGGTCCTGATGATTGTCGGAGGTGCCACCGCCCTGGGTGCCGCGATGGGCTATTTCGGCCAGTGTTCCTCCGGCACCTGCCCCCTGACCTCCACCTGGTGGCGCGGTGCCCTCTACGGGGCTGCTATCGGCCTCCTGGTCGCCTTCGGCTCACGCACCCCCTGATTACCATGTCCTTCGCACCCTTTCGCCTCCTGTTCGCCAGCGCGGCCTTTGTCGCCGTCGCCTCCTGGGCCAGCGCCGCGGAGCCCTGGACCCTCGACCGCGCGGTGACCTACGCGCTGGCACACAGTCCGGATGCCCAAGTTGCCCGCGCCCGCGTCGAGGGCGCCCAAGCGCTCGTGCAGCAGGCCCAGAGCGCCTGGTATCCCCAACTTGCCGTGAGCGGGCGCTACACGGACACCAACAACCCCATGATGGCCTTTGGCTCCATCTTGAATCAGCGGGCCTTCAATTTCGGTTTGGATTTCAACCACCCCGGCCAGATCGACAATCTGGATGCCGCCGGAACGGTCGCGTACAACCTTTATAGCGGTGGCAAAGCCTCCGCCGGCCGCGAAGCCGCCCGGGCAGGTGCCCAAGCCGCCGCTTATGATCTTAACGCCGCCCGCCATGAACTGGCCGCCGAGGTGGTGAAGGCCGTCTTAAACCTTCAGAAAGCCCGGGAAGCAGTCGGAGCCGTGGAAGGAGGGGTGAAAGCCTACGAAGCGGCCGTTTCGGTCGCCCAAGCCCGCTTTGATGCCGGCCAGCTGCTCAAAGCGGATCTCCTCAGCCTCAAGGTTCAGTTGGCCCAGACCCGGGAGACCCTCTCCTCCGCCCGTCACGGAACGGCCCTGGCCGAACGAGCGTTCGACTTCGTGTTGGGCCTAGACGCCACCGATTCACCGGTGGAGCTTGCGTCGAGCGATCCTTCGCTCGCCCAGCTCACGGCTCCGGACACCCGGGACTACTCTCAGCGGCCCGAACTGCTGGGACTCGACGCCCGCCAACATGCCGCCGAAGCCATGGTCGAAGGCGCTCGCAGCGGCCATCGGCCCTCCGTGAACGCATTCGCGAGCTACCAATACGACCACGGCTGGCAGCTCAACCGCGGCGCCGATAGCTGGCTGGCCGGCGTATCGGTCGATGTGAACCTCTTCGACGGCGGGCAGACCTCCGGAAAGATACGCCAAGCCGCAGCGGAACTGCTTCAGGTTAAGGAACTTAGGCGCAAGGCCGAACTCGGCATTGGGCTCGAAGTCGAGCAGGCCCGACTTGCCCATGACGACGCAGTGGAACGGCTCGCCGTCACGGCGAGCGTCGTCGAGCAAGCCGAGGAAAGCGCCTCGCTTACCCAAGCACGTTTTCAAAAGGAGGCACTACTCACGGCCGACCTCATTGGCGCCGAAAGCCGGCTTATTGAGGCCCGACTCCGCCGCACCGTGGCCGCCTCCGACGAACGCATGGCGGTCGTCGATCTGCGGCGGGCCCTAGGATTCGACCCCCTGCCGCAACCCTAACTTTACTCCCATGAAATCGATTCTCCCTCTTTCTGCCGCGTTTGCCCTGGCGCTCCTTGCCGGGTGCGGTCGCCCGGCGCCCGATGCCAGTGCCGGTCCGTCCCTCCCGCCGCTCAAGGTGCAGGTCGCCCTCGTCCATCTGGAGACCGTGCCCGTTCTGACCGAGATCACCGGGACCGTCCATGCCGCTGAGCGGGCCCAATTGGCCGCCAAAGTCATGGGATCGATTGAGACCATGCCCTTCACGCTCGGCCAACGGGTGAAGCGCGGCGACACCCTGGTGACCATCAGCGCCGGCGAAATCAACGCCCGGGTGGCCCAAGCCGAGTCTAAATTCAACCAGGCTAGCCGCGACCTGGCGCGGGAGCGGGAACTCCTTCCCAAAGGGGCCAGCACGGCCACGATGGTCAAAGATCTCGAAGACCGCTGTGCCGGCGACGAAGCCATGCTACAAGAAGCTAAGGTGATGCTCAGCTATGCCTCCCTCCAAGCCCCCTTCGATGGGGTCATCACGCAGAAATTTGCCAATGTCGGCGATCTGGCGTCACCCGGACTTCCCTTGGTCGCCATCGAGGGTTCGAACGGCTTTGAGGTGCAGGCCGGCGTACCCGATTCATTGGCCGGCGACCTGAGTGTGGGAAAGCTAGTTGTGGTTCAAACACCCACCGAAGGCGTCGCCTTCTCAGGAAAGGTGAGCGAGATCTCCTCTGCGGCCGATGCCAACGCTCATACGGTGGCCGTGAAGATCACCGTGCCCGACAGTGTAGCCGTTCGTTCCGGCCAATTTGTCAGAATTCAAGTTCCCGGCGCGCCGATCCGGGCGCTCTTGGCGCCTTTGGCTTCGGTCACGACCTTGGGCCAGATGGAACGGGTCTTTGTCGTAGGCCCCGACAAACGAGCGGTGCTCCGGTTGGTCACGACCGGAGCCCGGCGCGGCAATCAGGTTGAAATCCTCTCCGGCCTCGATGACGGGGACCGGGTGATCCTGGTCCAGCCGGCTGGTATGCAGGAAGGCCAATTGCTGGAGATTCAGCCGTGAAAGCCCCTCCCTCGTCCCCCTTCAACGAGCCGGCCCGCTATGGCTTTGCCGGCCGAATGGCGTCGCTCTTTATCGACTCGAAGCTGACGCCCATCCTGATCGCAGCGTCCCTGCTCCTAGGTGTCTTTGCCGTCCTCCTCCTCCCCCGCGAAGAGGAGCCCCAGATCAAGGTGCCGATGATCGATGTCATGGTCGCCATGCCGGGGGCCACCGCCCACGAGATCGAGAACCGCGTCACCCGACCCATGGAGATGCTCCTTTGGGAGATTCCCGGGGTCGAATACCTCTATTCCACGGCGAGCCCCGGCGCCGACATGACGATCGTCCGCTTCAAGGTCGGTATTGACCCGGAAGCGGCCCTGGTCCGTCTCAACCAGAAGCTCCAGGCCAATCTTGATCGCATGCCCATTGGGGTCCTGCCTCCGCTGATCAAGTCGCGGACGATCGACGACGTGCCGATTCTGGCCCTCACTTTTCACAGTTCCCGGTACGACCACGCGACCCTCCGTCAACTGGCGGTGCAGGTCGAGGGCACCATCAAGGCTCTGCCACAGGTCGCGGAAACCACGGTCATCGGGGGTCAGCCCCGCTCGATCCGGGTGCTCCTCGATCCGCAGCGCCTGGCTTCCCGCAATCTTAGCCCGAGCGTCTTGGTCCCGATGCTCCAACAGGCCAACGCCCAGGCGCAGACGGGCTCCCAAGCCTTCGCCAATCGCGAGACCCTGCTGCAGACCGGCGACTTTTTCAGGAACGCCAAGGATGTCGGAGCCGTCGTCGTCGGCGTATACGACGGCAAGCCGATCTACCTGCGCGAGGTCGCCAAAATTGTCGATCAGCCCGCTGATCCCTCGGATTATGTCCTCTTCGGCCACGGCGGAAGCGTCCCGAGCGAGGAAGCCGCCGTTACGCTCAGCATTGCCAAACGCCCCGGCGCCAACGCCGTGGATGTCGTCAAAGAGGTGGTCGCCAAAGTGGATGGCCTCCGCGGCAACCTCATCCCAGCCGACATCGGCGTCTCAGTCACCCGCGACTACGGAGCGACCGCCCGCGACAAATCCAACGAACTGCTGCTCCACATGGGACTGGCCGTCTTCGGCGTCGCGATTCTGATTCTGATCTTCCTCGGTTGGCGCGAATCCCTGGTGGTTCTCCTGGCGATTCCAGTGACGCTGGGCCTCACGCTCCTCGTCTTCTATCTCTATGGTTACACGCTCAACCGGATCACGCTCTTTGCGCTCATCTTCTCGATCGGCATCCTCGTGGATGACGCAATCGTAGTGGTCGAAAACATTGTCCGCCACATGGGTCTGCCCAGTTGCCGGCGCAAGCGCCTGCTCCAGATCGCAGTCGAGGCCGTCGACGAGGTAGGAAACCCCACTATCCTGGCGACCTGGGCCGTGATCGCGGCGGTCCTGCCGATGGCCTTCGTCAGCGGACTGATGGGGCCCTACATGCGCCCGATCCCGATCGGATCGAGTGCGGCGATGCTCTTCTCGCTCCTGGTCGCCTTCGCCGTCACCCCTTGGGCGGCACTGAAGATACTCCGGGGCCACGCCTCGAAGCCAGCTCAAGCCGCCGCGTTCATCGATTCGCCGCTGACCGAGGAAGAGGAGGCAGCCGAAGAAGCGACTCCGGATACCTGGTTCACGCGGCTCTACCAACGGGCAATGCGGCCCCTCCTGGACCACCGCGCCTGGCGCTGGGGATTCCTGCTCATCGTCGCCGCCGCGACGGTCGGAGCGATGGGGCTCGTCGGCATCGGGGCCGTCAAAGTGAAGATGTTGCCCTTCGACAACAAATCCGAGTTCCAGGTGATCCTGAACATGCCGCAAGGCAGCACGCTCGAACAGACCGCCCGGGTTGCCCGCGAGATGGCGGCGGCGATCCGCTCCGAACCGGAAGTCCGCGACTACGAGGTCTACGCGGGCACCGCCTCGCCATTCAATTTCAATGGGCTGGTTCGGCATTACTTCCTCCGCCGGGGACCAAGTGTCGCCGATCTTCAGGTAAATCTCCTCCCCAAGGACGAACGCCGCGCCCAGAGCCACGAGATCGCCAAACGCGTACGCCCCGCATTGGCCGCCATCGCGGCCAAATATGGCGCGGCAGTCGCCGTTGCTGAGGTTCCGCCAGGCCCCCCGGTTCTCCAGACCCTGGTTGCCGAAATCTATGCGCCGGACGAGGCCTCCCGTCTCAAGCTCGCGACCCAGGTGCGTGAAATCTTCCGCTCCACTCCGGGGGTCGTTGACGTCGATTGGTATGTGGAGGCCGAACAACCGAAGACCCTTTTGCACATCGATCAGGCCAAGGCCGCCCTGCAAGGAGTGACCGAAGCCGCCATCACACGCACGGTCCAGATGGCAGCGCAGGGCTATCCTGTGACCCTGATGCACCTGCCCAATGCCCGCGAGCCCGTCAACGTGGTGCTGGAACTGCCGCGCGCGCTCCGCGCCCGCCCCGACGATCTGCTTGCGCTGCCTATGCGCTCAGAGATGAACCCCCAGGCGCCGCTCATCCCCCTGCGCGAACTGGTTACCCTCGAAACGGTGCCGAGCGAGCGGAATATCTACCATAAGAACCTGCAAAATGTAACCTACGTGACAGGCGATGTGGCCGGCGTGATCGAGAGTCCTGTTTATGCGATCCTCAAGATGAATCACGCCCTGGCGCAGCTCGACGGACGCGCTTACGGTGGCACCCAGGAGAGCGTCAAGGTGTACAATTCGACAATGCCCTCCGATGACCGCGAGCCGGCAATGAAATGGGATGGTGAGTGGCAGGTGACGATTGAGGTCTTCCGCGACCTGGGCCTCGCGTTTGGCGCCGTGCTGATTTTAATCTATATGCTTATGGTCGGCTGGTTCAAAAACTACACCACGCCGCTCATTGTGATGACGGTCATTCCGTTTTCACTGGTCGGCATCCTGCCAGCCCACGCGATCATGGGCGCTTTCTTCACCGCCACCTCGATGATCGGGTTCATGGCCGGCGCCGGCATCGTCGTGAGGAACTCGATCATCCTGGTCGATTTTATCGAACTGAGACTAAGCCACGGCCGGCCCTTGCGCGACGCCTGCATCGAATCCGGAGCGGTCCGCTTCCGGCCTATGATGCTGACCGCCTTCGCCGTGGTGGTGGGGGGACTCGTGATCCTCTCCGATCCGATCTTCCAGGGTTTGGCCATTTCACTTCTCTTCGGTGCCATCGCCTCGCTGCTGATTAGTCCCCTTGCCGTGCCGCTCATCTATTACGTCGTGCATGCCCGCGCCCATGCGGGTCCAAAGGCGCCTGCCACTCCGCCCTCGAATAAGTGCGAAGTCACGCCATGAATCCGCTCCTCTTCATTCCCGTCATCGGCGCCGTGTTCCTTATCGTCCGTGACGTGATCCCGCTTTTTCGGGCCGCTTGAAGAGTCGGTCTGGGCCAAATAACAAGGGACCCAGACCATGAAAGGAAAACGCTATAATACCGAAGACAAAGTCCGCATCCTGCGGGAGGTGGACGGCGGGAAGAGCATCGTGGAAGTCTGCCGGGAGAGGAACATCTCGGACGTGACGTTCCACCGTTGGCGGCAGCAATTCGGGCACCTGAACCTGAACGAGGCCAAGCGCCTGAAGGAGCTGGAGCGCGAGAACACGGAGTTGAAGAAGATGCTGGCCGACGCGATGCTGGCGAAGAAGGTGCTGGAGTACGCCCTCGAAAAAAAATTGTGAGCCCGGCGCACAAGAAGCAGGTCGTGGCCGCGGCCGTGCAGGCCGGGGTGTGCTCCGGGCGGGCAGGCTGCCGGATCCTGAAGCTGTCCCGGTCGGGGTACGCGTACCAAGCGGGCCAGCGCTCCAGCCGGTTGCAGGAGCTGGTGAAGCGGCTCCATGCCCTGACCGCGGCCAATCCGCGGTACGGGTATCGCCGGATCGCCGCGCTCCTGCGGCAGGAAGGCTGGCGCGTGGGCAAGCGCCAGGTGCGGCGCCTGCGCCGGCTGGAGGGGCTGCGGGTGCCGCCGACCAAGCGCAAGCTCGTGCGGCAGGGCCGCTCCACGGGGCTACCGACCCAGGCGACGCACAAGAACCACGTGTGGACGTGGGACTTTATCGCCGACGCCACGATGCGCGGTGGCCCCATTCGGATGCTCACGGTCCTCGACGAGCACACCCGCGAATGCCACGTCCTCCGTGCCGACCGCGCCCTGAAGTCCGCGGACGTGATCGAGCTCGTGAAAGACGCCGTCGCTCGGCACGGGGCCCCGGAATACATCCGCTCCGACAATGGCTCGGAGTTTATCGCCAAGGAGCTCCAGCACTGGTTGGCCGCAGCACAGATCAAGACGATCTACATCGAGCCTGGCAGCCCGTGGCAGAACGGCTTCGTCGAGTCCTTCCACGGTCGCTTCCGGGACGAGTGCCTGAACCGCGAGCAGCTCTGGACCCTGACCGAGGCCCGGGTCGTCATCGAGGACTACCGCAACCAATACAACCACCAGCGGCCGCACAGTAAGCTGGGCTACCAAAGCCCGGCCCAGTACGCGGCCAATCTCACGCCATCCCTGGCTCCGGTCCGGCCCGCCAAGCCGGGCCTGCCCTCCGCCAGGGATGGACAACCAGCGTCAGCTGTATCAACATCAACCCATCGCCCAGACCGACTCTAGGGATGGACCGAAAAGAGGGATCCGCTCACATCCAGCACACCCGGGGTATCATCCATGACACCCAGCGGGTCGAATTCTGCTAAGCCCGCCGGGCGCTCGTAACGCAAGTGTCGCAATTGATTCAGTGCGAGGTTGCGGGACGCGACGAAGAGGAACGCCTTGGGATTGGCGACCGGCCCGGACTCGTACGCCTTTACCAGGCGGCTGAAGGCTTCCTGGATGATGTCGTCGAAGTCCCCGAGCGAGGGAAAGCGGGCATTGAGCCAAGCCCGGAGCTTGGGCTCATGCGGCAGGGCCTCATCGACAAACCAACGGGCCTGATCTGGATCTTGTGGGGGCAATGGAAACGGCGTCCGGCCTCCGGGCAGGTAGCCGGCATGTTCGTAGACACCCCACCCCGCCAAACCAACTAAAAGAATTACGGGAAACCGCACGTTTCCGGGGTTGCCGCCGGCCCTGTGTCGATGGAACGAGAAAATGCCGCAACGGGAACCACAAGTTGACCGCCAACTGTGGCCAGCGCACCCGCCAACACTCTGTAGGTGTAGCTAGAAAGTCCTAGTTGGTTTGAAATTCTACGACCCCTTTCTCCAATCTACTACGAAAGAGGAAGCAGTAGTTGTCCACTCCCTGAAAGGAAGCTGTAGCTGTCCCAAACGGCCATCTAATGGTTCCATCGACACCTTGGCGAATGAAAGTCTGTGCGGAAAGAATGGGCCGACTGGGATTCGAACCCAGACTCAAAGGATTATGAGTCCTCTGCTTTAACCGTTAAGCTATCGGCCCGGGAGGTTCGCGACGTTGTCGCGGACCGCGGGGAAAGTGACAAGGGGCAAGTGGGCCACCCACTTGTCACCCACCTATCGCCACGGTCTCCAGCCCGCTCAAGTCGAGGCCGGGCACGCAGCCGAAGGGCGCGCGCAGCACCGAGCCGAGCGCAATGCGGCCGTCGCGCACGTCGAGCCGCGGCCAGCCGGCCGGACTGCGGGTGAAGAGGTCGCCGTGGTGCGCCAGCATGTGTTGCTGGATCACCGCGGGAAACTGGGAGAGACCCGCGAAATAATGGTGGCCGTTGCGCTCGACGCTCGTCACGCCGAGCACCGCCTGCATCGCGAGATCCTGCAGCAGCGCCACCGGGCCGACGTTCGTCAGGTCCTCGCCGCTGAGCAGCGCGGGCCGGCCCGCCGCGCGGAGCTGCGCGAGCAGGCACGCGTGCGCCACGCCCTTGAAGATGCCCTTGCAGTTCTTGTGGCTCGTCCCGGCGTAGCCCAGCGCCAGCGCCCGCGGCAGGCTGCCGAGTTCGGCGTCCGACTCATCAATGATGATCGGCGGCCGGTCCGCCCACCCCGCCCAGTCCGCCTCCGCGGCCAGCGCCACGTCGCGGTGGAGCGGTTGCTCGATGAAGAGGAGCCGCGGCCAGAACTCGCGCAGCGCCGGCTCCGCCAGCAGCGCGCGCATCTGCGCCGCGAAGGCGGCGGGGTCGCGGAAGCTCTCGTTGCCGTCGAGCGAGAACGCGTAGTTCGGCCCGCACTCGCGCGCCAGCACAGCCGCGATCTGCTGCAGCCGGCCGCGGGCCCGGGCCACGTCGGCGTCGATCTTGATCTTGAAGTGGAGCAGTCCGTAGAAGCGGATGCAGGCGGCGAGCGACTGCGGCAGGCCGTCGTCCACGCGGTCGGCGGGCGTGATGTCGGCCTCCTCGATCGGGTCGAGCAGCCCGACGGTGTGGCGCGCGAACACCGTCGCCGGCGGCTCCGCCGGGAGCCAGTCGCGCGGGGCCGAGCCCGCCAGCGGCGCATGCAGCGCGCCGAGGTCGACGCCGAGGAGGTTGGCCTGCAGTGCGGCGGCCACGGTCGTGCCGTGCGCCCGGCAGCAGGCGTCCACCAGCGCGCGCTCGACGAGCGAGGTGCCGAAATGCGCGAGCAGCGGCGGGATCCGCTCCACCCGGCCCCAGGCGCCCTGCGCCGCGTACAGCTCCTGCCAGAACTGGAACGGGGTCGCGGTCCGCAGCGCCTGCGCGCGCGCCACCGCGGAGCGGATCACCCGCAGCATCTCCTCGATCTCGTCCCCCAGCGCGCGGGCCGGGTCCTTGGTGAACCACTTCGGCGGCAGGTGGTCCGCCGCCACGCCGGTCCAGGCCTGCCCGTCGATGGTGAAGGTCAGCCGCATAATCACGTGCGGCACCTCCGTCATCGTCACGATGCCGTAGCGGAACGGCATGCGGGCCCGGAGCGGGCAGCGGAAGAGCTCGGCGGCGGCGAGGGTGATCATGAGAGCGGATCAGTGCGACTTGGCGGGTGGTGGCGCGGCCGGGCCCGTAAAGGAGAAAGGCACGCGGATGCGGGTGACCACCGACTTGCCGGCGCTCTTCGGCGGGTCGAAGCGCCACACGGCGACCGCCTGGACCGCGGCCCAGCCGAAGGCCGGGTCGCTGGCGGACACCACGCGGGGCAGCCGCGCGCGGCCGTCCTCGTCGACGAGGAACTCCACCACCGCGTCGCCCGCCGCGATCTTGCCGGCGAGCGCGAGGGGGAACCGCGGCGGCCGGCGGGAGATCGGGTGCAGCCGGGCGTCGAGCTTGGCGGCGCTGACGATGCGCTCGGGATGTTTCCGCTCAAGGGCGAGCAGGTTTCGGTCCTCCCGCGTGATGACGCCGTCATGGTCGTAGGCGCTGTAGGGTTGCTCGAAGGCATACACGGTCCGCGTCGGACGTCCGCCGCGCAGGGCCGGCTCGAACTCGAAGCACTCGATGGCGGCCTGCAGCGCCGCGCCGAACTCGGGCCGGTCCGCGGCATCGACCGCGGAGAAGATGATATGCCCGTCGGTATCGATGAGAAAATGCACCCGGGCCTTGCCGTCGATGCCGTCGCGCAGCAGCGCATAGGGATAGATGGGCCGCACGGTGCCGCGCGGCTTTGGCGGCACGTCGTAGCGAAACTCCGGCGGCAGGCTGGCGCTGTTGCCCTTGTGCTCGACCTCGATGCCGCTATCCCCGCCCTCGATGTGATTGCGCATCTCAAAGTGAATCTCCACGTGCATGCGGGTGTTGACCGGCACGTCGCCCCTGCGCCCCGGCTCATACTCCGACTGGCGCACGGCCTCGAGCGCCGCCTCGTCGAACGAGGGATTCAGCGAGCGCGCGACGTACGCGTCGATCACGCGACCCTCGCGGTCCACGACGAAGTCCACCAGCACGTCGCCGCGCAGGCCGCTGGTACGCATCCCCGCCGGATATTCAGCATGGGGCTGGTGCATGAGGTGCGGCGGGACGACCTCGCCTTTCTGCGCCGCCTCATCGTACGGACCGGTCAGGATGATGGGCACACGCAGCTCGGCCGCCACCGGCCGACCGTCCCGGCGCGCCGGGGCAAAGCGCCAGCTGCGCACCGCCTCCTCCAAGTGCGCCGCGAGCTCCGGCGGGGCGTCCTTTAATCCGACGAGGCCGCCCGCGGCATCCAGTTGCACGGTTGCCCAGACCACCTCCGGAGCCATGGCGTGGCGACCGGCGGCAGAGTGCGGGATAATCACCGGTCCCGCCGCCAGCAGCCGCGGGGCCGCTTCCGCGCGGTTCACCGCCGCACCGGCCGGGTTGAAGATGACGACGAAGCGCGTGAGCGTGTTGACGGCGCGGCCCGCGCGGCGGCCCGGCTGGTGTTTCCAAAAGCGCATGACGTCCTCCACCGCGCGCTCGTAGGCGGGCAGCGTCGCGAGCACTCGCTGGCTGAGCTGGTTGCCCTCAGCGCCAACAAACAGGTCCACCACGGCATAGCCCGGATCCGGCGCATGGCGCAGGTCGTCGGGAAAATCGGGACGCAGCGGGTGATTCTCGACCGGCAGCTGGTCCGGCGCGTCCTGGGTATCCAGCCATTCCAGCGGGGTGACGGCAACATCCTGCGCGGCAAGCCGCGGGATGGCGAATCCTGACGCGGCAAGCACGAGCGCGGCCATCAAGGTTTTGGAGTGCACGGTTAAAAGCAGTGAAACAGCCCGCGACGCGGGTCAATGACGCGTCGCCGCCCGCCCTACTGCGCCGCGCAGACCTCGTCGAAAAGGTCCGCCGGCAACGGGCCGGCCTGCCAGGCCGCCCACGCATCATGGAGCTCGGCGGGCGAGCGAGCGCCGATGACCACGCGGTCGATCTCCTCGAGGCTGAAGCAGAACCGGTGGGCGAGCACCGGGAGCGGCAGTCCGCGGCGCTCCGCCAGCACCCACAGCCGCCGGGCCCGCGCGACCGGGGCCGGCCACACCCAGGGCGGGGGCGCGCGCAGGAATTCCTCGTTACGAGAGCCCAGCAGGCCCATGTGCAGCGGGCTCGCGCCGTAGGTCGCCACCCCGGCGCGGCGCAGGCGCGGCAGTTCATCCACCAGCCCGTCAAAGATGCAGGCGTCGAGCCGGCGGAACAGCATCGCGACGTCAAAGCCGCCGTCCTCCAGGTAACCGTCCCACCCCGGGCCGTCGCCGCCGCCGAGGCCCAGCCGCCGGGCGAACCCGTCCGCCTGCATCTGCCGCAGCACGGCGGCCACGCGTGGGCGCTCCGCCGGCGGCACCTCCTCCGGCTCGTGCAGGAAGAGCAGGTCCACCGCCGGCAGCCCGAGCGTGTCGAGGCTGCGGGCGAGGCTGTCGCGCATGCCTTGGGTCGAATACTCGTAGTTGCCATCGAGGCCGTCGTGGCCCGCGAGCCGGCCGACCTTCGTGCTCACCACCGGGCGCAGTCCGCGCCACGCGCGCAGCGCCTCGCCCAGCAGCGCCTCCGCGGTGCCGTAGGCCGGGGCGGCGTCGAACGCCGCGACCCCGAGCTCGAACGCCCGTGCGAGCGTCTCGCGCGCGAGGCCCGGGTCCACCGGGCCCCAGGCGCCGCCAATGCCGGCGAGGCCGAAGGCCACGCGCGTGTCGCCCAGCCCGAGCCGCGCCAGGGCGGCGGCGGGCGCGGGGGCGTTCCGCCGCGTGGGCCGCGGCGCCGGCTGCGTCGGGGCCGTCATGTCACTTGCCCACGCTCCACCCACCGTCGGCCATCAACGCCGCGCCGGTGACCAGCGCCGCCTCGTCGCTGGCGAGGTAATGCGCGGCGGCGGCGATCTCCTCGGGCCGGCCCATGCGGCCGATCAGCTGCGTGGCACTCATGTCGCGGTAAGCCTGGGCCGGGTCGGGGTATTCCTTCAGCCGCGCCTGCACGAAGGGGGTCTCGACGCGGCCGGGACAGATGCAGTTGAAGCGGACGCCGTCGGCCGAGTGGTCGAGGGCGAGCTGCTTGGTCATGCCCACCACGGCGAACTTGGTCGTCACGTACGCGAACCGGTCGCGGACCGCGATGATGCCGCCGATCGAGGCCAGGTTGATCACGCAGCCGCGCCGCCGCGCGAGCATGGCGGGGAGGCAGGCGCGGGTGACGTTGAAGACGCCGCGGACGTTGACGCGGTAGAGCCGGTCGAGGTCGATGCCGGCGGTCTGGAGGATGGTGCCCACGTGGCCGATGCCGGCGTTGTTCACGAGGAGGTCGAGCGGGCCGACCCGCGCGGCGAGGGCCGCCACGGCCGCCTCGTCGCCGACGTCGAGGGGGGAGAACTCCGCGCGGCCGCCGGCGGCGGTGATGAGGGCGACGGTCTCGCGCCCGCCGGCTTCCGCGATGTCCGCGACCTGCACCTGCGCCCCCGCCTTCGCAAAGCGCTCCGCGATCGCGCGGCCGATGCCGGAACCGGCGCCCGTGACGAGCGCCACCTTGCCCGTGAGGTCAAACATGCGCCGAGCGTGGGCGGGAACCGTTTTGACGACGAGTGCGAATTCGCGGTCGCGGCGGGTGGATTCACCACGAAGGGCACGAAGCTCAATCGGCAGGCATTCTGGAGCTTCGTGCCCTTCGCGGTGATCATTCCCGCGCATTGGGGCTTCACCCGGGACCGGATGGGGGCTACCTGTGGCTGGTCGCCCCGCGCCCCCGCCCCATGAAGATCATCGCCGTCCACGCATACACCGTCCGCACCAAAACCAAGCACATGTTCATTTGGCGGAAGGGCCTGATCGGCAGCGATCCGGTCACCGAGCAGACCTGGCTGCGGCTCGTGACCGACGAGGGCCTCGAGGGCTGGGGCCGCGCGCCGCGCGGCGCAATCGCGCTCGACCTCGTCGCACGCCGGCTCAAGCCGTGGCTGCTCGGCAAGGATCCGCTGATGAAGGAGGTCCTGTGGCACGAGCTGTGGGAGATCGACCGCATCGAGGAGATCCCAATGTACCTGATGGGGCTCGTGGACTCGGCGCTCTGGGACCTGACCGGCAAGGCCGCCAACCTGCCCGTCTACCAGCTGCTCGGCGGCTACCGCCACCAGATCGAGGCGTACGCGAGCACCGTCACCTACCCGACGACGAAGGAGTATCTCGACGTCGCCGACCAGTGCCTCGCCCGCGGCTTCCGCGCGATCAAGCTCCACGCGTGGGGCGACGCGCGCAAGGACGCCGCGCTGTGCCGCGCGCTGCGGAAGCACGTGGGCCCGGACATCGCGCTGATGTACGACGGCTCGGCGGGCTTCGACCCCTACGAGTCGCTCTACCTCGGCCGGGCGCTCGAGGACGCGGAGTACCTCTGGTACGAGGAGCCGATGCGCGAGTTCAGCATCAACGCCTACCGTCGCCTGTGCGAGCAGCTCGACATCCCGGTGCTGGCGGCGGAGACGTCCGACGGCTGCCACTACAACGTGGCGGACTTCATCGCCCAGGGCGCGGCGGACATGGTGCGCACGAGCTACCACTACAAGGGCGGCATCACCGGCGGGATGCGCGTGGCGCACCTCGCGGACTCCTTCCAGCTCAGCGCCGAGGTGCACGGCATGGGCGTGGAGAACCTCCATCTCTGCCTCGCGATCCGGAACAACCATTACTACGAGACGCTGGTGATGGGAAATCCCGTGGTCTTTGAATCCTGCATCGATCCCCATGGCTGCGTCCACGCCCCCGCCGGGCCCGGCCTCGGATTCGATGTCAACCTGAAGGCGCTCGCCAAGAGCGCCGTCGCCCAGCTGTGAGCCGCCCATGAAAAAACTCCTCCTCCTCGCCGCCGGCCTGGCCGCCGCCACCGGCCTCCGCGCCTTCGCCCCTCACCCCTCGGTGCTCACCGTCAAGTACGGCGACCAGATGCTGCCCGTCGTGCGCGTCGTCGGCACCGACCCGGTCGTGCTGGTGGACGGCCAGGAAAAGCGCATTCGCACCGCCCCGACCTATTTGATCCAGGCGGTCGCGGGTTTTGGGGATAACTTCGTGCAGGTGCGGCGCGCCTCGCTCGGCGGCATGGAGCTGAAGGTGGTGGCCAGCCAGTCGGACGCCGCCGAGGGCCCAGCCGCCTCGATGGGCCCGCGCTTCGGCACGGCGTACTTTGAGGCCGCCCTGTCCGCGAAGCAGGCCATCGCGCACGGCTTCGTGGCGATTGTGGTTTTCTCGCCGCACAACCTCTCCGGTGACGCCTCCCAGTTTAACCGCTCCGAGATCATCGTCCATGAACTGCCCCCGCTGCCGGCCGGGCAGGACGTGGTGGTGAAGATTTCGGCCCCGATTCCGGAGGGCCAGCCGAACCAGCAGTACTTCTTTCAGGTCTTCGACGACGGCGGCCGCGAGGTGCTGAGCAGCAAGATGGATTCCGCCTGGCAATATTACACGATGCGCGACCGCGTGCAGCTGGCCGGCGTGATCGGGCGCTACCTGGAGAAATTCGCGGGCCAGAACCACGCCGCGGTGCCGGTGCCGGATACGTTGGCGCGGCCGGTGTTCACCGGCCCGGCCCCGGTGGGCCAGGCGACGGCCATGCTCTCGGTCTCGGCCGAGGGTCAGGTGACCGAGGTGATCGTGCGCGGGGTGGCGGATCCCGCCGCGGGCAAAAGCATCATCGATGCGCTCGGTGGCTGGCTGTTCCTCCCGCAGCTCAAGGCCGGCGTGCCCGTCCCCACGAAGATCCAGGTGCCACTGCAGTTCTAGGCGCGCGTCCGCGCGCCGTTGAAAGTTGGGGGTTGAAAGCTGAAAGCCGGAGGGCCACGACCTCCGTCTCGGTTCCCCTCCCGCATCCCGGCCCGCGTCCTTCAACTTTCACCCTTCAACCTTCAACCATGCCCCGCAAGACCGCCGACCAGTGGTTCGCCGAGTACGGCGAGAGCCACCAGCACCACGCCAACGAGCTGATCCACTGGATCTGCGTGCCGTTGATCTTTTTCTGCGTGCTCGGCTTCGTGTGGGCGATCCCGGTGCCGGACGCGATGGAGGCGAGCCTGCCGTGGTTCAACTGGTCGCTGGTGGCGATCGCGCTGGCGTCCGCGTTCTACCTGCGCCTGTCGTGGCGGCTCGCGATGGGCCTGCTCGCGTACATGGCGGTGTGCCACGCCGTGCTGCTGCAGCTCGACTTCTTTGCGCCCTGGCCGGTGTGGGCGATCTGCCTCGGGCTGTTTGTCGCCGCGTGGATCGGCCAGTTCATCGGCCACGCGATCGAGGGCAAGAAACCCTCGTTCCTCAAGGACGTGGTCTTCCTCCTGGTCGGCCCCGCGTGGCTCCTCAGCCGCGCTTACCGGAAAATCGGCCTGCAGTATTGAGTCGATCCGGGGTGTTCACCACGAAGGGCACGAAGCCTAGTCCTCAAAGACTGGCCGGGCATTGCGTTCTTCGCGCTAAAACAGGATTGGGCTGCGATCCGTTTTACCGCCAAGACCGCCAAGACCGCGAAGAACGCGAAGGGTCGCAAGCTTCGTGAGCTTCGTGCCCTTCGTGGTCATCAACACCGCCGCTCACTCGATCACGCCAATAAGGGCGATCGCGGTGCGGGAGCCGCGGCCGGCGCTGCCCGGGCCGGGCAGCGTCACGATCTCGCAGCGGTGCGGGCCGGGCGGCAGGTCCTCCGTCAGGACCAGCGAGCGGAGCCAGCCCAGGTTGTCCGCCCAGGCCGGGCAGTCGCGGACGGACTCCTGCCAGGCGCCGTCGTCGAAGCGGTAGCGGATCTCGCCCGAGTGCTTGCCGAAGTCGAACGCGAGCACGAGCCCGCGGCCGGCGAAGGCCACACGCAGCCCGGCGCCGGTCGCCGTGGAGTGCAGCACCTGCGTGGCGCCGGGACAGGTCGTCCAGCGCCGCACCGTCCATGGCCCGGTGCGATCGGGCGCGTCGAGCGGCACGTGCCGCACGCGCTCCCAGGCCCCGGGCGTGAGCGGCGCCGGCAGTGCGGGCGCCGACGCGGCCGCCCCCGTGGACGGCACGAGCGCCTCCGCGAGGAACGTGCTCACGCTCTGCGCGTAGCTGAGGCTGCCGCGCGGTCCCGGGTGAATGGCGTCGGGCAGCCAGTCCTCCCAGCGGAGGAGCCCGCGCTGCACCTCGCGCAGCGCATGCAGGCCCATCCACACCGAGCTGAGCTGGTAGTGCTCCGCGAGCCGCTCATAGTCGGCGATGGTCACTGGCACGCGGCCGGCGAAGGTGTCGGCCTGCAGGTCGGGGGCGTGGGTGTAGGCCAGCACCACGTCGCAGCCGGCGCGGCGCAGCTGGCGCAGCACGCCCTCGCGGGCGCGGGCGCGCAGGCCGGGCTCGGTGCCGAAGTCGTTCACGGCGTACTCCACGAACACCAGGTCGCAGCCGCGGTCGATGATCTCCCCCTGCGCGCGGATGGCCGCGAGCTCGCTGCCGGTCGCGCCGATCGCGGCGTTCTCCACGGCAATGCGCACGCCGGGACAGGCGTCCACCAGCCATGCGACCAGCGCGTCGGACCAGGAGGTGCCGCCGGGCGCGGTGATGGAGCCGCCGAGGAACCCGACGGTAAGCCGGCCGCGGGCGACCGCGGCGTGGGTGCGGGTCAGCGGAGCGCGGCGGCGGATGACGGGGCCAAGGGCATCGAGCGGGGACAGGAGGGAGGACATGGGTGAGAAAATCCTAGGGTCAAAATTCGCAATTCGCGGGAAAGGTGAAATTAAAAGCGCGGTCCCCTCGGATTTCGAATTTTCTCCGGCGGAATTTATCCCTCACATCGCCATGCGCGCCCAGCCCAGGCGGTTGGCGTCGAGCGGGGGCAGGCCGAGGATCTCGCGGCCGAGGGCGACGTAGTAGCGGTAGTTCTCGATCGGGGTGCCGTTGGGGATGCGGTGGTCGAGGCCGAAGGCGCAGCCGCCCGCGCGCAGCGACGGGTCGAGCTTGTACTCCAGCTCGCGCCGGATCGCGGCGCGGTCCTGTCGCAGCACGTGCTTGTCGAGGCCGCCGCGCATCGCGAGCCGCTTCCCGTAGGTCCGGCGCAGCTCCACGATGTCCATGCCCGCGGCCGGCTCCATCGGGTAGATGCTGGTGAGCCCGCAGTCGAGGAGCGCGGGCACGACGGGGTTGATGTTGCCGTCGGTGTCCTGCTCGAAGATGCGCGCGCCGCGCGACGACATCAGGTCCCAGACCTTCCGGTAATAGGGCTGGAAGTACTCGCGGATCTGCACGGGGCCGACCATGGGGCCTGATTTCCCGGCGAAGTCCTCGTGCACCATCAGCTGGTCGATGTGCAGCTTCTCGCTCAGCGGCTCGAGCACGCGCATCGTGGTGTCGGTGATGGTCGCAACGATGTCGGCCATCAGCTCGGGCTGCTCGTAGTAGGCGAGGCAGGCGATCTCCTCGCCCATGAGGTCGCGCGGCGTGTCGAACGCGCCGGGCATGTGCGCGACGATCAGGCTGCCCGCGGCCTGCGCCTTGCGGGCGGCCTCGACCTCGTCCCACTTGATGCGGTCGGGCGAGTAGGTGAAGAACGGTTTCACGCGCAGCCAGTCGTCCATGGTCTGCACCGGGAAGTTCTGCGGCAGCGGGATCGTCGCCGTCTTTTTCAGCAGCAGCATCTCACGGCCGAGGCAGTCGCGCTCACGGCGGAGGTCGGGCGTGTCCTCAAGCAGCACCGGCGGCGGGCCCTGGATGTGGGTGTAGCCGCCGCAGAAGGCGTACGGCACGAAGTCCCAGTCAAAGGCGCTCATGTTGATCTCCGCCTCCGCGGCGCCCTGGGCGCGCCATTCCGCATCGAGCCCGACAAGCGGCCCGAAGAGTTCGGTGAACATCGGCCGCGGGGCGTGGCCGAAGGTCATCAGGTCGAGGTACTGTTCACGGTTCCAGCGCATGTTCTTGGGGGTTGAAAGGGGCGGGTTGAAAGTTGCAGGGGACGTCAGCAGCCGGACGAAAGGGAGGTGGAGGAAAAGTGTGCGAGGGCGCGGCCTTTCAACTTTCAACACTCGGCTTTCAACTCTCCAAGCGCTCCCGGTGCGCCTGGAGATACGAGCGGTATTGCTCGAGGATGGGGGCGGGAATGTTGGCGGGGAGGTGGTTGCCGGTGGCGAGGATCACGCCGCGGCACTTGCGCGCCAGGGCGAGGGAGCGGTCGAGCGAGGCGCGCACCGTGTCCCAGGTGCCGAAGGTGAGGTCGCGGCAGTCCACGGCGCTGCCCACCAGCGCGGTGGTCTGGCCGAACTTCTCCACCATCTCGCCGAATTCCATCACCGGCTCGAAGATCAGCCCGTCGGCGCCCGCGGCCACGATGTCGGCCGCGAACTCGCGGAAGTCGCCGTCGGAGCAGAACAGCACCTTCTTGCCCGCGCGCTTGAGCGGCTTCCACAGCTCGGCGTAGCGGGGGATGATCACGGAGCGGTAGATCTCGGGCCGCATGAACGCGCCCGCGGTCCACACGAAGTCGTCGTGCTGGATGATCGCCTCGGCGCTGGTCTGCGCCCAGGCATCCATGTGAAACTTGGTGCGCCGGTAGAAGCTGTCGAAGACGCGCTCCATCTTGTCCCGGTCCGCCGCCGCCTCGAGCAGCATGTCCCAGCCGAAGGCCTGGATCGCGCCCGACACGATCGTCTTGTAGTAGCCGCCGGTGCAGAGCTGGTCCGGGAAGTCGCGGCGCTTCTGCGCCACCCACGCCTCGTAAGCCGCCACCTGCTCCGCCATCGTGGGCAGGCCGTACTCCGTCACGGCATCGAAGGCCCAGACCTCCTCCGGTGTCTCAAACGGGCAGTGCTGCGGCTTGCGCAGGTCGCTGCCGTCGGACGCATACTCGGCGTGCCCCATGTCGGTGCAGCGGCCGAACCGGGACCAGTCGCCGCGCAGGCCGTCCTCGACGGTCCAGAGCATATCGAGCCCCCAGTGCGCGTAGAGCGAGCGCACCGACGCCTGCGTGTCGGGCTCCGGGCCGACGGCCCGGTGCAGTCCGGCCTGGTGGTACTCCAGGCTGTATTCCGTGCGGGCAAAGCGCGACACGGGTTTCAGGGCGATCGTGTCGAGGGCAAGTTGGCGGCTCATGGAGAAGGGGGTGGTTGACCGCTCATTCGCGCTAATTTCCGCTGATCGAGAGACGGCGGGTTGGGGAAATCAGCGAGGAATGGCGTGCATTCGTGGTTAAAAAGCCTCGCCGCGGAGGAGTTGGTGCTTGCGGTGCATGTAGTGCTCGAAGTTCGCGAGCGAGACGTCCGGCGGGACGAGGTGGTCCACGGAGGGGATGAAGCCGCCGTCGGCGATGAGCGGCTGGAGCGTGCGCAGGTGCGCGTCGATCGCGGCGAGATCCTTCGCCAGCTCGCGCTTGTCCACCCCGCCCCACAGCCGCAGGTCGCGGCCGAATTTCTTGCGGATGTCGAGCGGGTCCATGTCGGACGCGCGCTCGAGGGGCCAGATGGCGTCCACGCCGGCCTCCATGAACGGCTTGATCACGAGCTCGCAGTTGCCGTCGGTGTCGATGATGACCCAGCGGACGCCCGCGGACTTGAGGTAGGCGATGAGGCGCTTCAGCTGCGGGAAGATGAACGTGCGGTAGGTCTCGGGGCTCAGCAGCGGGCCGTTCTTCATGCTGAGGTCCTCGTTGATGAAGACGTAGTCGGGCTTCACGCCGGCCTCCAGGATCGGCCGCACGGCCTCGATGGTGAAGTCGGTGATGAACTCCATCATCTCGTGCATCATCGCCGGCTCGTCGTACCAGGCGTAGCTGAGGTTCTCGGTGCCCATCCACTCGCGGGCCCGCCAGTAGTAGCCGAGGATGGAGCAGTTCCGGCCGAGGATGAGCGGGTGCTGGCGGCGGGCCCAGCCGGGCAGCAGGAACTCCCGCCAGTGCAGCGGGTGGCGCACCGGGCACGACGGCCGGAAGCGGTGCTTCAGCTCCTGAAAGTCCGCCGGGGTCGTCACCGGGAAGCTGATGTACTCGTCCATGCTCATGCGCATGCCCTCGGCGGTGCCGGTGATGAGCGCCTTGGTGGTGACGCCATTGGCGCCCCGGATGACCTCGATCTCGCCCTCGCGGCTGAGGACCTTCACCTCGAAGGGCGGGACCATGTCCGTGCGCACGTCGATGTACTCGCGCGGGTCGAGGTCCCAGCGCGGCTCACCGGTGAACCAGTCCCAGTGCAGGTCGTCGGCCGGGAGGCCCTCCGCGCGCCAGCGCTGCTTGGTCTGGACCCAGACGCCGACCTCGTGGTTCGGCACCCGGTCGCCGGGCTGGTAGTTCATGCAGGCGTGGAAGCGATCGAGCGGGGTCATGGGAAGGTTGGGCAGAGGGGACAAGGGAGCGGGAGCAGGGATAGTTAGTAGGTGCAGCGCTTGGCCTCGTCGGCAAAGGCGTGGAGGAGCTCGGGCTTGGCCTCGAAGAAGTGGTCCGAGGGACTGAGGATGAAGCCGCCGCCGGCCCCGGCCTCGCGGAAGCAGCGGCGGACCTCCGCCCGGGTCTCCTCGGGCGTGGCGGTGGTGAAGAAGCGGTTCTGGTCGAAGCCGCCGATGAAGCAGACCTTGTCGCCGATGCGGCGCTTGGCCTCGGCCAGGTTCATGTCGCCGCCCATCGCGGGGGGCGTGAAGGTCTCGAGCGCGTTCGAGCCCAGCCCGACGAGCCGCTCGAGGATGGGCATCATGCCGCCGCAGGTGTGGTAGACCACGCGCTGGCCGGCGGCGCGGGCGTGGGCGATGACCTCGCGGTCATAGGGCGCGACGAACTCGTCGAAGACCTTCGGCGAGATCACGGTCGAGGAGGCGTCGCCGCCGCCGTGCTCGATCAGGTCGTAGCGCGCGCCCTTCATCGAGTCGGCGAAGCGCACCTTGCGGTCGCGCAGGATGCCGAGGAAGGCGTGGACCCACTGCGGGTCGTCGAAGGTCGCGAGGATCATCTCCTCGACGCCGTAGAGCACGCAGGCGTCCTGCCAGCAGCCGGGCTGCCCGTAGAGCTCGAAGCAGTTGATGTTGCCGCGGATCAGGGTGGTGTCGCCGTACCGGTCGGCCAGTTGGTTGATCGGGCCCGGGTCGCAGAGCGGCTGGGGCGCGAACTCGGCGATGAGGTCGATGTCGGACTTCTCCTTGAGCAGCCGCTCGGAGACCCAGGCGGTGTACTCGTTGCTCTGGAGCTCGATCGTGAGGGTCTTGCGCGGCGTGATGATGCGGTGGCGCGTGGTGGCGTACTCGCGGCCGGGGACGTCCTCGTGCTCGAAGCGCCACTGGTCCGAGGCAATCCGCGGGGCCTCAAGGAAGCCCGGCTGGTGGCCCGGCTCGAAGTAGGCGCCGGTGGCGGTGTCCGGCCGGTGGGCCTGGACCCAGCAGATCGGGTCGAGCCCGAAGGTGGCGAAGAACTCGTCGTCCGTCTTCCCCGGGAGGTATTTGTTCAGGTAATAACGCATCAGGTGATGCGTCGTGGCCGGCAGGTGGTCCGTCGGGCGGCGGTCGAGCGCCGCCACGAGGCGTTGCTTGGGGGACATGGGTTTCATGGACAAAAAATGCGCAGCGAAGGCCGCAGCGCGGGATTGATTTTGACGGCGGCGCCCAGCATCACGCTGGGATGACTTCGATCGAACGAGTGCGCCGCACGCTCCGCGGCGAATCCGTGGACCGCCTGCCGGCGCAGCCGATGGCGATGATGTTTTCCGCGCGGCACGCGGGCATCCCGTTCATCGACTACACCAAGGACGGGCGGAAGATGGCCGAGGCGCAGCTCAAGCTGGTCGAGGACTTCGGGCTCGACTGCCTGCTCACCTGCTCCGACCCGGCGCGCGAGGTCATCGACATCGCCGGCGAGGGCAGCGTGGACTGGTTCACCGACCAGGGGCCGGCGATCAACGAGGAGCGCGCGGCGCTGGCGGACAAGCTGCGGCTGCGGGCCTTCCAGGTGCCCGACCCGCTCGGCGGCGGCCGCATGCACGACCGGGTGAAGAGCATCGAGCTGATGCGCCGCACCGCCGGACCGGGCATGTCCATCGTCGGCTGGATCGAGGGCCCGCTCGCGCTCGCGGCCGAGCTGCGCGGGCTGAACACCATCATGCTGGACTTCGGCGACGACCCGCAGTTCGCGCACGACCTGCTGGCCTTCACCGCCGACGTGGCCATCGCCTACGCCCCGGCGCAGATCGCGGCGGGCGCGGACACCATCGGCATGAGCGACGCGGCCGCGGGCCTGATCGGCCCGACGCTGTACGAGGAGTTCCTCTGGCCGCAGCAGAAGCGGGTGCTGGAGACGATCCGCCGGAACCATCCCGACGTGCTGCTGCGCCAGCACATGTGCGGGCGCATCGACCGCCTTTATCCGAAGATGGCGCAGCTGCCGGTGGACATCTACGAGATTGACTTCCCCGCCAACCTGGCGCTCGCGCGGGCCCAGCTCGGGCCCACCCGCACGCTGGCCGGCAACGTCTCGACCATCACCGACCTCCTCGAGGGCACGCCGGAGCGCGTCTACGAGGCCTGCCGGCGCTGCCACGAGACCAGCGGCAAGTATTTCATCGTGGGCGCGGGCTGCGAGATCTCGCCCCTCACCCCGCCGGAGAACGTCCGCGCGATGGTCGCCTACGCCCGGGAGCACCAGCCGTGACGTCGGCGCGGGCGGCGACCCCGCCCTGCAATCGGACAAACTGGTGACCGGGTCGCGCATGGCGTTTATCGGCGGGCCTCGACGAGGCCCTGGGCCATGGCGGCCCATTCCTGGAGGTGCTGGGGGCGGCGGGCGATGGTGGAGATGTCCTTGAGGACGATCTCGACGTGGCCCCCGCGGGTGCAGTCGAGCATGCGCTCGAGCTCGGCGCGCGCCTTGGGCACGTCCCAGGTGTCGGTGGCGAAGACCGCGGGGTTGGGCTTGTAGCTAAAGACGTAGTCGCCCCGCACGGCGGCGGCGGCGCGCTCGACGCGGATGCGGTAGTTCATCGAGACCTTCCGGACGTTGGGGATGCGCCGGATGATCTCCATCTTGGTGTCGAGGACCTCGCAACAGCCGTAGGCGATCAGCCCCCAGCGCTGGAGCCACGGGCGGTCGTGCCGCAGCGCGAACTCCCAGTGCATGTCGGGCGAGACCTCGGTGAAGATCTGCGCGTTGGAGCAGCCCCAGAGGTGCTCGGGCCGCGGGTGCGCGGGGTTGAACCCGGCGCGCGGCAGCGACGTGGTGTAGCCGTAGGCGCCGGCGCCGATGCGGCAGTTGTTCTGGTTGTCGGCCAGGAGGTTCAGCGCGACGAGCTGGTCGAGCTCCTTCAGGTAGCAGTGCACGATGCGCTCGACGGCGGCGTTGATCACCTCGGGCTGCTCGATCAGGTCGGTCAGCGCCTCCTGCACGCCGTACCACATCACGAGGTTGTCCCACGGCGTGTACCAGTAGTTGTTCAGCCCGCGCTCGCGCACCGGCATCAGGTCGCCGAAGGCCGACCGCATCGCCTCCAGCCGCGCGGCGGTGTCGGCGCGGTCCACCGTCACCACCGGCTCCTTGATCTTGGGCAGGTCCGCCAGCGAGGAGATCTGCGGCTCGAAGTGCTGCGAGGAAATGCCGCCGTTGGTGATGTTGAGCAGCTCGCCCTGGCGGACGAGGCCGAAGCTCGTGCTGCGCCACGCGATCGGGCACGGCACATGGTCGTCAAAGATCATGTCGCCCGGGAAGTGCCGCCAGGCGTAGAGCTGGCGGCGGAGGTCGTTCTCGAGGTTGCGGGCCCAGGTGGCGGTGCAGCGGGGGACGAGCTCGGGCACGTCGGCGCTGAATTCGTGCCACGGCACCTCGGTGATCCAGATCATCGGCCGCACGCTGCGGAGGTCGTTCATCGCCTCCCACAGCCGGGCCTTCTCGCGGTGCACCGGCAGGGCGGCGATCGCGGCGTACTGCCCGACCAGGCCGCGCAGGACCTCGCGGTCGGCGGGGCTCAGCGCGACCGGCTCGGCGGTGGCGCTCATGCGCGGCCTCCCCGCCCGGGCTGCGTGAGCCGGTCCCAGGTGGCGTAGACCGAGTGGACGTTCTCCGGGCGGGCGGCGGCGCCGAACTCGCACTGGGCGATGCAGCCGCCGTTCTTCCAGAGGTGGCGGTGGACGTCGCCGACGGCGCGCGCGATGTCGGCCGGGGTGCCCGCGGGCAGGAGATGCTGGCGGTCGATCTCGCCCCAGAAGGTGATCTTCCCCGCGAAGGCCGCGAGCGACTCGATGCCCATGCAGAAGAGCTGGGAGTTCACCGCGTCCACGCCCACCTCGATGAGGTCGGGGTAGATGGCGGTGATGTGCCCGTCGGAGTGCATGAAGAGCTTCTTGCCGTGGGCGTGGGCGATCTGGGCGTAGTCGCGGTACATCGGCTTGAACAGCTCGCGCCAGAGCCGCGGCGCGATGAGCAGCGCGCGCTGCGAGCCCCAGTCGTCCATGAACCGGAGCGTGTCCACGTCGGTGCGCGCCCACGCCTCCAGCAGCTCGCAGTAGAACGCGTGCATCTCGCGCATGAACGCGAGCAGCTCGGCCGGCGGGTCGGCGAGGTCGAGGTAGAGGTTCTCCGAGCCCCGGATGAACTGGAGCTGCTCGAACGGCCGCGGGCAGGGCGCGGCGAAGGTGTAGCGGTCGGTGGCGGCGCAGTCGCGGTTGATCGCGTCGCGGTCGAGCGTGAGCCACTCGCGGGGCACGTGGACGCGCGCGCGGTCGGCCACCCAGTCGCGCACGGGCGGGTTCTTCACCTCTCCGATGACGCCGCGCTGGATGTTGATGAAGGTGCAGCCCCACTCGTCGGTGAACTCGCCGACGACGTGCGGCGCGCCCTGGGGCGGGGCGGTGGCCGACTCGTGGCCGGAAATGAAGGCGAAGTCCGTGGGAAACTCGCGCTCGATCTCCTTGAGCTCCGCCGGGTACGACTCGGCCGCGATGGGGAGAACCCAAAGGTCGCGGGCCGCGCGGGGCGGTCCGGCGAATTCGAGGGTGCGTTGCACGATTTCTCGAGGGGTGGCGCTCATGGTGAAGGGGGGCCGGGCTCAGCCGGCGGGAAAAAGGGAGGGTCAGGGCAGCATCAGCTGGTCAATGTAGGCGTCCTCGAAGCCGGGCTGGAGGTTGAGCTCGATCGACTCCATCCGCGCGCACGCCGCCTGCATCTCCGCGAGGAGGCTGCGGTCGTTGAGCGCGAGGAAGGCGCCGCCAAGGGAGGTGTTGCCCACGACCTGGATCTGCTCCGGGGCGAACCCGGGCAGCAGGCCGCAGCCGATGGCGTGATCCAGCGAGAGGTGGAGGCCGAAGCCGCCGGCGAGGTAGAGGGTCTTGACGTCGCGGGGGGCGGCGCCGATCAGCCCGAGCAGGGTCTGGATGCCGGCCGCGATGGCGGCCTTGGCCTGCAGCAGCCGCGCGACGTCCACCTCGGAGATCCAGATCGGGCCGTTGGCGCCGCGGGGGTGAAGCTGAAGCTTGCGGCCGTACTCGTCGGCCTGGACCGCGGCGCCGGCGCGGGCCACGAAGGCCTCCTCCAGACGGCCGTTGCCCTGCACGATGCCGCGGCGCCGGCCCTCCCACAGGAAGTCCACGTAGGCCGAGCCGCAGATGCCGATGGGCCTGGTGCCGCCGCCGATGATGCCGAGCTCGGCGACGTAGGGGTCGGCCTGCAGCGCGATGCGCTCGATCGCGCCCTTCACGCCGCGCGTGCCGCTGGTGAGCCCCGCGCCCTCGAAGGCCGGGCCGGCGGCGGTGGCGCAGCCGACCAGCCGGTCGCCGACCTTGGCGATGATCTCGCCGTTGGTGCCCACGTCCACGAGCAGGACCGGGCCGTCATCGTACATCATGCCGGTGGCGACGAGGCCCGCCGCGAGGTCGGCGCCGACGTAGGCGGCGGGACCGGGCAGCAGGTGGACCAGGGTGCCGGCGCCGCCGAAGGCGAGGCCCAGCGCCGCGGGCGCGTAGGTGCGGTGCTCGAGGAAGACCGGCTGGAACGGGTGCACGCCCAGCGGGCTCGGGTCCACGCCCGCGAGCAGGTGCTGCATGGTGGTGTTGGCGGCGACGGTCATGACGCCGACGTCCGCCGGGGTGATCCCCGCCTCGGCGCACGCCTCGGCGAGCAGGGGCTGGATGGTCTCGACGGTCACGGCGTGCTGGAGCTGCTTCACGCCGGCGGGATTCTGGTAGCAGAGCTGGATGCGCGTGAGCACGTCCTCGCCCTGGCGGATCTGGGCGTTGAAGGCGGAGGCCTCGCCAAGGACCCTGCCGGTGGCGAGGTCGCAGAGCAGCAGGGCGACGGTGGTCGTGCCGATGTCCACCGCGGCGCCGATGCGCGCCTGGGGGTCGAGCGGATCGTGGGCCCAGGGCACGTTGACCTTGAACTCGGCGACGACGGCCGGCTCGTGCCGCAGGAGCGAGCGGGCGGGCACGGTCAGCGTGGCGTCGGTGCCCTCGATCAGCTGGAGCTGGCAGGACCGCAGGCGGTCGCCGGGCCCGGCCTCGATGATGGCGCCGTCGGACGGGCGGCGGAGCCGGCCCGCGCGGAGCCCGATCTCGCAGCCGCCGCAGAGGCCGCGGCCCGCGCAGCGGGTGTTGAGCGGATGACCGCGGTGCGCGAGCAGCTCGGAGAGCGGCAGGCGGAGGTCGCCGGCGTTCAGGCCGATCTCCGTGCGGCCGTCGGGCGTTTCAAGGTGCAGGTGGGTTTTGATGGGAGGGGGTCTCCGGTTCGGCCCGGATGATGGCATCGTCCGCGGTGAGGCGGATGACATGCCGGGGGGGCACTAGCAGATAGCGTTTTTCGTCCCACTCGCCATGGAGCAGGTCGCGCAGCAGGGAGGGATCGCCGGGCACCTCGGTGACCGACCACCCGAGGCAGTCGGCGCAGCGGCGGGTGTAGGCGAGGTCCGCCGCGGGGTCGCCGAGTCCCAGCCCCACATAGGCGGCGTACTGGTAG
>Ga0118677_10002776_pt1 | contig 34469 bp, 30 predicted proteins | sample AliMusrvi5mmetaG_FD_86154 | JGI IMG/M metagenome (GOLD analysis project Ga0118677, IMG submission 86154)
TCCTGGCGGTCATCGGCCTCTATTACGCCATCGGCCTGTGGAACGGCTATTTCAACGCCCTCCTCTACATCGACTCGCTGAAGCTCTATCCCCTCCAGCTCGTCCTCCGGAACATCCTCGTGCTCGGGAACATAGACATATCGATGCTGCAGGACTTCGAGGCCATGGCGCGCAAGCAAGGTCTGGCGGACCTGCTCAAGTACGCCGTCATCGTCGTGGCCAGCCTGCCCGTCATGGTCATGTACCCCTTCGTGCAGAAGTTCTTCGTGAAGGGCGTCATGGTCGGGGCGATGAAGGGATAGTGATCGTCGCGGCCCCGTATCGGGCCGCTTAGGACATAAGGAGGACGAACGAAATGAAGCGTCTCGTAATCATCGCTCTCGCCCTGGCACTCTTCGCGGGCGGCGCCTTCTCCCAGAAGGCCGAGTGGCTGAGCAAGCAGCCCATGCCCGTCTCGAAGGACAAGGTGACCCTCAAGATCTTCACGCCCCAGCTGGTGGAGATCCAGGACCTGGACACGAACTGGTTCACGAAGTGGTACGAGGCCAAGACCAACGTCCACGTCGAGTGGCAGCTCGCCCCCAACGAGACCTCCGCCCTCAGGCAGAAGCTCAATCTCGTCATAGCCGCGGGCGACCTGCCCGACGTGTTCCTGGGCGCGAAGATCGACTCCAACCTCGAGGCCCGCTACGGCATCGACGAGAAGCTCTTCCTCCCCTTGAACGACCTCATCGACAAGAACATGCCCAACTTCAAGGCCTACCTGGCCAAGAACCCCTCGGTCAAGGGCATGATCACCGCCATCGACGGCAAGATCTACGGCTTGCCGAACGTCAACGAGTGCTACCACTGCGGCTTAAGCCAGAAGATGTGGATCAACAAGGTTTGGCTCGACAAGCTGGGCTTGAAGGTCCCGACGACCACCGACGAGTTCTACTCCGTCCTCAAGGCCTGCGATCACGTCGCCAACGACACCGGCCTGCCGGTCGAGATCGGCATGTCGGCGGAGATGGTGCTCGGCTTCCACGGCCAGCTCGAGTACAACGGCAAGCGCCTCGCCGGCATGTGGCCGCACCAGCAGCTGCAGATCTGCGAAGAGGCCGGCTGCGCCATCTTCGGGCCGGTCTCCAACACGAACACCAAGAAGACCGTCCCGTGGAACCTCGGCAAGGCGCTGACCTTCGTCAAGGCCTGCACCGAGATCGCCAAGATCCCCGTCCACCCCAACGTGGGCATGGGCGTCGGCGGAGTGCCGATGTTCGAGACCCCGGCGGTCGACGTGGTGACGCGCTGCAGCGCCGCGATGATCGAGATCGGCCACGCGGACGGGTTGTAGGTGGGTACTGGTGACCCTGCCGGCATGCACATCGCGCATCTGCTGGCCTCGTCAATGGGTGGGATCCGCGCCGCCGGAGATCTGGTGGCACGGATGCAGCTCAGCAAGAAGATGAGGATCACGGAAGCCAAGGAGTATGTGGCCGACAAGCTTCACGTCACGCCGCTCGACCTGTCGGACCCGACCCTGATGCGTCAGCTGCGCGAAGAGCTGGACATCGGCGTCATCACCGGCGTGCCCGGCATCGCCAAGGGCATGGCCGCCAAGGTCCGTATCGCGGACCTGCTCGACATCAAGATCAACTGCGTCGAGCAGTTCAAGAAGAAGACCGGCCTGGTATCTGGATGAAGTCGGCCGGCGATTGACCGAGCGGGACGATGTGGTCTGACCCTCCAAGGCGGAGTGCCGGGGGCGGACCTGCCGTCGCGTAGTTCATGAGCGTGGACCCCGGTGGCCCGGGACGAATGTCCCGGGCCACCTTCGGCAGGCCGAGCGATGCGCGGATTTGTGCGGAGGAATGTGCGGTTACGTGCTTGCGTGTGCGATTCTTGCACTGTAGCCTTGACGGGCGGCGATCGCGTGGCTGTTTCTCGTCACGGGCCGTGTGTGTGACCCAGGCCTTTTAGGAGGAGACATGAAAGACCCCAATCTGTTCGAAGACCTGGTCGCGGTAAGTCCAGGCATGGAGATCTGGTGGGACAGCTCGCCGGTGATCTTCGGCAACTGGTGCGACAAGATGCTCGCCAAGGCCGAGCCCGGCGACCAGGGCGTCCTCAAGGCGCAGTTCTCGCGCATGTACGACACGGCGAACCCGATGGGCCAGCTGTTCCGCGGCGTCACCACCAACCCGCCGCTATCGCTGGCGGCGTTCAAGGACGACCCCGCCCGCTGGGAGAAGGTCGCCCAGAAGGTGCTGGCCGACAACAAGGGCCTCGACACCGAAGGGTTGTTCTGGGTCCTCTACAAAGAGGTCGTCAGGCAGGGCTCCGACATGTTCCTGCCGCTGTTCGAGGCGTCTGGCCACAAGGAGGGCTTCCTCTCCGGTCAGGTCGACCCGCGTAGCGCCTTCGACGGCGAGGCCATGCTGGCCCAGGCTCTCGAGATCCACGCCGTCAATCCCAACGTGATGGTCAAGGTGCCGGGTACGGCCGAGGGCTACGAGATCATCGAAGAGCTCACCTCGCGGGGCATCGCCACCAACAACACGCTCACTTTCGTGCTGTCTCAGTTGATGGATTGCGCGAAGTCCGTGATGCGTGGCCTCGAGAAGGCCAAGGCCAACGGCGTCGACCTCTCCAGCTGGCGCTCGGTCATCACGCACATGGAAGCCCGCTACGGCGACCTCGGCGGTCTGCGCGAGTTCGGCGCCGAGGCCGGCGTCGAGGTCTCCGAAGCCGACGTCCGGTACGCCGAGCTCGCGATCTTCAAGAAGGCCTATCGCACGATCAACGAGCGCGGCTACCAGAGCAAGATGCTCTCCTGCTCCCTCCGCCTCGGCCCGACCGTCGACGGCAAGCAGCAGATCTGGCACCTCGAGGAGAAGGCCGGCGCCAACGTCGTCGTCACCTGCCCGCCGAGCCTGATCGACGAGGTCATCAACTTCCCGCGCGCCAACGAGATCAAGTTCAAGCCGAACCAGATCGACGTCGACCCGCCCAAGGACGTCATGGACAAGCTCATGCGCATCCCGTACTTCGAGCGCGCCTACGACGAGAACGGGTACACGCGGGCGGAGTACAACACGCATCCGGCGCTGGTCAAGACGCACGAGGCCTTCTGCAAGGCCACAAACGAGATGGTCGCGTTCGCCGGCAGCTGCCTCCAGGGCAACTTCCGCGCCGACTGAGCGGCGCCGAGACCTTCGGCCGATCGACGAAAGGACAATGGGCATGACGGACATCAAAGACAAGATCAACCCCTACGTGTGGACGGCTCCCGAGTACAACACCTCCGTCCTCGACATGGCGTGGGCGCATCCCGAGTTGGGCCGCATGATGCTCAACGAGAACCCCGTGCCGCCGTCGGACGCGGTCGTCAACGCGATCACCGAGATGGCGAAGAGGGGCAACCGCTACCCGGACCGCGCCTATCGCCTGCGCGAGAAGCTCGGCAAGCTGCACGGCGTCGCGGCGGAGAACATCGCCCTCGCCAACGGCTCCTCCGAGACCATCGACGCGATGATGCGCATCTTCCTGCAGCCGGGCGACGAGTTCCTCTGCTCCAACCCGACCTTCGAGATGTTCCCGTCGCGTGCCGGCTATTGCAACGCCAAGACGGTGCAGGTCCCGCTGCGTGACGAGGATCTGCAGTATGACGTCGAGGGCATGCTCGCCGCCGTCAACGAGAAGACCAAGCTGATCCTCATCATCAACCCGAACAACCCGACGGGCATCTTCATCGACGACGCCGACCTCACGCGCTTCGCTGAGCTCGGCATCCCGATGTGCATCGACGAGGCCTACCTCGACTACCATCCGCAGGTCGAGGCCAAGGTCGACTTCGTCAAGAAGTACCCGCACGTCTTCCTGTCGCACACGTTCTCGAAGGCGTTCGGTCTCGCCGGCATCCGCATGGGCTACATGGTCGGCAGCCCCACCGTCGTCGACGCCTTCAACCTCGTCTACCTGCCCTGGAACCTCAGCCTCATGGCGATCGCCGCCGCCGAGGCCATCCTGGACACGGGCGAGGTCAAGCAGAAAGTCGTCTACAACAACGAGTGGATGGCCAAGTTCGCTGCGGCGCTCTCGGCCAAGGGCCTCAAGCCGTTCGAGGCACACGGCAACTACATGCTCGTGGACGCTTCCGTGACCGGCAAGACCAGCGCCGAGATCGTGAAGGCCGCCAACGACACGCAGCAGGTCATCATCAAGACCATCAAGGCGATCAACGGCAAGGAAGGCTACTTCCGCGTCACTCCCGGCACGCCCGAGGAGTGCGAGCGCTTCATGGCGTTCATCGAGGCGTACTTCTGAGCCGACACGCGCGAGCATGACGCCCGCCGTCAGCCCCGCCCTCCCGCAGTCTCGGGGAGGGCGGGGCCGGTGGGTTTTCGCACCGGCGGGCAGCCGCCGGCCTAGGGGCACCTGACAGTACGGGCAGGCCGCGGGATCCACTGCATGTCTCTGCCGACAGCGGGAACGAAAGGACGCGAGGTGAGCTCAATGGCGAGCGCACAGACCATCGAAGAGCGCTGCATCGAAACCATCCGCTTTCTTGCCGTCGACGGCGTGCAGAAAGCCAAGTCCGGACACCCGGGCATGCCCATGGGCGCCGCGGCCGTGGCGCACACGCTGTTCACGCGCCACCTGCGCTTCGACCCGTCCGACCCCAGGTGGCCCGACCGTGACCGCTTCGTGCTCTCCGCCGGCCACGCGAGCATGCTCCTCTACTCTCTGCTTCACCTCACCGGGTACGACCTGAGCCTCGACGACCTCAAGGCCTTCCGCCAGTGGCAGAGCAAGACGCCGGGCCACCCCGAGTACGGCCACACGGCCGGCGTGGAGACGACGACCGGCCCGCTCGGCCAGGGCTTCGCCAACGCCGTCGGCATGGCCGTCTCGGAGCGCTTCCTCGGCGCCACCTTCAACGGCGATGGTCCGAGCGTCATGGACCACTTCACCTATGTGCTCGCCGGTGACGGCGACATGATGGAGGGCATCACCAGCGAGGCGGCTTCGTTCGCCGGCCACCAGAAGCTAGGCAAGCTGATCGTCCTCTACGACGACAACCACATCACCATCGACGGCACGACCGACCTCGCCTTCACCGAGGACGTCTGCAAGCGCTACGAGGCCTACGAGTGGCACGTGCAGAAGGTCGCCGACGGCAACGACGTGGACGCCATCGACAAGGCCATCGCCGCCGCGAAGGCGGAGACGGGGCGGCCGTCGTTCATCGCCGTGCGCACGCACATCGGTTTCGGCTCACCCAACAAGCACGACACTGCCGGCGCCCACGGCGCGCCGCTGGGCGACGACGAGGTCAAACTGACCAAGGAGGCATGCGGCTGGCCTCTGGAGCCCGCGTTCCTCGTGCCCGACGACGTCAGGAAGTTCTACGAGGACGCTGCGGCGCGCGGAGCGGCCGCGCACGATGCGTGGCGCCAGCGCCACGCCGCCTGGAGCGCGACCGACCCGGCGCGCGCCGCCGCGTGGGATACCGCCTGGAGCCACGGGCTGCCGGCCGGCTGGGACGCCGATCTGCCGGTGTTCAAGCCGGAGGATGGGGCCGTGGCGACGCGCTCGGCTTCGGGCAAGGCGATCAACGCTCTGGCGCCGCGCGTCCCGACGCTCATCGGCGGTTCGGCCGACCTGGCGCCGTCCAACAACACCTGGGTCAAGGATGAGGCGGACCAGCAGGAGGCGACTCCGGCCGGGCGCAACTTCCACTTCGGCGTGCGCGAACTCGGCATGGCGGCGATCGCCAACGGCATGGCCGTGCACGGCGGCATCCGCCCCTACGTGGCCACGTTCTTCGTCTTCGTCGACTACATGCGGCCCGCCATGCGCCTCGCCGCGCTCATGGGCGTGCCGGTGACCTACGTGCTCACGCACGACAGCATCGGCGTGGGGGAGGACGGGCCGACGCACCAGCCCATCGAGCACCTCGCCATGCTGCGCGCGACGCCGAACTTCACGGACCTGCGTCCCGCCGACGCCAACGAGACCGTCGAGGCGTGGAAGATCGCCATGACGCACGATGACGGCCCTGTGGGCCTCATGCTCACGCGCCAGAACCTGCCGACCATCGACCGCACGAAGTACGCGGCCGCGAGCGGCATCGCCAAGGGTGCCTACGTGCTCGGCGACGCCGCCGAGGGCGGCGCCCCGGACATCATCCTCATCGGCAGCGGCAGCGAGGTAGCGCCGGCGCTCGAGGCGCACGAGCGCCTCGTGGCCGAAGGCGTGCGCTCGCGCCTCGTCAACATGGCATCGTGGGAGCTGTTCCGGCGCCAGAACGCCGACTATCGCGAGTCGGTCCTGCCGCTCGCCTGCAGCACGCGTCTCGCGGTCGAGGCGGGCGTCACCATGGGCTGGGAGCGCTGGGTCGGCGACGGCGGCGAGGTCATCGGCCTCGACCACTACGGCGCTTCGGCGCCGGCCGGCACGCTGTTCAAGGAGTTCGGCCTCACGGCCGACAGCGTGTACGCCGCGGCCAAGGCGCTGCTGTCCAGGTAGGCACTTCACGTATCCGGCGTCCGACGGGGCGCCGGGGCGGGACCCGATCGCAGGGTCTCTCCCCGGCGCCCCGCGCCATACCGGCACGCCGCAGCCCACTGCGATAGGCTGTCGGGCATGGATCCGGCGCACAGACCTCTCCTGCTGTTCGACCACGACGGCGTGATCGCCGACTCCTTCGAGGTGTTCTGCGCGGGCTTCCTCGAGGGCTGCCGGCACGCCGGGTTCGCGCGCATCGCGACGCCGGAAGACGTCGTCGATCTCTTCGACGGCAACGTCTACGAGCGCATGCGCGCGCTCGGAGCCGGCGAAGCGCAGATCCGTGAGGCGGTGGGGCGGTCGGCCCAGGCCCTGCAGATGGGGGCGGCGGCCGTCAGACCGTTCCCGCTGATGCCCGAAGTCCTCGGTGAGCTGTGCGACGCTCGTCGCCTGGTCGTCGTCTCCTCCAACACTGCCGCGGTCGTGGAGGCCTTTCTGCGCCGCTACGACATCCGCGGCGTCGCCGAGATCGCCGGGGCGGAGGCCGGCCAGAGCAAGGTCGACAAGATCCGCGCGCTGCTCGGGCGTTTCCCCGGTGACGAGGCCGTCTGGTACGTCGGTGACACGGCCGGCGACATGCGCGAAGCGCGGCTCGCCGGCGTCACGCCCGTGGGCGTCGCCTGGGGATGGCACGATCCCGAGCGGCTCGAGGCGGCCGGCGCGGAGCGCGTGGCGGCGACGCCGGCCGATCTGCTGGCGATCGTCGCGCCTGAGCTGCGCGCCGACTTCCTCGGCTTCGACTAGAAGCCTTCGCCCCCAGGCCCCGGGCTTTGGTCGCCCGGCTGGTCGCCTGCCTCGTCGAGCGCGCGCAGCGCCTGCGCCAGTGAGCGCGACGCAGCCTCCCGATAGCCGCCACCATCGCAGAAGATGACCACGCCGTCGGCGTCCAGCAGGAGCACGCTGGCCCGCAGGCCGCCACCGTCGCCGAGAAAGGCGCGCGCCTTCGCTCCCTGTTCGTAGAGGGTCACCACGGTGGACCACTGGCGCCGGGGCACGCCGCCGCGCATGCCTCCGTCGATCATGCCCTGGAAGGGGCGCCAGACGACCGACGGGATGATCGGCAGCTCGTAGACCGTCAGCCAGGGGAACTCCCGGCCGGCGAACGCGGCCCAGCGGTCGATGTCGGGTTGCGTGCCGCGCCGGTACGCGCAGAGCAGGAGTGCCGGCGCACCGAGCAGGTCCTCGGGGATGCGCACCGTCTCGCCGGAGAGCGCCTGACCGGCGACGGAAGGGAAGCTCCGGCCCACGAGCCGGTTCATGCCGGTGCCGTGGGTCTGGACGTGGGGCCCGCGTTCATGTCTCGATTGTACCGCGGGCCTTCGGACGGCGCCGTTCGGAGCGCCCTGACGGCCGGCCAACGGCGCTCAGGCGCCCGCCGAAGCCGGCGCCTGCGGGCCCGCGCCGACTCAGCGCCGGTGGCCGGCCCGCGGCTCGTCGAGCCCGCCCGGGCGGTAGGGCTCCGGCCAGGCACCCTCGTCCCCTCGTGCGACGCTTTCGCCGCGGAGCCCGAACAGGCCGCTGCCGCGCTCCGCGATGATCGGCGAGTAGGCGATCCGGCTATTGAAGCTGGCCACCTTCATGCCGGCTGCGGCGCAGGCTCTCTCCAGTTCGTGCCGCTCCATCGGCCCCCCGTGCTCGCGCAGGATGCGCACGAGCGTGAGCTCCGTCGTCTCGAGGACCTCGTTCGGCGCGAGCGGCCGCGACGGCGCCACGACGTCGCCGCGCACGGCGACGCCGGGGACGCGCTCGCAAAGCTCGGCCAGGATGTACTCCGGCATGACGAACTCCTTCATGCGCTCGTCGCGGCGGATGCCGGCGTGCAGCTCGCCGAGGCTGATGCGGCCGGCGACGCTCAGGACCTTGAGCACGCGCGAGACGACCGCGTTCCTGGCGACCGACGGCAGGTAGAACCAGCCGCTGCGGCGCTCCAGCCAGGCGAAGTCGTCGGGCTCGGAGACCACGGCCGTCACGAGCTCGTCCTCGATCCAGACGCCGAGCGTCGCGGCGACACGGCCGGTGATCTCGGACACCCTCGCCGCGCCCGCCCTGCGCACCACGGCGCGTGCCGTGTCGACGATGGCGGCGATCACGTCGCGCGGGTCCGTCGCCGGGTCGGGAGGGCTTGGGAGCGCGACGCGCATGTCCTTCACCGCGTCGAGGGTGAACGTCGCGTCGCGGCCGAGCACAGCCGCGGCAGTCAGCAGGCCGGCTGGGTCGAAAGGCCGTGTCGCGACGTGCTCGTCGGCGAGGCGGCGCGCGAGCGCGTGCGCGGTGGTAGGGGTGGCTTGGGCGGCGAGCACGAGGGCCGCGTCGAGCGCCGGGGCGGCGGGCGCAGTGGTACCCCGCTCGCGCAGATTTCGCGCCAGCCGCTCGCACAGCTGGCGCACGCGCTCCCGAGTGATCCCCTGGAACTCGCGACCGGTGGTCTCGAGGGTGGCGCCACCGTGGCCGTCCCAGCCCCAGTGGCGCACCGCGATCCGGGCCGTGCGTCCAGGTTCGGCGTCTTCGGCGATTGCAGCCAACTCGGCCTCGAGTGAAAGTGATGTGCCAGACAGCCCCACAGGTCCTCCACTCCGCGCCGCTCGCTCAGCGAAGGATACATCAGGCGTATCCGGCACTCCCCCTGCTTGCGCGCCTGGACTATGATGGGACGCGTCCGCGCCGCGCGAACGAGAGGGTAGGCCGATGGCCGACAAGCCGAGCAAGAAGAAGCCGAGCGACGACAGCCCCCACCTCGTCGGCAGCGCCCCGCCGTCTGGAGCTCGCCCCGAGGCATCCCACAAGAAGCTTGAGCGCGAAGAGTACGAGGCGGACCTCATCAAGCTCCAGGTCGAGCTCGTCAAGCTGCAGGAGTGGATCAAGCACGCCGGGCTGCGCGTCGCCGTCATCTTCGAGGGGCGCGACGCCGCCGGCAAGGGCGGCACGATCAAGCGGATCACCGAGCATCTCAACCCGCGCGTGGTGCGCATCGCCGCGCTGGCCACACCCACGGAGCGCGAGCGCACCGAGTGGTACTTCCAGCGGTACGTGCCGCATCTCCCGGCCGCCGGCGAGATGGTGCTGTTCGACCGCTCCTGGTACAACCGCGCCGGCGTCGAGCGCGTCATGGGCTTCTGCAGCGAGGACGAGGTGTGGGAGTTCTTCCGCACCTGCCCCGAGTTCGAGCGCATGCAGATCCGCAGCGGTCTGATCCTGCTCAAGTACTGGTTCAGCGTCAGCGACGAAGAGCAGGAGAAGCGCTTCCAGTCGCGCCTCAAGGACCCGCTCAAGGTGTGGAAGCTCAGCCCGATGGACCAGGAGAGCCGCCTGCGCTGGGTGGAGTACTCGCAGGCCAAGGACGAGATGTTCAGCTACACCGACACCAAGGACTCGCCCTGGTGGGTCGTGAACGCCGACGACAAGCGCCGCGCCCGCCTCAACATGATCCACCACCTACTGTCGCAGATCCCCTACGAGGACGTGACGCAGCAGAACCTCAAGCTGGGGGAGCGTCCGCCGGACAAGGGCTACGTGCGGCCGCCGATCGACAGCCAGACGTTCGTGCCCGAGGTCTACTGACGCAGGTCGGGCTACTCGACGCCGGCGACCTCGAGGGCACGCGCAAGCTCGCCGGCCGGCATGCACAGCGCCGCCGCCGCTCTCTCGAGACTGAGGCCACCGTCCGCGACCGCACGCAGCGCCCACGCGCGCATGCGCGCCGGCACGCGCAGCACCGCCGGCGGGCCGGACTCGCCCGGTGAAGGCACCTCGTCCGGCGTAAGCGTCGTGAGCGTGTCCTTCAGGCCGCCGAGGAACGCCTGCCGCGGCAGGAGCTGCCACTCGAGGCGGCGCAGCTCGGCGGTCAGCGCCGCCTGACGCCTGGGGTTGAGCTTGTGCGCTGCGCGGGAGCGGTACATCGCCGCCCAAGAGCTCACGCCGAAGGCGTTGGCGAGCTCCACGACGGTCTCGACGTCCGGCGTGGGATCGCCGCGGCGGTCGTACCAGCGGGCCACGGCGGCGACCGGCACCAGCAACTCCTCGGCGAAATCGTTGGTCTCGCCCTCGCGGGCGTTGCCTAGCCCCCAGTCGATGCGCTCGTCGATCACGCCGCCGTGCCCGAGCGCCAGGTGGCCGAGCGCGTGCGCCAGCGCGAAGCGCTGAAGCACGACCGGGCGCGCCGCGTTGACGAAGATGAAGGCGGCGCCCTCGCGCACGCTGCATCCGCATACCGGCGTCTCCCGCTCGAGTCGGGCTACGACCACCTCGATACCGGCGACGTCCTCGAGGAGAGGGATGAGGTCTGGGACGGGGCCGTCGGGATCCACGTGAAGCTCCTGGCGCCAGAACCGCGCGATGCGGTCGCGCGGCGTGCCCCAGGACCACGGCTGGCCCACGAGCGGTGACACGCGCGCCCCTGCGCTCGCCGTGCCCGGCGGGAGACCCGGCTCCGAGGAGTACGCGAGTGGCTGCTGCAACGGCTTGCCCGATGCCCTGACGGCGCGGCCGGCGGCGTGCTCCCAGTCGCGCGGAGACGACGCCGCGGCGCGTAGCGCGGACCAGTCGGCGAGCACGGCTTCGATCAGATCGGGCAACAGCGCGTCGCGCGACGGGTGCGGCGCCGCGCCGCGATGCGCCGGGGCGGGTGCGCGGTGGCTTTGCGATGGGGCGACGGCCGCTCCCAGGCGCGGCGCGAGCGGCTCTGGCGGCCCGCTCACAGGGCGCCCGCCGGGCTCGTGCCGGCTGCGCGTCGACGCATCGGCGCGCTCGGCCTGAAGCCTCTGGTAGATCGCATCGGCGTCCTCGACGGCGGCCCGGAGGGCCAGGGCGTCCACGCGGGCCCGGACGCCTTGTGGACCGTGCCGCCGGCCGGGAGGCGCGAGCGGCAGGTCTTCGGAGTCGTCCCGAGCGTCGGCCGGCGGCTCCGGAGGCGAAGCGTCGGCCGGCGTCGCCGGGGCCGCCTGTTCCCAACTGATCTCCGGCATCCTGCATGCGTCGACCGTCGAGTCGGGCGGCAGGGAAGAGGGCGACGTGTCCGCAGGGGCCGGCAGGTCCTCGCCCGGTCCGCCCAGCAGCGCGGCGGGCGAGACGCCGAGCGCGCGCGCGATCAGGTCCAGTTCTCCCGCCGCGAGGCGCCGCTTGCCGGCCTCGACGCGGCTCAGCGCGGACTGGTCGAGGCCCACGACCTTGGCGAGGGCACGCTGGCTCCACCCGCGCTCCTCGCGCAGAAGAGCGATCGCGCCGCCGATCCTTCTGTCCGGTGTGTCCGCCATCCTTGAGAGCACCCCTCGTCGACGTCTCGCGCCACGATGGCGCCCTGTAGCCGTGCCAGTCTACATCACCCGCATGCTTTTCCGTCTGCAAACGATGTTACTATTGCATCACACCATACAGTATTCGGCCTGTCGACGATGTCGCATCAGCATCAGCGCCGGGCGGGGAGACGATCCAGGGGGTGGCGCGATGACGACGATCGACCAGAAGACAGGTCCAGGCGGGGAGCGCTCGCCGGGCGCGACGGGAGCGCGGCTGACCGGCTTGCTGAAGCTCGGCGAGGTCCAGTCCTTCGGCCCCGTGAACGTGATCCCGCTGCGTGCGGACACGGGCGGCGGGCCGTGGTACGTCACGCTCAGTGAGGCGACCGAGGCCGGGCAGTGCCGCGTGGCCGAGGTCGACGAGGGCGGCTCCGTGCCGGACCTGCGCGTCGACAACAAGGGTGAGACGCGCGTACTCGTCCTCGACGGTGAAGAGCTGCGCGGCGCCAAGCAGAACCGCGTGCTCAACACGACGATCCTCGTCGGCAAGCAGAGCAGTCTGGTGGTCCCCGTGAGCTGTACCGAGCAGGGCCGCTGGTCGTACGAGTCGCGGGAGTTCATCGCCGCCGAATATGTGGCGGAACGCAAGGTCCGTGCGGGCCTGCGGGTGAGCGTCGACGCGTCGGTGCGCTCCGGCCGCGGGCACCGCAGCGACCAGGGCATGGTTTGGGACGAGGTCAGCGCGCTCCATGCCGACCAGGCGACGAACTCGCCCACCGGAGCCATGCGGGGCGCGTTCGAGAGCCGGAGCGCGGACCTGCAGGACTACGTCGACGGCCTGCCGCTCGTCGACGGGCAGCAGGGGCTGCTCGTCCTTCTCGGCGGCGCCGTCCTCGGGCTGGATTTCCTGTCGATCCCGGAGAAGTACGCGCGCGTCCACGCCAAGCTGGTGCGCAGCTACGCGCTCGGCGCGCTCGGTGCCGAGACTGCCGGCGCCACAGCGCCGGCGCCGGCGGATGCGCTCGAGCGTGCGCGCGAGTTCCTGGGGCGCGTGGCCGGCCTGAACGGCGAGCGTTTCAAGAGCCCGGGCCTCGGCTGGGACGCGCGGTTCACGGGGTCGGGCGTCGTGGGCTCGCTGCTCACCTATCGCGACCGGCCCATCCACGCCGCGTTCTTCGCCGTGGACGACGGCGCGGCTCGCCGCGACGACGCCGGAGCGGCTCAGGGCCGCATCGCCGGAGCTCGCGTGCGCGCCCGGGCACATGGGCGCTGGGGCGGTTCGCGCGCATCCGGGAGCCCGCAGCCAGACCGTACCCACGGAGAGGAGTCACGATGACCGACGACAAGCGCAGGAGGGCCTATCAGGCCGCGTCCCACCTCACGCGCGAGGGACTGCGGCGCGACGCACCGGAGCGCGCCGCCGTGCTCGATGCTGTGGTGGAGAGCGACGTGATCGTGATCAGTGGCATCTACGATCACGTCGAGGACGTCCTGGAGGCGCTCGACGTGCGGCATACCGTCGTCGCGCCGCTTGATCTCGACCGCGTGAAGCTGCGCCCGGAGCAGCTGCTCATCGTCAACTGCCCCGGCCAGGTGTCCCCGAGAGCCGTCTCGCGCATCCGCGCCTTCGTGGAAGCGGGCGGCAGTCTCTTCACCACCGACTGGGCGCTGCGTCACGTCGTCGAGCCTGCGTTCCCCGGCGTGCTCGCCTTCAACGAGCGCCCTACCGGCGACGACGTCGTGCGCGTCGAGGTCCTCGACCCGGACGACGTCTACGTCAAAGGCGTGATGGACGGGCGCGATGACCCTCAGTGGTGGCTGGAAGCGTCGTCGTACCCGATCCGAATCCTCGATCCCGCTCGTGTGCAGGTGCTGATCACGAGCCGCGAGCTCGGCGCGCGCTATGGCGAGGAGCCGGTGGCAGTCCGCTTCGCGTGGGGTGAGGGCGAGGTGTTCCACATGATCTCGCACTACTACCTGCAGCGCACGGAGACGCGGACCATCCGGCACCAGGCGGCCGCCGGCGAGTACTTCGCCGAGAAGGGCGTCGCCATGGAGCCCGAGATGGCGGCATGCATTCAGGACCTTACCGTCGCCGACGTGGAGTCGGCGCGCGCCTCCAGCGCGTTCATGTCCAACATCGTGATCGACAAGAAGGCGCGCGTTCTGCGCAAGCGCGCGGATCGCTCTGGGACCGCGAAGGGGGAGTGAACAGGTGCTTCGCGCCGCGATCCTCGGCAGAACATACGTCTATTTCGGCTCGCGTCGTGCGCGCGGTGTGCCGATAGCGGGGAGGAACACACCGACGAGGAGCGGTGAGATGAACGACAAGCATCGGGACGGCAAGGCGCGCGAGGCGGTGGCGGACCACACCAACATGGGCCGGTTCCTGGCGATCGGCTTCGTGGCGCTCTGGCTGGTGACGCTGCTGACCTTGGTGGGTCACGCGGGCGTCGGCGGCTTCTGACGACCGCAAGCAGGTGACGCGACCGACGAGCGCCGCCGGCGCCCCTTGGGGTGCCGGCGGCGCTCGCTGCGTACGTGGCGCTGCGACCGTCTCCGGCCGCCCGCTCGACTAGTCGGTGCCCTCGACTCCTCCGAAAGGCTCGCCGACGAACGGCAGCTCTGGCAGTTCACGGAGCCACTCCACGAGGGCGGCCGCCATGACACCGGCGACGGCGACGTCGTCCGCGCCGGCGCCTTCCATCGCGTCGAAGCGGGCGCCGAGGAGGTCGAGGCTCGCCGGCGACGCGGGGTAGGACGCGCCGGCGGATGACTCCGGCAGACGGATGAGCCAGAGGAGTTGCTCGTCGATCGTGACGATGGCGTGTGGACGCGGCATGGCGGCTCCCTGTGCTCCGAGGATGGCGGCAGAGGCGAACGCCGCCGCCGGGGCGCGGCGGGGAGGTCTGCAGCGACCGGATCGCCCTGCGGCGCCGGGAGTACCGGCGCGCGCCGGCCGGCGGCGGTGTTCGTGCTCGAGTGTACCCGCCGGTGTGGACGGATGTCCGTGCCGCTGCGCGTTTGGGCCTGCGCCCGCCGGGTGAGAATCCCGCATCACACCCATTGGGACCGCGGAGGGAGCGTCATGGCGGAAAGCGTCTACAAGGTAGTCGAGGTCATCGGCAGCAGCACCGAGTCGTGGGAGAAGGCCGCGAAGGCCGCCGTCGATCGCACGGCGTCAAGCATCGAGGACCTGCGCGTGGCGGAGGTCCTGGAACTGGACATGAAGCTCGAGGCGAACCACGTCGTCGCCTTCCGGGCCAGGGTCAAGATCTCTTTCAAGGTGCACGAGATCACCTCGTAGCCGCACTCGCCGGTAGACTGCCCGGGAGTGATGGCCTTGCCGTCTCCCGGGCAGTCGCACGCCGCAGGGCTGTGACTGCGAGCCGCCCGGTCTGCCCGTCTGTACGCGTGGGTAATCTGCGCTGCGTCGCGCGAGCAATCCCTCATCCGCAAAGGAGTCACATGATCCAGGTAGGTCAGCAGGCACCCGCATTCGCCCTCGAGGGAGTCCTGGACGGCGCGTTCGTCGACGTCAAGCTGTCGGACTACGCCGGCAGCTGGGTGGTCCTCTTCTTCTATCCGCTCGACTTCACGTTCGTGTGTCCCACCGAGATCAAGGGCTTCTCCGCCCGTGTGGCCGAGTTCGAGGCGCTCGGCGCCAAGGTCATCGGGTGCAGCGTGGACAGCAAGTTCAGCCACCTCGCCTGGTCGGAGCGCGACTTCGGCAAGCTCGGTTTCCCGCTGCTCAGCGACATCCGCCGCGAGGCGACGGACGCCTACGGCGTGCTGCTCCAGGATCAGGGCGTCGCGCTCCGCGGCACCTTCATCATCGATCCAGACGGCGTGCTCCGTTACACCGTCGTCCACGACAACAGCATCGGCCGCAACACCGACGAGACGCTGCGCGTGCTGCAGGCGCTGCAGACGGGCGAGAAGTGCCCGATCGACTGGAAGCCGGGCGAGGCGACGCTCGGCTGACGCGCAGTTCGGCGCCGCCGCCGGCCGCCACGCCCGGCGGAGGCGCTCTCGGGTGAAGGCGGGGGATGGTACGCTTGCACCATGCCCGTCTACGAATTCACTTGCGACGCCTGCGGCGAGACCTTCGAGATCATCTCGTCGCTTGCCGACCGTGACGAGAAGGCCGTGTGCCCGGCGTGCGGCGGTCGCGAAGTCAAGGCCGTGTTCAGCTCCGTGAGCCTCGGCGGTTCGCGGAGCAGCGTGAACCCGGGCGTGTTCGTGCGGCCCAACGGGCCGGGGGCGAAGCCGTACCACAGCGAAGGCTGATCCCGGCGAAGGGCCGGGCCGCCGGCGCTGCGTGGCGCCGGATCCGGCAGTGCGGCATCTACATCCCCGCCGCCGGCTCGTCCGTCGGCTCCGGCACCGCTTCCGGATAGAGCAGCTCGATCTCGGCGAGGCGCTCGCCGAGTCGCTCGCCCGGGGCGGACGCCGCCTCCACGCCGTCGTCCGCCTCGTCCAGCCGGGCTCTGAGGCTCTCGTACTCACCGGCCCTGGGCGCCTCCACCAGCTCACGTAGAAACGGGTGGCGGTAGGGAAGCGACGTGTCCACGGTGAGCAGCACCGAATCGCGGCCGCGGGTGACCCCGACGTACACGACGCGCCGCTCCTCTTCGATCTCGCCGTGCTCCCAGCGCGTCACGTCGCAGTCGTAGTCGGGGATGACGACCGCGTCGTACTCTCGTCCTTTGGCCGCGTGGATGGTCCCGATCACCACGCGGTCCTCGGTCGCCTCCTCCCGGGCCAGCGTGTCGTCGGCCATGTCGGCGCCGGCCTCCTCGTCGGCCAGAAGCCTGCCCCAGGCGTCCAGGAAAGCGCAGGGATCCGGGAGCGTCTCGGCGACGACGAGGAGGCCGTCGAGGATCCGCAGCGGGTCCTCGCCGCCATCAGCGCGGTGGCCGCCACCACCATCGCTCTGGCCCGCGCCGCCACCCTCACCCTCGTCGCGCCCGGATGTCTCCCGCCACCAGTCCTCGAGCCCGAACGCGTCGACGGTCGACCACACGAGATCGCCGGACGTGATGCTGGCCTGCCCGGTGAGACTCGGGCCGAGAAGTTCGACCGCCGCCGTCAGGTCGGTGAGGGGGCGCGGCCCGGCCGCAGGCTCGGCCGCGGCTAGCGTCAGAAGTCTCTCCCACGGGTCACGCGCCGTGGCGATGTCGTCGGCGACCACGGCGCGCAGGTACCGGTTCGGGCGATTGAGCAGCAGGCGGACCTGGTCGCCGCTCGCTGCGGCGGGGCAGAGGGCGAGATCGATGTAGGCGCGCAGGAGGCGAGCGACAGGATGGGTGAACAGACGGTAGCCGAGCGCCGGCGTGCGCGGTACACCACCCTCGTCGAGGGCCAGCGCGACGCAGAGCTGCTGGGAGCGGTAGCGGCAGAGGACGGCAAGATCCCGCCATGAGCAACCGAGGCGGGCGCGCTCCGCGCGCAGGAAGGCACAGATCGCCGCTCCGCGCTGGGGCCAGGCGGGCGCCCCGAAGAAGCGCACAGCGCCCGCCGGCGCCTCGTCGCGGGGCCTCACGTCCTTGACTTCGCGCACGGTGTTGTTGGCGACGAGGCGGGCCGCCGACTCGACGACGGCCCGCGAGCAGCGATAGTTGGTGCCGAGTGTGTAGGTCGCCGACCAGGGCGGCGGCGGCATCCGCTCGTGGAAGCCGAGGATGCCGCGAGGGTCGGCGAACCGCCAGCCGTAGATGAGCTGGTCGTCGTCCCCGACCACGAACACGTCCCTGGTGGGCCGTGAGAGGACGTCGACCAGGGCGAGCTGCGCGCCGTTGAGGTCCTGGAACTCGTCCACGAGGACGTGGTCGAAGCGCGCCTCTACGAAAGCGCGATGGCCGGGGTCGGCGAGCATGTCCAGGACCGCGAGGTAGATCTGGTCGTCGAACGACTGCTCCCCGGCGACGGCCTGAAGCCGCGCGTAGCGCCGGTGGACCGTCGCGAAAGGCACGTCGAAGACCGGCCGCTCGCCGAGCGACTCGATGCGGACGCACACCTCCGCCGGGTCCTCGAGGCCGGCGCGGACCCGGGCCAGGCCGGCGAGGAAGGCGCCCACAGGGTCGCTGCCCCGGACCGGGCGGAGCTCCGCTAGCCCAGCGCCGGCGGCCTCCATGGCGCGACGCATGAGTTCCCTCTGGCCGCGAGCGTCGGTGAGGCGAACGCGGGCGCCGGCGACTTCGCGCTGGTAGCGCGAGCCGAAGGCGTTGAACGTCGCGCAGTGGACGGCCGGCGGCCGTCCGCCGCGGCGCTCGCACAGGCGGCGCGTCGTGGGGATGCCGGCTGCAGCCAGCCGCTCCTCGAGCTGTTCCGCGGCTTTGCGGTTGAAGGCAAGGAGCAGGATACCGCCGGGATCCGCCCCTCGCGCAACGAGCTCGATGACGCGGCTGACCAGCGTCTTGGTCTTGCCCGATCCGGCCGGTGCGAGGACGCGCGCCGGCCCGGCGGCATGCTCCACGGCGGCGCGCTGGGCGGCGTCGAGGCGCTGGCCTCCTTCGGCCGGAACGCGCGCGGCCGCGGCGCCGCTCGTCGCCGGGGGTCTGGCCGGGGTCGCCGCGGGTCCGGCCGGGACGAGCGCTGATCCGGCAGGGAGCGGGCTCCGGCCGGAGAGGAGCGCGCCGATGTCCTCCAGGTCCAGGGCGGCGCCGTCGCCCGGCGCCAGTGCGCGCGGGGCGAAGACGTCTTCGGCGAACGGCCAGGCGACGCAGTAGGGCGCGCCGCTCGCGACGAGCGGGTGGACGAACCTGAGCAGGACGCTCGTCGCCTGCGCGCGCAGCTCGTCCTCGCCATCACGCCATATCCAGAGTCCGCCGCGCCCCTCTCGCCGGCGTGGCGGAGCCGTCCACGCGCGCTCGCGCGCGAAACGCACGCCGGGATGCGCCGCGGCAAGGAACGCCTTGATCTGCCGGCGCCCCTCGACTTCGAAGAGCTGCAGGCGAGGAGCGGACGAGAGCTGGGGACCTCGGCCGGAGGAGCGCTGGGGGTTGTGGCCCGACGAGAGGCTGGCGGCGCGGCTATCGGGGCTGTCCGGCGGCATGGGCGGCTCACACTAGCGGGCGGCGTCCGATTGTGCGACGGTGACGTGAACGCAGCTGGTGGACGTTGCGCCCGACCCTCAAGTCCGACGGCTCACGTGGCGAGAAGAGTGTCGAGGCGCAGAGTGAACGGCGCGACGGAGGCCGACATGGGAGAAGCCCCACAGCACAGAGGGAGAGCCGCCCGCCCGGGAGCGTCGGCGGCCGCCGCCGAGGCGCGGATCACGGCGCTCGAACGGCTCGTGGAACAGTATCGCGTGCTGCTCGAGACGAGCGCCGCCATCGCCGCCAGCACCGATCTCACGGAGACGCTCGGCCTCATCACCCGTCTCGTGACGGAGCGGCTCGACGCAGGCTGGTGCGATCTGTACGACTACGTCCTCACCCGCGACGAGTTCGTCGTGACGGCCTTCTACCAGTTGCCCGAGATCGACATCGACTCGAGCGAGTGGATCGGCACCAGCTACGACAGCTCCAAGTGGCGTGACCTCGAGTCGTGCGTGCGCGAGCGGCGGCCGTCGATCTGGTATCGCGACGACCAGGCGCTCAGCGAACGGGAGCTCGCCGACATGGACGACTGGGGCGAGCTCTCGAACGTCAGTCTCCCACTCGTCTACAAGGGTGAGGTGATCGGCCTCATCGACGTCGGCGAGAGCCGCCGGATCCGGCGCTGGAGCGAGGATGACCTACGTGTGCTCCAGGCAATCGCCGACCAGGCGGCGATCGCGATCGCCAACGCCCGCGCCTACGCGCGCCTGGCCGAGCAGGCCGTGACCGACGGTCTCACCGGCCTCTTCAATCACCGCCACTTCAACGAGCACCTGCGCCAGGAGGTCACCACGGCCCGCCGCTACGGCGACGAGCTCTCGCTGGTGATCATCGACGTCGACGACTTCAAGCAGTTCAACGACCGCTGGGGTCACCCTCGTGGGGACCGGCTGCTCGCAGACATGGCCGTTCTGCTCCGCGACTGCACGCGCCACGACGTGGACATCGTCGCCCGCTACGGCGGCGACGAGTTCGCGCTGATCATGCCGCAGACCCGCACCACCGGGAACGAGCCGACGGCGGCGCGCAACGTGTCGGAGCGCATCCGCGCCGCTGTCTCTGACGGGCGGTTCGAGAGCGCGCCCGGTGTGCGCGAGGCGCGCGTGACGGTGAGCATCGGCGTCGCCGGCGTCGGTATCGGCGGCTACACCGCCGCGGAGCTGCTCTCGAGCGCCGACAAGGCGCTCTACCTCTCGAAAAGCCTGGGCAAGGACCGCGTCAGCGTCTTCGGGACCTGACGCCGGGCGAGGTCCGCCACGCCCGCGGCACCACCACCAAGGCCGTCACTCGTCGGCGTCGAGCGGCGCCGTGGCCGGCGTGGGGATCGCGTAGAAGACGAGGACGAGGACGAAGATGGCGAGGCTGCCCCACGCGCTGACGAAGGAGACGCCGAGCGCCGCGAGATAGACCAGCGGGCCCACGGCGTACTGGCGCGTGAAGAGGCGCATCGTCCGCGCCGGGATGTCGGGCTCGATCAGGTGCCCGCCGCGCCGCCGCGCCCAGTACCAGAGGGCGTTGAACCCGAGGGCGATGATCAGGGCGACGCCGCTGTAGATGGCGGCGGCCACGTGCTCGCCGGGATGGCCGAGATGCTGGGCCAGGAGCTCGGTGGAGAAGGGGATCACGGTGACGCCCATCAGCACGACCCCGTTGATCAGCAAGAACGTGTGGTCGACGCGGCGGATGAGGGTGAAGATGTTGTGGTGGCTGGCCCACATGACGAGGATGCTCACGAACGAGACCACGAAGGCGAAGTAGGTAGGCCAGCGCTGGAGCAGCTCGTGCCAGAGGAGGCGGCCGCTCGCCGCCTCGCGCACGGTGGGAACGGTCAGCGTCAGCACGAGCAGGGTGGCGGCGATCGCGAACACGCCGTCGCTGAACGCCTCGACGCGGCTGGTCTCAGCGAGCAGCCGGTCGACGCGCTGCCGCCCCGGCTCGGCCGCGGCGGCCGTCTGATCCTCGGGGAGTTCGTGCACCGGCTCAGCGTACCAGACGGGGCGCAAACGCATTTCCCCGTACGGTGAGAAGCTCGCGAGGTGAAGTTCGGCGCGTCTGCAGCCGATACACAGAGCGTGGAGCCTCTACTCGCACACACGGCCTGGCTCGAAGGCGCCGTCCCGAACGAGGTCCGCGACCAGATCCGCCGGCTCGTAGAGGTCGTGAGCCACCTCCCCGACACGCAGCCGCTCGGCGTGATCACGGCCGACGGTGTCGTCCTCGGCGCCAACGAACCGTTGCTGCGTCTCCTTCGCGCGCAGGCGGACGACCTGCTCGAGACGGTCTGGGACGATCTCATGCCCGCGTGGCAGACCCACGTGTGCGGGGTCCACAGCGGGGAGTCCGCCCGCACCCTGACGTTCGACGAGTACGTGCGCTGCTGCGATGGGGAGCGTCGCCGCGTGCACGTCGTGGCCAGCCCTGTGTTCTCGGAGACCGGCGACGGCTTCGCGCTGGCGGCCTGGGCGCTCTTTCTCAACCGCCCCGCCGTGCGCGGGGAAAGGGGCGCGGCGCGCGGGCGCCGCGAGCTCGAGGCCGTGCTCGCGGGCGTCGCCGCACGGTTCGTCGACTGTTCCTCGGAGACGTCTGCCGAAGCCTTCGCCTACGCCCTCGAGGAGATAGGCAGGGCCACGAGGGCGGATCTCTGCAGCATGCACGAACTCGCCGGCGACCGGTCGACCGTCGACTGGGCGCGGCAGTGGACGCGCGAGGACGACGAGGTCCGTCCCTGCGCGGACGTCGCGACGCTCGACTCGCTGCCGTGGCTTCACGCCCGGCTCCGCGAGGGCCGCATGGTGGAAGTGGTCGACATCGGGCATCTGCCCGCGACCGCGGCTGCGGAGCGCGGGCTCTGGGCCGGTCTGGGATTGCGTTCGCTGCTCGTTGCTCCTCTGATGCACGCCGGCCTGCTCATCGGCTTCGTCACCCTCGGCGGCCGGCGCGAGACGGACTCGTGGCCCGAGGAGGACAGGAGCCTGCTGAGCCTCGTCGCCGACCTCATCACGAAGCTCCTGATAGACCGCTGGGACGAAGACAACGTGAAGACGCTGAGCACCTGCTTCCTCAGCTTCGGCGCCGACGTCGTGCACAACATCGGCGCTATCTGCGCCGCCGCCGGGAGCGTGCTCGGCGCCTCCTTCGTGATGTACGAGCGGCGGGCCGGAGACGACCTCGAGGTCGTCGTCGGCTGGCATCTGCCCGACGAGCTGCCACAACGGCTCTCCGGTGCCGGCAGTCCCGGCCTCGACGTCATCGTCGGGGGAGGCGACGACGCGTGCATCATCGAGCGCCTCGACCAGTCCGTGTATGCGCACTCCTCGCCGCTCGTCACCAGGCTCGGCGCGCGCACCTTCATCGCCTTCCCGGTCAGCGCCGCAGACCACCCGGCCGGCGCCCTCTGCGCGGTCTTCGACATCGACGCGCGGCTGCGGCCGAGCCAGCTTGACGTCTTCCGCGTGCTGGGCCGCGCGACCTCTGTGGAGGAGGAGCGCCGCGTGGGCATGGAGGAGAGCCTGCTCAGCCTTTCTCTCCTCGAGCAGGCGATGGAGCGCACCGTCGCGACGCTGTCGGCGGCGGTCAGCATCCGTGACCCCTACACGGCGGGGCACGAGCGGCGAGTCGCGAGCATCGCCGGGGCCCTCGCCGCCAAGCTCGGTATCGAGGGCGAGCAGCTCCGCCTCCTGCGCATCGCGGCGACGGTCCACGACCTGGGCAAGATCGTGGTGCCGGCGGAGCTGCTCAGCAAGCCGTCCCGCCTGAGCGAGGCGGAGTTCGAGATCGTCAAGATGCACAGCACGGCCGGTGTGGAGCTGCTCAAGCCGGCCGAGCTGCCCGACGTGATCTCCGAGGCCGTGCTGCAGCACCACGAACGCCTTGACGGCAGCGGGTACCCGGGAGGGCTCTCCGGCGACGAGATCGGCGAGTTCGGTCGCGTTCTCGCGGTGGCGGACGTCGTGGAGGCGATGTCGTCCCACCGGCCCTACCGGCCGGGCCTGGGCATCGACGCCGCGCTGGAGGAGATCGAGCTCGGCCGCGGCGTGCGCTACGACGCCCGGGTGTGCGACGCGTGCCTCGCGCTGTTCCGCGACGACGGCTTCGTCATCCCGGACTGAAGGGCGCGCGCGGGATAGACGCACAGGCGCGCCGCCTCAGCGGCCGGGCGCGCGGACCCTCAGAGCCCCCGGGACGACGGTGACGGAGAGCGGCACGTCGCCGAGCGGGTCACCGTCGACGTCGAGCGGGAACGCGGCACGTCCGGCCGACGCCGCCTGAAGCGGCGTGAGCTCGAGCGAGCGGCAGCTGAAGTGACTTACGCCGGGCTCGCGCAGGTGGGTCCCCTTGTACACGGTGCCGAGCTTCGCGATAAGTCGCAGGCGCGTGCGCGTCTCGAGGACGATCACCTCCAGCAGCCCGTCGTCCGGCTGCGCCATAGGCGCGATGTTCATGCCGCCGCCGAAGGTCCGCCCGTTGCAGATCACGACGGCGTGCGAGTCGACGACGCGCGCCACGGTCTCCCCGCCCGGCAGGACGGCGCGGCAGCGCAGCCGCACGCGCCGGCACATGACGATGCCGCGCAGCGTGGCCTGGGCGTAGGAGAGGCGTCCGTTCAGGAACGCCGGCGCCGTGGCGGAATAGCGGTCGACCAGGCCGCCGACGCCGGCGGAGAGCACGTTGACCCACCAGCGCTCGCGCGGCGCGCCGTCGCCGCCGGTGAAACGCGCGCGGCCGGCGTCGATGGTGCGCTCCGCGCCGGCGGCCAGCACCGCGATGTGGTCGGCGGCTCGTCCGGGGATGCCGAGCGTACGCCCGAAGTCGCCGCCGGTGCCGGTGGCGACGAAGCCCACGCAGGGCGCCGCCGCGGAAAGGGAGTGCTGAGTGCCGCCGTTCGCTACTCCGGTGCCGGCCGGCGCGCCGGGGGCGTCATGCGTCGCCCGCATCACGCCGTCGACGATCTCGCTGAGTGTGCCGTCGCCGCCGACGCTGATCACGAGCGGCCGCCGGTCGCCGGCGGCGACGGCGGCGAGCCGCGACGCGTCGCCGGCGGCCCTCGTCTCGACGACGTCGAGTGGACCGACCGCTGCACGCACGGCCGCAAGCAGGTGATCGAGCTCGCGGCCGGTACGCCCGCGGCCCGCGGCCGGGTTGGCGATCACAAGGGGACGCGGCGGATCGTCAGCGGGCACGGGAGACATGAGGGGGGAGAAGCCGCGGCCCGGACGGGTGGGCGGCCGACGCTCAGCCGGCGTTGCGGCCGAGCCACTGCTCCTTGAGCATCGCCATGTAGTAGACGTTCCAGTACTTGCCGCCGGCGCGGCGCGCCTCCACGAAGTGGCCCTCGGTCTTGAAACCGAGGCCCTCGTAGAGGCGGATGGCGGCGAGGTTGATGTCGATGACGTACAGGTCCACGCGGTGCAGGTCCAGCTCGCGGAATGCCTTGTCGAGCAGCAGAGAGACGATCTGCGCGCCGGTACCCCGGCCGCGGGCCGCCTTGTCGCCGACCAGCAGCCGCGACACGCTGGCCGACATGTTGCGCCGGTCCAGCCTGCTCAGCTCGACGTGCCCCACGACGTCGCCGCTGTCGTCGTCGACCGCGGCGAAGATGAACCTCGTGGCCTCCGGCCCCTCGGCCTCTTCCAGGTACCCCTCCAGCTGAGCCTCGTCGAGCGGGAAGGCGAACTTGGTGCCGGCCCACTGCACGAGGAACTCCGGGCCGGCGCCGTCGACCCACTCGATGAGACGGGTGAAGTCGGCGCGCGTGAAAGGTCGCAGGGAGATGGCCATGAAGGGATTCTACACCGGCCGGGCAAAGAACCGGAGTCATGGAAGCCGAGCAGCACGAGACGCGCACGGAGCGGGCGAAGGAGGTCGACCGCATCGCGGCATTCAGCGACGGCGTGTTCGCGATCGCCATCACTCTCCTCAGCCTGCAACTGGCGGTGCCCGCCGCGAAGGACTTGGGACATTCGCTCGTCGAGCTCGCGCCGAACATCTTCGCGTTCGTGCTCAGCTTCCTGGTGATCGGCGCCTTCTGGGCTGCCCACCACAGGCTGTTCTCGAGGGTGATCAAGCACGACGACAGGCTCATCTGGCTCAACCTGGCGGTCCTGTTCTTCATCGTCGTCATCCCGTTCACGACGACGGTGATCGCCGCTCACGGGGGGAGCAGACTGGGCGTACTGGTCTACGCCTTCTCCCTGGTCGGCGCCGGCCTGGCCAACGTGGCTCTGACCGCCTACGTCCTGGTCGGGCGGCGGTTGTGCTCGACGTCCGTCCCGGCTGCGGCCGTGCGTTGCTCGCTCTGGCTGGCGGCGACGTCGCCGATCGTGTTCCTGAGCTCGATGCTGCTCCTTCTCCTGCCCATCGCCCCGTCGAACGTCACGTTCGCCTGGCTCGCCATTCCCATCATCCATCGGATGATCAAGTGGCACTTCCGCGGGGGCTCCACGCCGAGCGCCGGCGGCCGCACGCAGACCTGACGGCGCGGTCCGGGCCGCGAAGTTCGTTCAAGAACCGGGCTGTTGCCGCGCAAGGATCACCCAACGACGCGTCTGGCCGGGGTGCGGGCCCAGTGGTATGAATGGACGACTGTGCCGGCGCGGCGCCGAAGGCCCCCGTGCCGGCTTCGCAACGGTACCGAGCTGGAGGCTGACTCCGTGGCACCCATCGAGCGCCCTGCCATCGCACCGCTGAGGCCGGCGTTCCGGCAGACCTATCACACCCCGGAGGAGCTCGACCGCCTCAAGCAGGCCACGCTCGACATCCTCGAGACGGTGGGCGTGCAGTTTCAGTCGGACAAGGCCCTGGCCCTGCTCGCCGATCACGGGGTGCGCGTCGACAGGACGACGCAGGTCGCGAAGTTCCCGCCGGACCTTGTGCTGAAGGCGATGTCCCGGGCGCCACGCCGCTTCGGCCTCGGCGCCCGCGACGAGAGCTGCGCCATCGAGGTCGGCGACGGCAACACGTACGCGACGACCGACGGCTGCGGCGTGGAGCTCATCGACTTCGCCACGCGCGAGCGGCGCAAGTCCACCAAGGCCGATCTCGCCGACGTGACGCGCATCCAGGACTATCTTTCGAGCATCGCCTTCTGGTGGCCCACGCTGAGCGCCGGCGACTACGGCGAGACCTCGCAGCTTCACGAGCTCGACGCCGGCTGGAACAACACGGTCAAACACCTGCAGGGCATGGTCAACGGCGAACGCGAAGCGCGCTACGCCGTGGAGATGGCGACGGTGATCGCCGGCGGCCCCGAAGAGCTCCGCCGCCGGCCCGTGATGAGCGACCTCATCGGAACGATCTCACCGCTCGTGGTGGACAAGGACGGCATCGAGGCCGCCCTCGTGTTCGCGGAGGCCGGCGTGCCGGTGTGCTTCGTGACCATGCCCACGCTCGGCACCACCGCGCCGGCCACCAAGGCCGGTGCCTTCGCCATGGGCGCCGCCGAGCTGGTCGCCGCCAGCGTGCTCCTCGAGCTCGCGTACCCGGGTGCGCCGGTGCTCCACTCCATCATGCAGAGCTACGCCGACCCGCGCACCGGCGGGTTCGTCAGCTTCCCGCAGGACAGCCGCTGCCGCTTCCTCGCCACCGAACTCGCCCACCATTGGGGCGTACCCAGCGAGGCGGCGTGCTGCGGCACCGACTCTCCCGGCGCGGGCACCTGGCAGACGGCCGTGGAGAAGGGCATGGACCTTGTGCAGGGCGCGTGGGAGGGCATCGACCTCATGCCCTCGATCGGCCTCGTCAACGTGTACACGCTGTTCGTCCCCGAGGACATCATCCTCGACGACGACCTCTACCAGCGCGCCCGCTACTCGCTACTCGACCTCGACCTCGACGACGACGCGATGGCGCTCGAACCCATCGCCGACATCGGCCCGGGCGGGCATTTTCTGGGGCACAAGCACACGCGCCGGCACATGCGCGAGACGTTCGTCCCGGCGATCACCCATCAGCCGGGTCCGGACGGAGCGTTCCGCGACCCGGTCGAGGTCGCGCGCGAGAAGGCGGAGCTCATCTGGCGCGAGTACCGGCCGGAGCCGCTTGCCGCGGACAAGGCCGCCGAGCTGACGAAGATCCTCGCGGCGGCCGACGCCGAGCTGCGCGGGTAGGCACGGGTGCCGACGCCGGCCGGCGGACCCGGGGAGCCTCCTCGATGACGACCGCCGAACGGCTGCGCGCCGTCATGGACGAACTGGCCGGCATGGCGAGCGAGGCGAACCGCGCCGGCATGGCGCGCTATGGCATCAAGACCGACGACGCCTTCGGGGTCCCGGTGCCCGAGCTGCGCCGGATCGCCAAGGGACACCGCCGCGACCACGAGCTGGCGCTCGCTCTCTGGCAGACCGGCAGCCACGAGGCGCGCCTCCTGGCCGGCATGGTCGACGATCCCGCGCAGGTCACCGAGGAGCAGATGGAGTCCTGGGCCGGCGACTTCGACTCCTGGGACGTCTGCGACCAGGTCACGTCCAACCTCTTCGACAAGACGCCGTTCGCCTACGACAAGGTCGCCGAGTGGAGCGGCCGCGAGGACGAGTGGGTCAAGCGGGCGGCGTTCGCCACGGCCGCCGCCCTGGCCGTCCAGGACAAGAAGGCGGCCGACGAGCGCTTCGTGCCCATCCTCGCGCTCGTCCGGCGCGAGGCCGGCGACGATCGCAACTTCGTGAAGAAGGCCGTCAACTGGGCGCTGCGCAATATCGGCAAGCGCAACGCGGCTCTGCACGCGGCGGCGATCGAGACGGCCACGGCCATCCTTGCCGAGGCTGACGCCCGCGCCGCCGCCGACCGCCGCGACCCGGCCGCACGCAGCGGCCGCTGGATCGCCCGGGACGCCCTTCGCGAGCTGCGCTCCGAGAAGGTCCTCCGCCGCCTCTGAAGCCGGGCGGGCTGGCCCGCTCCGCGCAACGGTACTACTATGGTCTTCCTGCGCGGGTCCGGCCCGCGCCCACTGGCACGGAGGGTCACGTGGCGGTACGAGGGCGCACAGAGGCCTACGGGTCCTTCGAGCGACGCCATCCGCGCCTCGTGAGGCGCACCACGTGGATGCGCCTGCATCCCGTCGTCATCGGCGTGGTCGCGCTCGTCATGATCGTCGCCATCTTCTCCCTCGACGCCACGGTCCATCCGGTCACGATGGCCGGGTTCTACCTGATCCCGCTGACGCTCCTGGCGCTCTCGGCCCGTGAGAGGCTGGTCCTGGTCACCGGCCTCATCTGCATGCTCCTCACCATCCTCGTCATGGTCCTGCAGGGGACGGTCAACGCGGCCAACGCCTTCGGCCTGCTCTACGGCGCGCTCGCCGGCCTCGCGCTCGTGGTGCTCGCCTATCTCATCCGCCGGCTGTCCACGATCAGCGACTACGCCACGCTGCGGGCGCAGCTCTCGGAGGCCGGCGCCGACATCCTCACCAGCGGCGGCACGCGTGATGACCTCGACGAGTTGCTGGAGTACGCGCTCGAGCGGCTCGGAGAGCAGCTCGACGCCACCGGCGGGGTCGTGCTCATCCTCGAGGGCGACTCCTGGGTGGGCCGGGCCGGTTTCGGGCTGGGGGTCGACGCGCGCGAGGTCACGGCCTCCTACGACGACCTGCCACTGGCGGCTGAGGCGCTGGCCGCCGAGGAACTGATCACGCGCGATCTCGGCGGCGAGCGTGCCGAGGCGCTGGGACCGCTCGGCGGCCACCTGCGACTGGAGCGCGTCCTCCTCATCCCCATGCGTGCCCTCGAGCGCCAGGTCGGCGTGATGGTCTATAACCGGCCGGCGGCCGCCGGCGACTACAACCAGGAGCAGCTGACGCTCGCCCCGACGGTGGCCGGGTACCTCGCCGTCGCGGTCGACAACGTCAGCCTCATGATCGAGCTCAGCACCAAGCGCCGGGACCTCGAACTCGTGCGCGACTCCAGCCTCGACTTCGCGCAGAGCAAGGACATGGACGAAGTGCTTGAGGCGGTCGTCCAAAGGCTCCTCGACGCGCTGGGGATGCACGCCTGCGACGTCTACACCGTCGACCACGAAGCGCGCACGCTCGATCTGCTGGTGAGCTTCGACGACGGCACCTTCGACGCCGACGACGTGTCGGCGCGGCACTACTCGCTCGACGACTTCGTCTCCAGCGCGCTCGCCATCGACACGCGCACGTCCGTGCTGGTCACGTCGCTCGACGACCCGCGCCTCGGCCCCAGGGAGCGTGAGCTGCTCGAGAGGTACGGCCACCTCACGCAGCTCAGCGTTCCGCTGCGCATCCGCGACCGCGTGCTGGCGCTCGTGGAACTCTTCGACCAGGCGCCGCGGGAGCTGAGCGAAGAGGAGATCGAGCTGGCCGGTACGATCTGCCGCTTCGCGGCACTGGCCGTGGACAAGGCGCAGTTGTTCGACGCGCAGCGCGCCCTCACGGAGCGCCGGGACAGACTGGCGCGACGCCTGCAGCGCCTGCAGTCCTTCGCCGTGGACCTCAACCGCCGCCTCGACCACGCCGAACCGCAGGAGGTCCTGGACGAGGTGACCGGCGCGGCGCTCGATCTGCTGCGCGTGCGGTCGGCCGCGGTGTTGACCGGGGCGGGCGACTTCGTCGCCGTACGCTCGTTCCGCTCGCAGGGGGCGCGGACCGCCGCCGACGAGTCGGCGGCGCGGTCGGCCCTCCTGGAGCGCTGTCGCCGCGCGCTCGAGGCGCCGGCCGACGCGGGCATGGCCGGCGAGGGCCTGGTGTCGACGAACCTGGCGGCCAAAGAGGGTCTCCTGTTCACGCCGGTCGAGGTCGAGGCGGCCCAGCAGGCGTCGCTCCTGGTCGTCGCCGACAAGGAGACGGGCGACTTCGACAACGAGGACCGGCAGCTCCTCGCGACGCTGGCGGCGCAACTAGGCGCGAGCCTGCACAACGCCACCTCGTACCAGCGCGAGCACGCCATCGCCGAGACCTTCCAGCAGACGATGCTCATGGACGCCCCGCAGATCCCGGGCATCGACGTCGGGCTGCGCTACCTGGCGGCGACCGACGACGCGAGGGTGGGCGGCGACTTCTACGACATCGTCCCGCTCGGCCCCGGCAAGCTCCTGGTCATGGTCGGCGACGTGTGCGGCAAAGGTCTCGGCGCTGCCGCCCAATCGGCCGTCGTGCGGTACATGCTGCGGGCCTACGCCGCCGAGGGATCGCCTGGGGAGGCGCTGTCGCGGCTCAACTCGGCGGTGATCGCGCAGACGCCGGGCCAGCCGTTCGTCACGCTCGTGCTCGCCTACGTCGACGTCGCTCGGCACATGTTCGAGTACGCGGTCGCCGGTCACCCGCGGCCGTTCGTCACGGCTGGGCACGGCGAGTTCCCGATGTCCGGCGACGGCCACGTGCCGGTCGGCATCTTCCGCGGCGCCGTCTACCCGACGAACCGCGCCGTGCTGCCCGAAGACTCCTGCATCGTCATGTACACCGACGGCATGACCGACGCGCGCCAGGACGGTGTCCTCTTCGGTGAGGAGCGCCTCAAAGAGGCGATCCGCGGCGGCCTGGACCTGACCGCCCAGGGGCTTGCCGACACGCTGCTCGAGACGGTCAGGGCCTACGCCGGCGGCGTCCTGCCGGACGACTGCGCCGTGGTGACGGTCAGGCTGCCCTAGTCCCGTCCGGCCCCTCCGGGCTGCTCGTCATGCGCCGCGCACGACCGTCGCCATGGCGTCGGCGACGGCCAGTACGCGGGCGCGCCGCCCCAGGCGGGCCTCGGCCGAGGCGACGGCCGCGTCGGCGGAGTCGAACGCGGCGACTCCGAGCGGCTCGAGGAAGGCCGGGTCGCGCGCGCCGACGACGGCGACACGGAAGCGCTCGAGGACACGCGCCAGCACGAAGGCGCGCTGTCCGCCGGGCCCGAGCGGTTCGCTCATGCCGCGCCGGATCAGCTCCGCCGGCGACGCGGCGCCGGCCAGCACCGCGGCGCAATTGCTCTCGCCGGGCCCGTCGCCGGCGCCGTCCGGCAGGCCGGCGCACAACACCACGAGGCCGCCTTCGGCAAGCGCGGGCCGCGGCGCGAGGCAGATGTAGGTGGCGGCGCGTGAGGCCTGGTAGAAGTTGTCGCTCTTGGGCTCGTGGATGCCGGCCACGATCACGTCGAACGGCGTCGTGACCGGCCGCAGCCATGCGACGGCGTGGTCGCGCGCCAGCGCCTCTTGCACGCTCGCGGGATCGCCGGCCGCGAGCGCCGACGCTGCGCCGCCGCCGCCCATCACCGCGTTCACCGCCCAGCGCAGCGGGGTGCGCACGGCGATCTCCCGCAGCTCGCTCTGGAAGGGGTTGCCGGCGAGCTCGCCCACGGAGACGCCCGGCTGCGAGATGAAGCGCGGGTGGTGGGTGGCGGCGATGGTCTCGCGCCCCGCGCAGCCGATCGCCACGCCCTTGACCCCGCCGCTGAAGCCGGCGTAGAGGTGCGGCTCGACGACGCCGACGCTTATCGCCAGGTCGGCGTCGGCGAGGCGCCGTGCGATGCGCGCGGGGACGCCGGCCGGCGTGGTGCCGAGGTCGGCGCACTCCGTCTCGATGCCCTGGGCATCGACGACGGCGACGCGCGCTGCCGTCTCGGCGCCGGCGAGGCCGGCGCGCTCCTCCGGCGACGTCGTGGAGTGCAGCCCGCAACCGATGTGGACGCTGATGCCGGCGTCGGGAACGCCGGCATGGCCCAGTTCCTCCAGGACGTGGGCCAGGATCACGGCGCTGGGGCACGGCCGCGAGGCGTCGGGGATGGCGACGGCCACGGTCGCGGCGCCGCGCGCCAGCTCTCGCAGGCGCGGCGCCGCGACGGGGACGGCGAATGCACGCTCGACGGCGAGGTCGAGGTCGCCGGCGGGCGCGAGCCGTGCCGGCGGCTCGAAGGCGTCGGCGCGCGGCACGTCGAGCCGGCTCGCGCCGCAGAAGACCCACGGCGCCACGCTCATCGCGTCCCGGCGCCGGCGACCGGCGGGTCGGCGGGCGAGGTGGCATGATCGCCGGCACCGCCCGCCCGCACGCGGTCGCGACCGGCGCGACGGAAGAGCACGATCATCACGATGACGCCGGCCACCGGCAGCAGGGCGGCGGCGAACCCGCCGATGAGCCAGTCGAGCAGGTTTCCCCGCCGCCGCCGGCAGGTGGCGTAGGCCAGCCACAGGCAGATCACGAGCTGCGGCCCGGCCGCCCAGAAGTAGACGACCGCCTTGAAGATGATCCAGGGGAGGCCGGCGACGATCACGACTCGTAGAGCTCGAGGATCCGTCGCACCGTCGCGCGCAGGTCCGCCACGGCTTCGGGCGGCGCCAGCAGGCGCGCCTGACCCGAGAATCCGAGCAGGTGATGCGTGAGCCAGCGCTCGTCGACGTAGGGCTGGCCGGCCAAGGCGCCGCCGTCCGACGCCGGGCGCAGCGGCTCCCGCTCGGCGATCCAGCGGCGCACGACGGGGCTGTACCACACGGTCGCCGACTTGGGCGCGTAGCTGCCGGACGCCGGGATGCCTTCGCGCCGATAGAGGTCGAGCTGCACGTCCGGGCGCGGATCGAAGGTGTCGTCGAGGAGCCGCGCCGTCTTCGTCGTCGCCACCCGGAACACGCGCGTACCGCCGGCCGTGCGGCACCAGCACACGTAGTACCACTCGCCGCGGCTGTGCACGAGCAGGTAGGGCTCGACGGTGCGCTCGCTCATCTTGTCGGTGCCTTCGGCCCAGTAGTCGATCTTGAGGAGGCGCCGGTCGACGATCGCGGTGTTGACCGCCGCCAGCACCGCGTCGCTGGGGAGGAGGAGGTCGCTGGTGTCGATCGTCGGGGCGGCGCCGCGGCGCGCGGCGCGCAGCTTGGCGGCGGCGCTCGCCAGGGCGCTCCCGGGCGCGGTCGGCAGCTGGCCGCCGACGAGCTCCACGGCCAGCAGCAGCGTGTCGGCCTGCAGCGGCGAGAGGCGTGACGGCCTCGTGAACTCCGGCCCGGCGAGGTCGCAGGAGACGCGCAGCTTGGAGCGGCCCTCGTACTCCGCGTAGAGGAGGGCGCCGTCGGCGCCGAAGTTCACGAGGTTGAGCAGGCGCACGTCAGCGCGCAGTTCCTCGGCGGAGATGTGGAGATCGGCGCGGATGCGAGCCACATCGAGCAGGGCCTCATCCTCGCTGCAGCTCCCGATGAGGTAGGTCGTGAGCGTCGTGAGGCGGGTGAAACGGTCGACCTCGACGCGCCAGTCGTCACCGCGCCGCCGCCGGGCCGCCGGTGGCGCGACGGCGGCGCCCGCGGCCTCAGGCGGCGCGCCGTCGTAGAGCGCGTCGAGGCGGCGAAGCTGATCGGTGAGCTGCTCGCGCAGGGCGGCGGGGCCGAGGACCTCGGCCGCCTCGGCAAGGCCGAGGACCCAGGTCAGCAGTGGTCGCGCGTCGGCGTAGGCGGTCTCGTAGACGATGGCGCCGTCGGGCTGCGTCTCGATGCTCCCACAGTGCGCCCAGTGCGCTTCGACCCACCACGCCATCTCCGCGGCGACGCGCACGCGCGCCGTTCCGGCCGGCTGCGCCAGCTGCCAGGCCGGACGGTCGCGGTAGGCGCCGATGTCGAAGCCCTCCGGCGCCGGGAAGTCGTGCGGCGCGCGCGTCGCGTGCGTCACGCGCGAGCGGATGCGGGAGAGCCGGAAGGTGCGCTGCGCCTTGCGCGTGTGGCACCAGCCGATCAGGTACCACTCGCCGGCGACGAGCTGCAGGCCGTAGGGGTCCACGATGCGCTCCAGCTCCTCGTCGCGGCCGATCGCGTAGTAATGGAAGCGCACGCTCTTGCGCTCGGCCACGGCGGCCTGCAGTTTGGGCAGCACGGCCGCCGCAGGACCAGACTCGGGCACGACGGTGAGCGGCGGTGCGGCCGCCTCCGCGAGGAGCTCCGGCCGCCCCTGAGCCAGGCTGAGGAGCGCCAGCCGCAGGGGCTGGGAATACGCGAAGCGGTCCTCCAGCACGGCGAGGCAGGCGGCCAGCGCCGTGAGCTCTTCGTGCGTCAGCTCGATGGCCGGCAGGTAGTAGGCGTCGGCCGGCAGGCTGTAGAGCTCCGAGCCGTCGTCCGCGGGCTCGGCCTCCACCTCGACGCCGAGTCCGGCGAGCTCGGAGCGGTCCTCGTAGAAGCGTTTCTTGAAGGCTTCCTCGGTCATGAGGGGGTAGCCCTCGACCCTGCTTCTGATCTCGGCGGCGCTCACCGGCTGCCCCCGCCGGGACAGGAGGAGCGCGACCAGCGACAGGCGGCGCACGAGTTTGTCGGCATCCTTGGAGAAGCCCTCTTCGCGCACCTTGGCCGTGGTCATCGGTCGGCGCTCCTCACGGTGGTGTGACGGGCGGGCGGCGCGGGTGGCCGCCCGCCCGTCATGCTACCTCACGAGCCTGCGCGGAGGGAGGGGCGGAGGCGCGCGGCGCCGGGGCGCGGAACGGCCGCGCCGCCGCGCCCCGCCTCGGAGCGCCGCCCGCGACTCAGCCGGCGGCGGCCTCTTTGCCGGCCGCGGCGATGATCGCGTCGAACTCCTTGCCGAGGTCCGCCGGGAACGGCGCCGCCGGGGCGGCGAGGATCTCGCGCACCTTGTCCTGGGCCTTATCGGTCGTGCTCCTCGCGCCGGCGGCCTTCCAGCCGTCGTAGTTGCCGG
>Ga0118677_10002778_pt1 | contig 34456 bp, 30 predicted proteins | sample AliMusrvi5mmetaG_FD_86154 | JGI IMG/M metagenome (GOLD analysis project Ga0118677, IMG submission 86154)
CTCTACACGGGCACGCCCGGCCACGGTGGGGCCATGGCTGATCTGGGCACCCTTGGCGGATCGCAGAGCTATGGCCGGGGCGTAAACGACAGCGGCCAAGTGGCGGGCTACAGTTGGACCACAGGCGATGCCGCCCAGCACGCCTTCCTTTACACAGGCACACCGGGCCACGGCGGGGCTATGGATAGATTTGACAGTTGTCTGTTCGTTTTTCCGGCGCTTTACGCATTTGTAATGCTTTTACAAATTGTATAATTTTATTTTTAATTCACTTGCTATAATTATTGTTTGGTGGCTTTGGTAATGGGTAAAAGAATAGCTGTACTGGGCTCAACCGGTTCAATAGGAATTCAGGCTCTCGAGGTTGCAAAACTTCGGGGCTTTGATGTCATTGCGCTTGCCGCTCATTCTAATATAAGTGTAATCGAGGCTCAAATCAGGGAGTTCAAACCGCAAATTGCCGCCTTAACGGATGAAAAAGCAGCCGTGGAGCTTAAAATAAGAGTAGGGGATACCTCAACAAAAATACTTGGTGGTATAGAGGGCGTTTGTGAATGCGCCAGTACTGCCGCGGATATCGTGCTCAACAGCATTGTCGGGCTGGCAGGACTTATGCCGACACTCGCGGCAATAGAAGCCGGCAACGAGATCGCTTTGGCGAATAAAGAAACGTTGGTTGCCGCCGGAAACCTTGTTATGAAAAACGCATCCATGAAAGGTGTTCGGATATTGCCGGTTGACAGCGAACATTCCGCAATATTTCAGGTATTGCAGGGCTGCCCCGAAAAAAGCGCTGTGAAAAGGCTGATATTAACCGCGTCGGGTGGTCCGTTTTTCGGCAAAACGCTTGATGAACTGAAAGATGTAACCGTTGAACAGGCTCTTAACCATCCGAATTGGAGCATGGGTGCTAAAATTACCATCGATTCGGCAACCATGATGAACAAGGGGCTTGAGTTGATTGAAGCAGTTTGGCTTTTTGGGGTAAAACCCGAAATGGTGGATATTGTTGTTCACCGCCAAAGCATTGTCCATTCGCTTGTCGAATATGTCGACAACTCCGTTATTGCGCAATTGGGCTTACCGGATATGCGTATTCCGATTCAGTATGCCTTAACCTACCCGAACCGCTATGAATCCCCCGTTAAACAGCTAAAGCTTGAGGAGTGGGGAAAACTTACATTTGAAAGTCCCGATTATTTTACCTTTCCCTGTATTAACCTTTGCCGAAAGGCGATTACCTTTGGGGGACTTTATCCGGCGGCGGCAAACGCTGCAAATGAAACAGCAAATCTGCTTTTCAGAGAAGGCAAAATCAAATTCTTGCAAATAGCCGAGTTTGTTGAGAAAACAATTGACGCGGCGCCTTCCAAAGCTGAATACACCCTAAGTGATGTTCTGGAAGCGGATAATTTTGCAAGGGAGTTCGTCTTGAAGAGCATCTGATTTTTAGAATTGAACACATCAGAGCCCGCGGGCAACTGACCACTAACAACTAACGCTTGCTATCGGCAACCGGTAATTCGGGGTTTGCCGCAGAAAGGATTTGAACTTCAATGTACCTGTCATTTTTATCTACAGTCTCTGCCGTTTGGGGCAAAGCATGGCCAATCATTATTGCAATTCTGTTTTTCGGGCTTATCATCATGGTGCATGAACTTGGCCATTTTATCTTTGCCAAACTTTTCAAAGTGAGGGTCAATAAATTCGCTATGGGTATGGGACCGGTACTCTTTAAGTTCGGCAAGCACGAAACATCTTATTCACTGCGCTTATTCCCTATCGGCGGATACTGCTTAATGGAAGGTGAGGACGAAGAAAGCAATGACGAGCGGTCATTTTCGAGCAAACCCGTATGGAAACGCTTCATCATTGTGGCAGCCGGCGCAGTTGTCAATATTATTTTGGGGTGGCTTATCGTTGCAATTATGCTGGGGCAGGCAAACCTAATCGGTACAACTCAAATTAAAACATTTGACAAAAACTCTGTTACATCCGCTGCAGGGCTCAAGGCAGGCGACAAAATCACGTCAATAGACGGTAAAAGAGTATATTCGTCATTTGATATCAGCTTTTTAATGATGCGCGATAAAGACGGTGTTATAGATTTCGGTTTAAAGCGCGGCAACGAGAAAATCTCTATAAACAATGTGGCGCTCAAAACAGAAACTGTTAACGGAAAATCGCAAATTATCTATGACTTCATCATAAAAGGCGTAAAGCCATCTTTTCTTTCGGTCGCAAAGTATTCGGCCTTGGAGACGGTGTCGATGGGCCGTATGGTTTGGATAAGTCTTTTTGATTTGGTTACCGGGAAATTTGGGTTTAAAGATATTTCGGGGCCGATAGGCGTTGTGGGCTATATCGCGCAGGCAGCGGGGCAAACCCACAAAGCGAACTTAACACCGATTCTAAGCCTGATGGCTTTAATTTCTATCAATATCGGTATTTTCAACCTTCTTCCTGTCCCTGCGCTTGACGGCGGAAGGCTGTTCTTCATGCTGATTGAAATAATCCGCCGTAAACCGGTACCGCAAAAATATGAGAGTTGGGTACATGCGGCCGGCATGATATTGTTATTGGCGTTTATGGCTGCGATTTCTCTCAAAGACATAATCTATATGTTTAGGAGCTGAAAAAGATGCTTGAACGAAGAAAAAGCCGCAAAGTATGTGCCGGAGGCGTCTATATAGGCGGAGATGCGCCCATAACAGTTCAGTCCATGCTCAACTGCCTTTCGGCGGATGTAAAGGGTAATGTTAAGCAAGCGATAGAACTTGAAACCGCAGGCTGCCAAATAATCCGCGTTGCCGTACCCGATTTGCAGGCAGTGCGGCTTATTCCTGCTTTAAAGCAAGCTGTGAAGACACCTATCGTTGCCGATATTCATTTTGATTACCGGCTTGCTCTTGAAAGTGTTGCCGCCGGTGCGGATAAAATTCGAATTAATCCGGGCAACATCGGCGATGAAAGCAGAGTAAGAGCTGTTGCAAATGCATGTGCAGCTAAAAATATCCCTATCAGAATCGGTGTAAATTCAGGTTCGGTTGAAAAGGAGTTTTTAGCAAAACACGGCGGTCCGACACCGCTTGCAATGGCTGAAAGCGCGATGTACCATGTCGGTCTGCTTGAAAAATTTGATTTTGGTGATATTGTTATTTCAATCAAATCCTCCGATGTTGCTTCTATGGTTGAAGGTTATGAAATTGCAGCCGCCCTTTGCGATTATCCGCTTCATTTGGGTGTAACCGAGGCGGGTACTTACCACATGGGGCTTATCAAATCAAGCGCCGGTCTGGGCGCATTGCTTCTGAAAGGAATAGGCGACACAATAAGGGTTTCGATGACAGATGATCCCGTAAGAGAGGTTTCGGCCGGGCTGGATATTTTAAAAGGGTTAGGCATCAACAAGAATTCACCCGTTATCGTTTCCTGCCCTACCTGCGGGAGAACTAAAATCGATATTATTTCACTTGCCAAAGAAATTGAAAATCAGCTTGCGGGATGTAATAAACAGATAAAAGTAGCCGTTATGGGCTGCGTTGTCAATGGCCCGGGTGAAGCAAAAGAAGCTGATATCGGTATTGCAGGCGGTGACGGATGCGCGATGCTTTTCAAGAAGGGTGAGCTTGTCAGAAAGGTCCCGGAAAATGAGATTGTATCTGAACTCATGAAAGAAATTGAATTGATGTGAAACAAAAAGTTTGAATACATTACAGAGAGGTAAATAAATGCAAAACCAAAGCTTTGTTGGGTTAATGGGCGAATTTATAACGGATAAAGGTCTGCTTGCCGGTTTTGAAAACGGGGAGATTACAAATATTGATTTAAATAATGAACTTCGTTCTTTGAAAATGTGCGTGACTTTCCCGAAACAGTTGGAAAGCGCAATGATAGAGGCAGCGTGTAATTGCATAAGGGACGCAATTGGTTTGGCAAGCGTGGTAATAGAACCGAGTTTCAACATTGATGAAAATACGCCAACCCCTAAAAAAGATCAGGTGTCCGAAAAAATGTATGCCGATTTGCCGATAAGCGCTAAAAATGCAAAAACGCTTTTTGGCACTACTATTCGCCGCAAACCGGTTCCGATTAAAGATATAAGCCATATGGACGGAAGCGTTATTGTCTGGGGAGAGGTTTTCTCATTTTCTGAAAAAACCACAAAAGACGGAAAAAAGAAAATAATCCTTTTTAACGTAACAGATTATACAGGTTCATATGCCGTTAAAGTTTTCGATGACATTAGTGCTTGTCTGCAATTGAAGAAAAAGCTGAAAGACGGCGCAGCCGTAATTGTTAAAGGCACCATGGCAACAGATAAATTCATAAAGGGTTACTTCATTTTAGCAACCGATATAACAAGTGTGGAACTGATAAATGAAACTGACGAAGCCGAAGAAAAGCGCGTGGAGCTTCATCTGCATACAAATATGTCGGCTTTTGACGGCATCGCGGGTGTGGATAAACTTGTTGGCAGGGCTGCCGCTTGGGGGCACAAAGCCGTTGCAATAACCGACCATGGTGTTGTGCAGGCTTTCCCGGATGCCGCAAAGGCGGCAGAAAAAGCAAAAATAAAAATCATATACGGCATAGAGGCTTACTTTGTTGACGATATGAACCCGGAAGCTAATAATATGGAGAGTGACCCCAAGAAGCTGCGTTCTCACCATATGATTATTCTTGCAAAAAATGATACAGGGCTGAAGAACCTCTATAAGCTTGTTTCCATATCAAGCTTGGATCATTTCTTCCGGCATCCGAGAATCCCCAAAAGCGAGCTCATACACCGGAGAGAGGGCTTGATAATCGGCAGCGCCTGCGAAGCCGGAGAACTTTACCGGTCTATTTTGGAAGGAAAAAGCCGTGAGAAACTGTTGCAAACGGCATCGTTTTATGACTATTTGGAAATCATGCCGAAAGGCAACAACGAGTTTATGGTGCGCGAAGAAATCGTAAAGAATGAAAAAGAACTTGAACGGATTAATCTTGAGATAATCAGTTTAGCGGATGAATTGGGCTTGCCTGTTGTTGCGACAGGCGATGTTCACTTTTTAGATAAAAACGATAAAGTTTTCAGAGAAATTTTAATGACCGGAAAGGGTTTTACGGACGCGAAATACCAGCCGCCGCTCTATTTCCGCACCACACCGGATATGCTGAACGAATTCAGCTATCTGGGCGAAGAAAAAGCTTATGAGGTGGTTGTAACCAATACAAATAAAATTGCTGATATGATTGAAAATATTTTACCGATCAGAAAAGGAACCTATCCGCCAAAAATAGAAGGAGCGGATGAAGACTTAACCGGGATTTGCACGAGCAGGACAAAGCAGATTTATGGCGACCCTTTGCCGGAATATGTTGCCGAACGTCTTGAAAAAGAACTGGAATCGATTATAACCAACAAGTTTGCCGTCATGTATATGATTGCGGAAAAGCTTGTCCGATATTCCGAAGAAAACGGTTATTATGTCGGTTCACGGGGTTCTGTCGGTTCCTCATTTGTGGCATTTGCAGCCGGAATATCAGAGGTGAATCCGCTTGCGCCGCACTATTTGTGCGGCGAATGCAAACACAGCGAGTTTTTCTTTGACGGTTCCATAGGTTCCGGCTTTGATATGGAGCCGAAAAACTGCCCTGTTTGTGATACAAAAATGCTCAGGGACGGGCATGATATTCCGTTTGAAACCTTTCTTGGCTTTAAAGGCGAAAAGCAGCCGGATATAGATTTGAATTTCTCCGGTGAATTCCAGGAGCAGGCGCATAAATACACCGAAGAACTTTTCGGTTCGTCTAACTGTTACAAGGCAGGCACAATAGGCACCGTTGCGGAAAAAACAGCTTACGGTTTTGTAAAAAAATGGCTGGAAACAACAGGCGAAATTGTGACGGAGGCGGAAGAGGCAAGGCTTGTCAAAGGCTGTGTTGGTGTCAAGCGGACTACCGGCCAGCATCCGGGCGGCATGGTGGTTATCCCCGGCGATATGGAAGCAGAGGACTTTACACCGATTCAATACCCCTCGGATAATGCCGACAAGGGCAAAAAAACCACTCATTTTGATTTTCACGCCCTGCATGATACAATACTGAAACTCGACATTCTCGGCCACGATGTGCCGACCTTCTACAGAATGCTGGAGGATTTAACGGGAATCAAGGTTACCGATGTTGATGTCTGCGACCCAAAGATATTTGAATTAATGCTCAGCCCCGAACCTTTGGGTGTTACGGCAAAAGATATCGACTGCGAAACCGGCACACTTTCCATTCCGGAAATGGGCACGCCGTTTGTCCGTCAAATGCTGTTGGACGCAAAACCAAAATGTTTTTCGGAATTGCTGCAAATCTCCGGCCTTTCCCACGGCACCGATGTTTGGCTCGGCAATGCGCAGGAACTTATATTGAATAAAACCTGTAAAATAAGCGAAGTTATCGGCACAAGAGACAGTATAATGACCTATTTAATCCACAAGGGTATGGAACCGGGCATGGCATTTAAAATCATGGAAATCGTCCGAAAAGGCAACGCAAAGACGCAGCTGACAAACGAGCATAAGAACGCGATGCTGGAAAACAACGTACCACAGTGGTATATCAATTCCTGCCTTAAAATTTCATATATGTTTCCGAAAGCGCATGCCGCCGCTTATGTGCTCGCCGCTTTGCGGCTTGCATGGTATAAAATTTACAAACCGCTTGAATATTACGCCACCTACATGACGGTTAGAGGCGAGGATTTGGATGTTGTCGCTATCATGGGCGGGCGGCAGAAGGTTAAAGCAGTACTCGCAAAACTCGCATCGCTTGACAAGAAGTTTATTACACAGAAAGAGGAAAATATTTTTACATCTATGCAGGTGGTCAATGAGATGATGGCGAGAGGCATTGAGTTTCTGCCTGTGGATATTTATATATCAGACGCCACAAAATATCTCATTGAACAGGGCAAAATCCGTCTACCGTTTTCATCTTTGGGCGGCGCGGGAGAAAATGCCACCTTTTCGCTTCGCAGCGCGAGAGATGACGGTGAAGGTGCGTTTATGTCAATAGATGATTTCCAGCGAAGGGCAGGCGTCTCAAAAACCGTAATAAATGCTTTACTTGACGCGGGTGCGCTTAGAGGGTTGCCTCAAAGCACGCAGATGAGTTTTTTTGACCAATAAATTATTTTATAAAAAACCTTGACAACGGAACTTTAGTATGGTAGCATAGTAGCACACTAAAGCGAATGCGGCTTATTTTACACAATTTACGGTTGCATATTTCATTTCCGAAAAGGGGATACCCATGAACAAATATTCAAAAATTACACCGGAGGGAACAAGAGACCTGCTGTTCGAAGAATGCGACGCTCGGCGAAGCATAGAATATGTTCTTTCAGCTCTGTTTAAAGCAAGAGGTTACAAAAAGGTTATTACCCCGACGCTTGAGTTTTTCGATGTTTTTAACAGAGAATCCTCAGGGTTGGAAATGGAATCTCTTTACAGCCTGAATGATTACACCGGCCGAATGATGGTTCTGCGCCCGGACAGTACCCTGCCGATTGCCCGCGTTGCGGCAACGCGGTTGAAAGACGCTCAGTATCCGCTTCGCCTTTATTATAATCAGCGGGTATTTCACCGCTGCCCAAGCTTTTCAGGCCACAGCGATGAAACCACTCAGGGCGGCATAGAGCTTATAGGCGCAAACGGCATGCGTTCCGACTTGGAAATTATTACCACCGCAATTGATGCCTTGAATTCCTGCGGCGCACCGGATTTCCGCATTGAAATCGGCCATGCCGGTTTTTTCAAAGCACTGTCGCTGGCACTGAATACAAATGATGAAATGCGCGCGCAAATCGGTGAATTCATTGAAACAAAAAACTTTGCGGCGTTGAATGATTTGCTGAATACATTGGGTGAAAGCGAAGCTGCAACTGTAATGCGAAGTCTGCCGCGGCTTTTCGGCGATATTGAAGTGCTTGACGAAGCTGAGTCGATTTGCTCGGGCAAAGATGAATTGGCAGCGCTGAGTTACATCCGGAAGTTGTTTTTAAAGCTTTCCGAAATGGGCTTGGGCAATAAAATAAACATCGATTTGGGCTTGGTGCACCGCAATAATTATTACACCGGTGTTGTATTCAGAGGTTTTATCGAAGGTTCCGGTTTAACGGTTCTTTCCGGCGGGCGCTACGATATGCTCATAGGCGAATTCGGCAAACAGCTGCCGGCAACCGGTTTCGGCGTGGAGATTGACGCCCTTGCCAATGCTATGCTCAGCAGAGGAGATATTCCGCCGTCAAAAGCTGTTGATGTTTTAGTCTTCGGCGAAGACGGATACGAGATGCAGGCGCTGGCCCATGCAAGGGAACTTAATGCTGAGAAACTTATTTGCGAAAACTGTGTTGAAGAAAGCCCGGAAGGCGCCATGGCTTACGCAAAAAACAGAGGCATTAAACGCTTGGACATTGTCAACGGTGAAGGGTGTAAAACCTTTATTCTGTAAAATTCCGCTGCAAACAGAAATTTCGCTAAATTTTCATTCATTAGCTGGCAAAATGCGGCTTAAACCATTTTTGAAATCTTAAAGGAGGAAGCAAAATGAGGCCAATCAGAATTGCTTTAACAAAGGGAAGGCTGGAAACCAGGGCTACAAGTCTGTTTCAAACAATGGGGCTGGACTGTACGCAGCTTATCAAAAAGGGGCGCAAGCTGATTGTTCCGGTGGACGATTTTGAGGTTGTTTTGGCAAAGGCGGCGGATGTTATCACTTATGTCGAACACGGGGCCTGCGATATCGGCATTGTCGGCAAGGATACTATCGTGGAAAGCAGCGCCGAAATGTATGAGATGACGGATCTGGGCTTTGGCAAATGTGTTTTTGCGCTTGCCGGCAAAAAGGGCAAGGATTTCTACAGCGGTTATTCCGAAAAGGTGATCGCCACCAAATATCCGAATGTTGCCCGCAAGTTTTTTGAGAGCAAGGGTATGGATGTGAAGATCATCAAAATTGAGGGCTCCGTGGAGTTAGCCCCTCTTCTGGATCTCGCAGATGCGATTGTTGATATCGTCGAAACAGGCACAACTTTAAAAGAAAACGGACTTGAGATTATCGAGGAGATTATGCCTATTTCTGCAAGAGTTATCGTAAACATCGCGAGTATGAAGCTGCGCAAGGAAGAAATCGAAAGTTTCCTGAACGATGTTGAGGTTGCGAAGGAGATAGTGGAATGATACCTATTACAAAAGCCGACGGTTTTGCGGAGCAGTCGCTTCTGAATCAGTTCAAGGCGCGAAACGGCGAAGTCGACCGCATGGTTTCCGCGACGGTAAGCGAAATAATATATGATGTCCGTTTAAACGGCGACGACGCTGTGCAGGAATATACGAGGCAGTTCGACGGGCAAGTGCCGGAAAACATGGAAATAACCCGTTACGAGATGGAAACAGCCCTGAAAAACAGCAGTTCCGATTTTGTTTACGCGCTTCATAAGGCGGCTGAGAATATCCGGGATTTTCATGAGCGCCAAAAGCAGCAAAGCTGGCTGAATACGCTTGAAAACGGGTCGATTATGGGTCAGCGTGTCCGCGGGCTTGAAAGGGTCGGCATCTACGTGCCCGGTGGCACGGCGGCTTATCCTTCCTCTGTTTTGATGAACGCCATTCCCGCGAAAATAGCGGGTGTTAAAGAAATAATTATGGTTACCCCGCCGTCAAAAGACGGAACGGCAAACAGAAATATTCTTGCGGCAGCTGCAATCGCCGGGGTGGACAGAGTTTTCCTGGTGGGCGGCGCGCAGGCAATAGCGGCCTTGGCTTACGGCACAGAAACAATCCCGAGGGTGGATAAAATTGTCGGCCCGGGCAACATCTATGTCGCCACCGCAAAGCGGATGCTGTTCGGTATTGTTGATATCGATATGATTGCGGGGCCGAGCGAAATTGTTATTATCGCGGATGAAAACGCCAACCCCAAATTTCTTGCCGCCGATTTAATGGCACAGGCGGAGCACGATGTTTTGGCAAGCGCGATTTTACTGACCACTTCTTTGGAGATAGCCGAAGCGACAAGGCAGGAGCTTTCAATTCAGATTGAATCACTTTCAAGAAAAGAGATAATTGAAAAATCACTGAAAGATTACGGCGCAATCATATTGTGCGATGATATAAGCGACGCTATAAACTTTGCCAACGAACTCGCTCCGGAGCATATTGAAATATGCGTTAAAAACCCGCTTGAATATATCGGATCCATCGACAACGCCGGTTCCATATTTCTCGGCAATTTTTCACCGGAGAGTCTGGGGGATTATTATGCGGGTCCAAACCATGTTTTGCCGACAGGCGGCACAGCCCGCTTTTTTTCACCCCTTTCGGTGGACAGCTTCATTAAAAAATCAAGTTTTATATATTACACACATTCGGACCTCAGCAATGCCAGCGACAATATCATCGAGCTTGCAAACGCCGAGGGGCTTTCGGCACACGCAAATTCTATAAAGGTGAGGTTTTAACAAGCATGCCATTTGAACTGAACGAAAAACTTAAATCAATGGAACCCTATGAGCCTATAACGGGCAGTTTCCGCATCAGGCTCGATGCAAATGAATCCTTCGTGCCGCCTGCGGATGAGGTGATGGAAGATATTAAAACGGCAATTGAAAATCTTCACTACATCCGCTACCCGGATTCATTGGCTTCCGAACTCTGCGCTTTGGCAGCCTCGTATTACGGGGTAAAACCGGAATTGGTAACCGCGGGCAACGGTTCTGACGACCTTATTTCTGTTATCATGAACGCCTTCACCCAAAGAGGCGATAAGGTTCTTACATTCACACCGGATTTCTCGATGTATTCCTTTTACAGCGGACTCATTGAAACCTCTTGTATCGCTATGCCGAAACGTGACAATTTTACCATCGATGTCGATGCCGCGATAAAAACCGCAAACAGCGAAAATGTCCGGCTGATTATCTTTTCAAACCCCTGCAATCCAACTTCTATTGGTCTGTGTACTGCTGATGTTAAAAAACTCGTCGGCAGCGTCAATGCCCTTGTGGTTGTGGATGAAGCTTACATGGACTTTTGCGGGCAGTCTCTCGTAACAGAGACGGAAAGTTATGATAACCTGATTGTATTAAGAACAATGTCCAAAGCAATGGGGATGGCTGCGATAAGACTCGGCTTTGCTGTTGCCAACCAAACGATAACGAATCTTATCCGCGCGGCGAAATCACCGTATAATGTCAATTCGGTCAGCCAGGCAATTGGCTGTGCTGTTTTTTCCCATTCGGAGTATATAAAACACGCGAACGCGCATAAATGCTTCGAGGGATTCTCTGTTTGCTGAGATGAAAAGGCTGCAAATGGAAATGCCCGAAAAGATAACCGCAATTGCGGCTGACGCCAATTTTATTTTTGCAAAAGCCGATAAAGCCGGCGACCTTTTTGAATCACTGATGAAAGCCGGTATTATCGTGCGGCGCTTTGACGATTATCTTAGAATAACCGCCGGCAGAAATCTTGAAAACCTCGAAGTTGTCAAAGCAATCGAACGTTTTTACAAGTAAACCAATTTATTTGAGAGGATGTGCGATTATGCGCAGTGCCGAAGTAACCAGAAACACAAAGGAAACACAAATAAAGATAAGCCTGAACCTCGAAGGCGGTGAAGTGACGGCTGACACAGGAATCGGATTTTTTGACCATATGCTTACAGCTTTCGGTGTCCACAGCGGGTTTGGCCTTGTTGTCAATGCCAAGGGTGATCTCGGCGTCGACGCGCACCACACGGTTGAGGATACCGGCATTGTGCTCGGCAAGGCGCTTTTTGAAACGCTTGGAGATAAGGCCGGCATCACGCGTTTCGGCAGCTTTTTTGTGCCAATGGATGAAGCGCTTGCTTTCGCGAGTGTTGACGTCAGCGGCAGACCATTCCTCGTTTTTGACGCTGAATTTGAGGAGGAACGGATAGGGGAGTTCGATACCTGCCTCTGTGAGGAATTCTTCCGCGCTTTTGCCTTCAACGCAGGGATAACCCTTCATCTGAATACCCTCGGCGGCAAAAACGCCCATCACAAAATTGAAGCTCTTTTCAAAGCGGCGGCGCATGCCATTGCCGAAGCGGTTAAACTGAAGGGCGAAGGCGCGCTTTCCACGAAGGGAGTCATTGATTAATGGTCATTCTTCCCGCAATTGACATAAAGGACGGCGAGTGTGTCCGTTTATTTCAAGGTGAGATGTCCTCTGCCGAAAAGGTTGCGGGTGACCCGCTTGAAACCGCAAAAATGTTTAAAGCAGCCGGAGCCGAATGGATACATATGGTTGATTTAAACGGCGCTGTCCGGGGCAGCAGAGTAAACAGCGAAATCTTTATCAATATTGCTCAAAACAGCGGGCTGCGGGTTGAACTCGGCGGCGGAATTCGCCAAATGGAAGATATTGATTTTTACCTGCAAAACGGCATCTCAAGGGTTGTGCTCGGCTCAGCCGCGATAAGCAACCCCGCGCTTATTGAGCTAGCGGTAAAAAAATACGGCGAAAAAATAGCGGTGGGAATTGACGCGAAAAACGGCAGAGCGGCGGCTGAAGGCTGGACGGAAATCAGCGGTATGGATTACATTGAACTTGCCCAAAAGATGGAAAAACTGGGTGTTGAATATATCATCTTCACCGATATCTGCAGGGACGGTATGCTTTCCGGCCCGAACATGGAGCAGCTGAAAGCGATAGACTCTGCGGTAAAATGCAATATCATCGCGAGCGGCGGCATAACCAATCTTGATGATATCAGGCTGTTAAAAAGCAGCGGTCTTTACGGCGCCATCTGCGGGCGGTCAATCTATAAAGGAACGCTAAGCCTGAGTGAGGCAATTGACTCAAGTAAATAATGTGAGGTATTTGAATTGGAAACAGAACAATTGTTTAAAAAAAGCGCATTAATTCCCGCAATCATCACCGATTCCAAAACAGGCAAAACACTGATGCTTGCCTATATGAACAAGGAGTCCCTTGAAAAAACCATGGAAACCGGTTACACATGGTTTTACAGCCGTTCGAGAGAAAAACTTTGGAACAAGGGCGAAACCTCCGGACATATACAAAAGGTTGTCAATATCATGTCGGACTGCGATAACGATACGCTTTTAATCAAGGTAATCCAGACCGGACCCGCATGCCATACCGGGCACACATCCTGTTTTTATAAAAAGCTTTGGGAAGCCGAAAAATTTTATGACACGGAGGCAAACAAATGAAGGATGCCTTTTTAGATTTATATTTTACCGTTTTGGACCGCAGGGACAATCCCGTCGAGGGTTCCTACACCTGTTACCTTTTTGAAAAAGGACTCGATAAAATTCTTAAAAAATGCGGTGAGGAATGCGCCGAAACAATCATTGCGGCAAAAAATCTGGATAACGCCGAAACCATTCTAGAAATCAGCGACCTTCTTTACCATCTGACAGTTTTAATGGCTCAGCAGGGGATAACGCCACAGGAAATTACGGATGAACTTGAAAAGCGCAGCCAAAAAAGCGGCAACCTGAAGCATCCGCATAATGTTGACCTGAACACATAAGGAAAGAAGTTATGCCGGCTAAAAAAGAGCATGCCCACAAACAAAAGACTTGGTACAAGCTTGATAACGCAGCCAAGGTTTTTCCGGGGCAAAACTCCTCAAAATGGTCAAATATCTATCGCCTTTCAATTGTGCTGAAGGAGAAAATCAGACCCGAACTTCTTGAGCAGGCATTGGAGCAGACGCTTGTGCGTTTCCCTTGCTTTGATGTGAGAATGCGCAGGGGTTTTTTTTGGTATTATCTTGAAAAAAACGATCACCCCGCTCCGCCTGTTTTACCGGATATTCAAAATCCATGCCATCGTATCAGATGGCACGAAAACAATCGCTTTCTGTTTCGGGTTTATTATTACGAGGGCAAAATTTCGATCGACTTTTATCATGCCCTTTCCGATGCTTATGGCGCTTCACGCTTTCTCGCAACCTTGGCGGCTCAATATTTGCGGCTCCTGGGGCATGAGATACCGCCCGGCGAAAGCGTGCTGGATATAAACGAACCTGCATCCTCTGAGGAGCTTGAGGATTCTTTCGTCCGTTTTGCCTCATCAAAGGCAAAGAACAAAACGCATAACTCTTTTGTTTACCATGCAAAAGGCGAACGATTGCCTGCCCATACCATGAACATTACAACCGGATATATACCCGTTGATATTCTTCACGCCAAGGCAAAATCGTATGGGGTAACCATAACAGAGTTTTTGTCATCCGTACTGCTTGATGTAATGTACCATAAGCAACTGAATGAGAAGCGAAAGCAAAAAGATGTTTGTGTACAAATTCCGGTAAATCTGCGCAATACATTTCCGTCTATAACGCTGCGAAATTTTTCACTTTGCTATAGCGCAAGGATTAATCCGAATATGGGCGAATATACTTTTGAAGAAATACTTAGGCAAGTGTCTCTCTATCTTCGCTATATCAACAATCCCAAGGAACTAAACACCATGATGTCTGCTAATTTAAAGCTGGAAACCAACCCTTTTATGCGCTCTATACCCCTTTTTTTAAAGAATATAGGTGTTGGTCTCGCGTATCAAATGATAGGGGAAAAGAAAATCAGCATAATGTTATCAAATTTTGGGGTAGCCCGTTTGCCCGCTGAAATGGAACCTTTCGTTGAACGCTTCATTTTGATGACCGGACCCGGCAGAGTAAACGGCGCACGCTGGGCCGCGGTAAGTTATCAAAACACGCTGGCTTTAACAGCAGCGAATATCTATAAAGAAAGCGATATGGAACGTGAATTATTTACCCGTTTAGTTAAAATGGGCATTCCGGTTAAAATCGAAAGCAACAGGAACTAAATTTGTTTTGTAGGGCGGGTGCTTGCCCCCGCCGAAATAATAAAAACGTTTGAATTATTTTTGGAGGGTCGCAATGTCTTATTGTGTCAACTGCGGTGTGGAACTTGACAAGAGCGCGAAAAAATGCGCCCTTTGTTCCACACCTGTCATAAATCCGTCGGAGCTTGAACGGTATATGACTTCTCCCGCCCCGTATCCGGACAAAGTGGTTTTGCCTCCCGGTGTCCGCCGCCGGTATGTGGCTTTTCTGCTGTCTATGGCCGTTCTTATTCCCAACATAGTCTGCGGAATTATCAATTTTCTTCTTCCCGCTACAGGCCACTGGGCGGTGTATGTCATTTCATCAAGCGCGCTTGTTTGGGTGCTTTTTATTCAGCCGTTTTTATGGAAGAAGGCATACCCGTACTCGATTATTGCAATCGATACTGTTGCCGCGGCGCTTTACATCTATGTTTTCTATGCAGCGGGCAACGCGAAGGGCTGGTTTTATGATGCTGCGCTGCCTTTGCTTTTGCTGATTGCGGCAATGCTGCTGTTTATGGCTTATTGGTTAATGAAGAGAAAACGGGATTGGCCTGTTATAACAATTGCTTTGCTTGCTGAAATAAGCGTTTTTAGTATTTGCGCCGATCTTCTTCTGCATATGTTCTTTTATGGTCACTTTGCAGTCAGTGTTTCGCTTATTATAACAGCATCCTGCATAGCGCTGATTGGCTTTTTTATCTCGGTTACAAACAATAAGCGTTTAAGGGCGTGGCTCGGCAGAAAGTTTTTTATTTAGTATTCAATAAAATATAGTATATGCACATTTTGAAGGGAGTCCGATTATGTTAGCCTTAAAAATTATCCTTATTATCCTTGCCGCGTTTATCGTCCTCACGCTTATCAGGGCAGTGTTTTTTGTGCCGAAGAAAAAGGATTACGGCAAGCCTTCCCCCGAGAATGTCGACGCAGAAAGAGCTGTCAAACATTTAAGCGAGGCAATCAAAATACCGACAATTTCCTACCCGGAGCATGATCTGGTGGACTGGTCGCAGTTTGAGAAGTTCCATGACTTTCTTGAGCAGGCTTACCCGCTTATTACAAAAAATCTCAAGCGGGAAAATATTTCGGATGCCAGCCTTTTGTATAAATGGGAGGGCAGGAATCCGAAACTTGACCCGATAGCCCTTCTTTCGCATCAGGATGTTGTGCCGGTCAGCGAAGGCACCGAACAGGATTGGACGCATCCCGCTTTCGATGGCTTTATAGACGGAGAGTTTTTATGGGGCAGAGGTGCGCTGGATATGAAGAACCACCTCATCTGCGTAATGGAGGCGGTTGAGACTTTGCTTGAAGAAGGCTTTGTTCCAGAACGCGATGTTTACCTCTGCTTCGGGCATGATGAAGAGGTGGTCGGTTCGGACGCTGCCGGCGCGAAGTTTATTATGGAGACCCTGAAAAGCAGAGGCGTTCATCTGGACAGTGTCATCGATGAGGGCGGCGCGATCCTGCCCGTAAAGATTAAAGGTATCATGGATAAACATCTTGCGGGCATAGGCATTGCTGAAAAGGGCTATACGGATTTTGAAGTTACGCTGAACTCAAAGGGCGGCCATTCATCCCAGCCGCCAAACCACACGGCATTGGGCTATATGGCGGATGTCATAAAGAATTTGGAAAAACATCAGTTTAAAGCAAAAATGTTTCCCTTTGTCACCAGCATTTTTGACAAAGTCGGGCGCAATGTAACGTACCCCGCAAGGATAGTAACCTGCAACCTTTGGCTTTTAAAACCGGTTGTAAAAGCGCTGATGAAAAAAATCCCGTTTGCCGCCTGCATGATAAGGACCACCACGGCGGTCACCATGTCACAGGGCAGTCCGGCGGCTAATGTTCTGCCGCAGATAGCTTCAATAACCGTAAACTTCCGCCAAATGCCCGGAACGACAATTCCGGATATCGAAAAACACATCAAAAAGGTTGTCAAAAACAAGGAGATAAGCGTCAGCTTGTTAAAAGGCAAGGAAGCTTCAAAGTTTTCACCAACCGACTCAAGGGCTTATAACGCAATTGAAGAGCTTTGCATGCAGACTAATCCCGATAATATTGTAGCGCCTTTCCTTGTTATGGGCGGCACGGATTCCTGCTTCTATGAACCTATCTGCGATAATATTTACCGTTTTTCACCCTTTAATGTGGACACTGCTCTGCTTCTTTGCACCCACGCCACAAACGAGCGTATCCCCATCGCAACAGTCGGCGAAGGCGTCGTATTCTTCAAGCGCTATGTCCGCAGGCTGGCGGGGGAATAATGACTTCAGGGACAAGTTACCAAAATGACTTGCCCCTTTTTTATAAAATAATAACTTAAAATTGCATGGGGGTTATAGAATATGAAACGCCGAAAGATCGCGATTATTTCTGTAATTGTCTTAATATTGTTTAGTTTGCTCTATTTTTTCTATTTAAAAGATTGGATGAAGCCGGTTGTTATTGACTTGAATCCAGTAAAAAATATAACCTATTTTAATGGCAAACCCGCTGAAAAATATTAATCTGTTATGAAAAACATTCTTGAACAATGCCGGGGTTCGCAACCGGTAAATAAAGATATGGAGTATCGGTCAACAAACAAAGAATTAGGCTTTGAAAGACTCTCGGCATTTGATAAAGAAAGTAAATATTTGTCCATTACTTATTATTTTCGTGACAAAGAAAACATAGATAATCCCTTGGGACAGGAATTAAGCTATGTATATGTGAATATTATTTCAAATAATCAGGTTAACACGTCAGTATCGAATGTTCTTGGAAGTTCAACAGGTACTTATTTTTCAGATGTAAACTCCGCATCTAAATTCAAACAATATTACAAATCCGAGCATGGATTTTTCAGACCGGTTTTCGATTTATTGTCGCAAAAAGGGAAAGCAGGGAACTTTAATTATTTAATTTCCCCGTTTTGCAAAATTGAGGACGAATACGGCTTAAAAATATATGATGTTGGAGCAACGACAGATATGTATTTCGCATGGGATGATTATACAATTGTAATACACGAACTAACTTATAATTTCAATAATAATTTTTCAACTCCGATTGTACTTAAGGATTTGGAAGCACTGCTTAAGCAAGCGGATGCAAATTATACTGAATAGCCATGAACTAACATCTGTTATTAGAATTCTCAGCAACACCTGCAGAGATAAAAGTTCCCTTGACACCCCAATACAAGTTATTTAATTTGTAAAATTAGGCGTTTACTTTTCGTAAAAATATGGTATAATATAAACGGAAGGGGCGATGAAGTATGTTTAGCAAAAACCTTACCTATTACCGTTTAAAACAGAATATGACCAAAAAGGAGTTGGCTGAGCGTATCGGCGTAACTGCCATGGCTATAACCAACTATGAAAAAGGCGGACGCGTTCCGAACATTGAAACAATAAAAAGCATCGCTGGCGCGCTTGACGTCAATATGGCTGATTTTCTCGCGGCTAGAAATAAGAACCTGGAATTTAAACACGGCGAATTCAGAAAAGGCTGTTCGCTTGCGGTTGGCAGGCAGGACTTGGTGCATGAGAGCATTGAGGAATATTTCAGCCGGTTTTTCACCATTATTGATATTCTCGGCGATAGAGTATTACCGGATGTTCCTGAGTTTGGAAACATTGAACTTGCAGCCGACGATGAGGAAAATGCCCGCCGTATAAGGGCTTGGTTGAACATTGCCATGGACGGCCCTGTTCCCGAGTTAATCAGCGTTCTTGAAAACAAAGGCATTCTGATATATTTGCTGGATTATAAGAACGAAAACTTCTCAGGTGTTAACGGTGTGGTTAATGAAAGACCGTATGTCGTTGCAAACAAAAACATGAATCCGGAAAGACAGCGTTCTACCGTTATTCATGAATTGTCTCATTTGCTGTTCGTCTGGCCAGAAGATTTGAAACAGTCGGATTGCGAGAAAAGGGCAACGGCAGTAAGCGGAGCATTCTTATTTCCGAAGGTCGACGCGGTTAGGGAACTCGGTTATAAGAGAAGCGTGATTTCGAATGATATGGTAATTGTCGCAAAAGAGTACGGAATTTCCATGCAGCTTTTAGCAAAGAGAGCGCGCCTCTCGGATATTATCCCAGAACACGTTTATAGAAACTTTTGTATTGCGGTGGCTCAAGGCGGATGGAGAAAGAACGAGCCGAGCAGAATCGAGCAGGAGGAAACTACTTTATTCAAGCAACTTGTTTACCGCGCTATTGGGGAAGATGCTATCAGTGTACAAAGAGGGGCTGAATTGCTGGGAACCTCGTATGAAGAAGTTTCAAAAGAGTGTTTCGTCGAGGTGCCGTAATGATATTTAGCAGCGACACAAATATATGGATTGATTTCGACACGCTAGGTATACTTGCAATCCCATTCAAATCGACGCATGTTTTTCATATGAGCCGGGACGCGATAGAAGACGAACTGTTAGCCCCACAAGGATTGAACAGCACGTTGTGTGCTCTTGGACTGAAGACTGTTGACTTCGACCTGGATGAATTCTACCTTGCTGAAAATTATCAGAGTACATATCCCCGATTGTCGCGTTACGATGCGCTTGCTATGGCGATTGCCAAACAGCGGTCATGGATTCTTCTCACCGGTGACGCCGCCATGAGAGCAGCAGCACAGAGGGAGCACATAGACTTTAAGGGAACACTGTGGCTGTTGGACGATCTTATGGACGCTGGGATTATTGACCGTACGCAATACAGACAAATCCTCGTTGACATTCAAAAATTCAATGGCCGGGAAATACGCCTGCCAAAATCGGAGATTACGCAACGACTTATGGATATTGAAACTTATAACCACCGGGAAAAAATGCTGGAGCTTAGAGAAGAGCTTTTAGCTGTGGAAGAAGACAGGGCGACGGGCAGAACCGATATTTCTATAGATGAACTTGATGCCTATCTTGATGAGATTATCGGTGAGTAATGTGAATAATGAGATCGTTGGGAACGCAGGAGTTCCTTCAACGCCTGCAAGGATAAAGAATCCTCGCGGGCGTTACTAAAAGTATTACTCACAAAATATTTTCATCGTAACATAAAATGTGTTACAATATAAAAAAATATGTTAGGATATATTTTCATCATCCGATTGCACAGAAATAAATCATTCTTTAGGAGTGTATAACCATGACACAACAGGAATTAATCGAACGCCAAAAATGGTTCGTCAATTTAAGGCTGGGGCAATTTATTCATTTTAACAGCGCGACCCAGCAGTTTTACAAAACAAGAAAGAACGATTGGGAAGACGACCACGAGAATAAGGGTGCTCCCCGCAAATACCCCTTTAACCCGAAGGACTGGAACCCGAGTGAACTGGACTGCGCCCAATGGGCAAAGGCTTCCAAAGCGATGGGCGCGAAATTCGCCGCATTTACCGCAAAGCACCATGAGGGCTTTTGCCTTTGGCCGACAGCGGCCACGGAGCATTGCGTGCGCAATGCCGCGTGCAAGCGCGATGTTGTCGCGGAGTACCTTGACGCTTACCGGGCGCAGGGGATTGAAGCGGGGCTGTATTTCTCGATGCTTGACCTGACCCATACGATAGGACGAAAGAAATGCACACCGGCCGATGTTGACTTTACGAAACAGCAGTTTAAAGAACTGCTCACCAACTACGGCGAAATACCTTTTATCATCATTGACGGCTGGCAGGCATTATGGGGCGGCCCTTCCTACGCGAATATGCCGTTTGAAGAGATGGATGCTTTTGTCAAATCTATTCAGCCGAACTGTTTGCTCATTAACCACAGCTGTGAAACTACACTTGCCCACACGGATGTTGTTTTTTACGAAAACGCCGCGGGGCAGAATGCCGCGAAGGATTTTACAGGGCCCGGCGCTGCGGGCAATATCCTGACCAGGCACTGGTTTTGGCGCGAGAAGGATGCCGGCATGAAACTAAAATCCGCCGATTGGGCGCTTAAAAAGATCAACAGTATGAACGCCAAGAATGTTGCTTTCCTGCTCAACGCTTCACCGAACCGGTTCGGACTGATTGATGAAAATATGGCAGCAAGATTTGAAGAAATTGGGAAAATATACCGGGCACCGCCGGATATCAAAGAAATACCCGATGGATGGCTGACAAGATAATGTGATGAAAGCCGAAGAAGAATACATTGAATTGCCATAGAAAATCTTCATTATAAAAAGGAAACAGTCAAAAATAACACGCTGAAAAAGGAGAAAATATGAAATTTTCTGAAATGCCTTATGCCAGGCCCAACACGGATGAATTGAAGCAGAAGCTGACGGAACTTGTCGGTGCATTAAAAGCCGCTCCGGATTTTGCCGCCGCCGAAAAGGTATTCCTTGAAAAGGAGGCGGGGGAAGCGCAGACATCCACCACCGTCACGCTGGCTTACATTCGCCACAGTATTGATATGGCTGAAGAATTCTACGCGGCGGAGCAGAAGTACGCGGATGAGATGATGCCGGAGCTGGAGGAATATTTGCAGAACTGGACAGTTGCCATACTCGAAAGCCCATTCCGGCCGGATTTTGAAAAGAAATACGGTTCTGTTATGTTCATCAATGCAGAACTGCAGAAAAAGACCTTCTCGCCTGAAATCATCCCAGAGCTGCAGCGCGAAAACGCGCTCGTCACCGAATATAATGACCTTATCGCGTCCGCGCAGGTAAACTTTGAAGGCGGTGTTTATACACTTTCACAGCTGAAGCCGTTTGAGATTGACCCCGACGACAAACGCCGCCTCGCAGCTTGGCAAGCGGAAGGGAATTTCTGCAATGAGAATGCGGAGCGCCTTGACGCTATTTTCGATGAACTGACGCACCTGCGCGACAGCATGGGCAAAAAACTGGGGTTCGGCGGTTACACCGGGCTCGGTTACTGCCGTATGTCCCGAAACTGCTACGATAAAGATGACTTGTCGCGCTTCCGTGAAGCCGTTCAAAAATATGTGGTGCCTTTGGCTGACCGCCTCAGCCGTAAACAAGCGAAGCGGATTGGCAAGCCCTTCCCGATGAACTTTGCGGACAACGCACTGACATTCCTCAGCGGCAACCCGAAGCCGTGTGTCGACGCGCAGGGGATTCTTGACATAGGCAAAGATTTCTATCATGAGCTTTCGCCCGAAACGGCGGAGTTTATCGACTTCATGTTCAACAATGAACTGATGGATGTCATGGCGAAAACCGGTAAGGCAGGCGGCGGATACTGTACTGTGCTGCCGCAGTATAAATCACCGTTCATCTTTTCCAACTTTAACGGAACATCCGGCGATGTCGAGGTTATCACGCACGAAGCCGGTCATGCTTTCCAAAGTTATATCGCAAGGGATATTGTGCCCTTCAGCAATCAGGACCCTTCTGCTGAAGCCTGCGAAGTGCACTCCATGTCCATGGAGTTTTTCTCCTGGCCGTACGCCAAACGGTTTTTCGGTGAAGATGCCCGAAAGTTCCTTTACGCGCATTTGGCCGATATGCTGACTTTTATTCCTTACGGCACACAGGTTGACCATTTCCAGCATATCGTTTATGAAAAGCCTGATATGACCCCGGAAGAACGCCATAAGGTTTGGCGTGAACTGACCGCGCTTTATATGCCGTGGCTGCGCCTTGACAGCGAAATACCTTTCTTCGGTGACGGCAAGCGGTGGCAGCGCCAGCAGCATATTTATGACTTTCCGTTTTATTACATTGATTATTGCCTTGCCGAAACAGTCGCGCTGCAGCTTTGGGCAATGATGCAAAAGGATAATAAAGCGGCGTGGGATACTTATATGAAATACACCCGCCTTGCCGGTACAAAGACTTTTACCGAACTGGTCGCGGCAGCCGGGCTCGAAAGTCCATTCGGCGACGCAGCGCTTCACACGGTTTGCACCGCGGCGGCGGAATGGCTCGATAACTTCGACATGACCGGTATAAAATAATGTTACGGATACACAATCAAAGGAGATTTACGGAATGCCAAGCTTTTTAATCGCGCCCGATTCATTCAAAGGCACGTTGACAGCCGCGGAGGTTTGCGATATTATCGAAGCCGCTATCCTCTCCGTCTTACCGAATGCTAAAATAAAAAAACTCCCTGCCGCGGACGGCGGAGAGGGCTTAAGTTATTCACTGTATAAAATCCTCGGCGGTGTATGGACGGAAGCGGTTGTTTCCGGTGTGTTCAACGTGCCGATGAAAGCAGGCTACGTGATTCTTCCGAATGATACGGCGGTTATCGATATGGCCGCCTGCGCCGGGCTGCCTTTGGCGGGGGACGATAAAAACCCTGCCGAAGCCTCCACAAGGGGAGTCGGCGAACTCGTCAAAGACGCGGTAAAAATGGGCGCGAAAGATATTATTCTCGGCCTTGGCGGCAGCGCGACGAACGACTGCGGCATCGGTATGGCCGCGGCGCTCGGGTACCGGTTTTTGGACTGCTTCAACAAAGAACTGAATCCCGTCGGCAGCTCCATGTCGAGTGTGGATAGAATCCTGCGTCCGAAGGTTCCGCTTAACATTAAGATTACAGCTGCCTGCGATGTTGACAATCCGCTATTCGGCGAACAGGGGGCGGCATATGTGTTTGCCCCCCAAAAGGGCGCAAACGTGGAAATGGTGAAGGAACTTGATGACGGGCTTCGCATCATGGCGGAGAAGATTCTGCGGGATTTAAAAGTGGATGTCAGCGCTTTGTCCGGAGCGGGAGCGGCAGGGGGCATGGGCGCAGGCGTGGTTGCCTTTTTGGGCGGTACGCTGCGCTCCGGTATCGACTTGATGCTTGACGCTGCGGATTTTGATTATCTGCTGGATAAAGCCGATTATATGATTACAGGCGAAGGGCGGATGGACGCGCAAAGCGCCCGTGGCAAAGTTCCCGCAGGCGTAGCCCGCCGAGCCGCCAAAAAAGGAAAGCCGGTTATTGCAATCAATGGCAGTTTGGGCGAAGGCGCTGAAGAAATGACTGCCTGCGGCATTACGGCCATGTACGCGGCAAATGATAAAAATTTGAGCATAGAAGAGATTAAAATGACCTGCCGGGACGACCTTTTTAACATAACGGTTACGGCAATGAATGATTTGATAAAATAACTGGCAAAAAACAGCGCCTCTCATTCAACATAAAGAATGAGGGGCGCTGACCACTAACCACTATTTAAAGAAGTTCCTCCGCGTTTTCGTAAACCTTGTTTACCGCCTCGATGATGTCGTCCATATCCTTCTGAGTGCCCAGCAGCATATACTGATAAAGCCACATACCTTCCTCATAGCATGCCTTCTCCGCGTTCGCAAGGAAAACATCCTTGTAGGAAGCGTCTGCGCGCAGCGTCCTCTTTGCCATTGGCGAATTCAACATGCCTTGCTTATACAGGCAGACATAACCGGAAGCGCAGGGGATGCCTTCCGCTTTCATCGCTTCAATAAACTTTTCTCTCGGCAAACCTTTGCAGTTATCCTTGAAATATTTGAAGACGAAAAGATGATAGGCGTTCCGTGTAATCCGCTCATCCGGCTTCAGGATGCCGGTGCAGGGGATGTCTTTCAGCCTTGCGTTCAGGTAAGCAGCGTTTTTCATTCTGGTTTCAAGCTGTTCGTCAATGCGGTCCATCTGCACGTTTAAAATGGCGGCCTGCCACTCGGTCATGCGGGCATTCGTGCCCATATTCGGGTGGTCATACCAAAGTCCGTTTTTCATGTCGCGCCCGCAATGATGAATCGAAAAGCATTTGTCATAAAGGTCTTCATCGTTTGTTGTGATAATCCCGCCTTCGCCTGCGGTCAGGTTTTTGCTGGCTTGAAAGCTGAAGGAGCCGGCGTTGCCGATTGTCCCGACTCTGGTGCCTTTCCACTCGGAACCGACAGAATGCGCTGAATCTTCAATCACATAAAGCCCGTGCTTTTTCGCAATGGCCATAATGGCATCCATGTCGCAGGCTCTGCCGCCGATATGCACAGGGATAATTGCTTTGGTGTTCTTGGTAATGACCTTTTCTATCATGGCTGGGTCGATGTTATAGGTATCACTCTCAATATCGGCAAAGACAGGCGTCGCGCCGACTATCAGCACAGAGGAAACCGTCGCGTTAAAGGTGTATGGCGGAACGATGACTTCGTCGCCGATGCCGATTTCAAGCGCCCGCAAAATAATTTCCAGCGACACTGTGCCGTTTGTGACGGCGATGCCGTATTTCACGCCCTGATATTTCGCAAATTTCTCGTTAAACTTCAGCACTTCGCTGCCCAGCGTTCCCCAGACACCGCTGTTCAGCACCCTGTTCAATGCCTCCGCTTCTTTTTCACCGTACTGCGGCCATTTGGGAAAATCGGAGGTTTTAACGGGACTCCCGCCGTTGATCGCTAACTTGCTCATAAATAAACTCCTTAAAATAAAATGATTCTTAATATTCTATCTTAACCGGAAGTCCGGTTTCTATGGATTTGTTGCAGGAAAGTGTGAATATCAATGTTTTTAACGCGTCCTCATATGGTGAGCGGATTTTGGAACCGACCCCGCTGATAACAGCCTCGATGAAGGTGCGGTCGCATAATACCCCTGCGTCGCCCTCGTGTTTATAGGTTGTCACCCCTGCTGTTTTCCCGAGGTAACCGTCACCTTTAATAACAAAGCCCTCTTCTGAGTCGGCAATTTCCTGCTCTTTTTTGAAAATCTCCAAAGAGTCTATGATTTTATGCACCGCGCGCTTATCCTTCGCGCTGAAAGTGATTTTGCTCTCAAAACTCGCGCCTTCGGTAGCGTAACAGCCGGAGGAGACAACGCCCAGCGCGCCGCTTCTGAATTTAATCATTGTTGTTGTTAAATCTTCCACATCATAATTATCGCGTTCCACCCAGCCTCTTGCGCCGAGCGTGAAAACAAGCTCCGGTTCGTCGAAGAGGTAGCGGATAATGTCAAACTGATGAGCCGTAGCCTCAACAAGCATACCGCCGGATTTGCTCTTTTTCGACCACCACGGGATTTCGGGTATGCCCGTTATCCGGGACGCCTCAACAAGAATAATCTCATTTTCGCGGATAAATTTCAGCGACGGCTCAACAATAGAAGCATAACGGCATTGAAAACCGGCCGCGGTAATCAGCCCCGCTTCTTTTACCTTCGCGGCGATATCTCTGGAAAGCTCAATATCAAGAGAAATCGGCTTTTCAACAAAAAAATGAATGCCGCGGCGGATAGTTTCATATTCTATTTCGCCGTGGCAGAAAGGCGGTACGCAGATAAAAACCATATCGGGCTTGATTTCATCATACATTTCCTTAAAATCCGTAAATGCTTTGCCGCTGCCCGCTTTGTAGCAGAACTTCTGGGCCTTTCCGGGGACAAGGTCGCAAAAACCCGCAAGTTCCACAATATCTTTAAACTGCATCAAGTGCTCAAGGTGGTAGTTGCCTACACCTTCGCAGCCTATCATGACGAGTTTTTTCATCTTGCTGACCATCCTTCCTTTGCAGCTGTAAAAACTTGGAATTATATTTACTATATAATAACTGTGTAAAATTGTCAATTCATAATTGAAATGAAGCCGATTTTGTTATATCATACCTATGACAACTGTCTGCAAAAAAAGGGAGGAATGAAAATAAATGAAAAATGCCGTTATACTATGCGCCGGAGCGGGGACCAAATTGTGGCCCTATGCTCAAATCCGTTCCAAGGCTATGCTGCCCGTCTCCAACAAACCGATTGCTGCTTATGCCGTCGATTCTTTAACTGAACTCGGCTTTGATAACATCGTCCTTGTCGGCAACCGCTTTGCGGAAGAGATCAAGGCGTATTTCAGGGACAGCAAAAATGTTGCGGTGATAACCGACAGCGCCCCCAAGGGCACCGCATTTTCTTTGCTCTGCGCAAAGGATACTATAAAGGGCGAAAGCTTTCTTACCCTTTACGGCGACACAATCATCAACAAGACAGATTTGGAGCGCCTTGTGTCAGCTTTTGAGAAAACCGGTCAACCGCAAGCGCTGCTCAGCCCGATTCCTGAAAGAAGCGGCGACCATATCGGCTGCAACCTGAATGACGGTAAGGTGAATGAAATCTGGGGGCATTCCCGCAGCGAAAGCACACATTTTTTCGGCGGATTTGCCTTTAACGGGGATTTCTTTGATGCCCTGCAATTTAATCCCGCCCGTTTCAAATATACCGAGGTTGGCATGATGCCGCCGGTGGAAGCATTTTTGGAAATATCTCTGGCCGATGAAATGAAGCGGGGGATGAAAGTGGGTGCTGTTGTTGCCGAAAAACCCGTCTATGATATTGACAAGCCCTGGCATATTCTCGAAGCCAATACCGGCATCAACATTGAGCGGTGCTCCGCGCTTACCCAAAATGAGTTGGGTGAATGCTCAACGATTGACGAAACAGCCTGCATCAGCGGTTTTGTGAAGCTCGGCAAAAACAGCCATATCGGCAAAAACGTCATCATTGAAGGCAACATCATCGCAGGCGACAATACTGTTATCAAAAACGGCGCGATACTTCAGGATAATGTTGTGATAGGCAGCAATACGCAAGTGCGGAACGCCTGCTTTGTGGAAGGCGAATCAACCATCGGCAACAACTGCGTCGTCAGCCACGCGGCTGAACTCAGCGGCATGATTTTGGACAGGGTTTACCTTTACCACTACATGGAAATGAACGGCATCATCGGCGAAAACACCGATATCGGCGCAGCCACCGTTTGCGGCAGCCTCCGCTTTGACGACGGGCTTACCATTCAGCGGGTAAAAGGCCGCAGGGAGTTCGCCCGTAACTTTACCGATTCCGTTTTCCTCGGCGACTATTGCCGCACGGGTGTGAACGCCGTCATTATGCCCGGTGTCAAGATAGGGCCGTACAGCGTCATTGGCGCCGGCGTTCTGCTTAATAAAGACATTCAGGATAACACCTTGATTTACACCGAGCAGACGCAGATTGAAAAGAAGTGGGGCAGCGAAGTTTACGGGTGGTAATTCAAAATATCAATAAGAAGAAGTGATTTGAATGTTTGAATGGAACGCAAACCAATACCTGAAGTTTAAAAATCAGCGCACACAGCCGGCCATTGACCTGGTCAACCGTATCTGCGTTGAACAGCCGAAGAAAATTATCGATTTGGGCTGCGGGCCCGGGAACAGCACCGCGGTTCTTGCCGAACGGTTTCAAGCTGCGAAAATATTGGGTGTTGACAACTCGGCGGATATGATTGCCACCGCGAAAGATAACTATCCTCAGCTTGATTTCGCTTTTTGCGATATCGGCGGCGATTTATCCGGCTTAGACCATGATTTTGACATTGTGTTCTCCAATGCCTGCATTCAGTGGGTACCGGACCACCTGCATTTGCTTAAAAATCTGATGGGGCTTGTCGCAACCGGCGGTGTTCTGGCCATTCAAATCCCGTTCAATTTCAGCGAACCGATTCAGAAAATAATTGATGAAGCAGCTTTCGGCAATCCATATCTGCCGGAAAAGCGCCCTTATCATGTCCTGACAACAGGGGAATACTTTGATATATTTTCCGAAATTTCAGATAACTTCGACATTTGGGAAGTTGCCTATAACCATGTTTTGGATTCCCACAGGGATATTTTGGAGTGGTACAGGGGAACGGGTATGCGCCCGTACCTCAGCTTGCTCCCGGAGGAACAAAAACCGTTGTTTGAACAGGACGTTCTAAACCGGATTATCCAAAACTATCCGGTTCAAAGCAACGGCAAAGTGCTTTTCCGTTTTCCGAGGCTGTTTATGACAGCTTCGCCCAAATAAATTAGATGTTACAGAATTTGCAACCCCTGCGGGCAAATATGCTTGCGGGGGAATTTTTTTCTACCTCTCAGTCGCCGTGCAGCGCCAGCTCTCCTACTATAGGCGAGCCAAAGCGGTCACCATACTTTGCGTCCCTTGTTAAAGGGAAGGGGACCGCCCGTGGGCGGTGTAGGGATTGCGTACTTGCCTCGCCTGCGTCAGGAGAGGTGGCACGAAGTGCCGGAGAGGTCGAACTCCGTCGTTCCCAGCCTTCCTCTTGAGGAAGGTGGCGACGCGAAGCATTGACGGAAGGAGTAAACTCCGTTGCGTTCTCTGTCCCGAAAATGTCCCTCCACCCGCATATTTCCCCAAAAATTCAAAAATCTTTTATTTTTCTATGGATAAATATTTATAATGTGATATAATATTTACTAAGCATAACCATTCGGCGAGGAGGTTTTGGTATGAGCGAGAAAAAGGTTTACACCGAGGAAGATATAAAAATGAAATTCATTACCCCTGCCGTTGTCACCACCTCCAAACTGATGACCAAGAGTGTTGACTGCAAAACAACAAAACTCATTGTGTTGGATAATAACATCAACTCTATGAACGAGTTTAAGCAGATAATAGGGCGCGGTATCGAATGTCGTGCGAAATATTGATTGAGGGGATAGTATGAAAAATAATGCTGATATAGTTAGCAGTTTTAAATCTCATAAAATTGGTTGTACCTTTGAAATTGTAATGTCTGTTTTTGTTTGTATTTCTTTCTTATTGTTTTTCGGTAAAATTATAAGAATTCTCACCATTATCGCAATTCTTTTTCTATTATTAGGTTTATATTTAAATTCACGAAAGCAGAAACTTCAAGTTGATTCTGCTCATTCCATTTCTTCACCAGTTGTTAACGATTCTGCATTAGTTGCATCCACAAGTGTGCATGAAGATAAAGTAGTAGAAACAATTTCCGAGTTTAACGACACATTGAAGAATATCCCTCGTTTTAATATTTTAATTGATGAAGAAATTAAATCAAAGTTTCCATCCACCGATATAAACGAAATAACTTTTACCAGTATAACCAAAACTACAAACACGCAAAAACTTTTTCCTCTCATTATTCTTGATGTTGAAACAACAGGTCTTAAATCTCGCGGCTGTGAGATTATTGAAGTATCTGCAATCAGACTTGAAGATGAATTTATAGCAGACTCATGCTTCACGACATTATTAAAATCAAAAAAACCAATACCGGGTGAAGCATCTTCTATTAACGGTATTACGGATGAAATGGTAAAAGACTCACCATATTTCAATCAGATTTGCAAATCATTCAATGATTATATTTCAGGCTGTAATATTTGCGGCCACAATCTCGAATTTGATATGAAGTTTTTAAGTGCAAACGGAGTTGAGTTTACAAAACAGAAAACAAAGTATTTTGATACGCTTGATATTGCTCAAAAGTTTTTAAAAAAGCCAAAATATAAATATGACCGCGAATACGAAATTTACGAAAGAGACTACGATAAAGATTATGATGTTGAAGATTATAAGCTTGATACTTTATGCGATTATTACCATATTTACAGGGATACAAGCCATCGCTCATTGTCCGATTGTCTTGCCACCGGCATATTATTTAAAATGCTTCTTCTTGATAAACAAACAAACTATTAATCTGCTTGCATCCGAATCGCCGAATCGGGGGACTTTTCAATGATAATTCACCCCGGTCACGGCTCGCCATGACCCTACGGGAGAACGAACTCCTTCCGTCACTTCGTGCCACCTTCCTCAGCGAGGAAGGCAAAGTTCACAATCCCTTCACCGCAAATGAACCGCGAAGCGGTTCTATGCGGTCACCCCCTCCCGTTTCACATAGTACTTTTATAAACGAAAGTACATTTGGGACGCAGAGTAAGAATGCAAAGAACCGGCGAAATTCAACCGAACGACTTTGATAAGGAATAACGACTATATGGGAAACGATATTGTTATCAGATTTTTTAATGCGGCTTACGCGCTCATCCTTTCTTTTGTGATGATCCTGTGCCCCTGGGTATCGGACACAGCAGAAAGCAGGGAAATCGCGGCAATCAAGTCGAATCCGCTTGTACTGAGCAGCAATTTTACCATTACCGCCCACGCCGGGGCAATGAATCTGCCGGACAATTCCGCCGCGGCTTTGCTGGCAGCGGTCTGTGCAGGCTTTGATGTTGTGGAAATGGACATTTCCTACCGCCCGGACGGCACACCGGTAATCATCCACAATTCCTCGCCCGGGCAGGACGAGGGCTTGCCGCTGGACGACGCATTCGCAATTGTCGCGCTGAGCGGTAAGACCGCGGTCAATATGGACAATAAGTCCGTCGCAAACCTGCCGGAGGTTTACCGCCTGATTGTTAAACACGGGCTCCAGAAAAGGGTGTTCTTTACAGGTGTGGACGAGGGAATCGCCGCGCTGATAAACGCCCAATGCCCCGTTCCCTATTACCTGACGTGCTCTATCGACCAAAATATGCTCGGCAGCAGGGAATATGCGCAGGCGCTGGCGGATAGGGCGATAGCGGGGGGATTTATCGGCATCAACTGCGATTTCAACGAAATGAGCCGGACGATCGTTACTGTGATGCATGAAAACGGGCTGCTTGTTTCCGTCTGGACGGTGAACGAGAATATTGATATGTACAGAATGCTCGCGCTTTCGGTTGACAATATAACCACAAGAAATCCCTGCAAGCTCAAGCTGGTTATGGGAACTTGGCAATAAGATGCCGGATATTAGATTTTAGATGTTAGATATTAGAAGAAGGTTATCGATAAACGGAACAACACAGGGGTTGTTCCCTACGCGCCGCGGCATCTGAGAAAGAATTCTCCACCGCAAGCGGTCCCCCTCCTTTCGAAAGGAGGCGAAGCAAAAGGCAGCCATCCGGCTGCCTTTAAAATTATACGCTAAACCTTATTCCGGATTCTGCGGAAGGTAATCAACTTTTCCCTCGTCGCCGTCCAGAATTTCCGTGATACCTTTGCTTTTCCATTTGTTGAAAAGGTCTTCAAGCTTTTCAATAACCATGAACATCGCAGGCAGGAAAATCGGGAACAATATAAACGCGAGCAGGAACAAGCCGATGATAACAACCGTCGCGAGTTCGATAAGCATGGGCACATTCGCGGGATAAAGGGCGGCAAAGGTGCCGGAGAGAATGATGGCTGCCGAAATAATAACACCGCCTACGCTGGCTGACGCTTTCGTCAGCGCGGTTTTCGTGTTGAGCCGCCGGTTTTCGTCAAGCCGCATCAGCAGGAAAATGCTGTAATCGACCCCCAAGGCGAAAATCATAATAGACGAGAAGAACGGCACTATCCAGGATAAATCACCTCTGTGCAGCAAATCTTTGAAGATAAGGGCGGTAATAGTCCGCGCTGTGTAATTGGCTATCAGAAGGGAGCCGATGATGCTGAGCGATTTGAAGACTGACTTTGAGATTAAAATCAGCACAATTCCGATGCCTATGAGCATAATCATTATGGTGCGGTTCAGGTCGCCCATAGAAAGAGTTTGCAAGTCCCTGTTCATGGAAGTGGTGCCGTCAATGCCGTAAGTCACGCCGCTGATTGAACTGCCCTTCAGGCTGTCTTGGAGATTCGCTTCGATTTTATCAAGCGTATTCATAGCCTCTTTTGAATACGGGTCGATGGTGAGCAAAATCATTACTTTTGTAATCTTGTCGTCTTTGGACATATAGTTATTGATAGCCTGCTTAAAATCGCCTTTCATAATCTGGTCGGCGGGTATATAAAATATCTTGCCGTTGTTTGAATTCGGCAGACTCTTCAGGTATGCGTTCGCCTGGTTTATGCCGTCGGAAATCTGTTTCAGCCCTCCTACTGCCTGTGAAAGGCCGTTTTCCAGCAGTTTAACGCTGGCGCCGATGCTGTTGAGCTTGCCCTGCATTTTACTCTGCACAACTTTCATAATATCTGCCGAAATTTGGTTGGTTATCACTGCCAGCTGTTTGTCAATTGCCGGAATACCGGTTTTAATGGCGATAATTTCATTTAAATTAATCAGGGAACTGATATCCGTCAAATTGAGGGAACTGCTGATCTTTTTGTTGGCGCCCGCCAGGCCCGTCATAACGGTTTTTATCCCGGCATTTGCCTGTGAAAGGCCGGAGGCGACGGTGCCTATCTGGTCCTTTAAATAAAGCTGCGCGATTTTTTTGCCCTGCGGCTGCGTAACGCTGTATACGCCTGCGACGCCGTCAACTTTTTTCAAATTGTCCGTTATTTTGTCAATGCTTGCCAGCGCGTCGTTATTGTTCATCGCGGTGCCGTTTTTCATGTAAATGGTAACAGGCGAAACAATCCCTTCGCCGAATTTATCCGAAATAATATGAATGGCTTTTATCGATTCATAGCCCGGGCCGATATCATTGAGCATATCGTAGTTCAGCGCGCTGCTTTGGAAAAACAGAACAGGGGAGATAGCCGCCAGAACGATTATAACCGCTAAAAAGGGATGCGATACAGCTGCTTTGGTGAGCGTGCCCCAAATTTTGCTGTCCTTATGCTGAAGTTTTTTATTTACCGGCCAAAACATTGTTTTACCGAGCAGGTACATGAAGCTTCTCAGTATCGTGAAAAGCGCAATGATAAGAATAGCGACGCCGATTGCAACGGCCGAGCCGGCTTTGAAAATAGAGAATTTCGCGAACCATAAAACGCCGAAGCCGATGAAAACGGTTACGGAGGAATACAGAACGGTTCTGCCCGCGTTTTTGTAGGTGTTTCGGATGGCGATATCAACGGGGTTTTTCGAAAGCTCCTCTTTAAAACGCGTCAGCAGCAGCAGCCCGTAGTCCGTCCCGATGCCGAACAGGACTAAAATCAAAAACGACTGCGTGGCGACCGAAAACGGGAAGTTGAACTTGTCAACCAGCTGTGTGACAATACCCATAGAGGTAAGGTAGGATAAAAGGATTGTTGCCAGCGACACCAAAGGCGTTATCGGCGAGCGGAAGACCGCAAGCAGAATGATGAAAATGATAATGCCGGTAAACATTTCTGTTTTATGCACGGCATCCATGTCTGTATTGACATCGGCGTTCACAACAAAATCGGTTCCTGTCAGGTAATGGGTGACGGAAGTTCCGGTGAGCTCTTTGTTAACGGTGCTTGATATGGTGTCCAGCGACCGTCCTTCTTTATCCAGGTTTACGGATACCAATACGGTGGTATTATCTTTTGAAACAAGCTCGCTTTTTAAAGCAGGTGTGTCAAAATGAGTTTGAACGGATTTTACCCCGATCTTCGGTCCGTCGCTCTCCAGCTTTTTAACAACATTATGAATACTGTTCATTTCAGCGGATGAAATGCCCTTATCATCGGTAAACACAATGATAAAATTCATGATTGCGCTGTTTTGGCTGTAGTTGTTGTATTCCTTGCTGTATTTCTGCGCGATTTTCAAAGAATAATTGCTCGGGAAGTGCGGCTGCCCCTTTTCAAGCAAAAGGTTGCCTACATCCGGCATCAGCTTAAACAGCGAAACACTGATGATTACCCATACAATAAGGATAGCCAATGATGATATTTTCTTCTTTTTCATTTTTGAACGTTCCTTTCGACTACTATGTCTGGTAGTACTCTATCTATTGCGGTAATAATATCACAGATTACTCTGTCTGTCAAAGTAATTTTAAAAAATTTTAAAATATTTTTTGCATCGGCTATCAAAAAAAGAAACCCTTATCAATCTAAAATAAGAATTAATTATATCAATATGGCCGAATACCCGTAAAATACACATATCAGCAATTTTATATCTATCATAATATTAC
>Ga0118677_10002779_pt1 | contig 34439 bp, 42 predicted proteins | sample AliMusrvi5mmetaG_FD_86154 | JGI IMG/M metagenome (GOLD analysis project Ga0118677, IMG submission 86154)
ATGTTAATTGCACCACCACGACGTAGGTCACCGACGCCGGCACCGAAGTAACCGACACCCGTTAGCCACATCTGTAGTCCACCTGGAACCTCACCACTCTTGATCTGCAAGCCTTCCTTAATAACAGTGAATAGAGCACTGTCACCAAAGTAAGCACCAACCAGGGTGTTCTGTGCAGCAACGTTTGCTACTGTACGTGACGCCGCTGGGAGGAAGGTTGTGAAGTAAACCGAGCATCCATAAACGCTTTCGATCTTACCGCTTGATAGCAACTCGTTACCAAGTGCGGATAGGTTTGAACCACCGCTCTGGCTGACTGCACCACCGGTTAGTTCAGCAAGCATACGTGTCAATGACGACCCGGTCTGACCTGCGACGTTACCTGTTGGCGCTGTGCCGTTGCTATCCAATACTACGACTGGATTGCCTGGCATACGAGCCTTCTTGAAGTTCTGCTTGACATTGCGAACGAGTTCGAGCACGCTGTTAGCAGTAAAGCCATCAGTGTGTACGTTGCCGCTCGTACCCGAAGCAATGAGTTCCATTGCGCCGAGTTGCAGTGGACGACTGAAGCCGTCTGCTGGTGTTGCGGAATAGTTCGTGTTTCCTGGGGTTGCCTTGAAACTCTTGAATGCCGCTGTGACACGTTGGTCGACCTTTTCAGCAAAACTGTCACCGAGTTCAGCACCCAATGTAGCAGCCAACTGGAAGGAAGTTGTCCAACCGTAGAAAATGTCAAACGCAGTTGTTGCAACTGCTGGTGCCGCTGTAACCGAGCCCTGGTTCAGGTGTGGGTTCTGAACGACTGCGTCGCCTGTTCCCCATGTTCCGCCTGTTCCCGCTGGGTTATAGTCAGCATAAGTGATTGGGGCGAAGTTCGGTACGAGGAAGGTGTTACCCTGTGTTGGTGTAACAACGTTCGTCACGTTTACTAGTCCCTGCGATTCATGCATTGCGCGTAGCGCAAAGTTGGCGATTGCTGTGGTAAATCCGTCCGCTTCGTTATTACCCCCGCCGAGTACATATGCCATGTTATAGTTTCTCCTTAGTTATGGTATATTAGAGTATTTTTCGACCCTGACTGGTGACTGTTGCTGTTACATTGGTGGCTTTGAGGCCAATGCTCTTTCCGAGACCATTACGTTGTGCCCATGAGTTAAATGCCGCTGGGTCTTTCGAATAGTCCGGAACAGATTCTTCCGATGCTCCTGCAAAGTTACCATTACCTGGTCGTAGTCCTGATCCACCGCTTAGATTACTCTGTTTTAGTAACTTAGGATTACCCTTCGCTACTTCTTGAACTAAGCCTTGGAGTGTAAGTGGGTTACCATCAGCACCATAGCGTTCCTGACCCTTGCCATTCATGATCGAGTAAGTACCATCTTCATTCCATTGGATTGAAGACTTAACCTTCGTCAGTGCATAGTCAAGTAGATCTGGATCGAACCTGTCGCCCATTGTACGTTGAATGTCAGCATCTAGATCCCTCTCACGCAATGCCTGTTCCTTTCGGGCTAGGTCTTGTTGGAGTTTACTAAACTGTTCATGCAAGTCATTAGTGGTGACACGACCCGACGCTTGCTTCGGTGTATCCGCTTTGGCTGTATCGTTGCCAACGGGGGTGGATTGATTAGCAGTACGTGCGATGTATGCAAGTGCAGATTCAACAGATTCAAACTGCTGTCCACTAGCATTGCTCAGTGCATTTAGAATGCTGTGAGTGGTGCTCTTACGAATTGCGCCCGGATTGACTTTCTCTCCTGATGGATCCTGTCCATCGGCAGTGGCTGTAACGTTGCTATCGACAAACTCATCTTTAAATTCGCTCATAATTTATTACCTTTGATTGTACGTAATCATCGTGTTGTGTGTATCTTATTTATACTATAATCGAAATAGGGGCAATCTTACACTCGCTTTAGGCGAGGTATGATCTCAATTGCCACGCAAACTTGCCCAATTGGCTCTGTCTGTCAGCAGCAAAGTTAGCGATACCATTCTCTTTCGCTGTTGTCGCGTCGTCGAACAATACCTTTGTATCATCAATCAAATCTAGAATGTCGGACAATAGTTCCTCAACCATTTTCTGTGCGTTCGGTACTTTGAGTTGATCTACGATATCGGTTAGTGCGGCAAATCGTGATAGACTACCTGGTGCAAACTCTTGAATCGAACGCAGGTATTCTGCGATGGTATCTGTTGCATCGTCTGCATCACTGTAAATGTCACCAAACATCTTGTGGAGTTCCATAAAGTCCTCCCCTTCAACGTTCCAGTGGAATGCCTGTGCCTTGATACGGAATGCTACCGTATCTGCTAGGAACTCTTTGAGTGTATCTGCTAATGCCATATTAATCTCCTGTTTATCGTCCGACGTTTAATCCTGCTAATTGAACTGCAACGGACTGCTGCGGATATAGTGACACACCCGTTGCTTGAGTTGCAGTGCCGACGCCACCAATGATTGTTGTATTGTCACCAGTGATGCCACTACTCTCTACTTCAGGGTCCTCTACTTCGACAGGTGGTGTTTGATCACCAAGATCGCGAGTGACTAGGTCTTGTTCTTGATCCATGAGCAATTGCTTGATTGCTGGGTTCGGAATAGAGTCAACATATACTGCTTCAACTTCAGCACTGTCCTCTTCCGGTGTTAGCATACCCAATAGTTCCTTGGCAATAAGTGTGTTGATGAGTTCGTTGTCACCAGCAAGGTCCTTGGCCTGTTTGAGTAATGCGAGACGATAATTGGTATCGTATGATTCGTAATCTGTATTGTAGTTGATTGATCCTGCCCATCGCATATCCATAAAGCGTGCTGCATAGGTAAAGATCATACCCTCAGTAACTTCCATTAAACGTGCCTTTGCTTTGGCTGCTCTGTGTAGTTGCTTGCGCTCTTCAACAATAGCGATACCAGACGATGCTGCAATGCGAGTATTGCGTAACCCACCTAAGCCGGTGAGTCCTTCGATATATTCTAGGATACCCTTCTGCATGTCCATGATGCGAGCAACATCACCAGTGTCAACTTGAATAGTCTCCACTTGTCCTTGCTGGGCTCTTACAATTGCACCCGCGTGTACTGGGATTGATACGCCTTTATCTGCACGAATAAGCGTCTTGGCAAACTGAATTGAACTGTATGCCTCGCACTCCAACTTGTAGTATTCGCGTTGTGCATCAGCAGCACTGTCAATGTCACTAATACCCAGATCAATGATGCGTGGGTCCTGACGACCGTATGCGATAAACAGAGGAATACTCATACCTGGTGGGAATGTTCCTTCAGCAATGAGTTCGGCTTCTGCATCTAGTCTAGAACTAATCGCATTCTTTTCAACTTCGTATTGCTGCCATCCACTTGGGTTGGCTGAGTCACCCAAGTAATAGCATTTGATAATGTATGCTTCAGGTGTCTCCATCTCAACTACCTTGATGCGCTTGAGCATTGGGCGTCCACCATAATACTCAAACTCCCAATCCCATACGTTGAGTGGTGATATCGATACCGCATATGGGCGACCTAAGTTGCCATCTTGCTCTTGTGGCATGTCCACTGCTACCCAACAATGCCCAAAGATAGATGTGATGTCACCTACCTGTTCCATAAATGAGTTTAGGCTTCTGTTGTTGAGATCGGCGTCTAGTAGGAATAGTTCAGACCAATAGCAGTTGTCAGGATCGATATAGTTGCCACTTGAATCGCAAAATGCTAACTTACGCTTGACGCCGGGTTCGAATAACACATCATTGATTGTGTCGACGATATAACGACAAATAGGCTGTGCTACTGTGTTACTGATGAGATCTAGATATAATGTACTGTCCTCGCTAGGACGCTTGCGTCGAACACTCTGTTTGAATGCCAGTCCACCAGCATAAGCCTTTTCATATCCCAGCATCTGTTGATAGACTGACTGGTAGATGTCTCGCTTAAACATTAAATCTCTATTCTTCATTTATACTTTTCCTTTTCTTGCAGCCCATGCTATTTTGGCTGACTCTTGCATTCTCTGACGGGTTGCTTCGTTTAACTTTCTGCCAGTTAGTGCCTTACTCAATTTTTCTCGAGTTTCTGTACTTAGACTACGACCAGTGTTTGCTTTGCTTATCTTCTGGCGGGTCTCAACACTCACAGAATGACCAAGTAAAGATTTACTTCTTTTCTCGCGGGTTGTTGAACTCGCAGTCTTTCCACGGAATCTATCTCTTGCTCGGCGACGATTTTCATCACTCATTGGTGGATGATAGATTTGTCGAGAGTTGTCTGACGCTAACTGAATAAAGACATTGTCCTTTGAGTATGGTCCGACATCTCCATACCTGCTCATGCAGTATTGACCTGCTTTCCTTCCTCTTTCATTCCAATGTCCTGATTTAACCCATATGTCGAGCCATTCTTCAAACGACAATTCAAACGGAATGCCACGACTGGCTGCACTTAGGCGGTGTAAGTTCCATTTATTCTTAGCATTCTTCATTTGGCGTCTGACCTCTTTTTGCGTGGCTTTTTAATGTGGAGTTTGAGATGTTTATTCATACCATCCTCCTCTACTTCTTCGCCACAACGGACACACATAATCCGCCGCTGGTAAACACCGAAGCGGGTAATCATATCTTGTATAGTCGCGGGTTTGAATGGCGTATCTCGCATGTACTTTATTTATATCGTTAGCATAAATGTGGGTTATTTCGACCCCCATTCCTGTCCAAATACATGCTTATGGAGTCGATACATGCGCTCTGGCATTGTGCCTAAATGTAAATGCTCTGGATTGACACATAACTTATTTTCACAAGCATGATGTACCTCATCATTGGGTAATAGTGCCCCGTGTTCCATCTCATATACAACACGATGTACTAACTTCATCTTGCCCTTGACATTGATCATTGGGTAACCTACGTTGTTGATACAACCACTCCATACATTGCAATCACCTTTCTTGGTGGTGTATGTCAGAATGCGCTGCTCTACTGGTACTGCTCTGCGTGTCATCGGGTAGGTCCCTCGATTACTGGACGGGCAACTTTGTTATTTTTGATTCGAAAGTTCTTGCTAAACATGCTCGTTGTCCATCCCCAACTGTTAGTGGGACCGGTACCCCAAAAGTCTACTCTACCAAATCCTTGATCGACTAGGTATTGTTCAACGTCATTGTAGTAGTGACGCTCTGCATTATCGAATATGATAAAGCCGTCGTCTTTGACAGCCTTTGATGCCATATATGCACACATGGATCGTGCCATACCGTCTACTACGATAATGTCATAATAGCCTACTGGCTTGCTGAATACCTCACAAGCGTATGCGTCAAAGTTCTCATTGATAAGCCCATGGTACATATCGTGTTCGAAACTCGTTGTGCGTGGGTGATTGAACTTTAGTGCTTTGAAGTCATCAACATACGCTTTAATTGCTGGGTCATATGCGCTCCATTGTTCTAGATGCTTGACGTTTACCTTGTCGTTTCTCTCGTAGAGTTTCTCAATCCACTTTTTGTCGTGTTCAACACTATTGCACTCGGTGACAGTAGCATTGAAGTATAGAGTGCTATAACCCGCACCATACTCGAATACTTTCATTTCTGGTGTGATAATGTCTTCCAGAAAAGAGATTGCTGGGTACGTAAACCAGGGGAGTGGTGTACCATCTTCCTTCTTTGGCTCTTTCTCTAGCCATCCCAGTGGACCCAAATAGGTATCCAGTAGATTAAACATTCTCGATTGAATGTTTACTGCGCTCACTAATTGCTCTTTGTAGTTCATTTGTTAACTCCTATTCCCATTTTTGATAGTCTACATCTTCATCGCCGCTGAGTATCTCTTCCATCGTAGGGCCACCCTGATATAACGGTGACTCTGGCATGTATTTGATACCCGGTTCATTTGCTTTTGCGATACGTGGATCCATTCCTCTATAATCGTGCCCAATGGTTTGTTGATGGGTGATAGGGAATAGATGATGTATGCCATATCGAATACAGTCTCCGAGACCGTCGATGTGTGCGTACTTTTGTTCTGTATACTTGACTAACTTTTTGCGTGTACCATCTTCAAAGTGGTAGGTTGTTAGTGCCTCTATGAGTAGTTTCTCAGTGGGTCGTAGTCTGAGTCCCCCACGCTGTATAAATGCGTTGGAGGTATTGTCTGTATCCGCAATGAGTGGGTTTACCTTTCGACTATTGACAATGGTAAACCCGTACTCCTCGAGTATGATGCGGTCAGTAACGCCGAATGGTGATGTGGTATCTCTGTTTACTTGAGTACCGCTCATGTCGATAATACTGTTGATGCGTCTGCGAGGAAAGTCCTCTCTAATGGCTTGGGCTATGCCTTGAGTACTGCAATCGGGTATTGCGTAACTCTTCAATACTTCAATGGTACCGTCTCTCTCGCCCGCCCGCTTTACTTGAACGACGATAGCACACATGCGCCTTTTATTGAAATCATGTAATGAGTATAGATCACCGCCCCTGTCTGTTATCTCTCCACAGTGTTTATTCTTGTCAAAGGTGTAGAACATGCCATCAGCCACACTCTCCCATTGGCATCTATAGTCCTGTGCAAACTTCATTGGGGAGAGTATTCGCTTTTGCTCTTCGATAAAGTCTCTGTTACCACTACGCATTTGCTCGTAGTCGAAATGCCGAACGATATACTTCTCTTGGTTGGCTAATGCTGCTTGGAATAGGTCATATAGTGGGCCCGCACCGAATGGGGTACTGATAACAATCATGCGTCCTTTAGTGTCGGGTTGTCCAACCTTTGGGCGCAGTCTATTAGTGATTTCCTGCAATGCTTCCGCTGTGTATAGTGCTGCTTCGTCTGCTACCCATACCGAACAGTTCAATCCACGTAGGTTTTCTCTTTGTTCCGCAGACTTGCAGCGAATAAAGATATCGTTGGGGAATCGTATAGTGAGTGCTGAGTTGTTGATAGCACTATCTGGTATACCGAAATGCTCTTGACAGTTCTTCTTGAGTGGTTCCCATACTAGTGAGTTGATCATTTCTCTGGTGGGTGCCGAGTACACGATATCTCTACCCTTGTGATGCTTGGGGTCAGATGCAAAAATAGGCAGTGCTATTGATGCGAGGAACGTCTTGCCTGCACCGGCATGGACAATATCGATACAATGCTTACTGGTATTCAACCAGTCTTGCATCACCGTATACTGCTCACCGTACAGGCTGACGTTGAGACTATTCAACTCTTTTTCCAGTCAATCAGTTCTTGTGGGGTAAAGTTGATTGATACACCGATAGGCTCACCATTAGAGGTAACGTCCACCTTTTGAACATCACTAACGTAATACTTTACCATACCTAGAATGTATCGACTGACTAGTTCGTGATTACCAGCGTTGTGCGCGTCGATAATTTGCTTATTGACAAACTCGTCGAAGTGCATACCTGACTGCTTTTTGAAGTCCGCTAGTAGTTCCTCAGGCGATACTTTGTTACCAGATCCCTTGGGTCGTCCGGCTCCATTACGCTTACCGCCCCTACTAGATACTTTATTCGGTTTTGCTTTCTGTTTTTCCATTTGTTTTTCCGTTGCTATATTATATTTATTTATAGCAGCCATTTAACTAGCGTTGAGCCCGTAATAGTACCCAGAAACTGTCCTACTATTGCGAACGAGAACGCCAATAGGAAAGAGTATCGATTCAATCGTTCTTTCCATGCTAACTCAAATACGATACGTGCATTAACTAAATTCTTTTTGAAGTTGCCGAATGTCATACATAAACCTTTTCGTAATCGTCAGGTAGATCCTCGTCATCAAGACCATCCCACATTGTACCGTCGGACTTACGTTGATACTTGAGTCTTCCGAACATGGAGAGTAACTTCTGATTATCCTTCTTCCATTTCATTACGATTTCTTCGTAGCGTTCTCTACCTAGAATCAATTGTAGTTGAGTCTTTGAATCCTCGATCGTTGGGTTGATATCCCACTTCGAACCTTGGATTTTTGACATGAATTCGATAACCTGATCAACTTCAAACTCACTCATATATTTGGAGAGTTCCGTACACATACGATCGAAGTTCTTTACTTGCCCGTTGAGTGGGCGATCTATCCAATTATTCATTTGTTGTTTTCCTTTTTATCCATGCTGCTCTCTGTGCTTCACTCTGTTTACGAAGGTATTCTTCTGTACGAGGCGGTCTTTTCTTACCTCGCTTTCTCCGTTTGGTTTCTTCGGACTGCGGCCTGCCCTTCTTTGATTCACTAATTTTACGTTTATGTTCTTCTGAGAATGGCGGCATTTTCTTACCAATTAGCGCGTCCTTTGTATTCATTTCAGTTGTTTGAATAAAGACATTACCAATAGCATATGGACCTATATCACCGCGTCGACTCATGACATATTGGCCTTTGTGACAACCGCGCTCGTGCCAGTGTCCTGATTCGAGCCATATACTCAACCATGCATCAAATGTAAGTTGGAATTCAATGCCCCTCGTGACCGCACTATATCCATGTATTTTCCATTTTCGTCTGGCTTTTCTTGTTTCCTCAATGCTTAGTTGCTGCATGATTTTCCCTCATCTCTTTCATTGTTTGTTCAGTTAGTAGTGACCCAAGGAATGTATATACGTGCCGTAGTGCTGCAATACGCATATCGATCTCAAGCGATTGCTCGACTGGCAAGTTTGCCGTGTCAATCTTTAGCATCTGTTCCATTGCCTCTTTGAGGTCAGCCATCAATGGTTGGACTGTCAGCCAAACAATCCCATCTGGGCCTTTCTCTATTTGATATGTTTGTTTCAATTGTTATCTCCTCTATATAATTGTCTAAATGTGAGCGGCAGCATATTTTTGTAGTTGGTGGCGTTTATTACCAACTCACTGTCATTTGTCACTCTCGTAAACTGTACGTGCGGGAAGCGACTGACTGTATGGCGTAGTCTCGTTTGCCAGTTATGCACGTCATTTTCCGTTGGCTTTGCTGTTGAGTAGTTGTTAGTACCCGCATATACGTTGTCACGAAATCGGTTAGTACGCCCATCGAAGCCAACTAGATAGATGTCAGTAAAGCCTTCTCGCACGGCTACTTTGATTGCCGAGTTGCCACTATCCAATGTATCTGTTTCGATGAGTATAAAGTTGATTGGCTCATGATTTGCTCGCTCATCCATTCTGTTTTCGTGTTGCGTGTAGAACTTTGAGCGTAAATGGGCTCTTGCTGTGAGTATCTCGTCAACCATCTGATAGTCCATTGCTACTAGATAGTCTGGAGTCGCGTCGCGATATATGGCATTGCAGCCAAACGTCGTTGCCCAGTCGTTCATTTGCTCAAATTCAAAGTCTAGTCGGCTAGGCCCATTGCCCAATATGATTGCTCTATTCCGCATTTTGCTTTTCGAGTATCTTTTGATCAAGCATTCGGCTAATAGACGCCAACTCCAGTACCAGTGCCTCTAGTGCGTTGGTGAGTTTTTCTTCGGTCAGTTGTGGGTCTTCGAGATCATGAGCGATATCTAATAACTTACTCATTTGGTTGTGCCTCTCTTGCTGCTTTGATTGCTTCATAACGACTCTTTTGTGATATGGACATATTACGCTTATGCTCTTCCGATTTAGGTACACCAAGTTTGGCTTCCCGCATCTTTCTCTTTTGTTCAAGTGACTTAGGTTTACCCTTGGTGGCTAATGATACACCGCGACGAATGTTTTCCAATGCCTGTCCAGTGGGTGAGCCTGTGCCCAATGTCCATTCCGTAAAGCCCAGTTCGGATTTTGGTGGTGTGACTCCGATCTCGAATCGCTTGATGATCTTTTTGCCATTGAGGTCAAATCGATGCCATCTGTGATATTCTGGATTCTCTAAACTCATTTGTTACTCCTAACTGGTAATGTATTTATGTGGTGATGCTAATAGCACTAATTTAGTGTAGAAATGTTGCTCTTTTCCGCATCCATGCTAAATACAATGTACACCGGCATACCTGTCTTCAACGGGGACAGTTCCTTCCGGTAGGGCGTGCGTTTGCCGTGCACGGTACAACACGGCTACCCTATATAAAGGAAACGTGTATGAGAAAACTAATTCAAATTGATAGTCGAGAGGCTGGTGCGGGCAAGACAACCGAGGGCATTTATCCGCGAGTACGTGAGTTATTTGGGCGTGGACAACAGATACTAATCGTTGTACCTAGCGTCAGGTTACAAGAGCAGTATTCGAGTGGGCTATCCGACTTACGCAATAATATGGTGGTCATCAATAGTGGTAATGCTAATGCTGTTACCGAATCATTAATTGGTGCTCTATATCGAAACGAAAGCATCATCATAATTACACACCAAGCATTCCGTCAAACAGTCATCCCATATGATCTCAAGTCCAAGTACCATCTGATTATTGACGAGGCATTGGATCCGTGGTCTGTTGAGGAAGTCAAAGCCTCCACTGACGAGTTGGTCTCTTTATCGAAAGCGTTTAGTATTAGTGAGAGCGAAAGGTGTAACCAATATGCGTTATTGACTCGTTCTGGTGTATCGAGTTCTCTGTTGGATGGTCGTCAATGGAAAACACTAATGAGTGCCAATAATGATCTATATGTGGATATCGATTCCTGGAATCAAGCGAGTGATGTGAGTGGTAATCGACAAAAGATCTACATCTATGTACAACTATCACAGTCTATTATGGAGAGGTGGCGTAGTATCTGGGTTGCCGCAGCCGCTTTCGACAAGACCTTTATGCACATCTGGTTTGACCTAATTGGTTATGAGCAAGAGTTCGTACATGAGTTTAGTCGGCACAAGCGGAACATACACATCTACACTCATAAGGACTTTACGTGGTCCAGAGACACTCGAAAAAGGCAACCGTTGGTGCTGACTGAGTTCTTGCGGCAAGTTGATACTACTCGTGGCGTCGAAAGTATATTGATGCTCAAAAATAACGACGAAGTCCAATGCATCACTAATTCAACGAAACTCGAACACAACGCACATGGCATCAATGAGTTCAGTCATCACACCAATATCTGTTTAGCAAGCGCCATCAACCCATCGCCTGCGTATAAGGGGTTCCTAACAAATAGACTGGCATCAAGTGATATTGGCTTTACTTGGACTGATGGTGACGTCGAAAAGTTTATTGTTGGGGCATTTACTGCATATAACTTTTACCAGTTAGTAATGAGGACTAATTTACGTGTTCGAGGTAGCGATCAACTAGTGCGGGTATTCGTATTGGATAGCCGAGTAGCAGTCGCATTTAGCGATTACTTCGAGATCGATAACCCAGTAAGACAGTACCACTTCTGGGATTCGTCATACATAAAGCCCGCCAAAAAGGCACCAATGACCGGAGCCGAGAGAAAGAGGCGTCACTCAGCCAAAAAGAGATTACTTGATGCAAATAAGTCGCAATGACGGGTAACGATTTTACTATAAAGTCTTCTTAGTGATTTCGTTACCCAGTTACATATGTAACTAATTCCAGTTACTTGCACAGCCAAAAACGAGTACTAGATTTAGCCAAACCACTTCGTTACTACTTGACATTAGTCGATATCTGTAGTATACTCAATGAGTTACAGTTCTGTATGAGGTTGAATATGAGAAAAACTGATTATGATTGGAATCAGATAGAAATAGATGACGAAAAGAGACGCCAGGAGTATAATGATCACTTTCGTGGAGATGAGTACTATAAACGCTTCAATGATCTGGTGTATGCTACCGGCGATTGGGTTTTGGTTCGAGGGCATCGTCGAAAAGGACCGTATATTGCTCGAGTGCTTGCACCGGTCTTCGAATTCGAATTTACTAACGATAGCGCCGAAATCAACGCAGTAGTGGACGAAGGTATAATGTACCCTATAAGGCTCAAGGAGATTATTAGAAAGATAACAGAACCACTAGAATTATTGAATATACCGTCAAACCTTGTTTCTAGTTCACAACAATTTATTGATGATGCAATCAACCAATTGGTTGAGTACGTCAATAACATCGACTTGCGCGAGGATTATCCAGGGGTAGTAGTAGGAGTTGAACTACTAGTTGCTACGGGTCGAGTATATAAGTGTGTCGCCGGCGATAATACGTACTACTCGGCAGAATCTCAGAAAGAGGCTGACGAGATAGCACAAGAGACACAAGAGGCTATAGATTATGAGACTCGTGCAGATGCTCGTGCAGATGCTCTAGTAGAGAAAATACGTGCTAGTCAACTTGCAAACAAGACCATAGGAGGTTGAATATGGATAGGAGTACTCAATACCGGCTAGATGCTGAGTATGTTCGAATGTCACAGCGCCCGAAGAGTCAGATGGCTGCTCTTCAAGAGGCTCTCCGAGAAGCAAGTAAACCGAAGTATCCACCAAAAGACCATAAACGGTTGATGATACTCTCCGAGCAGTACGCCTGGCGCCATATTTGTAAATAAATGAGTGCAAGCCAGAGACACTAGCCATCGGGTGATGGTTGGGGCTTTCCACATATCGGCTCCGAATATGGCACTAAATCGGGCAAGTTTTGTGTGACATTGAGCCATCGGGTGATGGTTTGATGATAGTTACCACTCGGCTCCGAAGTGGGCACAGTTCGGGCACTCTAACTTATTGATTTAGTTGATCATTTAGTTTGCGAAAAAGGTTGACCATAACGCACTCATTTGTTACTATAGCAACATGATATAGCGACATAGGGTCGCGTGGAGATAGATGATGAGTAAGTCGAATAACTGGGTTACGAACGCGACTAGTGTTGATGTTACCAAAGTCAACGAGTTGGAGAGGAAGATCTCCGAATTTAAGGGCTCGAATGGTTGGTTCAACGAGTCAGACGAGATGCAACATAAGTTGTTGATTACCATCGGTAATGGTATCGTTGCTCGGATGGTCAACTACGAGTCGGATCGCGTAATCGGCCTCCTCCCACAGATCATGTGGGCGATCGACCGAATGCAGCGTGAGGGCATTACCGATAAAGCGTTGGAAGACCTGTGGTACGTGATGGCGTAACTCGTTGACATCACTGGAGTTATAGTGGTTGCATTATGACTCCAGTGATACTATACTACTAACATGATATAGCGACATGGTGTCGCTTAGGAGAGCGAAGATGAGTATGATTATGAGTTCAAGAGAGTTGGCTACTATCAGTTATTTTGAAAACTGGGATATTATGGATAGTATGATTTTCGATCTTCCCGGTATCGGTGAATACGGATCGTATGATGCTGACGAGGTAACTCGCCTCACACAGCGATTTGAAAAGGCTGGCTTCGAGGTCGAGTATGATGGCAGCAACGGTTGGTTTCTGAGTCGCCCGTAACTCGTTGACATCACTAGAGTTATCAGGAAAATAATAACTCGTATTCACCCTGATTTTTGTCTCTTTGCTAAATACAACTAGCGAGGAGACAAAAACATGACTGTCAAAACAATTTACTACACAACAAAAAATACTGCGGCTAATACCACATACTGCTCACTAAAGCCTGACGACTATAGTTGGCTAATGAGCAAACTACTCCAACTCCAATCATATATGGGTGAGTTGGCAATTACCAAGCACAGGGAACTTCAAGATGTGCATCGCTGGTGGACAAAGTCCAACAAGCAACTACCATTCAATCGCGTACTCAAACGCAACAATAGCCCCCAAAGCCTCATATCCGGCATCGTCAACAACATCATGTATGGTGACCAATATGACTTTTCCGAAGTTCAATTAGTCCATCTTCAAAACATTATTAGCAACTGCACACAACTGATAAATGTAATAGAGGAAGAGTATAATATACAGATTCAAAAGTCAGCCGATCACGATTCGGTGATGTTTATGCAAGAGTATTTCGAATAAATCAATAGGAGTTTTTATGTTACCAACAACTGAACAAGTCAAAATAGACATCAAGTTAAACGTCGAGAAGGTGCGCAAGATGCGACCGCACATCGCCATTCCATGTTACGGCGGTATGTGTACCGAAAAGACCATGTTGAGCCTAATCAAGTGGGCAAACCTAGCGCGAGAGTTGAACATCGACTGGACTATTGAGACAATGATCAATGAGTCGTTGATCTCACGAGCACGTAACGTACTAACTGCTAAGTTCCTATGTGATCAAACGACAGCGACACATCTACTGTTTATCGACGCCGACATTGGCTTTGAACCATGGCACATATTGGCTCTGATGGATCGTGACGTTGATGTCATCGGTGGGCTATATCCACTCAAGTCATTACCACTACGTTGGTGCGTCAACGCTATTGAAGGCGTGGGTGAGAAGGATGGTATGCAGGAGGTCAGCAAGACTGGCACCGGGTTTATGCTAATCAAGCGTGGTGTATTCGATCGCGCCAAAAACCACCCATCCGTCAAGTCATTCAACAATGATACCGGATTGGATCTCAAGTATGATGCATTCCTAAAGACCTACTTCGACACTGCCGTGCGAGAAAATCGCTACTACAGCGAGGACTGGACGTTCTGTGAGAATTGGCGTGATATGGGTGGCAGTATCTTCGTTGATAAGCGAGTGTTACTCGAACACGTTGGTACTATGGCATTCTCAGCACAGGGCAATGCCACCATTCAAGAGGTATATGGTGCCCAGTATGTTGCGACTTTGAAGCAGTTGGGGTATAATATTGTCGATAAAGACGGAAATATAGTACAAACAACATAATTACAGGGGGTGGTATAAATATGTTTGTGCAGTGGCTCGGATATATCCTCGTAAGTTAAATAAGTGGTCATGCTCTTATTGTCCGAGTCACTGCATTATATTCCTAATAATATAGCGGTATACCTACACTAGAAGCATAATTATAGATGTAGAAGAGACTGATCCCATTCGTGGATCACCTGAACCCTCCCAAGTGGAGGGTTCTTTTTGGCTACTCTACCTTAGTGGTTGTATTACCGTTGTCGTCGTGATCGAATGTAATTTTAGGTGGTACGAATTGGAGTTCGTGTATCGATTTCATTCGAACCCCAATTATTCGTAGCCCAATCCATATACCTGCGAGTAATGTCATAAAGGTCATAAAGACCAGTGCGACTATCATTATCTCTACTACTGCACTTAGCCAGTGTGGTAGTCCATATATCCAGGCTGCAATTGCTTCCAATACCATGCATTATTCCGTCCTTATGGTCCAGCGTCTGTTATCGTCCATGTTGGTGTGCTTACTAGGTAAGCACGGGCACTAGTTGCATCACTGTATGGACTTCCGCCATACGCTGTTGCATTATAGTGGGTAGCCGTTGCATCCAATGTCACACCTGATGGAGTGTTACCATTTGCCGATACATAGTTTGCCCAGCCAATCAATGTCTTGCTGTAATTTGCAGTACTCATAGCAGTCGAGTTAAACATGCCTGTCATGTTTACACCAGCAGTATTCAACTGCCATGCTGCTAGGTCTTGGTCAAACGACGTTGCTATGTAGAACATATTAGTCATGTTAGTGACGTTGACAACGTTCCAGTTATTCAATGGTTGGTTGAATGCATCACATTGCATGAATGTTTCGTTCATATTGGTTATTGTTGATACGTTCCAGTCGTTTACTGTACCGTTGAACAATGTGCAATTTCTGAATGCTGTCTGCAGGCTTGTCGCCCCACTCAACACTGGTGCATCTGTGTATGTGGCAACCATGTTAATACATCCGAAGAATGATACGAACAGTGTCGTCCAGGCAATGTTACCCCAGTTCTGTAGTTCGATGATCTTCTTGCAGTCCTCGCCTGGTGGTGAGCCACCGTTGTTGAGGAACCACTGCAACCCACCATCAACACTGATGACATACTGTCCACCAGTTGCGTAGGTGTGAGTTGGCGTACCGCTCATACCAGTGTCGACGTTACCATCGCCCCAGTCGATGTCATATGTACCAGCATATCCTGGGAACTTGTACTGGTTGGATGCGGTGCTACCACCGTATGTGATGGTAGTATCTACCTTAATTCGGAAGGAGTTACTTGCCTCACCACCGTCAGTAATCGTCCAGTTGGCCGTACCACCAACGAGGTATGCGCGTGCTGCAACAGCATCGCTATATGGTGTGCCACCTAGTGCTGCTGATGTGTACTTAGGTCCAGTATTGAACGTTACGTTGTATGGACCGCTGTGATCAGAGACATAGTTACCCCAACCAAGTAGGGTATAGTTGTAGTTGGCCTGAGTCATTCCCGAGCCTAGGATCATGTCTACCATCGACAATGTGCCCGTTGGTAGTACCCAGTTACCCAGATTCTGATCCATAGCCGAGCAGTTCTTGAACATACGATCCATGACCGATACACCCGACACCTTTGGTATATCTCCCCATGCTGCTGTCATGTTTGAGCAACCATTGAACATGTCTACCATCGTAGTCCATGCAATGGCTCCCCAGTTGTCGATACTTGTTACCTTGAGGCAATCTCCACCTGCTGCGAATGCAAAACTCTGCAATCCACCAGAGATAGTGATTGTGTAAGTACCTGGGCTGTTATATGTGTGAGTAATTGGCCCAGTGACTCCGGTATCCTCTGTTATATCGCCCCATGCAATATTATATGTACCACCCGTTGCTGGGAATGTAAACTGACTACTACCGCTTGTACCCGCGTGTGACGTATTGACAGTCATCTTAAAGACGTATGCTGGATTGACCGAGTAATTCTTGTGCCAATTTGCACGATACGAGTTACTACCCAAATCCAATATCTTCAATATACTGGTTTGATATGCTGACGTATCTACGTTATATACACCCTCAGAGAATGGCAGTGTAGATATGAGATTGTGACCAGCAGCAAAGTCTTGCTGGAACACCACTGTCGCTTCCGTACCAGCAGTTGAGTTTGCCAATGCGTCGAGAGTAATGTCACCAATCATAGTATACTTGTGTATCGTACCCGTTGCCATGTCAGGTAGAATCGTACCTGATGTGTTACCGTGATCAACAAGAGTCTGATTGAAGTTTACCACTTCTGCGTCAGTGATGATGGTCTTGGTTGGTGTAATAGTTACGCCAACGTTACCACCCGCTGTAGCAACGATGTTACCACCCGACGACGCAATGGCCACCGAACTGGTACCATTACTGATCGAGTTACCGCTACCACCACCTGATCCAGCCGACCCAGTGTAACCGAGCGAGCCGATTGATCCAGTATATCCGGCGCCTGCTGATCCATCAAAGCCACGTGAGCCACTAAAGCCTACTACGGTAGATGCCGATCCGGTGAAGCCAGCACCCGTCGGACCACTTGGTCCACTTGGGCCTGCTACGGTTGATGCACTACCAGTAAATCCAGTTGCACCGTTCGTACCTGCTGACCCAGTAAATCCAGTTGCACCGTTCGTACCTGCTGACCCAGTAAATCCATTACCACTCGAGCCGGTAAAGCCATTGCCGCTCGAACCAGTGAAGCCAGCCACAGTAGATGCACTACCGGTAAAGCCGTTTGTGCCAGCACTACCAGTAAAGCCACTTGTACCTGCCGAGCCAACATAACCCGTACCACCAGTACCTGGATTGATCAAAATCCACTGAGTGGTTGGGAGACAATATACTAACTGGGCAACAAAGTTAACCGGGCCGATGTCACCAGCAACCAACGGCACTGATACACCGCTGGAGTTCTGCTTGACTATTGTCTTTGCACCCAAACCGTTAGCATTGAATGTTGGTGCTGTTGTTGTGTTAGTAGCCGATGAAGCAAATGATACGTGAATACCATCTGTTAATGAGATAGCCGGACTATATGTACCAGAATATGCATCACCAATATTTGTAGCGTCGAGATATGGCACATAAGTTGGAATGTTACCGGTACTTCCAGTAAACCCATTCGTTCCTGCACTACCTGCAAATCCCGCTACTGTTGATGCACTACCAGTAAAGCCAGCACCAACCGAACCAGTAAAGCCACGCGAACCAGAGAACCCAATTGCCGTCGATGCCGATCCAGTGAAACCACGTGAACCGATAAATCCTGCTACAGTTGATGCCGACCCAGTAAAGCCACCAGGAATACCTGATGGTCCGACCGATCCTACGAAGCCAGCAGACCCAGTAAAGCCACCAGGAATACCTGATGGACCAATTGATCCAACAAAGCCAGTTGAACCAGTAAAGCCAGCACCAACCGAACCAGTAAAGCCAGCACCAACCGAACCAGTAAAGCCGATTACAGCCGACGCGCTACCAGTAAAGCCTGCTCCGACAGAACCGGTGAAGCCAACTGCGGTAGATGCCGAGCCAGTGAAACCACGCGACCCAACAAATCCCTGTGTACCTGCGGCGGTTACGATATATGAACTATAAGCATTGCCTATACCATTTGCTAGATCTACCGCAACAGTTAGTGTCGTACCTGAATACGAGACAATCTGACCTTCCATAAAGTCGGTAATCGTTGGGTTTGCTGCAATTCGAACACGCTGAGATACACCAAAGGCGGAATTTGCACTATTCGTTAATACCGACAGAACTACCGACCCAGATGCAGCAATGGTTACTGAACCACCACTGTAGAGTATTGGTGTATAACCGAGACCGAGCGAGCCAGTAAAGCCTCCACCCGTTGACCCAGTGAAGCCTGCTACTGTAGATGCCGAGCCAGTAAAGCCACCAGGAATACCTGACGGACCAATTGATCCAACGAAGCCAGTTGAACCAGTGAAGCCAATACCTGTTGCACCTGTTGGTCCGCTTGGGCCCGCAATAGTTGATGCTGATCCAGTAAAGCCAGCCGTTGTCGACGCTGAGCCAACAAAGCCAGTTGCACCGATTGAGCCAGTGAATCCTGTTGCGCCTGCAACCGTACTTGCACTACCAGTGAATCCCGCTACTGTGGATGCCGATCCGGTGAAGCCAACGCCACCAAATGAGCCATTCGATCCAGTAAAGCCGAGATCACCTTTTGATCCGATAAAGCCATTTGATCCAGTGAAGCCGATTACTGTACTAGCACTACCAGTAAAGCCTATGATTCCTTGATTACCGACGCTACCTGCGAATCCTGATGATCCCGAGAATCCACGTGATCCTGCAAATCCATTTGTACCTGGATCGCCAGTAAGTGTTATAGACCAGTTCGATCCAACATACCCGTTTGGACCAGAGAATGTGTCTGGGGTGAAGGAGATTGCTGGTGGTGATGTTGGCACCACGGTTGCAACTATACCTTCCAAGTAGTAGGCAGGCGTAATAAGTGTTGCGAGTCTAATTCTAGAACCTGGTACTATCGCCGTCCCAATAGTGCCTGCTGCCATATTGAACCCTGTTGGTCCACCATATATTCCTAGTGATAATGATTGAGTGGTTGTTCCACTGTAATCATACCCCTGAGCACCTTGAGCACCACGTGAGCCAGTGAAACCTACTCCCTGCGATCCAACGAAGCCAGTTGCACCAACATCGCCCTTTGATCCAGTAAAGCCAATTACACCCTGTGATCCGGTAAAGCCAGTTGCGCCGATTGATCCGGTATAGCCGCTCGGACCTTGTATGCCTGTTGGTCCAGTTGCACCTGTTGGTCCAGTTGCGCCCGTGTCACCAATAGAGCCAGTAAAGCCGACATTGCCTGTTACACCTGTTGGACCAGTAGCGCCAGTATTACCAACAGAACCCGTAAAGCCAGTGTTGCCTTGAATACCTGTTGGACCTACTGCTGTACTCGCAGATCCAACAAATCCACGTGAGCCAGTAAAGCCAATGTTACCTTGAATACCTGTTGGACCAGCAATTGTAGATGCTGATCCAGTATAGCCACCTGGTGAGCCGGCGGATCCAATAAAGCCAACGGAACCAGTAAAGCCTGCGCCGGTTGGACCAATTGAACCAGAGAACCCAGTCGGACCAATTAAAGTCGATGCACTACCAACGAAGCCTACACTTCCCTGTGCACCAACACTTCCTGTAAAGCCAACTTCACCTTGAATACCTGTTGGTCCAATGGCTCCTTGCGATCCATCAAATCCAATTACACCTTGTGAACCAGCATAGCCAGTATTGCCTATGTCACCTTTGTCACCTTGTGACCCAGTGAAACCTACGCCCTCAGATCCAGTGAATCCCAGTTTACCTTGTGCTGCACGATCAATAGTGACGTTAACGACACCTGATCCGGAATCAACGATTTGTGCTGATCCGTTATTCGCACCGGTCTGAATTACTTGACCCGAGCCTGACCCTGACTTTGATTCAACGTGTATTTGCTTAGCCATTAATTGATTATTCCATCGGAGTTAACGAGAAACAGTAGGAACACTATTTCGTCATATGCTGGACTCGACCCGTCTGCCGGGAATGATATCTTGAGTCTACCAGTAAAGCAGATTGGCTCATTGGAGTTGATATCTAACTCTGGGTCACCAGCGATAATGCTCCAGGTGGAGTCGTCTACTGTTAATGTAAATGAGCCACTAGTGTCAACCCTATTAGTAATTGGTAGTGTTACAACTGCCGGTGCTGTTCGATTGATATACATGGTGCCGGTGCCGGCGGTGAGCGTTCGCGTCAAACCACCTGCGGTGTCACTAATGGTAAATGTCGTAGTTGTGACAATGTCCTTTACGTAGTATGTTGTGTTGAGGGTAACGCCACCAAACACTGTACCAGTAAAGACAACCGGCTGATCTGTAAACAATAGCGAGGTGTCGGCACAGGTAAATGTGTTATCGACACTGCTGCTTGCTGTAATGGGTTCAATGATTGCAGGGTATGGGTAATCCTGAATGTCAAAACTGAGTCCTTGACGTGTGTCTTTGAGATTGCTAATCTTACGTCGAATGATTTGTGCCGATAGAGTGGCACCTGTGAGATCTACTGGAGTTGATGACGAAGTCCAACCTGCTGTGGTTGAGTTCGACCACACGAAGTTCCAGAAATCTTTTTGGTTGAAAACCAGTTGTTGTGCTAGAATTTGATCATCAAACCCTGCCACCTGGTTGAGCGTGTATTGAGAAAACTTCATTTGACTGTTCCTTCGCTATCTCGCGTGTGACCCCAATTCGCTGCCTCGCGAGTCGGGGTGTACATATGCTTTTATTTAGTTGTCTTTGGGAATATCGAGTTTAATCGTCTCGTTATGTAAAGTTCTGTATCATTTCGGCATAATAGACAGCGTCTAGATTGTCATAATACACTCGCATCATGTCAATAGAGTTTGCTGTGCCAGTTAGCGTCAAAAAGTGGTTATTTCCAACTTTAAAGGTTGTTGATATTGTGCGCCCACCAACTCCGTCTTGCTTCAGTCTGATTGTTGTTAGTTTACCCGGAGTCACATTACTTAGGCTATTGATGGCAATGTTGCCCGTCATTACTAAGTTGATAACATCAAAAGAGGCATCTGGTACAATAGTGCCACTGACATTGCCCATATTTGTAATACTTACACTCTGCGAACTACCAGTATAACCTGTACTGCCTATGCTACCTGTAAAGCCCGCACCAGTCGAACCTGTAAATCCACCCGAACCCGTAAAGCCTATTACTGTGGAGGCTGAGCCAGTAAATCCACCTGCTGGTCCAGAAGGACCAATTGACCCAGTAAAGCCCGCACCTACCGAGCCAGAGAATCCTCTCGAGCCAGAGAAGCCTATAATAGATGACGCCGAGCCCGTAAAGCCTGCACCAACAGATCCAGTAAAGCCACGCGATCCAGCAAAGCCAGCCGCCGTCGATGCTGAACCAGTAAAGCCAGCACCTACTGAGCCAGAGAATCCTCTTGAGCCAGCAAAGCCAGCAGCCGTTGACGCACTACCAGTGAAGCCAGAGCCCGCCGAACCAGTAAAGCCAATTGACCCAGCAAAGCCTACAGCGGTACTTGCTGATCCAGTAAAGCCCGCGCCAACCGAACCAGTGAAACCATTTGCTCCTATCGAACCAGCATTTACGATAGTCCACGCATTAAATGTACCTGACCCACCGATAACGTCGACGTTTATACCAAGAGTTACAACACTGTAACTAGTAAGCACGCCCTCCATGAAGTTAGTGGGGCTTGCTGTGCTGAACACACGAATACGTTGGCCAACAACAAAAGCATTGGATCCTTGGTTTTGGTTAACTGTAAGTACCGTCGGTCCGGTACCAATCAAGTTTGATGTTGTTGATGTTAGCCCAGAGTAACCAAGCCCCACGCTACCTGAGAAGCCAATTGAACCAGCAAAACCAGTACCGCCGGTCGAACCAGTAAAGCCCGTGCTACCTGTGCTTCCTGTAAAGCCTATTGCAGTAGATGCCGACCCAGTGAAACCTGCTCCGGTCGACCCGGTGAAGCCGGTGCCACCTGACCCGGTAAAGCCAGCCACAGTTGACGCGCTACCAGTAAAGCCAGTAGATCCGGTGGACCCACTAAAGCCGGTCGCGCCGCGTGATCCAGCAAACCCTGTTGCACCAATCGAACCAGTAAACCCTATTGCAGTAGATGCCGATCCAACAAACCCTGTTGCACCAATCGAACCAGTAAACCCAGATGGTCCATCATTGCCGCGTGATCCAGCATAACCTGCAACTGTACTCGATGAGCCAGTGAAGCCGGCACCGGTCGAACCAGTGAAACCCTTCGATCCCGCATACCCTGCGGCGGTACTTGCCGAGCCAGTGTAACCACCTGCAGGTCCCGATGGTCCTGGAATGGTACTTGCTGAGCCAGTGTAACCACTTGAGCCAGTATAACCTTGAATACCACCAAAGTCAAACCAACCACTCATTGTTATCTTACTAGGATGACTTGCATTGTGCCAATATTGAATCTGATCATTTGGTGCAAAGCCAATAGATGTTGTCTTAGTGGCGGTGCCTGCGCCTACGTATAGTGTTTCAACCTGACTACCGTTCTTATATACGTAGACATCTAGTCCGATCCCAGTTGAGTTATATACATATATCGAACGCAGTGTGCAATCTACGCCAATCAGAAGTGGTCCATCTTCTGTACCCGCACCCATCGCAAATGATATTAGTGTGCCTACACCAGTAGTTTCGCTCGCGCCCCATATTGCAAATCGACCACCACCAACTCCGGTGGATCCAACATATCCCATTGATCCGATACTACCAGCATATCCAGATGGCCCCATGCTACCAGCAAAGCCGACGCCTGTCGAGCCAGTGTAACCAGTAAAGCCTACTGCACCTGGATTACCTAAATCACCCTTAGAACCAGTGTACCCGATACCGACTGATCCAGCAAAACCTGTTGGGCCAATTGCGGTACTTGCCGAGCCAGTGTAACCACCTGCAGGTCCCGATGGTCCCATTGATCCATCATAACCACGAGAACCAGTATAACCGATTGCTGATGCAGCACCAATTGAACCAGTAAAGCCAGTTGGTCCAATGCTACCAATGAACCCCAGCGAACCAGTATATCCAAATGGGGCACCTTGCGATCCTGTATAACCACTAGGGCCCATTGGACCCGAAGGTCCAGCGGTCGAGATGTTTAAGTTAAACCCTGTTGGTGTAAAGTTGATAGCCTTCTCATCTAATACAACCGTAGTCGATACTGGTTGCATGACAATGGTAGCCTGACCAAGCACAGTGGGCGTTACACCCAGTTGTACGTTGGTTGGTGTTACTTGAACAGTCTTATTGTCAACGACGAACGTCGACTCAATAGGCTGTACAGTAATGTTGGTGGTATCGGTCATTGGTTAAACCTTATTGATACCGTACGAGCATTCCTAGCGGTTCTCTACTAATATCAACCTTACCGCTGAGTGCGTCTGTTCTTGTAACCGACATGGTAACAATTACTAGGTTTGTTGTCGTCTCTGTTAGTGTTGGTGTTGGGCTTGGGGGAGATCCAACGCCACCAGAGATATCGCTAGGTACATAGATGTACCCAACGCCTGTCGCAATAGTAGTAAAGGCTGCGGTTAAGTTTGCGCTTGCACCAGCACCAGGTTGTGGTGATAGCAGTTGTAGGTTAGTGATGTTCATAGTATCAGATGTGACCCCAACACTACCGTCATCGTATGTCACATTACATGTATACCACTTAGCGGTAGCACCTAACGTCCATCCCGTGCAGTTAATCGGCGCCGCATTGGCATAAGTGAACTGGAATGGGAGTGTGTAACTCTCTCCAGTGTAGACCTCGATGCACTGCATCTCTGTGCCAGCGATTGTTACGGTCTTGGCTCCGTTTAGTAGTAGACTCATTGTGTAGGTTCCTTTGATATATTTATTGCACCGTTATTGAATTACCCTGTTTGGAGCATATTACGCAATGTTTCCATTTGCGCTAATAACGCTTCATCCCGAGTTGCAAAGTATTGCTCTCTCATTGTATTGAGTTGTTGTTTAATCTCAGTCACTGACATGTGAACGTCGGCTTTCTGTTCAATTAAGCCTGTGTCGATGTTGACCTTGTAGTTTCTGATGTCGCCAGAGAACTCGATAGCCCGCAAACTTACTGGTGTATTCAACTCAATGAATGATGTTGGGTCAGGCTTGTTTGATGATAGACTCTGCCCGGTAAACTCTCCGGTGGTAGCATCATATAAGTGATAAGTTCTCATCGCTTGATTACCTCCGCTTGAATCTGAATATCGGACATCGTTAGTTTGACGTACCTATCTACCACCTGTCCCATTAATCTAATACGATAATTGTGTCCACCAGTGACGTTTGAGTGCCATTGGGTTGAGAATATGGTTGGTGTAGTTGTTGAGATGTTCTTGTAACCACGCCCAGTGCCACTAGTTGGTGCTGACGATACAACCACGTTAGCAGTCTGATCTGTCAAAATACCCAATGCATATGCTCCTGGTACAGTATTACCACCATTGACGTTAGTTACTGTTGCTGATGCCATAACAGTTATAATGCATATTGCATCTGTTTCCGGAGTAAAGTCTAAGTGTGCGCCATAGTCCAGTACGTTACCAGTTGAGAATGGACCAATGCCGATTGCTGCGCTACCACCACCGTCGCGAGTATATTCTACACCCGCTTCGTACCATCCATTCGGTGCAATATCTGTGTGATAGGTGTAGAATTGGTTTGAGTTAGTCTTGAAAAAGATGTCATCTGCACTCAAGGTTGCTACCGGTAGTGTATTACCCGATGCTACCTTCCAGGTTGATCCAGTATTGTAGAAGTGGAATGTAGCATTACCAATATCGTACCAAGTAGTGTAGCCTGGCAGTAGACCAGTGGTTGGTGCAACGTTTGCCTTTACCAAATAGAGGTTTGGATTACTATTAGTTGTTAAGTCAAATTGTTGGTCAATGACGGTGTTCCACCAAGCATTACGGGCATTGCTGTCGTAATAGTAGAATGTCTCTGTCGCAGCGTTGAGATGGATCGCACCTGTAGTGACACCACCCACGTTGTTTGCAATATCGTATGTCGACACTGACGGTCCAATCCAGGTGAGTGGTGTCGATGCTACGCTAACAATACCACCAACGTTATTGCGTAACTTCAATGACCAGTAGTAGGTATCTGCAGGTAGATCGGTAACTGCAATAGTAAAGGTAGCACCCGGAGTCAATGGAGTACCATCACTAGTCTTGATTATCTTATATAGGACATGTGTAGATACGTCTGACGTCGTACCATAGTTGAAGTCCATAAACAGATATGTGCCAGTCGTTGGTACAATACCCGATACGCTAAATGCGTTGATTGAGTTATCTACTGCAAATACTGGTGCAATCGTTGGTGCTGCTGGGGCAACGAATACGTTTGGATCATATGCACCCATGTTGTCTGCAGGAATAAAGTCCCGAATACCCAAATCGCCATACACCGAGTCGTTATATTCACCTGCGAGTATAACTGCACTTAACGAACCGTCTGACCCCTTCTCTTCTGAAATATTGGTAATTCTGAACAGTTTGTCGATCCAGCCATAACGATCATGGTTGACTCGTATAACGTCACCCGCATCAAGTTGAATAGCCGAGTAGTCACAACGGAATGTGATAACTAAGTCCTCTCTGCTCATTAGTATTCGTCGAGCACCTAGATACTTGGCTTGCACAGCATTGTTTACCATTGGCAACTGCAATACGAACTTGTTTACAGGCTCATTTGGACTCAACAATGATGGGTCTTCTTGAAAGAGGTCGATAGTCTGTATGTCAGTTTGATCCATAATGTTGGTATTTGGATATTGGATTTCGATCTGGTTATATGTAGAGTTGAGATCTGTTGGGTTGATATCTATACCACCAATCAACTTGCTATCTGTAACGTGATAGAGATCTGTGATCGTCGTGTAGTCGGTGTAACTTCGATTTAGAACCACACCCCACATTCCCGTAATCTCATTGAACTGTAGCCAACCATCGCACGTATCAACGATATACTGTAGGTTTTCCATACAGTTTCTGTTTGTGTCGATCGGTCCATGTACTCTATAACGAGGCTGAGTGCTGGTGCCGATACCATTGGCATTTGTATACGTAATCAACTCATCACTGTATGCATTGACTGCGGCTAGTGTGGTCGTGTCGATCTTAGACAGTGGTACCGCGCAACCATAGCGGGTATTGGTCATATAATCTTGAATTACATCACCTGGCTTGGTTAGCGAATTGGATAGTTTGACTCTGAATGAGCCTAGTCCTGTGGTTCCAGCATCAACGTTATATTGGATGGTTACTACCATAAACGCGCAGTTGTCCATGGTGTAGTTTGAATCCCATCCACCAACGTGATACCATGCTGGGTGCGGGGTATTGACACCACTGCTACTACCATTGCTGTATAGATAGATGTGCATATACGGACTGATCTTCGTGTCAGTCTGTGGTGGGTTTGCATTAGTTGTCAGACTTGCAACCTTGGTGTGATCTGTAAAGTCAAATGTTACGAGTTTACCATCATAGTAGATCTCGTCGAATGTATAACCGGCACCATCAGTTACTTCGGCTAGTGTCATCACATATGTCATAACTTTGAAGTCTGTCCATATTTGAGCACTGGTAATGGCTGGTCCAATAAACCCAGTACCATAAACTACGGGTAACTTGTTATTAGTTGCCGGTGGTAATTGAATACGAGTACCCGCATTGGGCACTGTTGATGCGGATTGTGCGCTATTTCGTTGAACTAGGGCGTTGATTGCAGCGAGATATGCTACTGCTACTACCGCATATGCGATATAAACGGAGGCACTGTATGCTAGGTATGGAATCGAGGCATATAGATAGTCTGCGATTATTGTTGCGATTGCTTCGAATATTGCCATGTTAAACTCCCGCTACCCATATCTCTTCGGCTTTTCGATAGCCGAACTTGTCGAAGTGGAGGTCTGGGCTGTTTACCATCTTTGTCATGGTATACATCATGATTCGTCCATCATCAACTAACTTCTGACCAGCAGCATTATATGCCTTGATCAATCGATAACCTGCGGTTGTTCCTCTATGCTCTGGCTCAACCCAAAACAACAACTCTCTCATAACATAGATACCCGGATCCCATATGTTATGATCAATGATTCCTGCGATAATACCAACCGGTTTATTATCCTCTTCAACCACAAACGCCACCCCAGCACCCGCAAGTATATGAGCAAATATCTTATTGATGTATGGCTCATTATCACATTTCTTCATTTGATCAATTGGTGTTGCACCTCTAAAGTTACGCAACATGTCGTTGATTGCTTGCTGGTCGAATTTATTTGCTTCTCTTACTTTCATAATTTATTTTCCTGGTCCACCACCACGATCGCGCCGTGGGGGGTTGGCGATCATACCGGCTGGTCCGTTGTATCCTTGTGGGTCCTTACCAAAGTCGAATGCTCGACCTGATATACTAGGAACCTCATCCATACTAGGGTCATTTGGGTTGAAAAACCTCCAGGACGATGGGTTAGTAAATCGTCCAGCCGTTCTGTTTTCGAGCACTGTCTTGTAACTACTTGCGGTAATTGCAACTGTATAGGTATCGTCCTGGTTCTGTCTATCTTCTTTGATGACGTAGCCTGTTACGATACCAGTAAATCTTGGATACACGTTACCCAAAATATAGTTGTCATCATAGAAGCCACGCAATATCTTTAATTCGCTACCACGAACTTTGTGGGTGAGTACTAGACTAATGTTATTTGCGCCAATACCACTTAGTGATATAGATGTATCTGCAGATGTTACTCGTAGGTCGTGTGGTTGGTTACCGATCCCGAGCAGTCCTCCCATCGGCAAGTAGGTTAATCCGTCAATAACCTCACTCTTATATGCGCTGGAGAAGGTGTATGTGTTAGCGTTAGCGATGTTGCCATACTCGTTAAACACCGTCAATGACACGAATTCCGCGGTATTAATTCGCGGTACGTTAACTACTTCTGGAATTACTGATGTCATTTGATCACCTTTAACTTATTAATCACGCCAAACTTACCATCTCGTACAACTTAAATGAGTCACTGAATTGAATAAGTGCATTGTTGTACACGATGTTACCTATCTTCTTATATCCACCTACAGTTAATTTATACGTTGGCATATTAGTACAAAACATATTGAACTGGCAAGCATTACCAACGATGATGCCATTCCCAACCACACTTGCTGTGATAATGTTTGGTCTGTTAGTTGTAACCACTACTGTAGTGCCAGTACCACGTAATACTGTGCCAACACTAGTGAATGGGTATGGGTTAACACCGGCAGCACCAATCTGAATCAAATCGTTTGGCTTGAACAATACCTTTGTAGATGCTATTGACGGTAGATTGGTGAGTGTGAGTTGATTACCAACAAACGACTGCACGGTGATGCCGTTGATCTGAGATTGATTCATTTGTCCTTGATAGGCAAACATCCAATTCAATTTGTGATTGTCAGAGAATGTGATAATCTCTGGATAGATACGATCAGAGTAATCGAGTGACTCAAGTAGTGCGCGAGCATCGCTGTATTTGAATACTACTGGTACCTCGACAGTAAACTTCCATGGGTTTAATGTTGGGGTCTGTGTAATACGTGGTTCTTCGTTACGTGATACTTGAACACCAACTACCTTACGTCGGTCTATTTGTAAACCATTTGATACGTTTATTATTGTCTGTAGGCCACCCATTATATTAATTCCTTATATTGCTCCGCTATAATTCAATTCTTTCTGTGCAATTCTTACTGATGCCAACATACTCTTTCTGTTCTCTGCAAACACTTGTGCTACGCTCTTCGAGTCAAGCGCACTGATATTGTATGTGGTGTAGTTATTAGTGACCGGCGCACTGCTACCCATGTTTACACCCGAGCCACCACCATTGTTCAATTGATTATTTGGTATGATCGTGCCGGCAGTCTTTGGTATAAACACCTCTGGACCCTTCTCACCAACAATACTTGGCTGATTGACCGGTGGATCACCGCCCCCAGCAAACCCAAGCATAGAAGTAAATGCAGTCATTGCTGTTGACATCAACTTAGTTGCCATTGCCTTCAACTCAATTGCGATCAAGTCTTGAATAACACTAGATGCAAAGTTGTGGAATGAGAATTTGCCAGTCTTAACGAAATTATCGATGGCACTATTCATATTGTCAAATACTGACATGATCTCTTTTTGTGCAACTACGAATGGATCAGCACTACGAGCAATGTCCTCAAATGCCTGCTTCATACCGGCTTGACTGTCGTTTCGGAGTGCTATCTCTTTCTTCATAGCCTCTTTTTTAATCTCATACTTCATATCTTCAGCCGTACGAGTTGCATCTACTTCTTGAAGCAGTGATTGAACCTGAGTTTCCGTAAGTGAAGCATCAAGAGCCATAATCTTATCGATAGTTTCTTGTCGAATGCTTTCAATCTCGGCCGCAGTATGCTTCGCCATTATTATTTGTAAATTGTAGTCTTGAATAGCACCACCCGCTAGCATTCCTTTAGTCTGACCTGCTCCGACGTCTGTCGCTGCGGCTGTTGGTGACAGTAATCCTGCTCCCTTCTGTGCTAATGCATTTATCTGAGCGACGGCTGTTGCTTGGTGTTGGTACTCTAGTGTTTGTTGTTTCAACTTGTCACCAATCATACCAATCAATTCATTCTGATTACGTAGGTCTATGGTGGCTGTCAGTTCTGTCGTTAATAAGTTCAGATATGATGACAACGCCTTATAGTTGACGCCTTGCTGACGCAACTGCTCATTCATTGCTAATGCAGCATTGGTTCTTTCCTTTTCCTTGAGAAGATTCTTGTCAATCTCGACCATTTCTGCTCTATAACCAGCGATCTTCTCCAGACTCTTTTGTGGGCCCTTAGCCTCTTCCGCCGTAATCTGCTGCTGCAATGCTAACTTAGCGTCAGTAGCAGCCTTGTCTAGTGCGGCATCTGCCTTGATAATGTTACCTAGGTTTGTCTCCATGCCAATAGTAGCATTAACGATATCTTGATATTTGAGTGCGGCAATGTTCTTATCCTTCATTGCCTGTAACTCATTCGCTGCTATCTTTGCTGCCTGTTCGCTCGCTGTTAACCATGGGGTATTGTTCTGCATGGTGGTAACAGAAGTATTCATACCGAACATTGGGGTGCTATTATATGCTGCGTTAACGTCAGCAGCGTTAGTTGGTGGTCCCTTTACCTTGCCTGATTCGGTCTGTAATTGTTTTGTCTTGTCGATAGACGAGTCTATAACAGAATTAAGTGTTAGATATGCTGCTCCTGCTGCTGCTACACCAACAGCCAATGCTGCCCAGCCAGCCGGACCACTCAAGGCTAACATAATAGTTTGTAGAGTAATCTCGCCCTTAGTAACTACTTGTAATTCTTTATAGGCTTCGATAAGTCCAAAGACTAACATTGTTGCTTTAGCAAATGCTCCGCCAACTAGGAGAGCAGCCAATACTTCGATAATCTGTCGAGCACCTTCCGCACTCAACTTCATGTCACCAAAACTCTTAATTAATGGTGTAAAGACTTCGAGTGCCGCGGTCTGAAGTTTTTCAAAGTCTCCTCTGAGTACTTGCATAGTCTCGCTGGTACCTTCGAGTGCCTTTTGCAGCGCCTCTGGATCTTTCGTCGACATTATTTCCTGGAACTTAGTCGGATCTAGAGTAGTAATACCCTTACCAAATATGGCAACGGCTTCAGCGGTACGAGTCAGGCTCGGTGGCATGGCTGCTAATTGATCCATTGTCTTACCAAGTAATTCCTTGTCAGTAAGTGTGTGCAAGTCCTGAATAGATATACCGACTGCTTTGAAGGCATTCTCAGCCTTAGAACTACCATTCTTTACTTCTTCAAATGTCTGCGAAAATTTACGCAGCATTGAAGCGGCTTTCTCAGACTCACCACCAGCCCCAACTACAGATTCTGTAAATGCCTTAACATACCCTGCGGTAAGTCCAGTTGCATCACCCAAGTCTGCCATCTGATTTGACATCTCTAGAGCACCCTTAATAAACTCTAGAATACCAACACCAAGGATTACTTCACCAAGTCTCTTTACTCCTTCCGAGAGTTTGTCGACTTGTTCGGCGCCAGCCACTTCCATCGTAATTCTGTATTGGTCTACTGTAGCCATTTGATGTCCTTATATTTTTACCGGAATAGATCCTTTGACGAAAGCCGCAGTATTTGTCTGTGCCAGTGCCGTTTTCTTGACATTGGTTTGTTGACTGGTAATGAGCCTATTATTAACTAGATACTGACTTGGTGCACCACGAACTAGATCAATACCCAATGCTCTACGAACGTGTTCGCGTAACACCTGTATAGTTGGTACTGTCATACCCGCTGGTGCCTTCTTACTCGAACCATTGTCCAATTCTAGAGCATATGGGTAATTGGCATTGATGGTGCCACCACTTAGATTAGTATTATTCTTGGCGTTACCTGTTCGCACGGGTGTGTATGCCTTGAATGTCTCATACGCAATCTTAGCCAATGCTGGCGTTTGAAAGGTTGATTTAACTAGTTGTAGTCTCTCAGTGATGTTGCTCACGTGCCTTCTCCAACATGTCTTGCATCTGATCCTCTGACAAATCATAGATCGACGGATCCAGATTGCCAGTTGACTGTTGCATTTGATACGCCTCTAGTGTCTGCAAAACATCCATGATCATATAATCATAGGTCGTTGCATTGAGTACTACCTGACTAGGTAACATTCCGTACTTCTCTGCAATACGACCTATGGTGATCATTCGGGCTGTGTCCCAGGACTTGGGGTCGATGATTTGCTCTGTGATTTTCCCAAGATCTCTCCAATCTTAGTAATTGCTGCCGCTGCAATGTCGATGGGTAGATCTTCGTTATCTCGAATAGCGGGCGTGCCATCCTCCAATAGAACGAGTTTCTTTACCATCTTCTCTAGTTGGGCAAACTGTTGCTCCTGGCGCGATCCAAAAAAGTCAAAGTATGTACTTAGACTTACAATGTCATACGTCCAAAAGGTAATGGGTTCACCGTACTTTGTGACAAGAGACTCATCGTCCATGTCAATGCGGATTAACTGTGGTACTGCTGCGTACTTGTTGATATTCATTTATTGCTCCTGATTAGTTGTTGCTTATATTTACTTCGTTTGCTCAATTTCCTCTAGTAACTGGTTCAAAAGAGCCAGTCTAAAGGATTGCTTGGACCTCATCTGTCGTATTGTCTGATCCATATTCTGAATCATTGGAGTCATCTTTGCTTCGTCAGCAATCAGACTGCGTAGTTTTTCTTCGGTGGTCTTGAACCACACTGTGGTATCGTTCATTTGTTCTTCCCCTTGTATGTTGGCATGGGTTGTGTTGCACCCATATCTCTCACTTCTTTAACTGTATTAAACCTAAAGTAGATGATCAAAACACCAACGATGACGCCTAATATAGCGACCCCCGCTGATGGTATTGGGGCATCAAAAAGGGCAGTATACAGCCATGACGTAAGCATGATCGCGATAGCCAACCGCACCGTTCTGTTACGATAGGCACCTCGAATCAATCTTCTCATGTTATCCCCTCAATTATTGGAAATGGGGCACGTTGCCGTGCCCCACCACTGTTTAGCCTGACAGTCCAGTTGTCAATGCACCGTCTACCGCGATGTTGAGTGGGGTCACCCAAACCGGAGCAGTTGGTGTTGTCTTTGCAGCGAGGTTAGTAATAAACCCGGTACCTGTTGATACTGGATCTGTGTTAGCCGCTGTATTGCCTGTCCAGAAGATTTGGAAATCTAGCAGCACCTTGTTGATGCTGAGATTTGCAATTCCCAGATTTGCCGCAGTGTTTGCTGCTGCACTAGCATTGCCGAAGTATGCGTCCTTGTCAATTACGACGTTGGTTACGACTTCGTTGTTTGCTGGCGTTGACAATTTACGTTGGTCAACATCGCTAAAGGTTGTGTATGTAAACACACCCGTTGCGTTGGTGATTGTAACGTCTTGTATGTACGGAATCGTGATAGCATTTGCTGCCAAATTGCCACCAGTCACCTGTAATACGATTACTGGTTGTGTCCCAGTTGTATTAGTAGTAAGTCTTGCCATGTTATGTATTCTCCTTAAATGGTGTTATTAAACTCTATTCGCTTCGAATTAAATGTATAGGTATACTTTTCCGAGCGGTTGCCGATCTGCACTGTCTTCGTATACGTGGTGTCAAAGTAACCGTCAAATAGACTGATATTTCCTGCCATGTCTTCGATAATCGTCCTCATGTCCGGACCTTGTGGATCTTCTTGAAACGAGATGTACACTATTTGAAACGAGTCTGTGTCTGTATAGATACTGCCACCATAAGTGACACCTATCTGATACGGCTCACGAGACATCGTGCTCACGTCGCGCACATAAACCCCATACTTGATATGGGTATCGTCATTTGGATAATCCGGATACACTTCAACAATGGGGTCCTGTGGTGCTCTATCTCTTAAATATTGCACCAAAGTATCCTTTGTTATTAGTGGCTGACCCACTTAGAAGTATCTCCTGTCACCATTCTGATAATCAACGTCTGCCGTCCAGTTCTCTTCCAGTTTGGTCGTTGGACCATCTGGGGAGTCCTTAAACAGGTCATAGAAGTTCATCAGTTGTAGTGCCTTGGTCCATTCATTTGTATAACGAGTCTTGGCATGTTCGTAGTTTACCTGGTCTACTTGGTTAATGTTACTAATATCCGACACGATACTCTCATAGAATATTTTGATTGCCATAAAGGTATCGAGTCGGATGAGTGTTTGATCACTCTTGATCAAGTAGTTTGGATTAAATGCCGAGATCAGTTGCCCGTTCGGTAAGTTTGTATAGTATGTCGCCCCTATCACGGTATCGCAATATTTCTGCCACCAGCCGAACTCCAACTGGTACAATATTTCTTGGCTACCTACCTTGAAATAATCATCCCAATTGACGCTCATCTGACTGGCTCTGCGTTCAGCAGCAGGATCATAGAATATGATGTCTGCTACTGTTGCATTGCTTATCCGCTGATAGGGTACTGACATGTGTTTACTTTCCTATACTATTTTATCTTAGGCCTGCAAGATGTTAATT
>Ga0118677_10002781_pt1 | contig 34422 bp, 30 predicted proteins | sample AliMusrvi5mmetaG_FD_86154 | JGI IMG/M metagenome (GOLD analysis project Ga0118677, IMG submission 86154)
TCGCGGCCAGTTCTGGTCCGACCCAGGCTTTGCCTGCTTACTCGCCGTCGCCCTGCGTTGCCAAAATCAAGAACTCCTATCGCTCTGGGCGGCATAGGTGCCAACACTCAGAGATGCGCCCGTGACAAGGCCTGACTATTGGCGCTGGTTGAATTTGATTTTAGTCTTCGCAACTCCTTTTACATTAACGGGAAGTATCTTTCGACTTTGGACTTTAGACTCTCAACTATCTCTATCTAGCGGACGGAACGGTCGCCAAACCGCCACGCGCCGTTTCCCGGTAAGCCTGGCTCATGTCACGGCCTGTTTCCAGCATGACTTTCACCGCCTCGTCAAAGGGGATGCGGTGCTGGCCATCAGAAAGCAAGGCGTACTCGGCACAATCGAGGGCACGCATGGCGGCAAAGGCATTGCGTTCGATACAGGGAATTTGAACCAGGCCCATGACCGGATCACAGGTCAAGCCCAAGTGGTGCTCGATTCCCATTTCCGCCGCATACTCGATCTGCCGCGGCGTACCACCCAAAAACCAGGCGGCGGCTCCGGCTGCCATGGCGCAGGCAGTCCCAATCTCGCCCTGACACCCGACTTCGGCCCCGGAAATTGAACCATTGGTCTTGACCAGGTTTCCAATGAGCCCGGCGGTAGCCAACCCGCGCAGGATCTCAATGTCCGTAAGCCCCAGGGTCTCCTGACAATAGCGGAGCACCGATGGCAACACCCCGCAAGACCCGCAGGTGGGCGCAGTGACAATCTCGCCGCCAGCGGCATTTTCCTCGGACACGGCCAAGGCATACGTACCCAGCCGGGCACCGCGTGCCAGCAGCGCATTTCCTGCATTGCGGGCTTTGAGGTTGAAGGTTCTGGCCCGCCGCTCAAGTTTCAAACCGCCAGGGAGCGCCCCCTCCACGACTACCCCACGATCAATCGCTGCTGTCATCACCTTCCATCGATGTTGCAACTCACCCCAGAGCCCGGAACCTTCCAAGGTTTCCACATAACGCCAAAGGGGCTGACCATGGTCATGACACCATTGCAGAATGGCCCCCATGGTGGTCAGTTCGTAGAGGCTCCCCGTCTGCTCCTCCAGCCCATCATCCGCCGCCAAAGCACCTCCTCCAATACTGTAGACAGTCCAAACATCAGAGGGTTGGCCGGCCTGAATCAGTTCAAATCGCAGGGCATTGGGGTGGCGTGGCAGAATGACCTCCGGCTGCCAGACAATCTCCGACAATCGATCCCCCAGCGCCTCATGAACGGCGGCATCTGTCAGGTGCCCCCGCCCCGTTGCGGCCAATGCACCGAACAGCGTCACACGGATGGGTAAGGTTCCCGAATACCGGGCCAAAAATAGTTGGGCGGCGCGAACGGGCCCCATGGTGTGGCTGCTTGAGGGACCCTGCCCGATCCGGTAGAGGTCAAGAATTGAGGGCATCATGACTTGTCTCCCCGCGCCACGCTCATTTGTCGAATAACCGACCCGCAGATGGTCTTGCGGATATCCGGACGGGAACAATCAAGTCCTGTTGACCGTTTGAGGGTATAACGATTAGAAACCATAAAATACGATACCGCCAGAAGATTGAAGATAAACCCCTCAAACGGTACATCGCTTAAAAAATACCCGCTCTTCTGCCCCTGCCCGTAAAGGGTTCGCAGATGTTTCAAGACGGGATCTTTGAGACCGGTTAGTCCGGAGGAATGTCGCCCTTCCTCCAGATTCTCCCAGGCAAGTAGTCGCCAAAACTCAGGATGCCGGACGTGAATACTGACGTAGCAGTCCAGAATCCGCTCCGCCAACCGGGGGATATCCCGGGGACCCAGTTTCAAAAGCTGATTTTCTTCCTTAGCCTGATCAGTAAAGGTCCCTTTCAACACGGCAGCGAAAAGCCCGGCCTTGTCCTCAAAATTGGCATAGATCCGCTGTTTATTAACACCCGCTTTGGCGGCGATCACGTCCACCCTGGCACCGTGAAACCCCTTACCAGCGAACTCGTCCCGGGCAGCGGCTAGGATCGCATCACGGGTTTTAATAGCGCGTTGTTGCATAAATTCTTCCACCTTTTCCCGACACCAAAGTCTAAACCTGAACAAACGACTCAAAAATCCAACATGAACAGTCAGAATACTATGGTTTTGACTCAATAACAACTGGACGGTTTCTTTTTTGTGATATATATTTAACATTCAAAAACAAATGAACAAAAGAGTTAAAATTGGTCTGGTTGGTACTGGTTTTGCAGGCAAATTTCACATCGAATGCCTGCACAGGATCTACGGAGTGGAAGTCGAAATCGCCGGGGTAACGTCATTGCGCGAAGAAAGTCGCGTTAAATTCGGGCGGCAGCATGGTATCAAGGTCTATCCAGATGCCACCTCCATGCTGGATGCAGTGGACATTCTGGATATCTGCTCCCCTCCCTTTGCTCACGAAGACGCCATTATTTCTGCCGCAAATGCCGGCAAGGGCATCATCTGCGAAAAGCCTCTCACAGGCTATTTTGGCCCGGCTGATGCCACAGATTATCACGGTGACCGTGACTGCAAGACCAAGATGCTTGAGGCCGTTCTGGCCAAATTGACCGGAATTGCAGAGGCCGTCAGCCGGAATAAGTCCTTTTTCGGCTATGCGGAAAACTTTGTTTATGCCCCGGGAATTCAAAAAGAACGAGAGATTATCGAGAAAACAGGGGCTCAAATCCTACGCATGACCGGCGAAGAATCGCACAACGGATCCGCCTCACCGGTTTACGGCATCTGGCAGAAAGCCGGCGGGGGCTCGCTAATCGGCAAAGGGTGCCATCCCCTGGGCGGCATGCTTTACCTGAAGCGGGTGGAGGGAATAGCCCGGGACGGCAAACCCATACGTCCCAAAAGTGTCTGCTCAAAAACCCATCAGATTACCCGCCTGAAAAATTATCGTGATACCGGGCTGATCCGGACCGATTACCATGACATCGAAGATTATGGTTTCATGCATATCACCTTTGACGACGGCACCATCGCCGATGTGTTAACCTCAGAACTGGTACTGGGCGGAATTTATGACTATGTGGAAATATTTGCCAACAATCACCGGACCCGCTGCCATATCAGTCCGGCCGGGTTAATGGATGTGTACAATCCGCGGGGCAAACAGTTTGCCGACATCTATCTGATGGAAAAAATAAGCACCCAGGAGGGTTGGACTCCTGCGGCTCCAGATGAAAATTTCACGATCGGCTATCAGCCGGAATTACAGGATTTTATCTTATCCGCCGCGGAGACGCGCCAGCCACAATCCAATCTGGGTTTGGCGCTGGATACAACCGCCACCATTTATGCGGCGTATACCTCAAATGCCGCCCATGGCAAAGAAGTGGAAATCCCCCTGAAGTGGGAGTTATAAATATGCCTAAAATTCTGAAAGTCGGGATCATCGGACTGGGACATTTGCATCCCGTGTCCTACATGCCGCATTTCATCAAATGCAGCCACACCGAAGTCGTTGCGGCCTGCGACATCAAAGAGTCACTCAGAACCAGCTTTACCAAACAGTTTGGCGTAAAGACCTATACCCAATGGCAGGAATTACTGGATAACGAGAAAATTGATTTAGCGTATATTTTCCTGCCGCATTGCGATTGCGATGCCGCTGCGGTCGCCTGTGCCGCAAAAGGCATCCACGTCATTGTTGAAAAGCCGGTAGCCAGTACTTCCGCCAAAGCCGAAATCATTGCCTCCGCCTGCCAGAAAAACAAGGTTCTATTTTCCACCCCTTACCTCTGGCGCTATCACCCGGTCGTCCGGAAAATGAAAGAAGCCGTTGACTCCGGTCTGCTGGGACGGATTGTGGGTTGCGAAGGGCGTTGCGCCGCCGGCGGATTGCACCGCTACATCGACGGCCACAGCGAATGGATGCTGGACAGGGCCCAAAGCGGCGGCGGGCCGATGTACAATCTCGGCGTCCACTGGATCGATCTTTACCGCTGGCTCTTGAATTCCGAAATCACCGAAGTAATCGGCCGGAATGTTCATGTTAATCCCGCGTATAATATCGAAGACAACTCTTTTGCCATCGCCACGTTTGCCAGCGGAGCAACACTGGCACTGGACATCAGTTATACAGTGCCCGACAGCTACCCCTTTGGCCGGGATCTTTATCTCAGCCTCCGTGGCACGGAAGGCTGCATCAGCTTTGCTCCCTCGTTCGAAGGCACTTCACAAACGTTGTTTATCTGCAGCAATAACAAGAAGTTTGGAGGCGCCCCCCGCCAGACCATCCAATTCGAAATGGAAAGCATCCCGGGATATTGCGGTTCGCTTGGACTTGAATACGTGAACGAAATCACCCATAACATCCTCCATCAGGAGCAGCCTTTTATCGGCGGGGACGATGCCGTCAAAACCCTCAAGGTGGTTGAAGCCATTTACGACGCAGCTCAATCCGGACAATCCAGAACGGTCAATTACACAAAGAAATAAAGGACGAACCAGCATGAACAAAACATTTAAAGTTGTGGTCACCGACTATATCGAACCCGATCTGAATTGGGAAGCCGGCCAACTGGCCCCAAAAAATATTCAGTTTGAAACCTATCAGCTGAAATTCAAATCCGACGATGAAGTTCTGGCGAAACTCGCAGATGCGGACGTCATTGTCGTCAATATGTTGAAAATGACGGAATCCATCATCTCCCGCCTGAAAAAATGCTGTCTCATCATCCGGCATGGGATCGGGTATGACAATGTGGATGTCGCGGCCTGCACGAAATACGGCATTCAGTTCGCTTACCAGCCGGATTACTGTAAAGAAGATGTCGCGGAACATGCCATCGCCTTGATTTTTGCTTGTGCCCGGAAAGTGGTGCGCGGACGCCGCACCTTAGAAGAGGCTTCAAAACGCGGACAATGGGACTTCACGGGACTGTTCCCCATTTACCGTATGGATGGGAAAACTCTTGGGATTTTCGGGGCAGGCCGCATTGGTAGCCGGGTGTTCCGCAAGCTCCGCACGTTCGGTTTCCGGATCATTGCCTGCGATCCTTATCTGAGTGACACCAGGAAAGCCGAACTTACGGCACAGGGCCTGATCTTTGTGGACAAAGAGACCATTTTCAAGGAAGCGGATTACCTGACCATTCACACACCCCTACAGGATGATACCCGCCATCTCGTCAATGCGCAGACGTTGGCTTTGATGAAACCGACGGCCTTTGTGGTGAATACCGCCCGCGGCCCCATGGTGGATGCCCACGCCTTGGCGGAAGCCGTCAGAAACGGCGTCATTGCCGGCGCCGCGATCGATGTGTTTGATAAAGAACCGCCCGATCCGGATTTCGAACTGTTCAAACTGGACAATGTCATTCTGACACCACACACAGGGTGGGCTTCGGACGAGGCCGGTTGGGAAATACGAAAAAGCATCGTGGATGACATCTTCGCTGCCGCCGCAGGAAAATCGGCGCGCTGTGTTGTTAATACCATCAAAGAATTAAAGAAATCAGGAGGTTGAATCATGAGCTACGCAAACGTTAAAGGGAGTATTCCGGGACCGAAAAGTAAACAACTGCTTGATACTTGGCATCAATATGAAGCCGATGTCACAGGATACCAGGCGCAGGTAGTCTGGGATAAGGCGGAAGGCTGCATTGTCACCGACGTCGATGGGAATTCTTTCATTGACCTGACCTCCGGCGTGCTGGTGACCAATGTGGGGCACTGCCATCCCAAAATGGTTAAAGCCGTGCAGGAATCAGTTACCAAGCTGATCAACAATTACGAAAGCCCCACCCCATACCGTATACAAGCGGCCCAGGCACTCATGGCCGTAATGCCAAAGCATTTCGGCAAGTGTTTCTTCATGAGTACCGGCGCGGAAGTGACCGAATCGGCACTACGTCTGATGAAGCGCCGCTCCGGAAAATTTGAAATCCTTTCATTCGAAGGCGCCTTTCACGGACGGACATCCGGTTCGGCAGCGGCAGGCGGTTTGGCGGGGCCCAAAAAGGGGTATGGCCCAACAATACCGGGAGCCATCCGGGCGGCTTTTCCGAATCCCTACCGGGATCCGCTCGGATTCTGCAATGATGGACCGTCCTTTAAGAAATATTTCAGTTATCTGGAGTCACTCATCAACGCGAACTCCACTGGCAGTCTGGGCGGATTGATCGTAGAACCCTATCAAGGGGCTGGCGGCTTTATTTTCCCTCCTCAAGGCTGGCTGAAACGCCTTGAAGAATGGGCGCATGCCAACGGCTTGCTATTCACACTGGATGAAGTTCAGGCACTCTATGGCCGCACCGGAAAAATGTTTGCCATGGAACATGAAGGCCTGAAACCGGATATCGTAACGCTAGGCAAGGCGATTGGCTGCGGCATACCTGTTTCCGCCGTAGTGGCCACCGATGACGTCTTCTCCTGCCTCCATAAAGGTGAACTGTCCAGCACACTGGGTGGCAACCCGGTTTCCAGTTCCGTGGTCCCCATCATTCTCGACATCATAAAAGAAGAGAATCTCGTAGAGAACTCCGCCAAAATGGGCGCTTACATGAAGGCCAAACTCCAAGCACTGGCGGCCAAGAACAAATATCTGGGCGACGTGCGCGGCATGGGCCTAGTTATGGGCATGGAATTTGTCAAAGACAAAACCACCAAAGAACCCGCCAAAGAATTGATCCGCCCGTTTATTGATGCCTGCGCCATCAATGGCGTGCTGGTGGGTTCCGTGGGAACCTACGGGAATGTGATCCGCGTCGCTCCCCCTCTGGTCATTACCAAGGAAATCGTGGATGAATGCCTGGTCCGTATGGAAAAAGCACTGCTGAGTTTGAGCCTTTAACCCAGGGATCTTCCTAATGCAAGCGAGAATTCAAGCGGCGGTAAAAAAGGCCTTACCCGAGACACAGAAATTTTTATGTGAAATCATAAAATATCCCTCGGTCTCCGGACAGGAACATGACTTGATGCTTTTTCTCCAGAAGGCACTGGTCTCACGGAATGTTCAGATCGAGCAAATCCCTTTATCCAATGCTCTAATCAACGATCCCGATTACTGTAATCCGGTCACGGACATCAAATATAACGGACGGTTCAATTTGCGGCTTTCCCGTCCGGGCACGGGGAACGGCCGCAAATTGCTCTTCAACGCCCATACCGATGTGGTACCGGCCTCAGAAGGGATGACCCATGCCTGGCAACCTGTCATCGAAGGCGACATCATCTACGGACGTGGGGCCTGTGATGATAAGGGCCAGATTGCTCTGTTTTATCTGGTCATGAAAGTGCTGGATGAAATGGGTCTGAAGTTGAAAGGTGATATTGTCGCCCATCTGGTGAATGAGGAGGAGAACGGCGGAAATGGTTCGCTCGCGATGGCCCGTACCGGCGAAACGGCGGATTTTTGCATTGTCTTGGAGCCGACTGAAAACCGTTTACTCACTTCCATCCGCGGCGCGGTGTGGTTCAAAATCAAATTCAAAGGGATTGCCGGACACAGTGGCACGGTGGGGCAAACCAAAAGCGCATTGCTGATGGCCCGTGACGCCATCGCCATTCTGGAAAAATATCATGCCAATCTGCTAAAGTCTTCACGCGGGTTTAAACTGTTTGATGCGTCCCCGAATCCGATGCCGATTACGTTCGGTAAGCTCCAGACCGGCAACTGGCCAGCCGCAGCACCGAATGCCGCAACACTGGAAGGGGTTCTCGGATTTCTTCCCAATAAAACCAAAGAGGACATCTGCAAGGAAATGAAAGCCGCCTTAATCGAAGGCGGTTTGGCCGAAAATGATTTTGAATTATCATTCATGTACCGCCATGATTGCAGCGTCTTGGATCCGCAACATGAAGGCCCGCAAATGATGCTGAAGAGCGCCGCGGCGGCGGGACATCCACTGACTCTGGACGGGATGCCCGCTTCCTGTGATGCCTGGTTCTATAACAACCAACTGAAGGTACCAACACTGGTCTTCGGTGCCGGCACCTTGAAAGTGGCCCATTCCATCAAGGAAAACATTGCGACCACGGATATTGCCAGGGCGGCAGAGATACTGCTGAATTTTATCGCTGAATATTGTGAAGCCAAATAAAGGAATACGCCATGAAAGCTTTAATGAAGACGCAGAAGGGTGTCGGATTTGTTGAACTCAAAGAGATGCCGGAACCCCAGCCGGGCTCGGGGGAAGTCCTGATTGAAGTCAAGGCCGCCGGCATTTGTGGAACTGACCTGCACGTCAAAAACGACCGTTTCCCCTATTGGCCACCCGTCATTCTCGGCCATGAGTTTTCCGGCGAAATCGTCGCGCTGGGATCTAACTGTAAATATTATAAAATGGGCGAACGCGTAGTGGGTGAACCGCACACCAAACACTGCGGCGTCTGTTATCTCTGCCGTACCGGAAACGTTCAGATTTGCCCCGAGAAACGTAGCCCCGGCTGGGGCATTCATGGCTGCATGACCCAATATCTGGTCATGCCGGAACAGTTGTTGCACCGCATTCCGGATTCAATGGATTATGACACAGCGGCTTTAATTGAGCCCACGGCTAACACCGTTCATGACGTCATCGAGAGAGCAGGCATTGTGGCCGGCGATTTTGTCGTCATCATTGGCCCCGGCCCGATCGGCCTGTTGGCCGGCCTGACAGCCAAAGCTGCGGGAGCCAGGCATGTAGTCATGGCGGGCGCTCCACCAGACGAAGGCTTACGACTAAATAAAGCCCGCGAACTGGGCTTTGAGTCCGTTCTGAATGTAGCGAAGGAAAATCTTGTTGAAACGGTAATGAGCCTGACGCACGGCCTCGGCGCGGATCTGGTGATCGAATGTTCCGGCGCACCGGCGGCAATTGCAGGTACCGTCGACCTGGTCCGCAAAAAAGGAAAAATTTGCGCCATTGGACTGACCGGCGGCAAAAAAGTTGATTTTCCCTGGGAAAAAGCCTCCTTCAAAGTGGTCGATATCAATTTCTGCATGTCGACCAGTTATACCAGTTGGGATCGCGCCATAAATCTGGTCGCAACCGGATTGTTACCGGCACAGAAAGTCATCAGTCACCGCATGCCGTTAGTCGAGTGGGAAAAGGCGTTTACCATCCTTGAAGCCCAGCAGGCTTTAAAGGTTATTTTGCATCCCTAGAACAAAGGAAATCGAACTATGAGCAAAAAAGGATTTGGGATACTTGGTGCCGGCATGATTTCCGGAATACATGCGGATGCCATCAGGAAATCTAAAAAGGCGGAACTGGTCGCTGTTTGCGATGTCAACGAACCCAATGCCCGGAAACTGGTGGAAAAATTCGCACCCAACGCCAGTGTTTATACCTCCTTCGATGAGATGCTGAAGGATGCCCGGATTGAAGTCATTAATGTGGTAACGCCCAATCATCTGCATACGGACTTTGTTTTGAAAGCCGCCGCCGCAGGCAAGCATGTCCTCTGCGAAAAACCACCCGCCATGTCGCTTGAAGAAACGGATCGGATGATTGGAGCCTGTCAAAAAGCAGGGGTTAAGTTCGGCATTTTTGTTCAATGCCGCATGCGGACCCCCATGCGTCATATCAAAACTGCTTTGGATAGCGGCCGCTTTGGAAAAGTGACCCGTATCGATGCGATCATGAAATGGTATCGCGCGAGTGATTATTACAAAATGGACGCTTGGCGTTCCAATCGCAAATGCGGCGCCGGGGTGACTATCCAACATGCCTTCCATTATATCGACCTTATGCAGTACCTCATGGGACCTGCCGCAAATGTTTCCGCCGAAATGCGCAATCTCGCCCATCCGGAAGTGAAAATTGAAGACACCCTCGATGCCCGCATCACGTTTGCCAACGGGGTACGCGGGTTTGTTCAAGCCAGCACGGCCTTGTGGCCAGGCAGCGATGTACGGATTGAAATCTATGGATCGGATGGTTGTGCCATCATGGAAGGGACGGCCTTCAAAGTCTGGAAATTTAAAGCGGAACGCCCGGAAGATGAGAATATCCGGGCCTCCGGAAACGCAGCCCAGGCAACGGCCAGCAGCGACCCGTCCGCCCTCCCCAGCGAAGATCATCAATATGTGATTGATGACTGTGTTGATGCCATTGACTCCGGGAAAGAGGTTTGTATCTCGTGTGCCGCTGTAAGGCCTTCCCTTGAAATTGCGCTGGCCATGTATCAATCGGATAAACTAAATTCCGAAGTCACCCTCCCCATCAATGAAAAAGGGATTTGGGATTAATCAAAGGATATCATGAAGTATATACGTTTTAAAGACGCACAGCACCCGGACGGCTGTCTGGGACAAATCGAAGGCCGGGCCGTAACAGTATTGAAAGGTTCCTTTTTCGACGGGAGTCTTCAGCCCACGGGCGAGTCAGTACCTCTCGATTCCATTAGAAACTTTTTGCCGCCCGTTTATCCTCCCAACATCATTTGTATTGGTGCCAACTACGTTGACCATTGCAAAGAATGCGGAGGTGAACCACCTAAAAACCCACTGGTTTTCATTAAAACGACCAACTCGGTGATCGCCTATGGCGAGCGTATTGTATTGCCCCGGAATAACCCGGATCAGGTTGATTACGAAGCTGAACTGGCTATCGTAATCGGCAAAACCGCGAGTTATGTCCCGATTGAGAAAGCCATGGATTATGTGCTAGGAGTAACGTGTGCGAATGACATATCCGCTCGAGACGTTCAGCTGAAAATTGATTCCCAATGGGCCCGCGGCAAATCTTACGATACATTCTGCCCGCTGGGTCCGTTTTTAGTCACGGGCATCAAGAATCTGGAAGACCTTCACATCAAATTACGCCTCAATGGCGTGATCATGCAGAATCAACCGGTTTCCGACATGATCTTCAGTATTTCCCGCATTATTGCGCATCTCTCGGCAGGGTTAACCCTGTTACCGGGAACGGTGATTCTGACGGGGACGCCCTGCGGAGTCGGCATGGCGCAAAACCCACCGCGCTTCCTGTGTGACGGCGATGTCGTGGAAGTTGAAATTGATCAAGTCGGCGTACTCCGCAACACCGTCACTACCCACTCATAACGCACCTACCAACAGAAGGGATTGTATTCATGAAGACAATGAATTTGAAACGGGCGGAAGACTGTAAATATGACATCCTTTCGCTGGGTGAAGTCATGTTGCGGTTTGACCCGTGCGAGGGCCGAATCCATACCACGCGTGAGTTTAAAGTGTGGGAGGGCGGCGGCGAGTACAATGTTGCACGTGGCTTACGTCGTTGTTTTGGCCAACGGGCGGCAGTGGTTACCGCTTTTGCTGATAATCCAGTTGGAAGACTGTTGGAAGACTTTATTCTGCAGGGTGGTGTCGACACTTCGCTCATTAAGTGGATTCCGTACGATGGGATCGGCCGCACCGTCCGCAATGGCCTTAATTTCACGGAACGAGGATTCGGCTGTCGCGGGGCACGGGGTTGCTCCGACCGCGGCAACACGGCCGCATCACAACTCAAAACCGGCGACATTGACTGGGAAAAGATATTTGGTCAGCTCGGCGTACGCTGGCTCCATACCGGCGGCATTTTTGCAGCTTTATCTGAAACGACTCCCAGCGTCATTACTGAAGCCGTAAAGGTAGCCAAGAAGTACGGCACCATCGTTTCCTATGACCTGAACTACCGCCCCTCACTATGGAAGTCGATTGGCGGAAAGGCCAAGGCTCAGGAAGTGAACCGCGAAATCGCTAAATATGTGGATGTCATGATTGGTAATGAGGAAGATTTCACCGCCAGCCTCGGCTTCAAAATCGAGGGAGTGGACGACAAGCTAACCGCTCTGGAAAGCGCCAACTTCATAAAAATGATCTCTAAAGCCGTCGCCGCCTATCCCAACTTCAAAGTGGTCGCCACCACCTTGCGTGCGGTAAAAAGCGCAACCGTGAATGACTGGGGCGCCATTTGCTGGGCTGACGGAGAATTTCATGAAGCAATCCACCGTCCTGACATGGAAATATTCGACCGCGTTGGCGGGGGCGACAGTTTTGCTTCCGGCTTAATATACGGTTTCATGAAAACCGGGGATGCCGCCAAAGCCGTTAACTACGGTGCAGCCCATGGCGCACTGGCCATGACCACCCCGGGCGACACTTCCATGGCGACCGTCGATGAAGTTGAAAAAATGATGGTCGGTGGTGGCGCACGCGTTGATCGTTGAAATGTTCAAATCCGGAGAATAAATAATGAATGCTTATCAGACAAATTCGGCGGCAACCATTAAAGCGTTGTCTCAAATCAAAATTGTACCGGTTCTGGTTTTGGAAACGGTCACTGACGGCGTAAAAATCTGTGAATTATTTAACCGTCTTGGATTGCCTGGGGCGGAAATTACTTTTCGGACCAAGGCGGCTCCGGAAATAATCAGGGAAGTATGCAAACAGTTTCCCGCGTTAACCGTCGGGGCGGGAACGATTCTGAACATTACTGACCTGCATCGTGCGTTTGAGGCTGGGGCGAAATTTGCCGTGGCCCCCGGATTGAATCCGACCGTATTGCGGGAAGCGGTCAAATCCGGTTATGCTTTTTCGCCCGGTGTCTGTACTCCCTCTGAAGTTGAGCAGGCCTACGAACTCGGCGCCACACTCCTGAAATTTTTCCATGCAGAAGCCGTTGGCGGCGTGACGACGCTCAAGGCCATCATCGCCCCTTATAAACATCTGGGAATCAAGTTTATGCCCACGGGCGGAATCACAGCAGCAAATGCCGTCGAGTATTTGTCGGTTCCCGAGGTTGCGGCCGTTGGCGGAACTTGGTTAGGCAAAAGTTCTGATATCGCCGCTGGCAAATGGGATGTCATTGCCGAAGGAATCAAAACTGCCGTTCAAATCGCTGCGCGCTAATAACGGAATTAGTATTTCCCGTCAGCCACTTCAAAATGGGTGGGTTTCCCGAGCGAACGCCCACCTTGCTTGACCCATTCAGCCGTCCAACTGATCACGTGTGACAGAGGAACACGGGGATATCCGAACAAACGGTGGGCAAGAGCGGCATTATTCAAATAACCCGTCGGTCCAAGTTCACCGGCATAGGTCACTTTTTTATTTAGCAAACGGCTCAAAGTTTCCGCCGTAGCGGTGACCGAAACCGTCTCCGGCCCCGTAAGATTCAAAATGGCGGGCGGCGTTGCGCATAGCTCCAATGCCAGCAATGCCTGAGTGTTGGCATCCCCCTGCCAGATCGCATTAAAATGCCCGACGGTCCGATTGACCGGACGTCCATCCCAGATGGTCTGAGCCAGGTCGTGAATAACGCCATAGCGAACGTCCAGAGCATAGTTCAGCCGGATAAGACACACCGGTGTATGATTGGTTCTACTATAATATTCGAAGGTTCGTTCCCGCCCCAGGCACGATTGTGCATATTCGCCAACGGGAACAGGCTTATCCTCTTCGACACACCCCACACGCTCCAACGGGATGAGTGGATAAACACAACCGGTTGAAAACGCCACAATCCGACTCTCCCCAAAGTGCTCACAGACATGGGCCGGAACAATGGTGTTCATGGCCCATGTCAGCGATTCCTCCCCGGCAGTACCGAATTTCCGGCCGGCCATAAATAGGATGTTGAGAACTTTAGGCAGAGTACTCACCGCGGCCCGATCCAAAAGATCGCAACGAACCGGTGTGATCCCAGCCTGTTCCAAGGAGACGAAAGCTGCAGGATCGGAAAACCGACTGATCCCGTAAACTTTCTTGGTCACTCCGGCGGCACGAATGGCATTCACCGCGAGCGCCCCCAGTGACAACCCCATTTTGCCAGCAATGCCCAAAATGGCTATATCCCCCTTCAAGCGTCCCATCATTTCGATCAACGCTTGACTGGGACGGGCCATCAGTTCGTCCACTTCTGCTTCCGTACGAAGGATTTTGGGTAAATTGTCTAACATCGGCATAATAGATCTCCTTGCCTAAACCAACTATTTAGTTAGTTTACGTCCTTCAGACATGTCATGCAAGTTCTTTGCGTGATATTACGGCAAAGCGCCACGAGCAACGTTAGCCGCACAGACATTCTTCAACGCCAGATACATGGCGGCCTCGCGCGTGGGAAGTTTGCGAGCAATCGCCGTGTCATGAACCAGCTTGAACTTGTCTCTCATGCGCTTGTCCAACCGGGCCAGTACCGCTTCCCGCGTCATCTGTTCCTGCTGGGTTTCCTGAGTGTATTCCAAATAAGACACAAACACACCACCCGCGTTACACAGAATATCCGGAATCACATACAAGCCGCGCTGGGTCAAGATAGTATCGGCATCAGGACTGGTGGGCCCATTGGCACCCTCCGCAATGATCTTCGCCTGGATGCGTTCCGCATTTTTCACGGTAATCTGATTGGCCGTGGCACAGGGAGCTAAAACATCACAAGGCATCTCCAATAAGGCGTCATTCGCAATGACTTTTCCCTGTCCAGCACCACGTAACGAACCGGTCTTGTGGACATACGCCAACAATGCGGGAATATCCAACCCTTTCGGATCATAAAGCGCGGTATCCACGTCGGACACACCTACTACTTTGGCTCCCATTTCGGCAAAGGTCTCAGCCGCACCCGCACCGACATTTCCAAAGCCCTGAATGATCACACGGGCCGTTTTAATCGAACCGCCATGCGTCTCCAACGCCTCAATGGTCGAAAGGACAACCCCGCGGCCTGTCGCCTCACGCCGTCCGGGAATCCCCCCCATGATCACCGGCTTACCGGTGACATACGAACCCTGCGTGGTCGCATAACCAAGCGAATAGCTAATGGTGTCTTTGATATAGCCCATATCGCGCTCGTTCGTACCCATATCCGGCGCAGGCACATAAACCAAAGGATGAATGTTACGGCGCGCATTACGCGTAAAACTGCGAATTAACGTCTGCTTGTCGTCGGGGGACAGCGCAAGCGGGTCAGCAACGATACCACTCTTGCCGCCACCAAAAGGCACCCCGATCAGAGCGCATTTCCAAGTCATCTCCATAGCCAGCGCAGTGACATCATCCAGCGTCACCGTGGGCGACATGCGAATCCCCCCTTTGCAGGGACCAATGGCATCGCTATGGTGAACAATAAAGGCGGTGATCGTATGAATCTTCCCGTCACTAAACTGCGGGGAGAGCCGTAACTCACTACGTTCCTTGGGATGCCTCAATTTCTGCACCAAGTCGGATGGATACTCATCCCCCAGAAGACCGCTGGCTCGGTCAAAATTCGCGAGGGCACTGTTCAACATGGTCTGGGGTACGGCTTTCATTGTTATTCCTTTGTTTAGACTTGTCGCACTTGTGTTATTTGTACGATTCTTTTACATTTAGGCACTATTTCGTAACCCTGTAAACACTTTTTTGGAGATATCATGAATAGCGGGCGAACATTTGTTGGATTCGGATTCGGTGCAATTCAAGGCGGACTTTTCCTCTATGAGGCCTTCCGCTCGGGCAATTTTAATCGCCTGGTCGTCGCAGAAGTGATGCCCGACACCGTGAAAGCTCTACGCGATGCTGGAGGAAATTACTCCCTGAATATTGCCACCCCGGACGGCATCGAGGTTCACATCATACGCGGGATTGAAGTGTACAATGCCAATGTTCCCGAGGATCGAATCCAGTTGATCAAGGCGTTAGCAGAAGCCGACGAAATCGCCACCGCGTTGCCTAGTGTGGAGTTTTTTGATCGCGGCGGAGATGCCTCCGTTGCGCAGTTGCTGGCAGAGACTTGCCGCCTTCGGCAGAAAGCCGGCGTGGTGTATGCGGCAGAAAACCACAATCATGCCGCAGAACTTCTGGAACAGGCCGTGAGGCGGCACCACCCCGAGCGATCCTTGCCCTTGCAGTTTCTAAATACTGTCATCGGGAAAATGAGCGGTATCGTAACCGATGCCAGCGAAATTTCGGCACAGCGCTTGGCCCCCATCACCCAGGGACTTCCCCGTGCCTTACTAGTGGAAGCCTTCAACCGCATTCTTATTACGAAGATCCATCTACCCGGCTTCCAGCGGGGATTGACGGTCTTTGAAGAAAAATCCGATCTGCTGCCATTTGAGGAGGCCAAGTTATACGGCCACAACGCCACCCATGCCCTGCTCGGTTATCTGGCTTACCAAAAAGGACTGCGCTTCATGTCAGACATCGCCGCCAATCCCGCACTAATGGCGTTGGGCCGTGAGGCTTTCCTGAAGGAATCCGGAGGCGGTCTGATCCATAAATATAACGGCACGGACCCGCTCTTCACCAAAGCGGGCTTCCAAGCTTATGTGGACGACCTACTTGCACGCATGGTGAATCCCTTCCTACGTGATGCCGTGGAACGGGTCATTCGCGATCCCCGCCGCAAACTGAGTTGGAACGACCGGCTGATCGGCACCATGCGCCTCGCGCTCGATGCCGGCCTCTCCCCCACCCGCTTTGCCAAAGGCGCCGCCGCCGCCGTCAGCCTCTTGGGAAAAGAACAGCCGGGGCTTGGATTTGATGCCCTGCTGGATCCACTTTGGACAGTCCCTGAGGCCACCGCTACCCGGATTAATGAAATCAAAGCCTTGATTCGTGTAGAACTATCGGCTGAGTCAGGTGTTGAAAATCTCACCATTCCGATAAGACGCCCAGCCCGTCTCAAACCAGACATCACTGTCCGGTAGCAAACGGCGTGGCACCCATCGGGAAACCGCTTTCCCCTCACATGAAGCCTGGGTCTCCATGACCTGATCGCGGAAAGTCACATTTTCCGGCATAAAACTCCAGTAGGCGGAATCCAACTTTCCATGAGCGCGCTGACCTTTCGGGTCCAGCACCATGCACGAGCCACGGCTACCTAGCCCCGTCTCAACGGCATACCGTACCGCTTCAATATACACCGCATGCGCGAAGCACAGTTGGCGATTACGCAGGGCTTCACGCAAATCCGCTGGCGAGGCACCCGCACAACCCGCTACTTTGAGCCGATCCCATTGTGCCCAAGCCGCCGCTGCCCCTTCTTTTAAATCGTTCTTTGATCGGATGTGCGCCGCCACGCAGCTCATGCGTTTCTGAAATTCATCTCTCTCAGTCCGCCAATCGGTCGTGGCACACTGCCGCATCAATTCATCCAATTCCTCCACCGCGACCCAAGCAGACTCCGTAAATTCACCCGGCTTGCCACTCCATTCGCCATACCGCGCGGCAATATAGTCCGCCGCCCGGAATCCACCTACCTGACCAGCGTTCAGCGCCGCTCCTCCCGGACGATAGGCCCCATGCGATCCGTTCACCTCACCCACCGGGAAGAGATGCTTAATGTTGGAAGACTCCCACCACAGGTTGCCGGACAAACCGCCATTGTTATGCTGGGCACAGACCGCAATCTCCAAGGGCTCGCGGGTAATATCAATGCCATGTTCCTGATAGAGTTCAACAGCTCCGGGATTCATCTTCTGCAACCGTGCAATGGGCGTTCCCAACAACGCCTTGGAATTGGCCAGATACTGGAACGCTTCGGAACTCAAGTCCTCAAACCGAAAACCCCGGGGGTTGGCCCGGAAGTCCAGATACACCCGCCGCCCCTTAAGAACCGTCTCGATATAGACGAGAATATCCACCATCGAGGAACCCCCGACAATCTTGCGCGAATCGAACGGCCACTGGTACCCCTTGAGGAAGACCAGAGAGTTCATGACGCCGGTGGTCTCGAAGTATTCACCCATAAATTCACGTTCATCACTTCGCCCATCCGCTGCCATGCTGATAAAACGAGGCATCACTTGCATGTAGGTTCCAGAGACATTCCACCGAAACTGGGTGGAAGCCAAGCCATATTGAGACTCCTGCAGGTTTTGTGCCACCGCGCCGACCATAAGTCCGATACCTATAGCCCCAGTATGGACCTCAGGATACACGCTGGTCTTATATAGTCCACCTGGCCCGCCAACAGCCAAAACGACATTCTCGACCTCATACAGTTCGAGCGTACCCTTTTCATCCAAGGCGACCGCCCCAACAACCGTTTTTCCATCCTCCCTGCCCGAGGTCAGCAACGACACCACCATGCGCCCTTCGCGGACAGGAATCTGGCATCGCTGAACTTCCCGGATTAAAGCCCGGCACATTTCACGGGAGGTATACGGGCCGATGGAGGTGGCCCGTTGGCGTGGATCATGATCCGTTTTATAGCCAACAAATTGACCATACTGATCCTGCGGAAACGGAACCCCAAGATTGACAAGATGGAGAAAGGCCCGGGCCGACACACTGGCCTCCACCTGCGCAAGATCACCGTGCATGCTGCCACCCGCCATGTAGGTTTCGGCCAAAATACGGGGCGCATCAGCATCGGCCCCACACATGGCCAACTTGTAGTAGGTCTGCTTGTCACTTCCCGCATTAATCGAGGTCCCCATCTGGAGCCCTTCCGTCACCATCAACAGATCTTTTATGCCCTTACGATGCAACTGGAGTGCGGCATTCAGCCCTGCGGCCCCACTACCGATGATCAGCGTGTGGACGCGGAAGACATTTTGTAGGCGAGAGTTCATAGTTTAAAGTCCAAATTCCAATTGCCAAAAGGCAAAAATCCGAAGCCATAGTCGACTTTGGACTTTCACCTTTAGACTCATCAGACTCTTTTCACCGTCATTCCACCATCCACCATAATGACTTGGCCGGTGGAATAGGCCAGATCCCCGCGTGCCAACATGGCAACCGCCCGACCAACGTCAGCGGGCAGGCCCCAGCGGCCCTGAATCAGCAACCCTTCGTCAATCAGTTTATCGTACTTAGTTGTGACAGCATTGGTCATATCGGTCTTGATGATGCCGGGCCGGATTTCATAGACGGGGAGATCATATTCCCCTAGCCGGGCGGCAAATAGTTTCGTAGCCATACTCACACCCGCTTTGGTGATGCAATAATCCCCACGAGTAATGGAGGCCACCGTCGAAGAGATCGAGGAGACATTGATGATGCAACCGGTGAAGGAGGGGAGAGCCGCCTTCTGTAAAATCATCCAGTTGGCCACCGCCTGGGTCAGAAAATACGGTCCCTGCAGGTTGATTTTGACCAGACGTTCAAAGCTCTCCTCGGTAGCCTCAAGAATATCCGCACGTACTGTGGGTGCCACCCCGGCATTATTCACCAGGGCATTGAGCCGCCCAAAATGCCCTTTTATCTGAGAAACCAGACGTTCACGATCCGTCCGAATGCTTACATCAGCCTGAATGTAAAACACATCACATCCAAGCGCCCGCAAAGTCGCCATCGCTTCTGCCGCCGCTGACTCCGACCTGACCCCGCAGATGCCCAGATCAAACCCCTCCCGTGCCAGAGCCTGAGCCACCCCCAACCCAATTCCACGGCTACCACCGGTTACTAATGCAACCTTGTTCATGCTTTCAACTCCGGAATGGACACCCAAGCCCGCTTGGCCCAGGATTCGATCCCCTTTTCGGCCAGTTGCACACCCTTGGCCCCTTCCAGTAGCGTCCATCGGAATGGCTCATCTTTGACAACATGGCGCAGAAACAATTCCCATTGAACCTTGAAAGCATTGTCATATTCACGTTGTTCCGGCAACTTCTGCCAGCCCTCGAAGAAATTTATAGGCTGTGGCACATCAGGGTTCCAGGTAGCCCGCGGGGTTGCCCCATACGGTTGAATCACCACATCGCGTAAACCCGCTACCGCCGACCCCAGTGTTCCATCGACCTGCAAAGTCAGCAAGTCATCACGCCGGACACGCGTACACCAGGAGGAATTGAACTGCGCCAGGATATCGCCATCCAACTCAAAGGTGGCATAGGCGGCATCATCGGCCGTACAGGTATAGGGATTCCCCTCCTCATCATAACGCGTCTCAATATGCGTTGCGCCACGGCATGATACCGCCTGCACCTTACCAAACACATCATCGAGCACATAACGCCAGTGACAGAGCATATCCACAATCATACCGCCGCCATCCTCCTTACGGTAGTTCCAAGAAGGCCTCTGAAGCGGTATCGTGTCGCCCTCGAAAACCCAGTACCCGAATTCGCCGCGTACGGAAAGGATCTTCCCGAAGAAACCCCGATGAATGAGCTCTTTTAATTTCATCAAGCCGGGCAGCCACAGTTTGTCCTGCACGACCCCGTTTTTTACGCCTGCCTTTTGGGCCAAGGTATAAAGCTCATAGGCTGCCTCTGTCGAGACCGCCGTAGGCTTTTCGCAGTAAATATGTTTGCCGGACTTGATGGCCTGCTTCACCGCCAAGGCACGTCGATCCGTGGTCTGTGCGTCAAAATAGATGATGTTATGCTTATCCGCCATCGCCTCATCCAGATTCGTCGTCCAACGCAGGGTCACCCCGGCACGCTTGACCAGTTGCTGAAGCTTCACCGAATTTCGTCCAACGAGAATCGGATCGGGCATAATGACTTCGGCTTCACTGATTTTGACGCCCCCCTGTTTGATGATGGCACAGATGGAACGTAACAGGTGCTGATTGGTTCCCATGCGCCCTGTTACCCCGTTCATTATCATCCCGACATTATGGACTTTTACTTCACTCATATTATTTTCCTTCGATTTAAAATTCAAATCCACTAGACAGTGGGTTTCTCCGTGCATTGCGGAACCGCACCGACTGGCAGCGGGGGCACCTCAACACCGGCTTTCGGCAGGGTTCCCGCCAGTTCCTGCTTCCAATGCGCCACATCACTGGCGGGCCCATAGGTATAAATCATTTTCAAGGGTGCTGACCCCAGGTTTGAAATCTGATGAAACACACCACAGGGGATATACGCCGCCTGTCCCGCCATCAGGATCTGCCGTTCCGCACCAAGGCACATCTCCGCCTGACCTTCGATTACGAAATAAACCTCTTCCTGTTCCTGGTTATGCCAAGGTACCTGACCACCATCAGGATCCAGCGTCACAAACCCAACGGCAAAGTTCTTGGCTTGGATGGGCGACACGCCCCCCACCACATTCTGGGTACGTCGCCGGGCCGGATAGCGCCGACCTTCAATTTTGCTTAAATCTGCGATAATCATATTAAAATCGCTTTCCTTTCTTTAAATGCAAAATCAGGATCTGACAGTCTTCCATCACTTCATAAGCATGTTCGAGGATGGCATCAAACTGAACACATTCACCCGCCTTGATGACGGGATTCTCATGCGGCAGTTGCAATCGGATACATCCACGTAAGACCCAGCACACCTCTAGATCATCATGATGAATCTCAGGATTGGAGACCTTGCCCCCGGCCTTGGCCTCGCCTAACAGCGCGCGGATGTTGCCATACTGAATATCCCGGAAGGTAAAAGCACCTGAACGGTGACTGGATTCACTGGTGCGGTGGGCCGTGCGGGATTCCGCCAGCAACAGAAGATCCGTGGTATTCATGTCAAACGCCCGGCTCAAACTAAAAAGCGTGGCTAATTCTGCTGATGTCTGATTCCGCTCCAACTTGGAAATAACCGCTGGGGAGACACCGGTCCTGGCAGAAAGCTCATCAATGGTCCAACCCGCCCGCTTTCGCAACTCGCGCAGAATCTCAAAATCATACATCCGATCAAAATTGCCAGCCAATTTCTTCGTTTGTTTAGTCGTCATATTTATTCTTTGACAATATGTAATTACACTATATATATCGCCAAAGAATGTTCGTCAAACAAAATTTCCCTATGTATTCAACGTTGAGAGTCGGCCCAAAAGTTAAAGTCCAAAGTGAAAAGTCTTTTGGACTTTCCACTTTGGACCTATGGGTTCTTTTTTTACATTTTTAATTCCCAGTCAGAGAAGCCTTAAGATCGGCCTCAACGGTGGTGATAGGTTTGATGGCAAATTTTTCCACCAACACTTTCAACACCGCAGGGGTCACAAAGGCAGGAAGACTCGGGCCAAGCCGAATATTTTTGATGCCTAAGTGCAAAAGCGTGAGCAGGATACAAACGGCCTTCTGCTCATACCATGACAAAACCATGGACAAGGGCAAATCATTGACAGAGCAATTGAAGGCCCCCGCTAAGGCACTCGCAATTTTGATGGCTGAATAGGCATCGTTACATTGCCCGATGTCCAGCAACCGTGGCAGTCCGCCAATACTCCCGAAATCGAATTTATTGAACCGGTACTTGCCACAGGCCAACGTAAGGATCATACAATCCTTCGGGACCGCCTGCGCAAATTCAGTGTAGTAGTTACGTCCCGTTTTGGCGCCATCGCAGCCGCCGATCAGGTAGAAGCGCTTGATTGCCCCCGACCTGACGGCATCAATAACCGTACCCGCCACACTGAGCACCGCCCTGTGCCCGAAGCCAACTAGGATGTTTTTCTCCGGCCCATCCGCAGCAAAGCCCGGCGCTGCCAGAGCCGCGTCGATCACCGCCTTGAAATTTCCGGTGGCAATGTGATCCACCCCGGGCCAAGCCACAAGGCCACTCGTGAAGATGCGGGCCTTGTAAGTATCCTTTGGCTTCTGGATGCAATTGGTGGTCATCAGAATGGCGCCCGGGAACTCATCGAATTCCTTACGCTGGTCCTGCCATGCCCCACCATAGTTACCTGCCAAGTGTTTGTATTTTTTCAGTGCGGGATACCCATGTGCAGGCAGCATCTCGCCATGCGTATAAACATTGATCCCTTTGCCCTCTGTCTGCTCCAAAAGCAATTCCAGATCCTTGAGGTCATGTCCGGAGATCAGAATGGCCTTCCCCTTCAAAGGAGTGATGCGGACGGGTGTGGGAACCGGATCCCCGTAAGCACCGGTGTTCGCCGCATCCAGTAATTCCATGACCGTGAGATTCACTTCGCCCGTCTTGAGCGCATAACCGAGCAACTGATCCATGGTAGGGTTGCTCTGGGTCAGGAAATCCAACGCCTCATTCATAAAGGCATAAACGGCATTATTTTCTTTACCCAGAATACGGGCATGTTCCGCATAAGCGGCTGTCCCCTTGAGCCCAAGCAGGATCAGATCCTGTGTCCCCGCAATATCCGCGCCAAGCACCGTCGTACGTTTCTCAATCGAAACGTTCTCCCCCTGTTGGATCAGTCCCTGAAGATCCGCCGCGGGCGTCCACTGCGCCGCCCCCTTCAAAATCTCAATGGCAACACCCTTGGCCTTGCATGCCGCCTCGTATTGTGTCCGGAGGCTGTCCTTGACCGCAGCCCCCTTGCGCAGAATCTCTTCCAGCCGCTTCGGATCGAAATTCACATTCGTCACCGTGGTGAATAATGCCTCAATGACATATACATCGGCGACATGGTCAACCACGCCAAGTTTACGGGCACGATGCGCATACTGACTGATACCTTCCGCCACCGTAACGAGAAGATCCTGCAGCGCAGCCGTTTCGGGGTCTTTTCCACAAACACCGAACGAAGTACAACCCGTTCCCTTACCAGTCTGCTCACATTGATAACAAAACATGCTACTCATAACACCGTTCTCCTTATTGTTGGGTTCTAACTTTGTCTCTCCAAACAGCGCTTATTATGCATGCTCTACCATCCATCACCTTGATGCATATCAAGGTTTTACAATTTTTCCGCCAATGTTACAATGCCGGCTTTTATGACCGAATTAAATTTAAATCCAATACAGATCCCGCCGAGCACGCCTTTATCCATGGAAAAGTTGCTCGCCAAGCACTTCGGATTCTCCACGTTTCATGCCGGCCAGCGGGAACCAATAGCGGCTGTTTTAAGCGGAATGGATACGGTGGTCGTCATGCCAACTGGTGCAGGGAAATCCCTGTGTTTCCAATTGCCCGCCATGGTTCTTGACGGGATCACTCTGGTCGTCTCACCGCTGATATCCCTGATGAAAGACCAGGTGGACGGCCTTGCAGAACGTGGCCTACCCGCCACCTGCCTGAACTCATCCCTCTCCATGGAAGAGGTCGCCGACCGGGTCTCTGATCTGCGTCAGGGTAAAACCCGACTCGTCTATGTCGCCCCGGAACGCTTCCGGAACAGGGGCTTTCAGACCCTGCTGGCCGATCTCAAGGTGGCCTTGATCGCCATTGACGAAGCCCATTGCATCAGCCAATGGGGCCATGATTTCCGCCCCGACTACATCCGTCTCGGCACCGTGGTCAGGCAATTCCCCGCCGCACGTGTCATGGCTTTAACCGCCACAGCCACCCCTGAGGTTCGAACGGATATCGCAAAACAACTCGGGCTTGGCCTTGATGGCCGGTCCGCTCCGAAAATTTTTGTCCGGGGCTTTCGCCGCGACACCCTCCGCCTCGTCGTCAGCCATGTCGCATCCCATAGCGACAAAATGCGACGCATTGAAGACATCCTCTCACGCTACCCCACCGGTATCATCTATTGCAGTACCCGCAAACAGGTGGACAGGGTCGGTGTGATGTTGGGCGAAAATAAAATTAAACATCTGGTCTACCATGCCGGACTTACCCCAGAGAAGCGGGCGACAGCACAGGAACAATTTATGAATGGCAAGGTGCCGGTAGTAGTGGCCACCAATGCCTTCGGAATGGGCGTAGACCGGTCGGATCTGCGGTTTGTCATCCACTGGGATGTCCCGGGGAGCATTGAGGCCTACTATCAGGAAGTGGGACGTGCCGGCCGTGACGGCCAACTGGCACATTGTGAACTACTTTATAATTATGCCGACGTACGCACTCAGGAATTTTTCCTCGATGGTTCGAATCCGGATCCTACCACGATCCTGCAAACCTGGGCCGAGATCCACTCCCTGCTCAAAACCGGCGGATCCCAAACCTGCTCGCTAGATGAGTGGGCGGAGCAAATCCAATCCACGGACAATAAGATCACCGTCCATACCTGTATGGGCCTGTACGAGCGCTACGGCCTTATTTCGCGTGAAATCCTAGCGGGATCCCGCTGCTATACCACCTCGCTGGTGGAACCCACGGATCTCACACGCCTGAAGGAGGCCATGCCCACTCTGGAGGAAAAACGTCGCCGGGATCTGCGTAAACTCGACCTGATGCTCCATTACGTCAGTTCACACAGTTGCCGCCATCATTTCATTCTCGATTATTTCGGGGACAAAGAGAACGTGGGGCAGGCCTGCGGCCACTGTGATTATTGCGGATTTGACACCGCCATTTCAGCGCGCCCCCCGACAGAAGCCGAATGGCCGGTTATCCAGAAATTGCTGAGCGGGGTAGGCCGACTGAACGGACGGTTCGGACGCAACACCATCATGGCGGTCATGACAGGCTCCCAAGCCAAAGATATTACTGATCGCAAACTCAATGAGGTGTCGACCTATGGGGTTCTGGCTGGGACCGCACTGGATGAGCTGAAAGCTATTTTTGATGAACTGGTGCGGGTCAAGGCCGTCATCTTAAGCCCGGATCAATATGCCACTGCCTCGATCACTCCACTTGGCCGCGAAATCGCCTGGCGCCGCACCTCGGTTAATATTCAATGGCCAACCAAAACGATACTACTCTCCCACAAGAAACCGGATAGTCGGCACAAGCCCCCGCGATCCGATTCAAAAGCCAGCCTCAAAGCCGCACCCCGTGAGTCTCTTGACCGCGTCCTTTCTGCAGTGGAGGAAAACCTATTTGAGGAGTTGAAAATATGGCGCAAAGAAGAAGCCATCCATCAGGGAACGCTCCCCTATCTGGTGTTCAGCAATAAAACTCTGAAGGCCATGGCCATGATGCGCCCGCAGTCACTCCGTGAGCTTGAGCGGATTTCTGGTGTCGGCCCGATGAAACTTGAGTCCTATGGCGCCGATATCTTGCGACTAATAATGAAAATTTAAAGTCGCGCATCCAGAGTCAAAGATTGCCTCAGGTTTCAATTTTTGGCATATTTACCTACATGCCATATCGGGTTATGAACATTAAAGAGGTTGCAACGTACCTGCACGTTACACCGGCAAGAATTGAATTGCTTATCAAACAGAAAGAGATCCCTTTCCAAAAACAAGGGGAACGCTTGATTTTCCGCCGCTCCGAAATTGATGCCTGGGCTTCACAACGCATACTCAAGTTCTCCGCACCCAATCTGGCAAATTACCACTCCCAAACCTCGGCTAAAGTGAAAGAGTTCGCGCCGGATGTCGCGATGATGCCCCAACTCCTGACCCGGGATCGCATCCAAAGCGCTCTGCCGGCTAAAACCCGTTCCTCCGCCATCCGCCATATGGTCGCCATGGCGGTGGCCACCGACTTGGTATCGGATGGAACGGAACTCCTCACGTTAATTGAAGAACGTGAAAAGCTATGTTCCACGGCACTCCCCGAAGGGTGGGCTGTTCTTCATCCCCGCCATCATGACCCCTATATGTTCACCGAATCGTTCATGGTGGCTGGCCGCACAATTCAACCGATTCATTTCGGGTCTCAAGACGGCCACCCCACCGATATTTTTTTTCTGCTTTGCTGCCAGGATGATCGACTCCACCTCCACACCATTGCCCGACTATGTACTATCTGCATGAAAACAAAATTATTGGAAAAATTGAGATTGGCCAGCTCAGAGCAGGAAATGATGGACACCATACTAGAGTCTGAGCAGGAAATCATTCGCCAACTGTGAACAATGCGGTTCTCATTCACGAGCCTTCCCTGAAGCGATGGTTGGCATTTGACAATCCCATCCGAATCCTTTCCACTACAAATCCCGATGAAGTGCTGCCTCTTCTTCACGAAATCGAAGCCGCTGTCAACGGGCAAAAACTGTATGCCGCCGGGTTCATCAGCTACGAGGCCGCTCCTGCCTTTGATCCGGCGTTAACGGTTCGGCCAGATCACACCGGATTTCCCCTCCTCTGGTTCGGACTTTACCTGGCCCCCAGCCCTTGGAAGCCACACGACCCTACTCCACAACCCTCCCAAACACCTCCCCCCTGGATCCCCTCTCTCACCCGTGATGCCTACGAGCAGGTCATGACCCGACTCCGGCAATACCTGTATGAAGGGGAAACCTATCAGATCAACTACACCTTCCGCCTCACCCGCGTTTTCACAGAAGCCCCTCTGCCTCTATTCGAAAATCTGGTTCGCGCCCAAGGCGCGCATTACTCCGCCTTTATCGATACCGGAAATTTTGCCATTTGCTCCTCCTCACCTGAACTCTTCTTCCGGCTGGATGGCACCCATCTGGAATCACGCCCCATGAAGGGAACAAGCCAACGCGGTTTGACGGCCATGGAGGATCGCTTTCTCGCGCAAGCACTGCGGAACTCCCCCAAGAATCAGGCTGAAAATGTGATGATTGTGGATATGGTGCGAAACGATATGGGGCGGGTGGCGGACAAGGGACAGGTTACAGTGGATCATCTTTTTAAAGTGGAACGCTATCCCACCGTCTTGCAGATGGTTTCGACCGTCTCGTCCCAGACACAGGCATCCCTCAGTGAAATTTTCGCCGCCCTCTTCCCTTGTGCCTCCATCACCGGAGCGCCAAAGCCACGGACGATGGGCCTCATCACCCGCGAAGAAACCTCACCCCGCAGGATCTACACCGGCACCATCGGCTATATGGCCCCAGGCCAACAGGCGCAATTTAATGTCGCCATTCGCACGGTCCTCATCGATAAGATGCTTCATAAGGCCGAATATGGTGTGGGAGCGGGCATTATCTGGGACTCGGTCAGCGGGGATGAGTACGAGGAATGCCTTTTGAAAGCGAAGGTACTCAATGAATCACCACCGGAGTTCCAACTTCTTGAAACGCTACTTTGGGAACCAGCCCAGGGGATTTTTCTCTTAGAACAGCATTTGCATCGCCTCGAAGAATCTGCGGAATATTTTAATTTCTCTATTTCCATGGAAAAAATCCGGCGTCAACTGAATGCTATGAAGTTAACAGGAACCAACCGAATCCGGCTCCTTGTTTCCCGTTGCGGGGATATCACGCTTGAATCCTTCCCCTTCGATCCGATTCCCGTAACCCGCCCGGTCCTGATCCGATTGGCACCAAAACCAACGGATATTTCCGACCGCTTTCTCTATCACAAGACCACCTGGCGGCAGGCCTATGAAACGGCCAGAAAGGATATGCCGGAGGGCGACGATGTGCTGCTATGGAATCCGAAAGGGGAGTTAACGGAATCCACCATCGCCAATCTGGTCGTCGATATCGACGGCGAACTCCTCACTCCGCCGGTGACCTGCGGACTTTTAGGAGGCACCTTCCGGGCAGCACTGCTAGCGCAGGGAAAAATCCGAGAGACCATTATCTGCCGCTCAGATCTCCCACACATCCGGAGATTTTTCCTCATCAACTCGCTGCGCAAATGGCGGGAGGCAAGCCTGATAGGCCCATCATAACTTCTTAATAAAACGTTCAAGACGCATCATACCCTCTTCAATGTTAGACATGCTACAGGCATAGGACAGGCGGATATTTTCATCGGCACCAAACGGAAGCCCGGGCACGACTGCCATTTTCTCCTGTTCCAAGAGCTTTTGAGCGAAGTCAATGGAAGACAGGCCTAATGCGGAAATGTTGGGGAATACATAAAACGCCCCGGCAGGTCTCACGCAAGTAATTCCCTTCATGGCCGTCAAGCGGTTGAAAAGATACTGACGGCGCTCATCAAACGCCTTCACCATCTTCGTGACGCAGTCTTGAGAGCCACGCAAGGCCGCCACGGCACCATATTGGGCGAACGTGTTGGGAGCAGAGGTGCTATGACTTTGAAGAGCCGACGCGGCTTTCACCAACTCCATAGGACCGGCAAAGTATCCCAGCCGCCAACCAGTCATGGCATAGGGTTTGCTGAAGCCATTGACCGTGATCGTGCGCTTGAATATTTCCGAAGAAAGCGAACCGACACTCACGGCCTCAACACCGTCATACACCATGCGCTCATAGATTTCATCCGAAATGATGGAGAGGTTATGCTTCACTGCCACTTCCGCCAGCGCACGGAGTTCCTCGCGGGCATAGACCATTCCCGTAGGATTGGACGGGCTGTTCAAGACAATCGCCTTGGTGCGCTTGGTGATGGCCGCTTCCACTTGTGAAGCCGTCACCTTAAGCCCATGCGCCTCAAGCCCATGAACAAACACCGGCTTTCCACCAGCCACACGCACCATTTCGGGGTAGCTCAACCAGAACGGAGCCGGAATGATGATTTCATCACCCTCCCGACAGAGCGCCATGAAAATATTGAAGAGCGAGTGCTTGGCGCCGTTACTCACCACAATCTGCTCGATCTTGTAGGAAAGCTTATTCTCGAAGGCGAGCTTATCCGCAATCGCTACGCGGAGTTCCAAAATGCCATCATTGGGTGCGTATTTGGTCTTCCCTTCGCGAAGCGCTTTGGCGGCGGCGTCCTTGACATGTTCCGGAGTATCAAAATCCGGTTCACCCGCCCCGAAACCACACACCTTTTCCCCCGCCGCTATCAGCGCCTTGGCCTTGGCATCAATGGCCAATGTCAACGAAGGCGCAATCGCGCTTACCCGATCATTAAGTTCCATAATATTTTGCCACCCATTCTTTAATTGTATCTTTTTGGACATTTACGATCTTCATTTCCCTGGCGGAACTTTCAGGCGAGTCGGATGCATGCGCCGCGTTCACCATAATGTCACTGCCAAACTCACGACGCACGGATCCCGGTTGTGCCTTGGCCGGGTCGGTGGGGCCCAACAGGTAACGGATTTTCTCAACGGCGCTGATACCGCGGTAGATCAAAGCCAGACAATTCTCGGAACCAGTCTTGGCTTTATCAGATTCAGCCACTTCCGAAGGGCGGAAACCGGTCATAAACTTTACAATTTCCTCAAACTGGCCATTTCCTGCAATAGGACCAATATGCTCACCGATCACCGCTTTAGCATCCTCTGGAATGGAAAAACCCAGCGATTTCTCAAGGATTTCCCCGGCCCGCTGCGCCATAATGCTCTTAAACTTATTCTGAAGAACACCGCGCACAGGGCCATAAAATTCCTCCGCCTGCGCAACAGTCATGGCAAACTTACGCACGCCAACAATTCGAAGTCCTGAGCGGGAAAGCAGATCAATAATGTGACCAGGACGCACGCTGGGAAACCGAAAATTATCCGGCTTGATCAAAACCAGCGTGGTCTGGACCCCTTCCGCACTGGCGGTATCCACGCTGTTGTCAATCACACCACCATCAGCGTCAGAAAATTCGGCCCACAGGCGCAATACTGAAGCCGCCCGTTCCACGGAAGGAGCCACCAACACAGCGGGTTCAAAATAACGTACTTTTCCATTCTCATCCTCAACATAATCCCCATAAGTATCACGAATGGTTTCCCCACCCACCCAGCCGGCGCGGAGATGCCCAGTCGCCTCGCGCACTTTCTGAATCGCATTCTCGCCTTCAAACAGCAGCAGAATGACCCTCCGGCGCAGCCCGGTAACCGGATCCGGGGCATAGGATTTACGAACATATTCACTTAACAACCGGGCGAACTCAGGCTCCGATTGATTGCTGTTTAAAAGAGAATCGGCATATCGGGTTATTAACTCCTGATTGGGGCCAAACATGCGGGCGGCCACTAGGTCAAGGCCAGTACGACTCATCAGGCGACCAATAACGCCCCCTGTCCTGGATTTTGATATCGTATACGGATTGATCAATGCAAACGCCAGTTCTTGAGCCATAAAAATCTCCTCTCAACATCACGATAAAATTTAATTGCGGGCAAGTATCGTAATCCCCCCACCCTGAATCAAGCTTAAACACGAAATTCGTATACAATAAGATTGACATAATAAATGCAGAGGGACAATGTGTTTGTACTTACTGGAGGGTTACTTATGCCTATTCGTATTGTTCTCTGCGATGACCATCAGATTATTCGAGAAGGACTGCGATCACTGCTGGAAAAGCAACCCGATATGACCGTTGTCGGCGAGGCCCTGAACGGGCTTAGCGCCATCAAGCTGGTGTCGGAAAAAAAACCGGATATCGTAATTCTGGACATTGCCATGCCGGAGATGAATGGGATCGCGGCAGCCCGCCGTATCTTTGCAGATCATCCCAAGGTCAAGGTTCTTGCACTTTCCATGCATTCTGACCATCATTTCGTGACAGAAATGCTTGAGGCGGGCGCTTCCGGCTATATGCTTAAAGATAGTGCCTTCGGTGAACTGACCACCGCTATACGCACCATTATCTCCGGCGGCTTATTTATCAGCCCGCATATCGCTGGGAATGTGCTCGAAGAATTTGCTCGCCGGACCAAACCCGGCCGCGCGCCAAGACGTCAGGTTGTCCAATTGAGTCAGCGTGAAAAAGAAATTCTGCAACTCATCTCCGAAGGGCATAGCACCAAGGAAATCGCCGCCAAGATTAACGTCAGTGTCAAGACCGTGGAGACACATCGCCAGCATATCATGCAGAAAGTGGGAGCCCATAACGTCGCCGCTTTGACCAAATATGCCGTTCGCGAGGGAATCACTAGCCTTGAATAATCGGCCTTGGAAACCATCATGGATGAGAAAAAGATTGCCCGCATCCATTCCCGGCTGAAGCGGTACTTCGAGAACACGCAAAGCCCAGTCCTTCATTTCATGGAGGTCCGGACGCTTGACCCTTTTCGCGTTCTGGTTGCCACCATCCTGAGTTCCAGGACAAAAGATCAAACCACCGCACTCGTTTCTGAACGCCTGTTTAAAAGGGTAAAAACACTGGATGAGCTGGGTACTGTCCCGCTGAAAGAACTGGAGTCCTTGATCTTCCCCGTCGGGTTTTATCGCACCAAAGCCCGCTTGCTAAATAAACTCCCCGCCGCCGTACAATCACTTTACGGCGGCATTATTCCCAATACTGTTGAGGAATTGATCCAACTGCCCGGCGTCGGCCACAAAACAGCCAACCTGGTAATAACCGAAGCCTTTAACAAACAGGGAATTTGTGTCGATGTCCATGTCCATCGCATATGCCATCGGCTCGGCCTATTGGAAACCCGATCTCCTGCAGAAACGGAGACAGCATTACGCCAACTGCTACCCGCGCGCTACTGGAAAACATGGAACCGTTATCTCGTTGCCTTTGGGCAAACGCTCTGTACCCCTCAACGTCCCCATTGCAAGGGATGCCCGATTTATGATGACTGTGCACGAATTGGCGTCATTCCACAGAAATCAGCGTCCCGCGAGGCGGTTTTATCACAAAAGATAAGGGCCAAGCAGCAGGATTAATGAAATCATTACTTGAGATCCAATTACCTGATAAAGCGATGGCGTGGAGCAGATACGACACCCTCCCCATCCGGCTACCGCAGTAATAGCCATTATCCCCATTTCCGACATGTACCGCCGTATGCGCACCCACGGATAATCCCGGCGGGATAAAACTTGTATTCACACCGCCATTCACATTATCCCACCCATTATTTGCAAAATTCAAACCAAACAACATAACCGCATTCGTGACGTCACCCAACCAGGGCGATGCCCCTGCGGCATTGTAAGCAATTGTGCCGGTATAGGCGAAAATCTGATCGCCTTCTGCACTTAAAGTCATTCCCCCACCGGACAAAATCCCCACACTCCAGCATTTCTGGGTGCCAGCGACCCACGAAACGACCGAACCGGCCTGAAGCAAATTCGTACTGGTCCAAGTCAAGGGACCAGGTCCTGCGGTTCGCCCAAGATGATCTCCCCACCGGAACCAACCATTACTTACGGATGAATTTGTAAAATGAATGAGCGTATTGGGCGGTATGTCACGCAACGCCACCCACGCGAAGGAATCGATTGAATCCGTGTTATAGGCAATTACCGCCACATCACCGGCCTGCAACGGTGTACCCATAAGCCTGCTCACACCCATCACCATAAACACGAAAATTACCAATAAATTCACTTAATCACCATTTAGTTTTAATTAACTAAATAGTTATGACTAAATAATCATTTAAGTCAACATGAAACTCACGGCCGTTTAACGTCGCGGTGGGGGACGGCGTCCAAAACGGCCCTGAGGACGGGAGGCCGCCCGGGCAGGCGATGATCCGCAATACCCCCCGCCAACGCCAGCAGGGAGCACCAGCAGGCTTGGGACAGGGTTTTCGTAATCAAGCGCCTTACCAATATATTTCTCAATTTCGGGCAGCGAAAAAGCCTCGTTTTCACACGCAAATGTATAGGCAACACCCGCCTTGCCGGCACGTCCTGTTCGCCCAATACGATGCACATAATCCTCCGCGTCCAGCGGAATATCATAGTTGATCACGTGCGAAATATCATCCACATGTAACCCGCGTCCCGCCACATCCGTGGCCACCAGTACACGGATTTTACCCTCGCGGAAGTCTTCCAACACTTTAACACGCTTCTTCTGTGGGACAGCCCCCGACAGCATGTCAGCATTGATCCCGCAGCGTGCCATATAGCCAAGCACCCGTTCCGTTTCATCGCGCCGGTTACAAAACATCAAAACCCGCTCCGGCTTATCGCGTTGAAGCAGGTTATAAAAAAGCGCAAATTTCTTATCAGATGGCACGGTATAGACAATCTGACGGATATTATCAACGGTCACCTTTTCGGGCTCAATTTCAATGGCAACAGACTCATTCGTCCAACGGGACGCCAACCGCAGAATGTCCTCGGTGAGGGTGGCGCTAAAGAGCAAGGTCTGCCGTTCTTCCTTGCGGGGGGTTGAGTAGACAATCGTCCGAACATCGGGAATAAATCCCATATCCAACATGCGATCAGCCTCATCAATCACCAGCACCTCCACATACCGGAGATCCAGCAGGCCACCACGCCGAAAATCAAGCAGACGCCCCGGGGTCGCCACCATGATATCGGGACTGATCTCCATCAGCTGCCGCTGTTGCTTGTCGTAGTCCATGCCTCCGTAGATACCAAGAATGTTCAAGCCACAATATTTACCGATATCCCGGGCATCCTTCTCAATCTGAATGACCAGTTCACGTGTTGGAGCTAGGATCAAGGCCCGAGGGGCCCCTCGCTTTGTGGGATGCTTCCGGGGAGACCGCAGAAAATGGGTGAAAATGGCAATCAAAAAGGCAGCCGTCTTACCCGTACCCGTCTGGGCCTTACCTGTCACATCCCGCCCAGCCAAAGAAGGTGGGATGGACATTGCTTGAACCGCCGTACAATACTTAAAACCCAGATCATCCACCGCGTGCATGATTTCAACGGGGAGGGATAAATCATGGAACCGGGTTTTCCCCTCAACCGAAGGAATGTCATAATCAGCTACTGACCATTTGCGGGCAGGAACAATCGCCGGGGCCACATGCCGTGCCGCCACCGGTTTAGAATGTGGTGGAGCTTTTTTGGGGGCTGAACGCGAATGAACGACCGAAGTTGTTCCGTCCGCCACCTTCTTCATTACACCTGAATCCTCAGGCTTCCGTCCCAAACGCTTGATGTGATGCTTTATCTTCTGAATTAAACGACGTACCATAGGAAAGAATACTACGCCTTTATAAAATCTAACACAAGCTTGGCCTTTTCGGCAGAATCGCTAACGAATCATGATTAACAGCATCTTGAACCGTTCAACGGCACGCACTGAATGCGGC
>Ga0118677_10002783_pt1 | contig 34408 bp, 32 predicted proteins | sample AliMusrvi5mmetaG_FD_86154 | JGI IMG/M metagenome (GOLD analysis project Ga0118677, IMG submission 86154)
GTATCCGTTCCTACATCTGCACGCTACGCAAACAAGGCCTGCCCGTGCTCGAATATCTTCGCCGCGCACTCGAGGGCAGTCCATTCCTGCCCACACCCTCAGTAAACCCCTGAGTAGTTACACATTCTGAGCGAGTCCAGGTTTAGGCAGCAGGCCAAGAGATTAGAGACTCCTTACGTCGTCTCCTACAATGACTTACGAGGACTTTGTCATTGGCCGTGGGAAAGGACTCGCCTGCCGCAGAAATTCCCGCCGGCCCTCCAGGCCACGCCCCCGCTGCCGGTGTGGCCTTAGACTTGCAAGGCTTCATCGACCAAGCCATCTACGCCGGAGCCAAGCGCATTGTAGTGCCCCCGGGCCAATATCGGTTGGCGCCGCGGGATCGCCAACACCTCCGATTGCGTGGGCTGAAGGACGTTGGTAACGTCCACCGCCGGTTTGCAGCTCGGCACCAATATGCTCGAAGCGTGGGTCGAGTCACAATTTGTTCCCGGGCGAGATGCGAAAAGCCGGTTTGAACGAGCTGAAACCTGTTATCGAAATCAACTGCACGAAATGAAACGTCGTCAATGCGGGAGTTTGAACCCGGGAATCCTCATCTGGCACATGACCATGAACCAAATCATCGCTATTGTATCGTTCGCCTGCGCGTTTGGATTGCAGGCGGCGCCGCTGGACTACTCCGTCTCCTGGCTGGGGAACTCCTTCTCCGGCGCGAGCAACAAGTGGGTCCAGAACTTCTTCATCCATGCCAAAGTCCAGCCCGACGGCACGGTCAACACGTGGAGCCATTGGGACGAGGGTGGAAAGAAATTTGGGGTTTATAAAGACGGCGATGTGATCGGCAACACCAACGTCAATCCCAACAGCCTTGCAACCGCCGACAAGGCAGGCCGCAAGTGGAAAATCGAAATCGAGTACGTTGAGGGGAAGTTCCATGAATACGACTTCAAGCCCAAAGCCATCACCTGTGATGGCGAGCCGGTAAAATTCCCCGACCTCTACGAGCCAATGGCACTGGCTCTGGCCAACGACGGCCGGCTCATGGTCGCCGATTCGCAGACCAGCCCGCGACAGCAAGTCCTGTTCTACGACATCAGCGAGCCGCAGAAGCCGAAGCTCACGCGTGCCTTTGGGGATTACGGTGGTATCGCCAGCGGCAAGCCGGGTGAAGTTACGCCCACCAAGTTCTGGGGCATCCGCGGCATCGGCATGGACGCTGCCGGCAATCTCTACGTGGCCATGAGCGAGATGGGCTCGTGCCTGCGCAAATTCTCACCTGAGGGCAAGCTACTCTGGGAATTGCGCGGCGATTTCTTCGTGGACCTTGTATGCGCCGACCCCAGCACCGACGGTCGAGATGTCTGGGGCATTCAGGAACACTACGCGATGGATTACGCGCAGCCGCCCGGCAAGGAATCGCGGCTCGTCGGCTACTCGCTCAACCGGCACAAGTATCCGAACGACCCGCGCGGCCTGACGTTCGTGAAGCAGAACGGCGAGCATGGGCTCACCTCGCCGCAGGTCGTGTATCTGAACGGCCGGCGTTTCCTGTTTGTCGGTGGCATGTTCGCCAGCAATTTCATCAACATTTTCCGCTACGACGATGAAATCGCGATACCGTCCGGACTGATCTTGCAGTGGGGCAACAATCTCTATCGTACGGACCAGACCTGGCCGCCCAACAAGCCCGCCGGCAAAGCCTCCATCTGGCGCGACCTGAATGGCGACGGCGACTACCAGGCCGGCGAGTTTGCTCCGAATACCGACCGCGTTCACCCAGGGCCGTTCTGGGTGGACAAGAAAGGCAACATCTGGATGGCCTATGGCTTCTTCCGGTACGATTTCCAGGGTCTCGATGAGAAGGGCAATCCGATTTACTCCGCCGACAAAATCACCGTGCTGGAGCCGCCGGAGGGGGTAAAGAAGGTGGCGCGCGTCGTTTACTTGGACAAGTCGGACACGCTGATCGTCGCGGATGAAGGCAGCGATATGCGCCACATCAGCCGCGTGTTCATCTGCAAGGGCTACTTGGCCGGGAACCGCAAAACGGCTTCGTTCATACCTGGCGCCGGAAAGGAAGCCGCGTGTGTAGCCGCAGCGGGCGACTACGTGTTTACGGGCGGCTGGAAGGAGCGCGGCCGGATCTGGATCAATCGCCTGGAAGACGGCGCCGAAGTGGGCGTCTTCGAGCCCGGCCCGGCCGTGGGCGGAGTCGAGAACACCGGCTGGATCGACATCCTCACCGGCATCAGCGCCCATCGCCGTGCCAACGGTGAATACCTTGTGTTCGTCGAGGAAGACTACAAAGCCAAAGTGCTGCTTTATCGCTGGAAACCATGAAACGATTTCCGGAGACAACGAAGATGGGGCTGTCGGCAAGAAGACGGCCAATGCCCGAATGGTTCGGGTTCTGCACAACGGCCAACTCATCCACGAGAACATTGAACTCACCAGCCCGACGCGCAGCGCGCATTGGGCTGACGAACAGCCGCGGGGACCGATCCTGCTGCAGGGCGACCACGGCCCCGTGGCTTACCGCAACCTGCGGGTGAAACCAGGCTAGAAGTCCATTACCCTCACCCCTGGCTCAACCCTGAGCCTTCCCCTGCTTGAGGCAGGCCTGCTGGACGAAGTATTGCTGCCCGAACAGATGCCCTGACTGGCGCAGGCGCGGCCGGCTCTTCACCTGCTTGGCGGCTGCGCGCACGGCACTCGGCACCCACCGTCTTTAGACGCTCCCGCGGCAGAGAAGTTACAGCTCCCAGGCCCGGCTGGCAGGACCGCTGGCAAAACGGCGCTTCGCCGGTGGCGCCGACGACCGGAAGTGCAGCGCCAAGGCGCCCCGATACCCTCCCTCAGGCCCGGCACAAGCCTGGGCCTGGCCAAGGGATAGCCAACCGGTAGGCAACCGCTCCGATGTGGATCGCATCCACATCGGAGCGGTTGGCTAGTGGTTGGCTAGTGGTTGGCCAGCGGTACGCCCGGAGGGGGCCTGAAGGCGGCCCGGAGAGAATCCTCAGCTTCCGTGGCATGATGTCCCCTGACCAAACCACCCTGGCAGTGTCAATAGTGAGCAGCCCACCCGCGGGGAGGGTGCAAGGGGCCAGTGACAGATCAGAGTTCGAGGCTGCTAGGAAGCCGCGCTCGGTAGGGTCGCCGCTGTCCGGTCGATCATGGTCTCGTAGTACCTTAATCCCATTTCCGCTTGCGGCTTTCCGGATTTCAGTTTTTGAGTAAGGCCCGCTGCGGCGTCCCAGCAGCGCCGCCGTCATAGCTCTTGCCGGCCCGCCCGCCGCAGTGCGGGTCATCGGTCCAGGAACTGTCAGGCACTGAAGATAAGTTGTTCTGACCCCGATCCGATCCTACGAGCTTAGAGTGTCGCGGGGTTTGCTGCCGCAACCACTCCACGGGTGTCACCTGGGAAGCGTGCACTGGTTCGGCGGCAAAGGCGGCCATGCTGAGCGCGAGTAACGGGAACAGCTTCAATTTAGACGGCATAGCATCCTTGTTGCGTCGATTACTTCCTGGCTGGTCTATTGAAGACTCTGGGGCGGGAAGCCTCCACGACCCTTCCGTCACCGCTGCAGGCCACCGGGGTTCTCGGGAATGCCCGGATCGGCAAGAACTTGGATGGCAGTCGCTGGGCCAAGGTTCTTCCAGTCGTTGAGCACCCAGACGACCTTCTTGTCCGGTGTGACTTCCACCAGTTGCGGCCGTTTGCCGCCGTCACCGCGGGAGCAGAGGATCGTGTTGCCGATGGCCAGGCGAATGCAAGATTGGGAGTCGGCAAGCCGGTACTCTGGCGGTAATTCCGAGAGCTTGATTTCCCAAACCGTCTCGCCCTTGGGATTGACTTCCCGGGTCAGCTTGTCGCCTTCATCGGTAATGAGCGTGTTGCCGTTGTGCAAGCGGATCGCGGCCCAGGGGGTCTTGATGGCGTAGGACCAGATTTCCTTAAAGTTCTGGTCATATTCTACGACCCGGTGCATCTGGAGGAACGGCACGAGGTAGGTGCCCTGCGCGGTCATGCGGAGCCGGCGGAACTGGGCGTGAACGCCTTTTTCGTCGTCAGGCATGGCATGCTCGACCTCGATGGAGCCAGTCTTTTTGTTGACGATCATGAGCTTGGGCGGCTTGCCGTTCTGCATCAGGAGGACCCTGTCCAGCCCGAGCGGTTGAACTGTATGGATTTCGGTTCCTTGGGGAGCATCCAGGCGCCAGACAAGTTTCTTCTGGGGGGTGACCTCGCCGGCCCAGCTCATCCGGGAAAAGAGGATGTTACCGTTGGAGAGCATCCAGATGTCGTCGTACTCCCAGCCTTTCCCGGTGGAATAGGTCCAGATGACTTTGCCGTAATTGACCAGGAACATCGTGTTGCATCCCTCACCGATGTAGAGCATCGGGTGGCGGCTAAGTCCGCCACCGGGGAAGCTGGGGTCCGTTTCCTTGGTGGACACGATCCACCGGGGTGGGTCACTGGGGAGTTCTTCGGGGCCGACCTTGGGCACGTCCGGGGCGGTGAACCGGTCCAGGATACTCAGGAGCGGCGTTGGAGTGTTAAACAACTTGCCTATCTCCTGCAGGCGCGTGACGAATGCTTCCGGGATTCGGCCGGTCCGGTCTGGAGGGACATCCAAGAGGTAGTTGGCACGGCGCGCGTTGCACTTGCGGAGCAGCGTAACGACCTCCTCCGCGCTGCGCAGGTGCTTTTCGGCCCCGGGGTGCCAGAACCAGGTCCCGTTGGACGTGATGCAGTCGCAGACTTCCGCCGCCGCCTGGTTGCCTTCCTTGGGCAGCGCGCGTGCTGGGTTACTGATTTTCTGGTAAGGATACTCGTAGCTGTGGATATCCGTATCCTTGAAATCAAGACTGTTGTTGGCCAGTAGCACGCAATTCGGCTGCAGCGATTTAATATGGGCTTTGATTTCCTGCCACTTCGGCCAGGTGTAAGGGTTTGAGTATTGGTCAATCCAGAGCAGGTCAATCGGGCCGTAGTTGCTCAGTAGTTCGGTCAATTGCTTCTTCATGAACCCCACGTAATCCCCCTGCGCCTCCGGGGGCAGGCCCTGGAGGTCAGGCTTGCCGGGCGGCACCAGGCTGTTGGTGCCGCTGGCCGAGTAATTTCCCGGGAAACAGTAATAGAACCCGACCTTCAAACCACGCTTCCGAAAGGCATCCACATACTCGCGGACGATATCCCCTTGGCCCCCTCGGTAATTCTTGAAGGCGCTGATGTCGTGGCTGGTGTACTGACTGTCCCAAAGAGGATAACCCTCAGTGTGTTTGACGGTGAGGACTGCGTATTTCATGCCGGCAGCCTTGGCAGCGTCCGCCCACTGGCCACAGTCAAGCTCCCGAGGGTTGAAAAGCGCCGGATCTTCATAACCGATGGCCCACTCCCGACCGACAAAGGTCCCCAGGTTGAAGTGGAGGAACATCCCAAACTTCCAGTTCAGGAATTCCTCCTGGAGCTTAGCCTGCGCCGGCTGCGGGGCAGAAGGAGTCGGCTTTTCCTCGGCGGGCAAGCTGCTGGCGTAGCAAAGAAGGAAGAATGCCCCAGTCCATGGCAAAGCGTGTTTCATAAGGTCGTCATTCGCAAAGTCCTCAGCTCTCCGGCCGCACTACCTGTCGAACCGAATGATTAGGCTAAGACGCTGCACGGCCAATCTATAGGTAAGCGGGGCCTTGGACGTCAAGTGCGTCGGACTTCAGAAGTCAGGACCGCGTATGCAAAACACAGGTGAAGTTGTGCGACGTGGTGGCTGTGCTGGAAGATAGAACGGAGGAAAGGCCGACCGCGCGCCAAGTCGGCACGGTTGTGGAAATACGCTGCGAGCTCCCCGTTCTCCCGTCAGTGCGGCGGGGCTCCTGGAGGAATCCAGGAGGTGACATCGATCTCGCCATGGATCGAGCCCGCGAACTGTCCGCGACGCATTCGGAAAAAACCGGTGCTCGGGCTATAGATCTCCTTCACGTCGCTGGCACTTGTTGCTCGAAAACGAGGTGTGTCTGACAATAGCGAGCATCCCACGCGCGGAGCGGCTGTAAGGGGCGAGTGACAGACCTGAGTTCGATTGATACGACTGACACTTGTTCGGAAGTGCCAACGCCGTCCGGCCGCCAGCCCCTTTTGGGACCAATCTACGGTTTCCTTCGAGCTCTCCGCGCTTGGGCCTTTCGCCGTGACTGCTCGTCTTGAAATCTGGGCCTGCCGCCCTTATTCCCCTGCATACGCACGAACCGTTTCGGCTGCGGGATTAGGTCTTCCATTCCGCGCAGGGCGACGGCGAAAGTTGACAGTTGGTCTGTCAGTCGGTAGTGTCAGACAGTATGAAATCAATTCCGCTTCGCAGTCTGCTGCGGGAGCCGATCAAAGTGAAACGCCTGACCCGCTCCGGCCAGAGCGTCCGAGTCACCGACAACGGCAAGCCGCTTTGGGTCATCCAACCTGCCGCCCCGGAAGAGGAGGACCCGGAACGGGCGCGGGCAATTGATGAACTGCTGGATGAGGCGCTGCGCGCTCCCCATTCTCCCGTCAGTGCGGCTGCGCTCCTGGAGGAATCCAGGAGGTGAGGGCTTACGCCGATAGCAGCTTGATCCTTCGACTGGTCACCGGCGAGTTCGGAGCACAGCGGGCCGTCGCCGAGTATCGGCGGTTGGGACGCCCCTCCCTTTTTTATCTGCCGTTACACGCATTGGAAGTGGAGAATGGAATTCGCCAGCGAGCCTTTCACGAGCGGCGGGTGCTTCCAGCGGGCCAGCGAGCGAGAATCACCCAGGAACGAGACGCAGCCCTGGCGCGCCTGCTTGCCTGGGTGACGCGAGGCGCCTTGAAGGAGTTGGTCATGGACATGGATCTCGCCATGGATCGAGCCCGTGAACTGTCCACGACGCATTCGGAAAAGACCGGTGCTCGGGCTATAGATCTCCTTCACGTCGCTTGCGCCTTGTTGCTCGAAAGCGAGGTGTTTCTGACTTCCGACCAGCGTCAGGCCACTCTCGCAAAAGCAGAAGGCTTGCCTGTAGCTTTTGTTCCCGCGGCGGATTAAGCCGCTACCCACTTGGGTGCTTGATCACGGCGGCAGGCGGAGCGGGACCAGGAATTCAAGCCCGTGCCGCGGGGTGGGTGTGTGGGCTCGGAGCCGTTTCGGGCGGAGAGGCTCCAACACCTCGAGCAGCAACGGGGCAAATGGCACTGCGGCGCGGAACTTGCCGAGTCAGGCAAAGCCAAGGCCGAGCGGCTTGTCGCCGAGGCCTGGCGCGCGGCCGGCGTTACCGAAGAGCAGATCGCGAGTTGGCACAAGGGGCATCCTTTCAAGGTGAAGCTGGCGGCCAAGCTGCGCGCCGACACGACAGTGACAGTCAGTTGGATTGCGCGGCGGTTGGCGATGGGAACCCGACGTCACCTGGCGCGCCTGCTCTACCTCCACGCCCGAACCTCGTCCGAGCCATCACAGCCCTACCAACCCAGCCTCGGTATATGACATTATCATTGACCGACACCTTTTAGGGAAGAAACGCCTCACGTCACATCTTCTCCTTCGTGTAGAGCCGAACGAAGCTTGCGGCGGCGGTGACAGAAACAAACGCGTACGTCGCCCCGGCAATCGCCAGGGGGAGGAGAAGCTCAGTCTTATGCGTTCTGTATGCCCAAAGAAATGCGCCGGTGGCCAACGCTACGCAAGCAGCCCCCATGAGCCCGGCGGCGAGCCGGGGAGACCGGGGTGCGATGGCCAGCCCAGCAAGGACGCTGCAAAATCCTCCGACCGCGCCGGCCACAAGACCCCCCATCGAAGAAACGTCCTCATCGCCTGAGTTGGCGGCGACCACAAGAAACACTCCGAATGCGACCAAGCCGACACATAAGCCCGCAGGTATGAAAAGGAGCCCCCGAATAAGGGCCGCAGCGCGTGCTCCCAGGAGCCGCTCAAGACCTTGGAACACAGGTATGCGATCGTCGAATATGCCCATCAGCTACAACTCGATTCGGTAAACATGTATTTGCGAGCGTCCGGGAGGTGGCGGATTTTACCAGCCAGCTTCAGAGTGTGCAACGCGGCCTGAACTTTCCGCTTCCATGATGGATACGTGTGATTCCTCCTCTTTTCGGAGGGATGTGGAGCCCAGTCTTCAGTCGTGAGTGGCCAGTTTGCCTCCACGACTCGGTGGATGTCGCCTACGGGCACCGGCCTCCCTACGAGCACGTGTGACCGGAATATGGCAATTATGTCGCTGTTCGTAATCATGCGTACTGACGGCCACCCCTAACGACGGTGTTGAGGCGCGCCGAGTCAATAGTGTCTAGCATGAAACAGAACGGCCATGCCGCCGCCTCCAGCACATTCGTCGACCACGTCATGTCAAACATACCTGCTGATGTCTCGGGGTCGCCTCCGGGTCTTCAATGTCGCTGGAAAGTCAAAGCTGCCGACCCGCTTGCCATCACGAAAGCCGTGGACGCGCACCACTTCACCATCAGCAACGCACTGAATTTCGTAATAATCCCCGTCGTGCATGAATGAAACTGAGCCGAGAGGCGAGTTAACTGGCAGATGCGCAGGCGGCTGGGAGAGTAAATGAATCGTGGCAGCGTGTGGGTCGAAACGGATGGTCAGGAGAGTCCCCGCCTTCATGCCGTGGTCGGTGAACCAGGCAGTGCATCGAGTCAACTGATTCCCATGATGGCGCTTCATCTCGAACTGCTTACCAGCGTCGTCAAGGACGGCGAACACCTTGTCGGACTTGCCGATCTGACGGCCATACCTATTGCCGTTCTCATCAGTGAGGTTGATGAAATGGGAGTCAACCTCGGACTGCCTTATCAAATGCTTGAAATCAATCATGGCGTGTGCGTGGCGGTCTAACGTGAAGGTGAGCGGGGACGGCGATGGCCACTGAGCAGGAGCACGGAAGAAAGCAACGAACAGGATGGGACTCCCACCGTCCGCTCGACCGGCTTGTTATGTGTTCCCTTTTGGTAAACTCGGGGATGCATGTGTCGCGTCCTTGCTTCGGAAAATAAAGAGACCGATGAATATAGAAATGCCCACAAGAGAAATACCTGCGACCGATATGAGAACCGGAATGACCCACGTTTGGGTCCGGTCGGAGGTAATGCGATCGAAGATGTCTCCAAATCGTGCTGTCTGGCTCTGGTGTGCGGCGTAACCCAGAACTGCAGTAGCGACCACAAGCATCGCGCCGAGAAAAACAGATAGACCGAGAGTGAGTTTTCGCTGCGCTGTGTTCATGGCTGTTTCGCAGATACCGACGGCGCCGTATCCCAGGGAATAACCTTTCCATTCGCTTCGTCATACCTTCCCCCCTGCCAGCCCATGTTGGAGATCTTCACGAAATCAGTGTGGCGGCACTTCTCGCAGTGGAGCTTGAAAACGAGGGTGAAGGCGGACTTCGCCTGGACCTTGAAGAACTCGTTGTATGGGTTTTGGGCTTTCTCATCGTGAAGGCCATACTCCAGTATCCTCATTATCTGGCGATGGGCGCACTTCGGGCAGAAAAAGTAGAAATAGTCAGTATCGGTTGCGCCCCGCAGCTTACCGTGACTCACCGCGTTTGATCCGTGGTATGGTTTGCCGTCATTGAACTTGCTCATAGCGATGTTTCTTTACGCATGACTATTTGTTTACACGAAAACTTTCGGCCTATGTGCGTATTGGCCTACAAACGCGGAATTGCTTGGCACTGCCCCGTTCATGCTGCAAGAATAGCCCCTGTGGAGCAGGGCCGTGAAGTAAAAAGGGTAATGGCCTCCGGGAGAAGGCCAGTCAAAGGACGGGACTGGTGAATCCCAATCCCAAGCTCAAAATGCTGGACCAGGAGCGCGAAGTATTGCGGGTGAAGCAGTACGCCATTGGCGTCATCAATAAACATACGTCACGAATCGGTTTACCCACGCCGCATCACGCGACGTGAGCTGTCTTTTCGTCTTCGACCGCGCTGAATTCCACACCAGCGTCCGGCACCTCGTTCAGGCCGAGAACGGTTACGACGGTGGATGGACCGGCCTCCGTGAGGCGCTGGCCATCTTCGTTGAGCAGCTCTCGGACTCTGCCGTGGTATTGGCCGCAGACGATGGCGTCGCCAACATGCAAAGTGCCGTTTCGCACCAGGACCCTCGCGGTGGGTCCACCCTGCTCAAGTCCAGACTCGATTACGTTGCCCTTGGCGCGGCGGTTGGGATTGGCCTTGAGCTGAAGTAAATCGGATTGGAGCAAAATCATTTCTATGAGTTTGTCCACGCCTTCTTTGCTCAAAGCAGAAACGTCCACAAAGACTGTGTCGCCACCCCAATCGTCGGGCGCCAAACCCTTGTTCTGTAACTGCTGGCGAACCCTGAGCGGATTCGCATCGGGGTGATCGACCTTGTTGACCGCCACAATGAGCGGCACCTTGGCTGCTCGGGCCTGATTGAGTGCTTCCAGAGTCTGCGCCATAACGCCGTCGTTGGCGGCTATGACGAGCACGACGATGTCGGCGACTTTGGTGCCGTGGGCACGCAGGGAACTGAACGCGGCGTGGCCGGGGGTGTCTAGAAAAGTGATCGGCTGAAAGTCTCCTTTGCGCTCCGGGTGCGGCATGGATATTGTGCAAGCGCTGATGTGCTGTGTGGCAGTGGCGGCTTCGGTTGCCGCGGTTTTCGGTTTGCGAATTGCGTTTAGCAGTGAGGTCTTACCGTGAGCAGCGTGGCCCATGAGCGCGACGATTGGGGCGCGCGGCTTCATGTCCATGTCATCCGGGTCAAGATCCATAATTTTGCACGGAGGCGAAGTGGGTGGGCACTGAGGTGAGATCGCAAGACGTGGTTCCGAAAAAGCGAAACCCGGCGGCGCGTTTTGTATCCTGCGCTGGCTGGACAGCGGCGCTGGCGGTGGAGGGCTGCATCTGAGCCTTGCGCTCGCAAAAGATGTTCCCGCAAGTTCAAGACTCGGTTGCATCAATTCGTGGGTGGCCACTACCATTTTCTGAACATCATCCCAGGCAACAAAGGCTGTGAGTCTGCAAATAACGTTGGCACCCTTTGAAAGCTCAATGGCAGCGGTACTCCGTACGTCCTCCGCCAACAACCGTTGTATGCGAGTCTTGCACCAGTGGAGGAAGGGGGCTGCATTGCGCGCGTCAGTAGTCTCAAACTGCATCTCTACCGCCTGGCCTGCGGTGTCGCGAGCGGTCATGGAGAGCAAGGATTTCGGGCTGCCCTTGGCGCAGGCGTATTGTAACTGGCCGGCATAGAGGTCGGGCAGGCGGTGGTCAGCGGTTTCCCAGCCTTCAGAGAGCTTCAGGTCAAGCAGCACCGGCTGCCGCAAGGTGCGTCCCAGCGCGCTGACGGCGGCGCTGATGTCGTCATTCGGGTGCAAGGAATGAAAGGTGCCGCCTTGTTGCCGGGTCAGCGCAATCAGTAGGGCATCGTTGAGGGCGATGTCGATGCCAAAACAATGCACCGCCAGCCCTGGCGCCTGCTTCATGATCTCAAGAATCTCCTGCTCATTGCCAACTTCGGCGTCGGTCACCAGCACGAGGTTGGTCCTGCGGCCTGGCGAGTGCTTCCGGATAAGGTCCAACACGTGCGTCAGTGCCGTTCCCATCTCGGTGCCGCCCCCGATTCCCATGCGCGACAGATTCCGAAAGTTGGGATCTTGCAGCAGCTCTGAGGGCGGTAAGGGCGCCTCGGCGAAGTCGTTGAAGGTGGTCTCGAAGGCAGTTACCATCACGCGGTCTTGCGGCCCCAGTACTTCGACGCAGTTCTGAAGCGCCTCAACGGCCTTCTGCCACTTCTGTCCTTCCATGCTGCCCGAGCGGTCCACCAGAAAATAAACGTCCTGCGGGAGGATGGCTGCTTCGTTGACGGTCTCTGGGGCACGGATTTCCATCAACGCATAAGACTCCTTGTCCTTTCGGCAAATCCAGGCGCGCGGCGCAGTGACAGTGGCGGGTTTCTCTTTCCATCGCAGCATGAAATCCCGGTCAGGAACATCGCCCTTGTCATCCAGTTCGATACGCAGAAACCCGTCTTCCGAGCGCGCGGTGATCCTGTGGCTAGGAGAGGTGACGCTCGCCGCATCAGCAAAGCCGGGCTCGATTCGCCCTCCGATATCGACGAAGGCGGCATCCGGGTGAAACTGATCCATGCGCACAGGCGAAATCCGCGAGGCATCGGGAACTTGATCGGTGTCATCCACAACGCCCTTTCCGCGATTGGAGCGCAGCAGCGGATGGCCTGGGATGTAACGTAATCCAGGGCAAAAGGGGACCGTCATTGAGAGGCTTCCAACCGACCACCGCAACGGCTGAATGTAGGCCAGTTGCACTTCGATGAGATCCTCCGGTTGCAGGTTCCCAAGCGAAAGCGTGAACAGGTTCTCCCTCTCGGATTCGACCAGCGCCGTTCGGCGGCCCTCCGCTTTCTTCTGTTTGACTAGCTTTCGGGCGGCTTCCCTTTCCTCCACTTTGGCGCGGATCACACGGTCATTGATCATCACTTCGCACGCATAAACCGAGGCGTCGGCCGGGAACGGGAACTGATAAAGGCAATCCAGGGGCACTTTGTTTTCCTGGAAGAACACCTGGGTGACGGTGACCTGAGCAAGCCCGCCTTCGACCAGGAATTCGCACTGAACCGCCTTGAGCGGCAATATGACACGCGTGGATTCGCAAGTGGCTACCAACCCGAATTGGATACGTGACTCTGGCATAGGTTTTAGTTCTTCGTTACATCTGCGGATGACTTCGACTGCGGCTGGCCCAACGCCTCCTTTAGCTTCAGGAGCACGCCCGACGGCAAGGAACGGCCTTGCCGCGAAACCAGCAGGAATTCTTCCGTGAGCGGAACGACCGTCCACTGCTCGGCAGCGGAGGCAGGTTCGAACGCGTCAAGAGCGTGAACCTTGCGCCGGGCAGGCTTCCGAATCAGTTCCCGCAGCATCTCCTCGTTCTTCCCGTAGAGCTCCTCGCGGATTTTACGGAGCGGCAGCCCAAGGGCCTGGTAGAGCCGGATAGCCAGCAGTTGCAGGCGGTGCTTCTCGGTAAAGCTCTTCACATAGCCGCCCAGTGGTGCGTCCAGCAGACCAATTGTGCGGTAGTAGCGGATGGTTCGCTCGGTGATCGTTTCCGCGGACTGCCCGTTGGCCGGTAGCACCCGATGCTCTTCGCACCAGACCTGCACAGAGTCCGCCAGCTCTTCGAGTGAATAGCTCTTGCTCACACCACAAGAGGTATCATATGACAGTGTTACTGTCAATAGCGAGTTCGAAGAATATTTCACCGCCCAGCGCTTCGCTCATTGGACCGCCAGGCAGCAGTCCGGAAAGGGGTCCGCCCATAGCCCGGGTCATTTCTTCTGCCAGTTCCCGAAGGGGTCTGGTTCACGCGCCCTGCGCCCGCGCAGCGACCCGGGCAAGCCAAGCCCGGCAAGTGCATAAGGCAGCATCGTGTGAACCAGCTTGCGGCGGCGTCATGCCGGTCTTAACCTGCGGACGTGAGAAGCCAAAGAACAGCCTGAGCTTCCTTCGCGCACATGCCGATCCCTCCTTTCGACGAGCACGGGTTCTTAGCTGAAGGCCCCGTAGATGAGATTCGCAAGCTTCAGGTGGACGTGGACAATAACCTCAGCCGTTTGGAGGGCATTTCCGCAGGGATCGCCTGAGCGGTATGGCCGCAAGATCCAGCCGGTGGCTGATCAGCCGCGAGCGGCACGCAGAGTCGCGAGGTCGCTCTCAAGGTCGTCGTCGCTGTAATGCAAGTTGGCCTGAGCTCGCTTGAGAAACGACTCGGTCTCCCAACGCGAGCCGTGACCGAGCCATTCACCGCCTTGATGGGCAGTGAACGCGCCGGAACAATAAGCTTCCGCCGCGGCGGCTTCGAGCACGCCCCGTGGAACATCCTTCCAACGCGAGCGCAACGGGGCGGACACATTTTCAGGAATTTCAATTGCGACGTTCAGCGAGGGGGTCAGACCGGAGATTGGCCTTTGGGGCGCATCCGTGGCAGGAGGCACCCGCTGTCCCCTGGCCGCCTCGTTGGAGGTAGAGCGCGGAATGAACAGTGCGGAATCGCAGCCTCGTGCCGAGACCGCCCCCGCCAAGGTTGCCGGGGGTTCGGGCGTGTCGGTCGAGAAAGGCATTTCGGGGGCCGTGCCAGCAATCGGAAATGAGCCAGTCCGAAGCATACTACCTGGAGCGTCATGAGGCAGCGCACGAATGTGGGTGAGCCGAGTTCAAAAAGGAAGCCGACGCGATAATCGCCCACGCAAATGCGGTCGTAATTGCCCTCCGCATCAAGCGGCTTGAGGTTGGAAATCTGCTGGAGAATGAAGAAACCTGTCAGGCACCCCGGGCGCAGGGAATGCAGAGGGAAGAATCAGATAGGTTGCTTCACCGCGGCCTACCGACTAGAATCTGAATGTGAGCGTAACACTGGAAATACCCGATGAAATATCGGCCGCTTTGCGGTTGCCCCTTCCCGAGCTCAAACAGCGGCTGCAACTGGAGTTGGCAGTGTCGCTCTACACCCAGCAAATCCTCAGCCTGGGCAAAGCGGCCGAGTTGGCGGGGCTTGCCCGCTGGGAACTGAACAACCTCCTGGCGCGGCGCGGCGTGGCGATGCACTACGCGGAGGCGGAGTTGACTGAAGACCTGGCCTATGCCCGCGGTCGTCAGTGACGCCTCGGTGCTCATTTGCTTGGGAGCACTACGCCAACTCCAACTTCTGCGGGACCTTTTCCAGGAAGTCCGTGTTCCCGATGCCGTCTGGCGAGAGGTGACGGTCAGCGCCGGCACGCGCCCAGGGGCCCAAGAAACGATCCAAGCCGCCCAGCAAGGGTGGCTCAAGGTCCAAGCGCCCGGTAACCACGCCCTGGTGAAATCGCTACAATCCACCTTGGACGCGGGCGAAGCAGAAGCGATTGCCCTCGCAGCGGAGTTGGGCGCGAGTTTCTTGCTCATGGACGAGAGCGAAGGCCGAAGCGAAGCACGTTCTTTGGGAGTACCAGTGACCGGAACGGTGGGTGTGCTGCTGCGGGCTAAGCAAACCGGAGCCGTGCCCGCGGTGAAGCCGTTGCTGAGCACCCTGATCGCGCAGCATAATTTCCGGTTGAGCCGGCCCTTATATGAACAGGTTTTACAGCAAGTTGGCGAGACACCGTAAAGGCCGGCTTACTCAGACCTCAGGGACGCTCTGGGCTCACGGAGGATCGCCATAGTTTAGACTCGGGAATACGTTAATGAATACTCCTCGTTTCAGAATGACAACTCGTACCGTCAACTCACCCCTTCTCACTACTCGACGTGACTTCCTCAAGACGGCCGGCGCGGCTGCGGCTGCTCTCGCCGCGCCGATGTTCATCCCCGCCTCCGCGCTCGGCCGGGATGGCGCAACGCCGCCCAGCGAACGCATTGGCATGGGCTTTATCGGGCTGGGCGGCCAGGGTTCCGGCCATCTTCTGGGGGGCGCCTGGACTTACGTTCCCGGGGGATACGTCGCGCGCGAGGATGTGCAGGTGCTCGCGGTTTGCGATGTGCGCAAAGAGCGCCGCGAAAATGCCCTGCAACGCTGCAACCAGATGTACGCCCAAAAACTCGGCCAGCCCTCCTATAATGATGTTCGGGCCTACAACGATTTCCGTGAAGTTCTGGCCCGGACGGACATCGATGCTGTCCTGATCGCCGTGCCTTATCACTGGGCGGCGCTCCTGGCGACCATGGCCATGCGCGCAGGCAAGGACGTTTATTGCGAAAAGCCGATCGCCATCACCGTTCGTGAAGGCCGCATGTTGGTGGAGACCAGCAAACGCTTTGGCCGAATTTACCAGGCCGGCATGCAACAGCGCTCTGAATACGGGGGCAGGTTTCGTCTCGCCTGCGAACTGGTGCGCAACGGGCGGATCGGCCAACTCAAGGAAGTCTATGCCTTTTGCCAGCCGGGTGCTTTCGTTCCCACGGCTTGGACTTCGGACCAGTCCCAGCCGGTCCCGGAAGGTTTCGACTGGGATATGTGGCTCGGGCCATTGCCTTGGCGCCCCTATGGCGGCGAGGCCGGCCATACGATGTCTGGGCTTTTTGTCGGCGACGTCAACTGGGCCCCGCATCACTACGATATTATTCAATGGACGGTGAATCCCGACGTGACGGCGCCCTTCGAGGTGGAGTTCGAGCCGGGTCCGGCGGCGCCGGCCGGCGTTGCCCAACCCGGCGGCGCGGTCGGCCGTCCCCAGGATGGCCAGGCCCGTTACCACTACGCCAACGGAGTCGTGGTTCATTCTCAAGCGTATCCAGGTGAACCTGTCGGCCCTGATGGCGGCGCCGTCTTCGTCGGCACCAAAGGCCGTATCGCCGTGGACCGCGACAGTATCGTCTCGTATCCTGCCGGCATCCTTAAGGAGCCGTTGCACCCCAGCGACAGCCGGGTCTATCACGCCAATAGCCATTCCGGCAACTTCCTGGAGTGCATCCGCACCCGCCGATTGACCATCTGCCACCCGGAAACAGCGGTCTATACCATGAACGCCATTCTCGCCGGCGGCGTCGCCCTCGGCCTCCAGCGCTCAGTGAAATGGGACCCGGTGCGGGCCGAGTTCCTTGGGGACGACGACGCCAATCGCCTGCTCTCCTATGCCGCCCGGCCGCCCTGGCATGTCTAAGTCCAACCCAAACCGACGTTTTCCCTTTGCCTGAAAGAAATCCAATGAGAATCACTTTCCTGGGCCGAATTCTCTGGCTCCTGGCTTTTGCTGCCGCCAACCTCTACGCCGCTGAGGAACAAGACCTGATCGCCACCCTCCAATCCTCCGCCAGCACCCCACAACAGTGGGCGGCTTGCCAGCGGCTCAGGATCATCGGGACCGCCAAGGCCGTGCCCGCCCTGGCCGCCCTGCTCACGGATGAACGCGCCTCGCAAGCTGCCCGCCACGCCTTGGAAGGTCTCCCCTATCCGGAGGCTAGCGTTGCGCTCCGCGACGCGCTGGCTAAGACTTCGGGTCTCACCAAAGCCGGCGTCATTGACTCCCTCGGCTGGCGGGCCGAATCGGCCTCAGTGCCCTTGCTCACGCCGCTCCTGTCCGATTCCGATACCACCATCGCTGCGGCCGCCGCGGCCGCGCTCGGCAGAATCGGCGGGCAGGACGCCATCGTTGCACTCTCTGTCGCGTGCGGCCAAGCGCTGGCAGCCTTGCAGCCTGCCGTGCAGGAAAGCCTGCTCAAATGCGCCGAACGCCTCGCCGCGGACGGGGATAGACCGGGGGCGGCCACAGTTTACCGTGGCTTGTTGGACGGGAAATGTCTGCCGCAAATCCGCCCTGGGGCTTGGCGCGGCCTGGCCCTGACCGACACGCAGCACCAGGCCGATGTCGTTATGAAGGCGCTGACCGGCGCTGATCGCCCAATTCGAATTGCCGCCCTCAAACTGCTGCGGGAAGTCAACGATCGCCACGTGATCCAAGCCTGCCTGGACCAGTGGACCTCGCTCCCTGTTGATGCCCAGTTGGCTGTGCTCGATTCCCATGCGAAGCTTGGCGCGGAGGCGCAGCCCACGGCCCGCCTGGCGGGCCAAAGCCCGAACGCCCTCCTTCGGACGGCGGCGTGGGAGACGCTGGGCGCTTTAAACGATGCCGGCTCGATTCCCGCCCTGGCCAAAGCGGCGGCCCACGCCGAACCTACCGAGTCCCAGGCTGCCCGGGAGGCGCTTGCTCGACTGGACGGCCCCGGGGTGAAAGACGCCCTGCTCAGCCAAATTACCGCTTCAGCGCCCCCTGAAAAGGCCGCGCTCCTGCGCGCCCTGGGCGAACGCGGCGACCGTTCGGTAGCGAATGTCCTTCTGCAAAACGCGATTTCTGACGTCCAACCGGTGCGTCTGGCCGCGCTGGAGTCTTTGAGCAAACTCGCCCCGCCGGAAGCTGTATCGCCCCTGCTCGACATCGCCGCCGGATCGAAGTCCGACGACGATCGCGACCCGGTACTCAAGGCCCTTTACGCCGTTTACGGAGCCAGTCCAAACCAGGCGGAAGCCGCCCGTGGCATCATCGATGCGATGGGCCGGGTCCCGGCGGCCCAACGGCGTCAAATCCTGCCGCTGCTGGCCGAAATTGCTGACGCCGATGCCTTGAGCGCCGCGCAAACCGCCAGCCGCGACCCGGATGCGGGCCTGGCCAAGGAAGCCGTGCGGGTGCTCGCGCAATGGCCTAATGCCGCGCCTGCGGCCCATTTGCTAGAACTCGCCGGTGCCAGCAGCGACCCCACTCTCCAGGTGCTCGCCCTCCGGGGCGCCATAAACGTCGCCGCCCACGAACCCGACTCCGCAAAGCGCCTTGCCCTCCTCCAACAAAGCCTGGCTGCCTCCAAACGGCTCGACGAAAAGAAACAGGTCCTGGGCCAGATCGGCCAGATTCCCACCCCCGACGCCCTCAACCTCGCCCTCAAGTGCCTCACCGAAACCGGCCTCGCTGATGAAGCCGGCCTCGCCGCAGTCACCATCGCCGAAAAACTCGCCGTGTCCGATGCCAAACTGGCCGACGAAGCCGCCGCCAGGATCCTCGCCCAGATCAAGGAAGGCGAACTGGCGGGCCGTGCCTGGGCCCTGCGCGTCAAGCCCACCATCAACGTCCCCTTCATCCGCGATTGGCAGATCTCCGGCCCCTACCGCGAGGCCGGAGTCGTGGGAGCGGTGGCTATCTTCAACATCCCCTTCGCACCCGAAAAACCCGGCCAGAACGCTGAATGGAAAACCATGCCCCCTTCAGACCAGCCCAACCTCGCCGTCCTGTTCCCCGGCCAGGATAACTGCGCCGCTTACCTCCGCACACGCCTGGTCGTACCCGAGGATTGCCACGCCGCCCTGCTCACCGGCAGCGACGACGGCCTCAAAGCCTGGCTGAACGGCCAAGTCGTCCAAAGCAAGAACGTGGATCGCGGCGAGGTCGTCGATCAGGATGCCGCTCTCATCCACCTCCAACGAGGCACCAACGAGCTCCTGCTTAAGATCTCTCAAGGCGGCGGCGGCTGGGGCGCCTGCGCCAGAATCGTCGGCACCGACTTCAAACCCGTCCCCGGCCTCCAGGTCGAGCGTTAGCCAGATGCACGCCATGGACCTCGTGGACATGAACGGCGATGGCATGAAGGACATCGTTACTGGCAAACGCTTCTGGGCCCATGGACCCACGGGTGACAAGGAACCCGATGCCCCGGCCGTGCTCTTCTGGCTCGAACTCCACCGCGACGGCCAGGGAGGCGCAAGCTTCGTTCCGCATCTTATCGACGACGACAGCGGCGTCGGCACCCAGGTCATCGCCGCCGACCTCAACGGCGACGGCAAGCCCGATATCGTCGTGGCAAACAAAAAGGGCATCTTCGTCCACCTGAACGAGTCCACTGGAGTCCACTAAGGGCTTTGGGACATTCCGCCCATGCGGAATAATCGTCCATAGTGGGATGCGGCCGGTCGAGAACGCGAGCCAGGAGCGGAATGGCAGACCGGCTATCAATGGACAGCGTCCAAACTTCTCACGCAAAGCGGTTTATGATCCGCAGCAGACCGGACGGGCAGATCGACAAAGCCTGCTCTCTCCACGGTCTAATACGATGGAGCACATCGGCCGCCATTGCCGCAAGCCTGATGCTGCCCGTGAGAAATCTTGCCGAAGAGAACTGGGAGCAGTGCTTCCGTGAACCGCCGCGGGAGTACCGGCCCGAGGTCTATTGGGACTGGATGGGCGGATTGGTCAGCAAGAAAGGGATCACCAAAGACCTGGAAGCCTTGGAGCGCGCGGGTTCGTGAACACAGAGCCGGATCCAAGCACCGCCGATTCGGCGGGCGGTAGAACTAAAACCCCACTACCGCCGCCCCCAGCGCAAATCAACCGGCCGGCCGGCCAGGGCGCACCATCCGAGCAACCGAGAGTGTGCTGCGCCGGGGCGTCTTCCGCAGGCTGCCTTCGTAGTATGGAATAATGAATGAATCGTAGGTTTTGAATTCGATTGTGGGAGCACTGCCCTCCATTCCTGCCACGGGCGTTCCCGGGACAAGCTTGATCCGGTTGAGGGAAAAAATATGGGGATCGTCACCGAACCGACGGTGATTTCGGAGACCTGCTCCCCCTTAATCTGATTTTCGGCATCGTTCATCCGTAGTTTTAGGGCTTTAAATTCGTGGATCAAGCAGTGGCCCTCGCTTTCCTTGAGGAAATGGAGGCCGAGTCCGCGCCGAAGCGCACTGAAGTGCAAGGACAGGAAAAGCCCGCGGAGGGGGAAGGAAGGGGACCGGGTATCAGGCCTCCGGCTTGGCAACGCTGTTGCCAGCGGGGGGTGGTGTGAGAAAACCCTTGGTAGAATTGGAGCGAGCGAAGGGATTCGAACCCTCGACACTCACGTTGGCAACGTGATGCTCTACCAGGCTGAGCTACGCTCGCTTCCAAACCGACCGGAAAAAGCTACGGGAATCCCCCAGGAATGCAAGTTCTGTTTTGCAGAAATCGGCGGGCGCGCCTTCGCTGTCACTTTGTAGCAAGCTCAACGGATGCTGGGATGCCCACCGATGTAGGTTCCGCCAAGTCGAGGTCGCGGCCCGCGGTCGCGCCTTCTTCACGGACGTGCTGTTTGGCGATCAAGACGTAGATAGACGGAATGACCAGCAAGGTGAACAAGGTGCCGAGCGCCATGCCAGCAACGACGGTAATGCCAATCGAATTCCGCGCAGCAGCACCGGCCCCTGAGACCAGCGTGAGCGGGAAGTGACCGCAAATCGTGGCGGCGCTGGTCATCAAAACCGGTCGCAGGCGAATCAGAGCCGCCTGGCGCACAGCCTGGAGTTTAGGCAGACCGGTACGCTGGAGTTCGTTGGCAAACTGCACGATCAGGATGCCATTCTTTGAGACCAGCCCCACCAGTGTGACCAAGCCCACCTGCGAATAGATATTCAGCGTAGTCGTCCAGCCGTTGGTGAAGAAGGCGGCGTTCGCGCCGGGCATTTTCAGGAAGCTGAACACGAGCGCGCCGAACATGGCCAGCGGCACTGATCCGAGAAGGATTATCAGGGGGTCTCGGAAGCTGTTGAACTGAGCGGCCAGCACAAGGAATATCAGAATCAGGGCCAGCGTGAAGGCTGGCAGGAATTTGCTGCCTTCAACCCGAAGTTGGCGTGATTCGCCAGTATAGTCCATTTTGTAGCCCTTGGGCAGGATCTTGGCGGCTTCCGTTTCGAGGTAGCGCAGGGCCTCGTCGAGCGGGCGGATGGCGACGCCGCTGATCTTGACCGCGTTGAATTGCTGGAAACGGTTGAGCGAGCGCGGCCCGACCTTCTTCTTCAGTGTCGCGAAGGTGCTCAAGGGCACCAACTGGCCGTTGGGTCCTTTGACGTAAGTGCTTTCGAGCTGGCTGGCATTCAGGCGCTCGACCCGCTTGAGCTGCGGGATTACCTTGTAGCTGCGACCATCGAGGCTGAAGCGATTGACAAAGTTCCCGCCTACCAGCGTCGCCAGGTCCGCGCCGACCGTCGCCATATTGAGGCCTAACGAGGCCACCTTGTCGCGGTCCATCACCAGCTCCATTTCGGGCTGATCAATCTTGGTGTCAATCGTCGGGGGGAAGGCGAACATGCCGCTGGCGGCTGCGTTGGTCTGTATCATTTCGGCGTACCTCAGGATCGTATCCGGCTCGGCCGTGGCGGCGATGACAAATTCCACCGGGAACTGACCGCCCCCGGGCAGGGCCGACGGCGTCGCGGCAAAAGTGCGGATGCCCGGGATGCTGCTGACTTTGGCTTGCACTTCCGGCACAATCTTGAAAACGGTGCGCTTGCGTTCTCCCCAGGGTTTGAGCACCAAACCGCAAAATCCGTTGTCCGGGAAGGTGATTTGGAAGGTTTGATCCGCCTCCGGCGTGCTCAACAACTCGCGGTTAACCGCCTCGGCATAGAAGGTAGTTTGATCAATAGTCGCGTCCGCCGCCGCTTCCACGATGCCCATGACGAAGCCCTGGTCCTCGGCCGGCGCGAGTTCCTTCGGCGCCATCATGAACAGCGGAATCGCCAGTAAGGCCAGTACCAGCCAGACGACATAGACCGCCGGACGAGCGGAGAGCGTCGCGTCCAACACGCGGCCGTAGGCCCGACGGAGACGGTCGAAGTCGCGGTTGATCCGGCCGGCCAAACCGTGCTCCTCGCGCCCGGCGTCGAGCAACTTGGATGACATGACTGGGGAGAGGGTCAGGGCGACGACGCCGGAGATGAACACCGCCCCGGCCAAGGTGAAAGCGAATTCACGGAAAAGCGAGCCCGTGAGGCCGCCCTGGAGGCCGATGGGGGCGTAAACTGCCGCGAGCGTTATGGTCATGGCAATGACCGGAGTGACCAATTCGCGCGCGCCCAGCAGCGCCGCCTGCCTTGGCGACTGGCCTTCGCGGACGTGGCGCTCCACGTTCTCAACGATTACAATCGCATCATCCACTACCAGACCAACGGACAGCACGATAGCGAGCAGTGTGAGGAGATTGAGCGTAAACCCGAAGACCTGCATCAGGAACACAGCGCCGATGAGCGAGATCGGGATGGCGACCAGCGGGACAAGCACCGAGCGGAGTGATCCGAGGAACAGGAAGATGACGATGGCCACGATCAGCAGTGTCTCGGTCAAGGTCTTCAAGACCTCATGGATGGCATCCTCGATATACTTGGTGGCATCATAGGCAATCCCAGCCGTAAGACCGCTAGGCAGCTCCCTCTGAATGAGCGCCAATTCGGCGCGGACCCGCTTCATTACATCCAGCGAGTTGGCATTCGGCAGCGGCCAGACGCCCATGAATACGGCTTTTGCGCCGCCAAACCGGACCTCCGAGTCATAATCTTCCGCGCCGAGCGCCACGTCAGCCACGTCTCGCAGCCGCACCAGGTTGTCGCCGGACTGCCGGACGACAAGTTTGCGGAAGTCTTCGACGGATCGCAGGTCGGTATTGGCGCTGAGGTTCACCTGCACCAGCGAGCCTTTGGTGTGGCCGACGGCCGAGAGGAAGTTGTTAGCGGCGAGCGCCTCGCGAATCTGGGCGGGGTTGATGTTCATCGCCGTCATCCGGTCGGGCTTGAGCCAGATGCGCATGGCGAACGTGCGTCCGCCCAGGATGTCTGCGCGCTGGACACCTTCCAGGGCGGAAAGGCGGGGCTGCACGATGCGGACCAGGTAGTCGGTGATCTGGTTCGCTTCCAGCACGTCCGATGAGAATCTCAGATACGCAGCCGCGAACTCGGAATCGGCGGAGGTGACGTTAATGATGGGCACCTCGGCCTCGGGCGGGAGGTCGTTGCGGACCTGGTCCACCTTCGAGCTGATCTCAGACAGCGCCTTGTTCGGATCGTAGTTGAGCTTGAGGCGGATGGTGATGGTGGAGACGCTGAGTTTGCTGCTCGACTGGATGTAGTCGATGCCGTCTGCAGCGGCGATAGCCCTCTCTAGCGGCACGGTGATGAAGCCACGCACGAGATCTGCGCTGGCGCCCACATAAGCGGTGGTAACGGTCACCGCCGCGTTGTCGCTGCGCGGATATTGCCGGACTACAAGGGAGCGAATCGCCTGGAACCCGGCGATCAGAATTACCAGATTCACGACCAGTGCAAGCACAGGCCGGCGGATGAATAGATCGGTGAAGGACTTCATGGATGCGCCCCTCGACTCAACTGTCGGACGGGCGGGGAGCCGCCTCGCTCTTGGGTGACAATGCGTTGTTCTCGACCACGGGCATGCCGTTGCGCAGCTTGAAAATACCGGCGCTGACAATGCGCTCGCCCGGCTTGAGCCCCGATTCCACGCTCACAAAGTCGCCGCGTGTGTGACCCGTCCGGATGAACTGCTGCCGGACCGCCAATCCGGGCTTCGCGTTGTCCTTGCCCGGCTTCGACTCGATCACATACACCGAGTCCCCGTAGGGGGCGCTCAGGACAGAGGTGGCCGGGATCACCAGCACAGGCTGCTCTTCCGGGAGCAGGACCTCGACGCGGGCGAACATGCCGGGCCGGAGCAATTGGTCGGAATTAGTGAATGTCGCCTGCAGACCGACGCTGCGCGTGGTCTGGTCGAGATCGGGATTGATCGCGGTGAGCGTGCCATCAAAGCGCCGGTCCGGATAGGCATCGGTCGTGACGCGCACGCGCATGCCCGTCTCGAGCCGTGCCAGTTCCTGTTGCGGCAGTGAGAAGTCGGCATAGATAGGCGCCAACGACTGCAGGGAGACAATCGGTTTGCCCGTGTCGATATACTGGCCGAGGTTGACGAGGCGAATGCCCAAGCGCCCGGTGAACGGAGCACGTATAGTCTTCTTCTCGATCGTGGCGCGGACGGCGTCAGAGTTGCCCTGGGTCTGCTTAAGCGTTGCCTCCGCAGTGTCCAATTCAGCCTGTGAAACCATGTTCTGGCTGCGAAGCGTACGCTCGCGGGTGAGGGTGAGCTGGGCCAATTCTTCTTGCGCTTTCAGCGCCCGGAGCTGCGCCTCCTCGAGGGACGTGTCCAGGCGCGCCAGCAAGTCGCCCTTCGTTACGAGCGCGCCGGATTCAAAGCTGATCTCGCGGATGAGCCCCGCGATTTCCGGGGAGACAGTTACGCCCTGTACCGCCATGATCGAACCGATGGCAGTAAGACTGCCCTGCCATTTCTCCTCCTTCACGAGCGCGGCCGAAACGCTTTCCGGTGGCGCGGCGTAGCTCTTGCCGCCATCCATCAGCTTCTTGATTTGCAGCGCCTTCACCCCGGCGAGGCCGCCGAGGACCAGGAGGACAACGAATACAGCGAGTAAAATCTTTCGTATCATGTATGGGAAGAGGAGTTACGGGTTGACGGAAAGGCGCGCGCCGCACCATTGGCTTCCGGTTGGCGGCGAGCAGCCCCTTCAAGGAACAATCGGACAATTTGCCGCGCGGTCCGGCGGTCCAGCGGGCAGTCGGGCACCAGCAACCGCACCATCACGTAGCTGTTCAACTGGCCGTAGATGCCCATGGCCAAGTCGTCCACACTGAAGCGATCGTCCAATTCGCCGGAGGCTTGGCCCTGCGCGATCAAGGATCGGACAAACTCATAATTGCGCCGGCCCTTTTCGGCGCACTTCACCCCGCTGGGGGACTCGCCCGAGGCGGCGAAGGCGGTGGCAAAGGCTAGCCGCATCAGCTCGCGGTTGCGCAGAGAGAACCCGAATACGGCGGCCACAACCTTCTCCAGCTTTTCCGCCACCGTCCGCCCGCGCTCCGCCGCAGCCTGCATCAGGCGGTAACGCTCGTCGTGCGCCTGGTCCACCAGCGCCTGGAACAGTTGCGCCTTGTCGGCGAAATAGTAATAAAGCGCCGGCTTGGACACCCGGGCATCGTCCACGATTTGCCGGACCGACGTGGCGGCATACCCGCAACGAGCGAAGCTTCTGAGCGCCGCTCGCAGGATATGCGCACGAGTGAGCGAATGATTGGCTGTCTTGGCCATTAACTTACCGAACGGTAGGTCAGACGGCGCGGCGGGTCAAATTCCAATTCTCACAAGCCTCGTCCCGCGGCCCAGAGATGCCGCAGCCGCGTCGAATAGACACCGTAGCAGTGCCGAATCCCCTGGCTAGTTGCAAGCTAGTTGCATAATGGATACATGATAGTTGCATGATAGTTGCATGATAGATGGAAGATGGTTGAATAATAGCCCCAGGCTGGCCTCTCCTTGCCCCGAAGCCTGCCCCCCGCCATACACCCCCGGCCAGCAGCGCGGCCATGCGCAGCGCCACCACCCCAATTAAAGACGCCAGTCGCCTTGGCAAGGCTGCGCAGATTCTGCGTGAGACTTGGCGTGAGCTAGCCTGCGTGTCTCACATCCGCCTTGAACCGCCCGCAGGCCGGAGCGCCGGTCTCCGCCCCGGCGTTGGCCAAATGTCCCACAGACGCCGGGTCGGAGACCGGCGCTCCAGAAGGTATGAAATGTACGGGTTAGGGGATTGAACCGAGCAGCGAAAGTAGTTGATTGGCCAACTGCTTAACGTTATCCGGCGTTTGCGCGGTGTAGTCTGAATGCGCCTGCCGAACCGCTTCATTGAACGCCGTCTGGTAGGCTTTATACGCTGCGGTGACCTGATCCTGTTCCCCGCTGGTGAGGAATCCGAATGACTGGCGATTGTGGTAACGCACCATAGCCCAATCAACGTTGTCGCGTGTTTGCTTAAGCTGGTAGCTGCCGTTGCCGGGCGTTGTCGCGCACCCGCTCACAAGGCACAACGTCGCCAGAGCAAGAAGTAACATACAGCCATACCGAATCCTCATTTTCATGGAATAATTCTTACACTCGTAAGGCTGCGGCCGCAACCGGGATTTCAGCAGGAATCTCGCTTGAACCCGGCGGCACGGCTGGTGCTGGTACAACCGCCCCCAAATAGACACGGCAAAGCTCTCGCTACGGCCGAGGCGCGATCACGAGGGTCTTTTCCGCCATGACGGCGGCGGGCATGGCCTCGACGGAGGCCGCGTTCGCCTGCCACCATTGTTCGGCGTTCAGCGGTGTCCAAGTCCCGGCCGAGACGCACCCCGCCAGCGCTTGGTCAAGCGCCTCGGCACTCCCGGGACGCTGTTCGGGCTGCTTGGCGAGACAGCGCATGAGGAGGTCGGCCAGGTCGGGGGTCAAAGGCCGGCCTAGTCGCTGAGCGGGAGGTGGCGGCAACTCCTTCACTTGGCAAACGAGCAAGTCGTCAACAGCATCACGTTCGAACAATGTCCTGCCAGTGAGCAGCCAGTATCCCACCGCACCGAGGGAGTAGAGGTCCCCGCGGCTGTCAACGGTCTCCGGTTTTTCGACCGCCTCCGGCGACATGAAGTGCGGCGTGCCGACCACCGCATTAGACTTCATACCGCCCGCCGCCCCCAAATGCACCGCCTTCACCAGCCCGAAGTCGAGGACCTTCACCAGGTCGCAAACCCCGCCCCGTCGGGTGAGGCAGATATTCGCCGGCTTGATGTCCCGGTGAATCAGGCCGATGCGGTGCGCCTCGGAAAGAGAGCCGCAGACCTGGCGCAAGATGTGAATGACTCGTCCCTCGGGTTGCGCGCCAAATTGCCGTACCAGTTGGTCAAGGTCGATGCCGCCCAGGTATTCCATGGCGAAATAAAACAACCCCTCGGGTGTGCGCCCGTAGTCATAGATCGCAACGGTGTTGGGATGGGTGAGTTGGCTGGTCATCTGGACCTCGTTTTCGAAGCGCGCGGCGTTCGTTTCGTTGGTCAAGTCCGGGCTGAGCAGCTTGATTGCCACCGGACGGCGCAGGAGGGAATGCCGGGCCCGGTACACCATCCCGTTGGCCCCGCGGCCGATCTCTTGCACGAGTGCGTATTGGCCGAGCCGCCTGGCCGCTAGCGCGCTCTTCTGCGCGGAAGCCTGCAACCGTTCGACCATGACCGTAAAGCCGAAGAGGGCACCCCCGCTCGCGACGAGCAAAGCGGAGAGCACCAGGAAGGCGCGGCGCAAGACATAGAGTGTCTGAAAGGCTTCATCCACCGATTCTTCGGTGGCGACCCCCATGCCGTAATCGTAGAGCCACGCCCAGGCGCCGACGACCTTGATGCCGCGATAATTTCGATAGCCTTTTACGTCGTAGTCCTTGTTTCCCATCGTTGCGGAGGCCGCCATTCGGTTCAGGTTAAGCTGATTGCGCGTCTTGGCTGGGGGCTGGGCAGGCCGCAACTCTTCCTCGGGATCGAGCAGCTTCAGATTAAGGATCGCGGTGTTTTCACGACCGGGGGGGATCAGGCCAAGGGTCTTGAGTTCAGGATCAAAACGAGTGGCTGTGAGCATCAGGCCGCTGCGGTCAAAAGCGAAGGATTCGCCGGTCTGACCCATACTGGCGACTGAGAAGATGCTGGAGAACTCCTTCTCCGGCTTCATTCGGAGACAGAGGGCAGCGATGATGACGCCGTTGGTGGACTTAACCGGCGCGGCGACGAACATCGTCGGCCCTTCGGCCTGCTGGCCCGGGTTTGCCTGGCGCGCAAAGGGCCTGGAGGCGGCCAGTTGCCCGTCCAGGGCCTTGTTGAGGAACAAGTCATAGGGACGCGGCGTCTTTAGTCCCACCATCCGCGGATCAGTTGCAGCTAGAATCCGTTTTTCCGGGGACACCACCACGTACTCGAGATAATCCTGCGCTTCGAGAAGTGGCTGCAGTTCAAGCCGCAAGTTGCGGCCGGCGGCCGAATCGGCCAGCGCCAGGGCGGCAGCGTTGGTTTCTTTCGCCGCTGCCTCAAGTTCGATAATGGCAGTTTGGATGCGCAAGTCCGAGGCCAATGACTTGGCATCATACTCTCGCTCAGTGAACCACAGGCGCAGGGCGTTGATATTGGCGTGCAGGACGGTTTCCAGACGGGCGAGGAGTTCTGCGCGCGTTGTTTCCTCCACGCGGGCTCGAACCCACAGACCGACGAGCCCGAAGATCAGTGCGCCAAGCAGCGGCCAAGCCCACAAGTGCTTCGAGAGCACCCGTGGCACTCTCATGACGAGCCGAGTCAAGGTGCTCGTGTGGGAACCTGTTCCATCAGCGCTCACCACTCAAGACTGGTTTCCGGGGCAGCGGTTGTCAACGGAGAGCAATAGGCTTACAGCAATTCTCATCTTGTCGGGCTGGTGGGGCGCGTCACTCCGTGCGCGCCGTTCTGGGGCGCCTGCCAGTGAGCGGCGCGCACGGAGTGACGCGCTCCACCCTACGCCCTATCTCCATAATTGTTGATAGGCCTGCCTACTTTCCAAAGCGCTCTTGCGCCCAGTCCCGGAACACTCCCTGCGCTTTCGCGCCGTTCCCTGGAAAGCCGTCATGTTGCACCATCCAGATGATAACAAGTCCCTTTGCGGGGCGAATCTCCATGTTGGTCGCGAAAGCACCACCGTGCCCGAACCAGTCGTCACCCACCGCGAGCCCGAAGCCGTAGCTCTCTTTTACCGACGTCGGCGTCTGCCGCTTCGTTAGTTCCTTGAATGCGGCTTCGCTCAGGTAACGCCGGCCGTCGAGTTCACCCCCATTGAGCAGCATCCGGCAGAAAAGCGCAGTGTCCTGCGCCGTGGAGAAAAGCCCACCCGCCGGCATTGGGAAGCGATGTATCTTATCGGTGAGCGGGTAAATGAGCTGGCCGATGGGAATCTCTACAAGGTTCGTTTTCGCGCCGTCCGGACGATAGGACTTCGCGATCCGCCGCGCCTGCTCATCGGTCGGCCAGAAGGTTGTGTCTTTCATCCCGAGCGGATCAAATAACCGCTGTTGCATGAAGTTCTCGTATTTCATTCCACTCACCACCTCGAGGATTCGCGCCGCGGTGTTGATGCCAGCGTTGGAGTATTGGTAGTGGGTGCCCGGCTCGGTCTGCAGTGGCGTCATCGCGTAGCTGCGCACCGCTGCGGCCAGCGGCAGACTGTCGAGGGTCGGCTCTTCGAGGGCGGATTTGAATGGCAGGCCGCTCATATGACTGAGCACTTCGCGGATGGTGATGGGATGGCTGGGCTTGCGGAGCAGCGTGTGCTGGCCGTCCTTCTCCGCCACGACCATCTGGCCGCGGAACTCCGGCAGATATTTCTCCACCGGATCATCGAGCGCGATCTTGCCCTCGTCCACAAGCATCATCACGGCAGTCGCGGTCATTGCTTTAGACTGCGAGGCAATCCAGAACAGCGCGTCCGTCTTCATCGCCTGCTTGCCTGCGACGTCGGCGAATCCGACGGCTTCCACCGACAGCACCTTGCCTTTGTCGGCAACGAGGGCGACCGCACCGGCGAGCTCGTGTTTGTCCACGAATGGCTGCAGCGCGGCGACGGCGGGAGCCTGCGCTTGAGCGAGAACAGGTCCGAACACCCCAAGTCCTGCGAATAAGCTGAGTAGTGAGAAGTGCTTTAACATAAGTTTAGAGGCGCCGTTGCATGCTTCAATGCGGCGACCGCAACCTCGGCCGGACGGCGGTAGCGTTGGTGGTCGCCGTTTCATGGGCAGCCAGAGTGTTCGGCTGGGTCAGGCGCAAGATTTCCTCCGTCGCCGTGCAGAAACGCACTGGTACGCTGGGCGAAGGGGGAGCGTTGGTGGTCCCGACCTCGGTTTCGCCGGCGTCGGCGATGCTGGCGACCTGACCGACCACATTGCCGTCCTCATCCGCGATCGGCGCGCCACTGGACCCGGGAGCGAATTCGGCCGTGACGTTCAAGAAGAGTATCGGGCGAGTAAGCACCCCGTTGGTGCGGCCGTGCTCATCGAAGCCCTCATTGCGCTTCAGGTTCACACGCGCCACCATCCCTTGCGTAAACATGAAAAAATAGCCCCCGGGATGGCTCAGGCAATAGACCCGCTCGCCCGCGCGGGCGCCCTGCCGCAGCGGCAATGGCTTCAGGCCGGGGACATCGATCTTCACCAGGCAGGTGTCGGACTCGGTGTCCGCGGCCAGCACCGATTGCACAGGGAACACGCGTCCAGCATCGTCTGCGGCGATGAGGTAGCTTTCCTTAACGCCTTCGTCGGCGGCCTCTACCACATGACAACAGGTGCAGATGACGCCGCCTTCGCCCACAACGAAGCCGGCGCTGCTATTGAAATGCCACTCCCCGCAATCGGGGCACTTATAGTAACTCCCGACCGCCAGGGTGCTCTGGCGCAGTCGGTCGCATAAATCCGGAGGCGCCAATTTCTCGTGTGACTCCGGCGCCAGCTTCAACGGCAGGCTGCCATTCCGAACTTGCGCCCGTAACGAATCCAGTGATTTCAGCTTGCTCGCCCGCAGAAGCTTCGCACTCGCTTCGGTGACCTTTTCGACGTACTCCTCGTCATCGATGACAAAGCGCGGCGCTCCCGCCCGGGCGCCTGTAGTAAACAGGATGACCGTGAGGAGCAGGACAGCAAACGAGCGCATAGTTCTAATAATTGGTCGTGGAATGAGCCGGGAGAGCGCTCAGATGTCAAGCCCAGGCAGGCGGCCATCAGCAATTCTCAATATGGGGACAGGTCGCGAGGTAGGGCGCGTCACTCCGTGCGCGCCGTTCGCTCGCAGGCACCCCAGGACCGGCGCGCACGGAGTGACGCGCCCTACCAGCCCGACAAACAGAGAATTGCTGTTCGGCAATTGACCGGATTTGATCGCTTCAGCACCTCACGCCTCCAGCTTGGGCGGCGTTGCCGGCTCAGAGGCGCGGACTTGCCGCAAGATGCTCAGACTCGTGACGAGTGACCACAGCCAGGCGGCGGCGAAGAGACCCGCACCCGCCACCCCCGCCCACGCCACCGAATGCGGCTGGGCGTCGTTGACAACCTGATTGTACATGTCCGACATGCGTAGCACGAACCAAAGCATGACCAGCACAAACCCGGCGACGGCGACGAGGATCTGTCCGACACCCGCCACAGGCCGGCCAGCCATCAACGAGCCCAGGCCGGGAGTGGCGAACTGGTTGATCAGGAAACAATTGCGCGCCCGCGCGCGATCAAGCGGTTTGGCGCCCGCAGATGTCCTCATATGCATACATCAGGGTCACCGTTCCAAACGGCATGGACACCAGAATTCCAATACAGCAGGCGACCAGTCCGCAAACCGCCAACAAGCCGCAGACGAGCTGCAGCGCAAACATAAGGAACCAATGTTTGGTAACCACCTTCCGGCTAAACTCCATCGCCTCCCAGAACCCCATCTTCCGGTCTATGACGAAGGGAACGGCAAACATCCAGGAGACGGTCAGATAAACGCCGGGCAGAATGCACAGACAATAACCAATCAAACTCAGGAAGCCGCTCGCTAGCCCGAGCAAAACCAATTGTCCAATCGCCGAGCCGAACCCGGCGAAAGCGTCAGCGATTCCTGCCCGTTCTCCGCGGATCAACTTAAGGTAGTACTTAAGTAACCCGGCGGTGAGGACGACGTAAACCGGCGTGGTGATGAGGGAGGCCAGGAAGATCATGGCGATTTGCCCAGCCGAGACCCGGCGTTCGGTGATTATCGCTGTAATTGCGGACTGCGACAGCAGACCCACGACCTGATTGACGACGAGCATAACCACCATCACCATCGTGTTAATTCCCACCATCGGCCCGAGATTCTGTTTGACCAGCTCCCAACTCCGGGTGATGCAACTCCCGATGTCGAGGCTGTAATCCCGACCCAAAACCACCTCGGGCGGAACAACCACCTTTTCGCCCGCCGCAGCGGCCGAAGCGCCGGCAGACATGGGGCGCACACTCTCCGTAAATTCAGGAAGATCGGCCAGTGGCCGCCACTCGGTCGTGCCTTCGGTCCGAACCGTGGTCTGGGCGTTGACGCGGCCTTCGGCGATCCATAGGCGCAACTGCTCTTCTGTGACAGGCCCGTATTCCTTCTGGTCTCCGCCGATAATGGTGTACATAAGTCGTAGCCTTTCTTCTGCGCTGATTGAGCTTGATTGTAAGTGATTGAAAGTCCGTCCGCAAGCGTCGCCTCGTCCTGCTTCATGGCCGCAGCAGGGAAAACGCCGTGCCGGGCAGGTTCCGCAACACGCTGACCACGAGTACTACCGCCAGAATCAGCCACAACCAGAGTGGGCGCAGGCCGAGCGATGCAGGCTCGTTCCTTGCCTTCTGCCAAACATACCTCGCACCGAACCAGGCCAGAACCGGCAGAGAGACAACCAGCACCGGGTTAAAGCGAAAGGCGGTCGCCAGATGCCCGTGCAGCAGTTGGTGCATTGAGCGCGAGGCGCCGCACCCGGGACAGAGCAGGCCGGTAGTTTTGTAGAAAAAGCAAACCGGATAAAAATGATACTGCCGCGGGTCAAAGCAGAACAGCACCAGTCCCACGACCGCGGCGAACAAGGCCAGTAGGCCCCAGAATACAGGAACATCAAGCCAGCTCCGCCGCGGCGGGGGAGCGCAGCCTTCAGGCTGCAGAAGCGTGCGAGAAGATTCGGGCGTGGAAATCAGCCGCTGCTCCTGCCCTACCTCGGCTTCCTGCAGCCTAAAGGCTGCGCTCCGAGGCGGCCGTGCCGGCTCTGCCGCTTGCGGAGGCACTGGCAATTCGCGCTCCTCGGCGGGTGGGGGGACAGCTTTGGCTGGGACTGTTGACGATGACATCTTACAGCCTCTGGATCTGACGCATAATGTCCGGCGCATTCAGGGCGAGGCCGAACGCGAGCATGCAAGCAGCCAGGCCAATGCTCAAGATCGAGAGCACCAGCCCCGCGATCGCCAGCGGTCGGCCTTTTTGCGCAAGCGGTTCGTGCCTGATTTGGCCGAGTGCAATCAGGGAGAAAATGACCCCCAGCAGATTGAACGGAAGCCCGTAGCAACAGCACATCCCGCAGGTCATCGAGAGGATGCCCATGACCAGCCCGGCCACCGCCATTGAATTAGCCCGGGGAACTGGCGTGGCGGAGATCGGCCCCGACGTGGGCTGCGTTGGAGCCATGCGGGCGAGCAAAGGGGCGAACTCCAGGTACTCGACCAGTGGCTTCCACAGGGCTGCCCCTTCGACCAGCGCCTTGGTTTGGGCGTCAACCCGGCCCTCGGCGATCCACTCGCGCAACTGGTCAGCCCCGACCGGGCCATACTCCCTGCCGTCTGCGCCAATGATCCTGTACATGAACTTATTGTAACCGGGCAATGAATTAAAACCACTCTTTCTGCCCATCAACATACAACCGCACGAATTCCTCGTCGGCCTTGCAGAGATAAATAATGCCCTCGATCAGGCCAATAAGATGCATCAGCGGGTACGCCACTCCGCAGGTCAGTAACGTGACCAGCAGCATGACCAGCCCTGCGCCCGTGTAACCGAGAATGAACTTATGGACGCCAAATCCCCCCAGTAGAATCCCGCAAATGCCGGCGGGGATCTTGTTCGAAGCTCGCGGATCGGCGGCGGGCGGCGGCGCCGTAATCGTCGGTGGTGTGCTCGCTGACACCGGCGGCGGCTTGAGATCTGCGGCGAACTCAGGGAACGATGCCAACGGTTTCCATTCCTGCGTGCCGTCGGCTTGCGCGAGCGTTTGGGCGTTGGCCCGGTTCTCGGCTATCCAGCCCCGCACTTGCTCAGCGGTGACAGGACCGTACTGCAGACCGTCTTTTCCTACAATTCGATACATACTATTCCTTTCCTACAGTCCTTCTTACGGAAAAACCTGTCCAGGTTACGCAAAAGCTCCCACCGTAGCGTGCCGAGCTGCGAACGGAGGGAGGTATTCTTTGCCCCCAGTTCCAACGACGCGATGCATATAGTTCTTCTACGCCAGCCCACCATCCCCGCCAAGTTGAAAAACTGTCGTAGTTTATAATGTGGTGTATTCGCGAGTCCTTGGTGCTTCGGCGGAGCGCCGGTTTCCAAACCGGCTTAACGTGTTCTACTGTTGCAAGGCGTCCGCCAAGCCATCCGCGCGCTCTAAGCCGGTCTGGAAACCGGCGCTCCGCCGAAGCACCAAGGACTCGCG
>Ga0118677_10002787_pt1 | contig 34394 bp, 44 predicted proteins | sample AliMusrvi5mmetaG_FD_86154 | JGI IMG/M metagenome (GOLD analysis project Ga0118677, IMG submission 86154)
AATCAGAACTTTTCCAGATTCATCTCTGGCAATAATTTCATTGTGCGGGGAATTATCAATGGTGATCTTCATTATGTTTTGTGTCCTTTTGTTTTGATGTTTAGATGCACTGCAATAGGCTGGCGCAATGGGCGTCAGCCAAACCGACGCAGACCGCATTACCGATCTGCTTAACTCGTTCCTCTCTGCTGCCTGTGAACTGGTAGTCGCTAGGGAATGGCATACCTCCCCGGGCGATAGAGTGATGCGTGCATTCAGGTGAGGCGAACAACAGGTCGAGGTTGTCACAGCCGCACTTGAGCGGATCCAGACTGTTGAGGTCGGCGCACAGATGCCGCACTGATGGATGGTTTAACTCATGAGTCTTGACAGCGGTCGGCCAGTGATTGACCGCCAGCATATCGAATCCGAGTTGAGCCCGATTGATGGCTTGGAGTGCCCCAGTTGAAGTGCCGCCCGCCCCAGCAAATAAGTCGGCGAGGCGGATGGTTTTAGGTGATGTCATAATTTCCTTTCGTTAGATGAGTGCTAACAGTTCGTCTGTGGATATTTCTGCGATTTCTGGAGTGTTGGTTTGGACACTTTTTTGCGAGTTGGCTGGCGCGTTGCCCTTGCCGCCGCCCTTGCCTTTGAACTTTGTGGGCCTGTCGCAGTGATGGGCCCAGTGCGCCACCCTGCCCGATGGCAGCTTGTGGCCCTTGGGGGCGAACCTGAACCCGATGCCTTCACGTCCAAGGGACTTGCGCAGGTCGGCATGTTGCTCGCTGCTGAAGTCCCCGCAGAGCCACAGCCAGGCTCGGTCTTGCTCTAAGGCGTTGGACTCGATCAGATGAGGGTGATGCGCCGCCACCTCGGCAATGACTTGGTGGATTGACTTCAGTGTGCTCACTCTCCACCTCCTGTGGTTTCGTGCAGGTGGTGAACTCGGGCCAACTCCATCAGGAACTCGAAGTCATATTGACGCGAGTCGCTGAGGTGCATCAGGTCAGTGAACATGTCAACGATCAGGTCCTTAAACACTGCGTCATTGTCGCCATCTTCGCCCGTCAACTTGGCGTAGTGCGCCATTGCGTTGCGTGCCCTGTCTGCCTTGGCTTGATTGGTGCTGATCAGTTGGATCGGGACCTCGACGGGATCACTGAACTCAATGCGTATCATTCGGGTGGGTAACTCTTTGCTCATGTGTATCCTTTGTGTTGTGGGTTAGTATTGTTTGGCATCTGCAATGACATCCTTGTCGATGTTCAGCTCGGCGGCTCTCTGGTCAAGCCATTCATGCCATTGTGATTGAGCTTCCCTGATTTGTTTGTGCAGGTGTTCAGGCATACAGAATTCACTCAAGCATGAGTCCCAAGTGCTTTCCATTCGCATACTTCTAATGATGTTGTCTTGGTTGACCGGCTTGGTTGTTGCCCCGCTGCCTGCCTCTTGCTCTCCTATGGCTAGGTTTGTGAAGCGAGTCTCCCAGTTACCGACGTCTTCATACAGGGATGCTACCCACTGCTTTTGATTATTTGTTAACCACTTGCCGTCAACTCCGTCTACGTCCGCAACACACCAGAACGTTCCAGTCTCACCCGTTTCAAGCTCAATCATTGCAGGCGTGCCTTGACCTGGATCGCTGGGATATATTTCCGATGCGTCCAGGATCAGCTTGATGCCGTCGGGACCTTGGATGGTTTGTTTGCTATGGGTTATATCAATGTCATTCATTTTTATCCTTTCTTTCGTTGTTGATTGTTTGTTCCATTCGATCGTCTGCCCTGGCCGCCGCGTGACAGCAGCACAGGACCATTCCAGTTGCCAAGCTCAGCACCAACGTGACCAGCGCCACGAGTGCGTATTGTTTTTCTGCATCCATAAGTTGTGTGTGTGGCAGGGTATGAACCGCCCTGCCAGCGGGGTTGATTGTTAGACTGTCGCTACATTACCTTCCATGTAACGCGATACCATTGCATCGACGAACGCTTTGCAATTGTCCTCGGTGATGTTGTTGCCAAACCCATACTGCAGGGCATCGACCTCGATGACGTCGTCACCATCGACCTTGACGTTCATTGGGGTGCCGTAGCTGCAACCGTAATAGCGATTGAACTCAGCTTGATCTCGCTTCTCGAAGAACCGGAAGAACAGCCGGCGCAGGACCGATGCGTTGCACAGCATGTAGGCTAGTCGATCCATCTCGACGGGCTGGCTCGCTTGCTTGATGACGACTGTCGTCGATGACCCAGCTTCACCATCCCTACATGTCCCGCAGGCCAGCACAACCTCGCAGCGCAGGCCGGATTGTTCGATCAGATCCACCAGCATGACAGCCGCCGCACCCCTCATGAACATCTGCTCGGTGGATATGGCGCTAGATGCTGCCATGTTGAACACAACCTTGACCACACGACCAGCAGCGGGGACTTGTTGAACCTCCCAGTCGATCATGTGCTCAGACTCGCCGGTCATGTAACGACCGATGTCAACCTCGTCGCCTGCTTCAGAGTAGCGGCAGAAGTGGCGGTCAGCCTTGTCGCCGTGCAACTGCTTGAGTGTGCCGGTCAGTGCCTTGATCCTTGCCAAGCCAGTCTCCCAGCCCCTTTCAGCCAAGGCAATCGCATCCTCAAAGCATCCAGTGCCAAACCAGTTAGCCTTGCCAACGACGTCACTCCGGTTGGTAATCCCTTCCGCCAGTGCGCCAGGCCGCTTGATGTCATCCATGAATGCCTCAAGCGAATCGAAGCTCGTTGTCAGGCAGCGGTCAGTGGACAGGCTCAGGTAGTCAGTGCTCACAGGGCCTCCTTGATCTTATTGACCGTGGCAACATCCAAGCCTTTCCAAAGCACCATTTGCTCCACATGAACCCTGCCTACACCGGCAGCGAAGAGTTTGCAGCCATAGATCGTGGCTCGAGGACTCACCACATGCCGGATGGCCAACCTCTCGCAAGCTTCCCTGACCTTGAGGACATGGGAGATCCATGCCTCGTTGGTCATTGTCCCTCCCTCGCCCAGCTCCAGCCTGGGACTGTCCATGGTCACCCCGACCAAACTGGCCTCAAATCCCCGGTCGTAATCCCAGTCAATGACCACGAACCGGTCCAAGGTGGCACCATCAAGTTGATTACGACCCACGTATACCCGATTAGCGCCCATTCCGTAGGTGTTCATACCTGCAATCATCACGAAGTCCTTGTGCTTGGTTTTCATGCCGTCCGGTGTCCCGAACACCCCGTTCGCAAGGATTGCATTGGTGTAGGTCAACACGCCAGGGTTGGCTGCGTCCATTTCATCCAGCAGCATCACGCCGCCTTCGGTCGCACACCTGACTACCTCGGTGCTGCGGTAACGACCCTCGGCATCCATGTATCCAAGGATGTCTGACTTGGAAGTCATCGGGCCCACGCTCATCGCCCCGAACTGGAGCTTCAACGCCTCAGCAGCGACATGCGCCGCCGACGTCTTGCCGGACCCTGCCGGACCCACTATGGCCACATGCAGCCCTTGAGACAAGCAAGCCAGCAGCAAGGCGAACTTGTAATGCTGTCTCGCAACCTCACGGGCAGGCTCATTGACCTTGCGTATCTCAACCACGTCGCGGGGTGGTATCTTCGCAAGGTAGTCGTTGACGATGTTGTCAACCCGTTGACCGGTCTTGACCTGCCAGTTGATTAGGTCAGTCTGCAAGTCGTTGCGCATCACCTTGCCCTCACTCTCCATGATGCCCCTTGCAATCTTCGCCACCTCATCAGGGTCAACCGTCGCCTTAGTGCCACCGCCGATGATCGCCAGCAGCGACTCAACCGCCTTCGCCCTGTCCATGTCAGGGGTGAATGTCCGAGGCTGAACAACCTCGACCGGCTTCTCGACCGCCCTCGGCTCATCCTGCTTGGGCTCCTCGACCGTTACGTTAACCGTCTCAGGTGCCGCAGCCTGCCCACTTGGCACGGCACCCAGCAGCTTGGTGTAGTCGCCGTCTCTAACGGCTGTCGCAAGCTCGTTGTAGAGCTCGCACTTCTCGACCGCGCTCGCCCCATTGTTATGGTAGTGAACGATGTTGGTATGCTTACCGCCAGTCTTCGCCCGGATATGGGAGTTGACCCGCATCATGGCCTGGCTATCGGTGCTGCGCTTGATCGCCGCTTGCAACACGCTAAGCATTGTCTCAGGGTTGCTCTTTGCCTTGGCAAGTGCCGCAGCTTTCTCTGTATCTGTCATAGGTGTGTATACCTTTCTTGTCCGGAGCTTGGACGGGTTGGTTGATGCTCCACACGCCTTGCAAATCAATGACTTGCAAAGCGGTTGGAACGGACAGCCTTTACTTTGTGTGATCCTTCCACCAAGAGGTGGCGTTGTCCCACTTGACCAGCATCTCTCGTTGACCCTTGGTCCGACCCACCAGGTGCCCAGCGCGGAAGCAAACCGCGCAGGCCATGAGCGCAAGCAACAACATCAGTCGTGCCTCCGATGCAGCTTCTTCATGGGCTGAAGCTTGGTTGACCACTCACTAATCTCAGTCACGGGCTCACTCAGCAGTGCCCGCACAAAACGACGCGCTTGACGCCGTTCATATCTCTTCACATGTGAATTCATTCTCTATGCCTTTCATTTGGGGGGAGTTAAGACCGGAGATACCGGCCAGACTATCGGTTGACAGTCCATCCAACCTTGAGACCGCTTGCGCCTCAAGGTTGACGGGACGGGACAACGGGCTAGGGAAAGCTTAGGCTGTGGGCTGTTGCGCGGGCTTCTTAGGCTGCTTCGCTTCCAACAAGGCGAGCAACTCAGTCTCGGACAGCGTGGCCGCCGCCTCCATCGGCGTAGGTTGCTTCACCACACCCAGCATGGACGCAGGCACAAACTTAACCTTGAACCCGCCGTCCTTCGTGGTGGATACCGATTGCGCCAGGATGTCCCCGTTCGCAATCTTCGCGGAGATGTTCGCATTGGCCGCAAAGCCAAGCTCGATGCGATAAGCGGTATGCGCCCTACGCGCCGCCGCCCCTTTAACCTTGTGCGCCACGGAATACTGCTTAAGGCTCAAGTATCCCGCAGTGGTATTCCCAGACGTCAAGAGCTTGCTCGTAATTTCAAGACTGGTTTTCCCGTCCTTGGCTGTAAACAGTGTAAGAGATGATGCCGACATGATATGTACCTTTCCTTTATGCTAACGTTTATTGGTTGAATGAACCCATAACCCATCGATTATAGGCTCATTACAACCAACAATTCGAGACCGTCATAAGACAGTCGTTTAGAACGTCATAGGACATTCTGGATTGTGAATTGTTGGACGTAATTGGTTGATTGTTATCGGGACATTTCGAGCCCTACGCTCATGCAATCCCTTTCGCATAGGCAACTTGCTATCGTTTGCCATCGCAGCTTGTCTAATAAGTCTCCATCGATGCCATACTCCCTTACTCTACCAATTCTACCAAACAGCTAAACCGTTATAGCTCACTAGCTTACATAAGGATATGCTTTGCGCTCGGAGGTGATTAGCAATCCGACTTTTTGCTATGCTGAAAATTTCGTCGGTTTTAGGAGTGTCTTTCCAGATAGGCAACTTTTGCCTACCTCATCCCACCCTTTCGCTGGTCAAAAACTCCTGTTTTCAGCCTTAATCCCAGCATGACTGGGCATTTCGCACTTGCGAATATTGGAAAGAACTGTCTTACACCTTGTGGGAAAGTAGGTTACGTAAAGCCGTTACATTAACCAGATAATGAAACTGAATGAGCCTTCCCGACGGTAGCCCAACTTTGGAGCCAGGCGGGGGGTGGTTCGGGGTTTGGACTTTGCTCTCCTGAGCTCGCCTATCCCCCCTTTCTAAACTTTCGCATTATTCTTGAAATGTTTTTGGGGTGGCTTAATGAGACTGAGTCTTAATAAGGTTTGGAGGGGTGGTGTTGGGTGCGTTTGGAATGGGCTATGGATGGCTGGTTAAACGTTGCTGCTGGGCTTTGAGGCGACGTTTGAGGACTTTGAGGATCCTTGAGTCAATTTCGATGAAAGCGTGCGGTGGAGGGCCTGGTGGGGTGAAGTAGCGTTGGTTTATGGTGTCCCATAGGCCATCGAGGATGAGGTCTTGGACGCAGGCGTGGATGATTGGCATAGAAATTTTTCCCTGTGAAAGTGTCGGTTTTCTCGCTCGTGATTCTTGAATTATAAGGGGTTTTTGAAGATTTTGGGTTTCGAGGGTGGTTGAAGGTGGTTCATGACGTAACGAGAATGGTGGGTTTTTTAATTTTCCCGGGGTGATTTAGAGGATGACATTGAAGCAAACGATGATGGCTTTGGGATCGATCATGTATTCGGCGGTGGGTTCTGTGGGTTTGTCATAATGGAAAGTGTTCTTGGATAATGGAATTGAGAGGGTGATGTGTCCCTACTTTCCCATGGGTGGGATTTCGGGGTTGGTGGTAAGGATTACTTGTTACGTTCTTTGAGCATGGCGTCGGCAATTGCGTAAGCTTCTTTGGCTACCCATTGACGCCAGTGGATATCGGAGACGAAGTCTTCTTCTTTGATCCTGAGTGAGCTGCACACATGTCCGACCCCTACGTCATCTTTAATTAATTGTCCGATTGCCTGGAGTGCAAACATGTCCCTGGTGGGGCTTGCGCTGGAGTCCGCGGTGGGTTCATGCTTGATGGTGATGGCCTGGCGCTCGCGCATATCCAGAGTTTCGACTGGGTTGAAGTTCCACCATTCAGGCCAATTGCTGAATGTTTGAATAAGCTGTCTTGTGATAATGGAGGTTTTGGCGGAAATGGTGGCCGCTTCGCAATCGAATGGTGCTGAGGCGATGACTCCGCTGGCGATCTGTCCGATGAGGTTGAGTCGTTGGTCGTTGGTAAGTTTCATGTGTTTTGAGTGTTGTTTGAATTATTTGGATTCTTCTTTAAGGATTGCGTTGGTGATCCGGACCGCCATCCTGGCTACGAACTGGGGCCAGTGGGTTGCCGTGTCATAGTTCTCGACCGAGATCCCAAGCAACTTGCAGATGTCCTGCTTCAGCCAGATGGTGGTGGATGCGAGGCCGGTGATGGCTGAGGTGATGTAAGTGTCCCGAATGGTCATGGACAAGATGTCGGGCTGGGTATTGAGCTTCAGTTGTGTTTCTGATACCTTGGGTAATGGTTTGGATTCTGAAACGGTTGGGGCCTGCGAGCCTCGGTGAATGGGGGTCGGTCCTACGACGTGAGGGGCGGCGGCTGACGATCTGGCAGCGTGTGCAGCTTCTGCTAACCGTGCTGCGTGCAGGAGGTCGACTTGGGGGTGTGACGGAGGCGGAATGGGTGCGGCGGATGGCAGTGTGCCAGTCATGTCCTCTGCTTGACCCAGGTCTGAAAAGGTGTCGTCCTTACGATGGAGCGGATCTGGGATGTGGGTGCTACGTGCCGTATCTGGCGCTGGTGAAGGATCCTTACCCACCGGGGACGGGGTGCTGGGGGGACAAGCGTCTGCCGGGGACAGGGGTAGGTTGGGAGTCTGCGAAGCTGAAGCAAGAAGCTTCCTCACCTCCTTCTGGATGACCTTGTTGGCGGCTGAGATCTTCTTTTTAAACAGATATTCATCGAGCTTCCTGATGCCGTCGAGAACGCTGCCGGTGCTTTGGTAACCAAAGTAGTTGGCAACCTGGCGGGTGTCCAAGTTAAGGTGTTTCATCAACAGATCGGCGAGGATGGCCTTGGCGGCGACGAACTTACGCTGCTGCTTGCCGGCCAGCATTTCTTCCACTGTCATGCCGAACGCATTGGCTACTATGGTGCTGAGTGATAATACTGAGGGGATTTCTATCATGTGTCCTTTGGTGTGTTTGTTTGTGGAGGTGTAAAAACTGCATCGACGACCTGCTTATCCATCACCATCAGAAATTCCCAAGCCTTCTTGTTCCACCTGGCGTCATCCAGGGCGTTGTGAATAGCATCCGGATACTTGGGGAGCGTGGGGTTTCCAAGGGAGTCGCAAAGTTGCTTGATGTCGCGGCAATACATTGGGAAACCTTTTGGCAGGTTGGTCATGGTTCCGAAGAGTTGAGCGAACGCCACCCAGTCATAGTCGGCGTAGTAACCCCAGATCTCCGGCTTGCCATACTTATCAACGTCCATGAACTTCTTGACCTCATCACGGATGTCGTAGTGATTTCGCCAGGGACAGTCAGAGTTGTAACAATCGGCCCAAAAAGGGTCTCCATTGCATCTCATTTTCGGTTGGCATTTACGGACGCCTGACATGTCAAAGTGCTTCAGGTGCGGGTAGACGTTGCGCCAAACCCAGTCGCTTCCTTTTTTGAAGTCGCATTTGTCATTCTGGGCATAATATTCCCGGCCATCTTCACAGACGATGCCAATGGAAATGAGGTCGATGGTTGAGCCATTCTCAATGAATTCGGTGTCGAGGAAGTATTTCATTTTTGTTTTGTTATTGATTTGTTGCGCAGGGTGATTGGTTTTTAGGGTCATGCCGATATCCGCGGTTGACGTATGCCATGGCGTCGGACCAACCGGCATCGTAGGCCCGCTTTCCGGTGTTGGGTTCAACCTGGATGCACCGATCATCCCAAAGCTCCACCATTTCAAAATCTTTGACGTTGGTGGCATCCAGGACGACGCCGACATGCTTCCTGCACCATTCTTGGATCGGGGTAATGACATCGACGGGTTTGCTGTCGGTGAAATCGATGACGTTGTGAGCATGGAGCCTGGCGGTAAAGATCTTCACGCATTTACCTTCAGCTATCCATTGCTTTACCCGGGTAAGCATTTCCGGAACCGGTTCTCCGATGTGGTCAACGCCTCTCCATCCGTCGTAGTGCGCGAGGGTTCCGTCGAGGTCAACTCCTATCCAGCTCATGTGTTTATTCTTTCTTTTTGTTGTTTTAATTTTTCCAGCTCGTTCAAAATATCCGTGTAAGCCTCCCCGAGCGCCGGGTAGACCTGTATGGTTGATTGCAATCCGCGCAGACCCAGCATGACGCTACCATGGCTCTTGCGGTTCAAAAACCTGCCGGCCGCCAGCTTTGACCAGCCTGCGTAGACCATTATATGTTCGCAAGCAACCCAGCGGGCCGTGCAGATGTGGCGCATCCGGCTTTTCCCGCGCATGTCCTTAGGGGTTATATGAAACCTCTTGGCGACGATCTCTACGATTTTTTCAGGGGTGATCATGATTCAATTTTCTTCCAGCAGTAACAGGCCGGCGACTTGCAAAGGATATCAGTCCCCGGGCCGTGTGTGGGCTTTACCAACCCGCACTTGTTGTAAACTTTGCCGTGATAATGATGGCGGGTCCGATGAAAGCATGTCCGGCATGTTTCGTCATAGGGACCAGTGCCCGGGGATGCGGCATAACCGTTGGCCTTGTAACGGCGCTTAGGCTTGCCTCCTTTTGTCAGGGCTGGCATCTGTGCGTCTACCACTTCATTTCCAAATAGATCTTTCACGGCTTAAAATGATTTGCGATATTCAGCATCAATGGCGAACAACAGACCCTGCTTTTCTTCTTGAGCCTTGCAACGGTCGTGATAATCCCGGGCGCATTGCTTAGCCTGGGCGGCCTGCTCTGGCGTTGGAGCCTGGTCTCCGCAGATCACGCCAAGCGCCTCTTGATACATGTATTCCCCGTTGGTCATGTGATTCCGCATTATGGATTTGGAAGTGTTGCGGTTGAGCCTATCGGCCTGATGTTAAGTTTGTATTCAGTGTTTTTCCTCCATTCTTTAACCTCTGATTCCCATGAAGGTCCAAAAAAGAAAGGTGCACGATAATACAAATGATTTTCAACGCAGTTGAATGCCCCAATTAACATAAACAGAGATAACCACATGGCGGCCAAGAATTTGAATTTCCCTACCTTGGTTATTTCGATAAGCGCGAAAAACATAAGAACGTGTGGTATGTATTCCATCCTGTAACCCCTGGATAAATCAAATCCATCGGCGATTCTGTGACCGATAAACGACATCAGAAACATCCAGATTGATATTGATGTTAGAAGAATGGCGGTTTCGCTTGATTGCCACGATACCCAAAACAGACACGAAGTGATAATTATTGCAACCAAAACAGGGGCAATTGGTTTCTGTCCTGAAGTGAATATGTTGTGAATATGTTTTATAATAGAGCTTTCAACGAAGTTTTTTTGAGGCGCAATTGGACAGGCGTAAAGCTTGGCTGTGGCGCATGATCCGATGTAGCTTAGAGAGGTTATTGGCCTTCTTTCAAATCCCTGTTCTTTTATTGGAGCTTTAATAGCCGCAAATTGAACGACGCAACATGTTACAAGTATGGCGCATTGAATAGCACTATTGTAATTTCGTTCCTTTACAATCCATTTATACAAGAAAAACGGTGTTAAAAATATTGTGGTAGGAACTGTTAATCCGCCAATCAACAACAACAACCTTTTGCCGAATCTGAATTTGTTTGAGTCCAGCAATAGGAGTAATGCCGCTGATATGCACAAAAAATAGTGAACATTGCACACGTCCAGATGAAGCTCGTAATATGCCGGGGTGAATATCAGCGTCAACAGGGCTACAATTTTTGATGTGAACGATGCCAGAAATGGAATATCAGAAAAGACAATCATTGAAGCTGGAATCATGATGAATACGAAGTTCGTCATGTTTGCTACGTGTGCAGCATATTCAATCGGAAATTGAACTGCTATGAGGCTGAACACGTTTTCAACCAAATGATAATAATACTGATGAGAAGCGGTTAACGTTTCCAATGCTGAATGGTTCATTGCATAGGCCAAATAAAGGAAAGCATCTTCAGCAAACATTGGCGGGCTCATTAATAACCAAGGCGCTTGCATTGCCCAAATTAGAACAAACAAAAATAATATTAAAAACTTGTCGATTCTTTTCATAGGTTCGTGAATATCGCCTATACTGCTCTCCCTGCTGTGCAGCCATTACACATGGCATAGGGTTTTTGCCTGTTGCGAAGTGCTTTCCGAACGGCGACAAATTTAGGCGAATACCAGATGTCGAAAATGTTTTGATCGTTTACGTTGCCGAAGTTTACTTTTCGCTCCCAGTCAGAGCAGCAAACGGTGATGCTGCCGTCGTAGCGGATAGGCAGCGCAATAGTTGGCGACACGCAAGGGCCGATATCTTCCGGCTTGGTCTCAACCCCTTCAATGCTTCCAGCTATGTTGAAAGGTTTTTCAATGATGTTGTGCCGGAACACGTTTGGGTAGCGATTGACAATAGCGTTGATTCGCTCATCCCACTTGGCATTGAATGGTGGATGACGGGTTACTGTGCAGCGCGTCAGCCCGGCTTCTATAAGTTTTTGAGCGACTTCCATTGTTAGATAATCGCCATTGGTGAACAGCAACGGGACAGCTCTTGGTGCTCGTATCTTTGCTGCATGTATAAGGTCAAAGATACGCTTGTCTTTCAACGGTTCAGCGAGTAGATGGAAACCAAGAATGCCGCGCCATCCGTAATCGTTTATATCATCCAAGACCTTGACATAAGTCTCGCGAGTCATCTGTGCGGAGACGTCGGTTTTAAACTTTGTAGGACAATACCAGCAAGCACGATTGCAATCGGTGTTGATCTCGCAGAATATTTGATGGGGTAAATGAGGGTCGCTGTGCCGTATAAGGTTGTAAAACGAAAGTCCCTTCTGCATGACTCGAAGCTTAAGTTTGTTTGGCATATGTTTTGCAAACGTTTGAAGTAGTAGAGTTTTCATATTTAGTCTTCTTTCCTTGGTGCGTTGTCCATTATCGCGATAAGCAATATGCTTAGCCCGACGGTGCTGATGCGGCCAGCCACAAAGCCAGCAGCAAAGATTAATAGTTCATGTATCATTGGTTAGTAAATATTGCTACGTTGCTTGGTGGTGGTCATTGTTTTTTCCCCCACAGAAAAAGTATTGCCATTCCCACGCCAGCTATCGCTATGCACAACTGGCTGATATTATCTGGTGAGGGAATGGCCATCTCAATCCTCTCCTCCAGCCCAACCTCTAGAGAGGTGGGAAACTCTTTTCTTGCTATGATGACAACCGCACAAATGGCATGAAATAAAGTCCTTGCTGTAATCAAATGAATTGTAAACGTGGAACGCCTTATGGAACAGTTTACACCGCGCAACCATGAGTTTCATCTGTAGCTTTCTCCATCTAAATAAAATGCGTTTCATTTCGTTTCTCCTTTCACTTCGGGATTTTCGTAACGCTTGTTGCATTCGGCGCATCGCATTGTCTTTGGCTCGTCTTGGCGAGCGTCGTCCAGATCGGTATGGCAGGCTTCGCATCTATCATTGGTGTATTCAACCAATCGCCTCCATGTCCCTGCGACTCGGAAATGTTTGTAAAACATATTACTGCCACATTCGCATTTCATGCTTCTCCTTTCACTTCGGGCGGGAGGGAGTCGTAAACATCAAAAACATGATTGGAAATATGAAGTTGCTTCACAGTCACACGCATATCCTTCGCCACCTCCTGAAGTTGTTTGAGGTGTTGTTGGGTGGTGGTTAGCTCGCGTTCGAGTTGGCGAGCAAACTCTTTCCAACTAGTCGGCATTGGAGTTATTGCGCCTTTAGCAAGCCAGCTAAAATGTATAACTGCTTCAGCATCCGTCCTCGGCGTATCACTCATAGGTTTGTTTGGTTCGGTCATAGCGTTACCTCCACGCGGCGGCGGTAAACGAGGCTGGAGTTGCCTACTTTATTTCCCCAGAGTCCGATTTCAGCGACTATCCAGACGTCACTATAAGTAACTCGATATTGGTCTCCCTCTTTAATTATGTCATCAGGCTCAAGACATCTCCATATTGCCGTCTTGGGTTTGTCTTGGAGCATCTGATTAACTTGTGATGGCGTTCGATACTGCCCCGCCACGAAGAACGATTTTTCGCCATTAATGATTGGCGCGTGTGACACATCTGAAACTTCTTTGCGCAACCCCTCAATAATCTTCTCAGCCTCGCGATAGGATTCATCCACCTTGTCCCCTCGCTTCTTCTCCTCGTCAATCTGGCGCATGAGGTTTTCTTTGACGCATTTGAAGTTCATGTTCCTCATGCGTTCGTACCTCAGATCATCCTGAAGTGTTTTAACGAAGTTATTGATTTCAGGTAGGGTTAAGTAGGTGCCGTCAACCAGGAATTCCCCAGCGGGGTCTTGCGGGTCGGTTGTGATGTCCACGCTCAAGCTTGGGTTAAGTTGACATTTGAAGTCCATTTCGGAGACCAGCATTGATCCAAGCAATGTCTCGGCCTCTCATTTATCTAGCGTGTAATTGATTTTCATGGCTGGCGCAGTCCTTTCAATTCGTTTTTGATGTCACGCAGGATATCAAGCTGAACTTCTCCAGTGACGTTTCGCTCGCGGAGGAGTCGGTTGGATTCTTCCACATTTTGGTGAACTTCTTTAGAGGTGATCGTCGCAATCATTTTAATGAATGCCAATCCCACCAAGAAAACACCCAGTCCGAAACCAAGTGCAACCGCCGTTATTAATTCTATTGTTTTCATTTTGTTTTGTTGTTTACTGCTTAAATTGGAGGGGTTGGCCATTTGCTATTGACTCCTGCACGGTCGCATCCGGCTCTAGGCCGGAACCTTGCTGTGCGCTTACACCACAACCCCATAAATTGAATTCCCCGCCGACCCCAACAAGGGATCGAAGCCTGGCACCACACTCGGAACGGTGTAGACCGAAATCAGGCCAGCATTACGCTCAGGGAAAGTGATCATGCTTTGTGCTGCCCTTCGACGCCACGAGCTAAGCGCTTACGAGTGCGCTCCTCCAGCCACATTAGAGCCTCATCCATTTTGGTGATGGCTAGTGAGTTCTCCCGGCACGGAAACTTGCCATTGATCACGCCCATGCGGTGGATGAGAACCTTGAGGACTTCCTCGTTGGTAGTGCCGTTCATGACTGTCACCAGCTTCGTGGGGTCGTCCGTTGCAGGAACCTTCTCGATGAACCGAATGGTTTGGTATTGGTCGTTCAAGTTGACCTCAAAGTTTTCAAGTTCGTACAAGTGTCCTGGTGATACGACCCGCTGCTCTTTGTCATCAGGCCCCAGTGAATTTAGTTGTCTCATATTTTGTGTTTCTTTCTTTTGTTGTTGGTTAGTAGTCGGATTGATCGTTCTGCCAATCCAGCTTGGCGTCTTTCCATTTGGAATCTCCGCCAAGATTGTCCAATGCTGCCCGGGCCTGCTTGGCGCGATCCTCGTAATAAGTGCGCTTGAGAAGGTTTTCTTGGTAGCACTTCTGGCAACGAGCAATGTATTCCAATGCGGTGCCTTCGTAGTGTCCATGACGTTGGCGGAAAGCATCCTCGCCGTTCTTGATAAGCTCCTGAATCATCTCGTCAACCCGGCGCTTCTCGCGCTCAAGCTCCCCTTCCGTTGAGACGCAAGCTTTGCTCTCAGGCTTCAGCGCTTCCATGATTTGCTCCAGCCGAATCAATGCTTTTTCCGCTGAATCTTTGGCCTCAAGGTCGACTGTGATCTCATAACGAACATGCTCATAAGAGCCCAGGTTGAAAAGTCTTGCGATGGTGATCTTCGATGTTTTCACAGCGCCTTCTGTTTATTGTTCCTGCTAAAATCGTAGTCATCGATCCCGTTGGCCTTGGCGACCTTCACGGCGGTCTTCCAGTCGCGACCGTAGCCGAACAGTCGAAAGAATGTGTGGTGACCTTGATGGCCGTCGAAGTTTACATGGCCGCTCAACGTTCGCTGGGGCGGTGCGTTGACCCTCCGAACCTCGTTCACTCCGAGTTGGCAGCGCATCCATTCATAGCGCGAATCAATGAACATGAAGTGCCTGGACTCGCACTGGGTCTGCTTCTTGGCGTCCTCCTCCGTTATGACGGTTGGCGTGGCGGTCTGCAATACTAGCTCTACATTCATTCTGTTCCTTTCGTTTGTTTGTTTGTTTCTGTGGGGTCGCTCGGGCGGCTATCAATGCCGTGAACAACTTCGCAAATGCTGTAAGTGATCTCGCACGATCTATTGCAAAACATGTTTCCATCCTCATTCGTCACCGCGTCAGAAATCTTCACGGGTTTGGCGCGGTAAACCGCATGGCGTCGTGGGGTTGTTTAACGGTGATTCAGTGAAGTGGTGGGTTGTTGACATGTTGTGTATTCAATGTCGTGAAAGTATTCGACCTCTAATATGTTTGCAATACTTTTTTAATAAAAATCAAAAATAATTTTGGCGAGTGTTTCATTGGGCCTCATCATGCCCCGTCTCCGGATCTCCCGGATCACCATGCCCGCCAAATTGTTCAGTCCTTCTGCTTGAACGCAGACGGATGGTTCGCCTTAGTGACGACGTAAATAGTTGGGACCTTGCCCTTGAACTGATCTTTTAGGTTACTGGATGGCCGGAATCGAAGTGGATACGAGTCTGGCTCGACGCGCACGGTTTCCGACATGCCCATATTCCCCGGGTTCTTGACTGTGCGGCCAGCGCGCTTCTTGTGGTAGAACTGCCCCAGTCCATCAAGACTGAGACCTCGCCCTTCCATGAGTGTGTCGTCAATCGCTTTCATCACTGTTGCCAGCATGAGCCTGGCTGTCTTCAGGTCGATTCCGTTCTCCTGAATCTTGTGGACCAGGTAGCGCCGGCCTGGGGCTACGTTTAGATCGGGTGTGTATTTTGTCGTCATAGGTTGGATCGTCTTCGATTTCGATTTCGGTTCTTACTTCCCAAGCGTTATGGACTTTGACTTGATGGTTTTCGACTCGTGCCCACTCCACCGAGTCCGCAACGATAAGTCCGCTCGTTGCGATGCTGTCAGTAAAATGTTTCGTAAAGAGGTTGTCTCCGTCGATAAGCCTGCGGCGGTAGCTCGTAATGCGTACAATACGGCGCACTTTGTTAATTTCTTCTCGTTCATCCGGTCCCAGAGCTTCGCCGCCAGGATCTTGTTCAGGCTCGGCACCGGGTGATATACCACCAGCTTTATTGGTGGATTTTTTGGGCGCGGTGAGGTTTCCATCTTTGTCTTGGGTCCAACCAAGTTTGAGGAGTTTGTCGACGAGGGCTCTGTTGTCATTCACTTTAGGTATCCGTGGGATTTGGCCCATGCGGGCTCATTGTGTATTTTCATGTGGCAATTGCGGCAGACGTACATGAAACCGTCCGGGTTGAATAGGTTGTAACCTTCACGCCCGTAGACGTGGTGGAGATCGCAAGAGACGTGGGTGTCAGATGCGTGGCAGACCTCGCAGACAAACTTATTTTCCATCCAAAGATCCCGGATGGCTCGATAAACATCAGCCCTGAGCGCCCCCGGGCTCGACCTGGCTTTGACTCCGCCAGCTTTTGAGTTCTCTGGCCTCAATGACTTGGCTTGGTCTGGGAATGCCTGCATCCATGGTGCCTTGGGTTTCTTGGTGCGTTTCATAAATCAGAAAGGGACGTCATCGTCATCTTGAGGTGTGGCCGCTGGCGCTGCGGTGGTGGCTGGTTTTGCTGCTGGACGTTCGGACTCTTCTGCCGGCTGATCACCTTCCCCGTCAGATCGGCTGACAAACTGAAAGCCTTCAAGGACTACCCCCATCTTGGACCGTTTCTGACCGGTGGCCTTGTCGTCCCATGTTTCAAGTCGAAGTCGTCCCTCAATGTAAATGGTCTTGCCCTTTTTTAGGGTTCGAGCCAAGAGTTCGGCTGTCTTCCCAAAGGCGTCCACGTCAACGAATGTGGTCTCCTCCTTCCATGAGTCATCCTTGGCCTTGTAGCGGCGTGATGTGGCAATACCCAGTTTTAGGCAGGCCATGCCGCCAGGGGTGAATCGAATTTCAGGATCTTTCGTGAGTCGACCAGCTATAGTTACTTTATTGATGTTCATGTTGGTTGGTTGTGATCGGACCATTGTTTACGGATGCCTTGAATCACCTTGTTAATCAGGTAATCTTTGGCGGCTCGGATGTGAAGGCATTGATGACGGTCTTCCGGTTGATACCCAAAAGGTTTGAAACTAGATTGGGAGATGTGCTGTTCAAGGACAGGGCGGATCTGTCGCTTAAAAAAGAAACAGTCGCACTCCCCGCTACCTTCATATTTGGCAAGGTCAACCGTACGCTGCTCTTCAGTTTTGGTGCTGGACTGGACCAAGAACACCAACCTGCCCGTTTCAGTTACCTTTGACATTTGGGTCCACGGTGGGTGGTTTACTGGCCTCTTCCAGAATGCGGTAAACGTGCGATAGCATCCATCCACCCGCTTGTTTTTCGATCACGGTAGGATCGCTGAACTTGCTTTCCGTTGATGTAACTGTGATTTCCGGCTTTCCGTCTTTTTCTTCGATTTCAATGGTTATTGTTGTCATGATTTGTTTACTACGATTGTGCTGCAAAAGTCGCGCAGACGTCCGATGACGGCAGCGGCTCGGTTTACGTCCATCTTCTGGGACAATGCTGCCCCTGTGAAGTTAGTCGTGATGATAAAAGGCCGGTTATCCCGGGTGCGTGTGTCTACAAGATCAAACCACATTCCCTCTGTGGCGTCAGACCATGGGGTTTTCCCAAGGTCGTCAAAAAACAAGACATCGACGGTTGCGAGTTTGTTAAACCATTTGGTTAAGGTAAACCCTCCGCCAGCGTCTCGGCACTGGCGTTCAAACTCGCCGTTGGTGATGAAAACAATCGACTTATTGTCATTGAACAGCTTGCGCATGAGCCTCCAGACTGCCCTGGTCTTACCTGTGCGGTTTTCGCCTCGCACAATCAGCCCTGTGCTTCCGTATTGCCATGCCAGAATGTCCGGCAGCTGCTTACACGACAGCTCCAGTCGCGCTATCTCCGTCTTGCCGCCTTCGGTGGTCGTCCGGAACTCCACCGGGCAGATCTGCTCCCAAAGTGATTCCTTGGCCTTGTTGCGCTGCTGGATCAAGTCTTCCCGCATCTTCGCCTCACTCTCGGCGCGGCGGAGGTCCTCAACCTCGACACAATCAGGGCAGATAGACGATTTGATGGTCATCTTGATGTCGGCGGCCCTAAACTCCATTGTTCGACTGGTAAACGGATACCTGCACTTGGCGCAAGGGACTTCGGACTCCTCGAGGATAACCCCCTCTGGACATGGGTCTGGCGGTGTCAGGTTCATCAAAATCCCTCCATGGTTGCGGTTTCGGGGATCAGGTAGCCGTTGCGCCACATGGCTTGGTCATCATCCCAGCTCTCGGCGTTGAACCATGTCGCTGGGTGCTTGATGTATTTCGTTTCCTTGCCGACCATGGCCTCGGCGTAATCCTTCACCCTCTGCAGAAGAATCTCAGGCTCAACCTTTTTATTCTTCAGAGCTGAGATGATGGCCCTCAGGCCGGCTGCCTTGGCGACCTTCTTGGGGTATGCCTCGTAAATCTCAACAGCCACCTGCTCGACCGTCTTGACTGCCCCGCCAGCTACCGCGACTGGTTCGTCATCTGCCTGCGATTTGCTCGCGATCTGTCCGCTATCGGCTGGTTGCTTGGTGGTTGTTTGGTGGTTAGTTGATGGTTGGATGCTGGTTGTTTGCTGGTTGTTCATGTTATTAATTGTGTCGAAAAGCCTTGTGTCTGAAAGCTTTGCGATGGTTCCCTTGTTGGTTGTTCTAAACGTTGCAAAGCCCCATTTGCTGAGTTGTGCTACAGCAGTGCGATATTGCTGCCTGGTCATGCCGCACTTGGCGTGATCACCTATCATCGCCTCTCCAGGTTGAAGTCCATTGACTGAGAATGATTCCCCTTGCTTGGCTCTGATCGCTATAATGTAAGCCAGCACGAGAGCCATGGTGGAGTTGGCAACCAACTCATTGGCTTCATCCGACCTCATGGCTTTGAACCAGCTTGTTTCCATAATGATGTTTAAGGGCCGCCCCCACCAAAGCAGGGGCAGCGGCTGCGGGTTGTTTAAGATTCCTTAATGGACCCGTCCTCAAGAACCACGGAGGCGTTATCCGAAACCAATTCGATCCAGACCTGTGCGTCGAGGTCCTCGGCTGTCTTGGCGAGCAGCTTCATGGAGTCGTCGTCCAGCAGTGAACCGTTCCGGATGAGGATGACTCGCAGTTTGGGGTTGAGCGCGAGACCGATTGCCACAGATGCGCGAATCATCTCAGCTTGGCTGGCCTGATTGAATGGCACGCCGTTGAGCAGGATGCCGCTTTCGTTGAATCCGAGACCGGGTAGCGGGAACTTGGCATCACGAAGAAGCTTTTCCTTCTGTTCTTCGATGGCGGTGATCCGGTTGGTGAGGCTGGTCGACTCAGCTTGGTGCGTCTGAATGGCCTTTACCAGATCTCCGCGGCTCTTGTTCTCGCGCACCTTGGCGTTGGTGTCGTCAGCGGCGGTGATCTCGGCCTCAATGGTTGTGGTGTCAAAATCCTCCAGGGCTGCGATGGCCTTCTCAGACTCACCCAGCGAGACCTTCATCTTCTCCAACTCCTGGACGGCAGCGTTGTAAACCTGCTGGGCCTTTTCGACGGCTTGACGGGCCCGATCAATCTCGTTCGATTGAAGTTCGATTGTGTTTCTAATACTCTGGGCGCCGTTTCTGATGTTCGCGTTGAACGTGTTTTTCACGTTCGCTTCCTTGAGTCGGACCATGAGGCCGGCGACGGAAACCTCTTCCTCTGGAGCGCCTTCGTGGGTGGGCCGGGTGGCCAGCAGTGCCTTGTTCTCGTCCAGCTTGCGGTTGATCTGGGTGCGGCGGTCGTAAACATTCTTGCGCTCCACCTCCAGCTTGTCGATGGTGTCCCCAACGCCCGCCAGTGTCTTCAGGATCTCCAACTGCTTCTTGGGCTCCATCTCGATCCATTGAAGCGGGTCGAAGCTGATCTTGTTACACAGCTGGTCGAGAATGGTCTGAGGGGAGGATACCGGCGACCCGTCCTTGTTCTGAACGCGAAGCTGAGGCGCCTTGGATACTGTAAACGTCTTGGTGATAATCAAGTCATCCAGATCCACGACAACCTCGGCTTTGGTCTGGCCATGGCGGATGGGTGCCTCACAGACGACTCCGTTGCCGGCAAGGGCATACATGATGGCATCCAGCACACTGGACTTGCCGTTGCCATTCTTGCCTCCAATGGTGACCATGTTGCCGTCGGGAAGAATCTCAACGGCTTTGAGTTTCTTGACGTTCGAGGCTTGGAGTTTGACGATGCGATATGTTTTTTCAGTGGGTGCGGTCATACGAGTTCAATAAGGGACGGTTTATTTTGGGTGGTTTCAATGTTTCCGGCAAGAATTTCTTCGACTTGGGCGTCGGCGGCCTTCTGTGAGATGCCTAACGACGATGCTAAAAGTTTGGTCACTTTCCCGAGGGGCATGGACACAAGTTCCAATAGCTGGGGAAGTTTGACGTGGGCGCTGAGGGCGTTGATAGCCATTGGGATGTCCTTGATGCTCCGACTAGTGGAACCGGGTTTCAGATCCAGTCCGATGGCGTTTAAATCTTCGACAGGCATGGCCTTGAGGCGATCTTCGATTGCTTCAAAAATCATGTAAGCCAGCTTTGATCGACGGTAAACAATCGACACCTGAAGCGGGGTAAGCCGGTTGACGGCCTCCAGAACCGACAACTTGTTGGGCTTGGATGGTGGATACTCAGCCAATGTGACCATGGCATAGCTCGCAGCCTGCGGGCAAAAACTTTTTGCGCGGCAGTATTGGCAGGCATTGGCGGACGGCACACGAGGGGCGTCTGCAGCATCTGCGGCCTGTATATGTCGGATCAACAGGCGCTTGGCGTCCAAAATGGTCGGAATGTCATATTCGGCGAGGTCCAGCGAACTGGAGAGGCGTGAGGCGGCGATACCTACCCGAATGTTCAAAATTCCCGGAAATTCATTGAACAAAGCAATGGTTTGAGTGCGAAGCTGCCAGTTGGACTCCGACGGAGCAACCTTCTTAAAACCCGACTTGAAGTCCAACAACAGTGCGCTGCTGCTCTCATTATCAATGTAGAACACATCCAGCTTGGCGGACGCTACCAGGTTGAGACTTTGGTCGCGTATCCAGAGTCGTTCCTCTGCATGGCGTTCCGGAGTGAACTCGATCCCATTGTCGCGCATCCAGTCATTGAGTGCGGTCATCTCGAGCCCCTTGAGGCGTGCGGCGATCTGCTCTTGGGTTTCGGTAAGCGCCTCAGTTTCACCGGTTTCAAGGGCGTTGTGGATGGCGTCTCCGTCGGCGGTGACCGCTTTGTCTGCCAGTTGAGGCAGTCCTCGCTCGGCATTGCGTGAGCCCGGGCAGGCTATGATGCGTTGTATTCCAGACGCGCTGGGGTAATCTCCGCGCTCCGGATCGATGGTTTGAACAGGTAGTTCCATAAATTTGATAGGCATATTGGTTATTGGTCGGCCATCTTGCGAATGTGGGGGAGGATGTTCTTCCAAACCAACAACAGGTCGTTGATCTTGGAGACCGCGAGTTGACCGATTTCGGTATGCTTCTTCGGGTCGGCCATCTTGCGATCCACGCAATAGTTGAAGATCTGCACAAAGTTCACCCCATCCGTGCCGCAACGGCGTTCCACTTCCTTCAAGGCTTCTGCCATGTCGGTGTAACCCGCGTCGGCTGGTGCTGTCGCAGTGGTTGATGCGGTCTGCTGCTGGACGTTCGGATCCGCCGCTATTGTTGCCTTTTTCACAGACGGAAACGCCTCATCGATGGATATTTCCTTCTCATTGATGGCTGTGTACAGACCGAACATGGTTTCAAGATTCTCAACCGAAAGCTCGTCAACCCGTTTTAGGTTGAACTTCTGCAAGACACGATCCTGAGTTACCCCCATGGCCGCAAACTTGGATAGCGCCTTGGTAACCCTCTCAGCCAGCGTTTTAATATCCCCCACGGCAGCCTTGACGGCCTCCTCGTAGATTGTGTTAACCATGGCCCTCGGCACCACACTGAAAACGGCATTCCGCAGCGCAATAGATGCGTTTGCGTTCTTGGTTAGGATGATCACATCCTCATTGAACTTTTTGCCATCTTTGTTGGCGATCTTGCGCTCCACCTCCTTGGCGATGAAAACATTATTCTCAGTGTCGTGACAGAAGCCTTGAGAAACCACGGTGGTATCGGTCTCCGCGATTGTCCTACTACCGGCGCGGATGTTACCCCACGTCGATGCCACAATCTCAGCCAGACGGACCGATGGCCCTTGGATGACTTTTCCGCCGCGCTCGTACTTGAAAAAACATTCGGCGGCTGTTTCAGGGTCCAGCGTGGCAAGCGCCAACGCCGCCCTCTTGGATTTGTTGATGTCTCGGGGATACTTCTTGGCGGTCGACACCAGCATGTCAACGTTGGCTCGCTCCATGGCCTCCAGTGCGGAAGGCGCTACTACTTCAAGATCAATTGCTTCATTGCTCATTTAATTCTTTCGTTTTTGTTTGGTTGGAATTTATTGCAGGTTTCGTGAGACCCACTCTTGCAGGTCCACTGGACGAATGCCTACGGTTCGATGTCCGAGCCTCACAACTTGCAACCGCTGGTGCGCTGGCGTCTTCTTGCTGGCTTTCAGGCGTAGAGTCCTGACAGAGCACTTCAAGGGACGTAGGGCTTCCACAGCTTGCTTATATGTGAGAAGACCGATCATCAAATCAGGTTGGCTTGTTTTTGGAGGTCGTTGTGAATGATTACCCGGAGGTATGCCGACACGCTCAAGCCTAGCGACTTGGCTCGTGCTTTGACCTTCTTTTGAAGTTGTGGCTGGAAGTGGACGGATACTACGGATTCATTTTTGAGTGGAGTTATTTTTTTGGTTTTCATGTGTTCTTATCGCGTGGCGATGGTGTGAATATAGTGCCTCTAATATACAGGACAAGAAAAAAAATAAAAAAAGATATACGTAATTCACCCCACAAAAAAAAGATTGAACAAAATACGATTACCCCAAATAGTATTAGGTGTTACTTGACAATCTATTAGATTGCGGGTAGTAGTGACATCGAACTGGCGTTGGATTCGTATGGGGGACGGAAAACGCTTGTGGCTATGAAAAACATTAAACTAAACAAAAAAGGCAAAAACATGATGACGAACCAAACATTAACCGCGCCGCATATAGGGCCTGGAAAAAAAATCACCACCCTTTACACAGACGCAGAGCTTCACGCCGCCATCAAAGAGCGATCCGACGACCTTGGCCTGTCAATGTCCCAATACATCGTCAACCTCGCCTTGGCCGACCTTCAGAACGACGGCAAATCTTTTTCGATCTCTTCCCGCAAGGTCGCGACGCGCAAGCCGGAGTAAATATTGTTGTGTGTTGAGGTTTAAAGATGCCGCCCGCGATGCAACCTTCCCCTCAGCTTCCCCAGTAAGCATGACCCGTATAAACTTCATGCGATCACATTATACGACGGGGTAGGTCAAAAACAGTCCTATCCTATTTCGTAGCGACTTCATAACGACGTGTTTTAAAAGTGTGAATTTGCTGGGGTTTTCGCGGTGGTCTTCACTCTCATAACCTGAAGGCCGTAGGTTCAAATCCTACCCCCGCAACCAATCCAAATCCCCCCAAAACACCCACAAAAGCCCACAAATCGAAGGTTTTGCATAGAATTTGAATAAATTGCGACCGTTTTTACAACCTGACCATAGCGGCACATAGTGGCCCATAGTTGCAGAAACACCCCCCCTTTCATAACGACGAAACAACGACGAAACAATATCAACCCCATAGAATCTCATGAGAAAACAGAAAGTTACCAAGGTTGTGGTTCACGGGATCGAGCGTTGGCTGGTCCATTGCCCAAAAGAATTAAGGGAGATGCACGGCCAATCCCGGTATTATTTTGCGCGAAAAGAAACTGCTGAGGCTAAGCTCGCACAGTTCCAGCGGGATCACGACCGGATTGCCGCGAGGTTCCACGGTCTTTCCGAGAAAGATCAGGGCCGCATACTTTGGTTGCTTGAGAAGTTTGGAGGCAACCTGGATCTCATGGAGTCCGTTTACATGGGGTATTTCAACAAGATCAAGGCCACCAAGGTAGCGATACCTTTAAAATCGACGATTGAGACATTCATCAAGGCCAAGGAGGCCGCAAACTTGCGCCCCAGATCGATAAAGGCGCTCACGAGTGTTCTCGGCAAGCTTTGCATCTGCCTGGGCGACAACGCCGACGTCACCAAGGTTACTGATGATCAGATCGAGAAGTGGTTATCTGGGAACGCATGGGAGCCGGCCACACGGAAAGGATACCTCACCGACGTGAGAACATTCTTCAGTTGGTGTCTCGGCAAAGGGTTCATCGACAAAAACCCAGCCATGTCCATCCAGAAGCCAAAAATCGATGAAAAAAGGGCTGACATTCACACCCCGGAGGTTGCCGCGCTGATGATGAATACGGCCATGAAGCACGACAAAGGTCTCGTTGGCTACCTGGCTCTATGCTATTTCGGGTTCGTGCGACCCTCTGAAGCTCTGATATTTACGAAGAATCAGATCAAGGATACCGTTCTGGACCTCGAGGCCGGCAAGACCAAGACCCGGGCGACTCGCTACGTGGAGATCAATCCAACCTTAAAAGCGTGGCTTGATGTCAAAGGATTAAAATTTCCGGTCACAAATTTTAAACGACGCTTCGATGCTTTAAGGGATCTCGAAGAATTGAAAGATGTCAAATGGGGTCATGACGTCCTGCGTCACTCCTGTTCATCCTACGGGCTGATCAAGTTTGGCGGACAGAAGGCTTCAAACTGGGCCGGCCACAGTGAGGCCGTGCTGTTCAAGCATTACCGCGAGCGTGTGACAGCAGATGATGCGGAAAAGTTTTGGTCGATACGACCTTGAGTTCAATTCCTGCCATTGCGACCAATAAACTCGTAGTCATCTGTGGATCTGCTGCAACCTTTGACCATTCCCATGAGCATTCCAAAGAGGCCAAGGCAGATAAAGGTCACGAGCAAAAAGTTCATAATCTTGGATGAATTCATGCCTCACATACTACCGCACATTCCCAATCGAAGTCAAACCTCTGCATACCCCCCTAGCCCCCCTTAACACCTTTCGGCATTAAGAAGGTTCCAAGGGGTACCCCGCACGGCCATTATTTGAATTCCAGGCAACGCCAGTCAACTTTGACTGCCTCTGTTTACTCAGTAGGAATATCCGACTGGAGCATTTTATACTGTTGCTACCAATGAACAGAGTTGGATGTGCGGAAAAAGAAAACCCGCCATTGGTAGCACAATGAGCGGGTTTGGGAGGGTGGTGTGCTGATCACACCGAAATTCTTAACTCGAGCTTGTGCTACCAAGACATCGAACTGTTGAGAACATATTGTGTGAATATTAGAAGGTCAACAGGAAAAAATCACAAAACTTCAAAACAATTGTAGGTGTATACGCACAAGCGCCGACGGTTTGTAACGCGCAAATTGATATTGACCTGTCACAAAAACGTATACATATTTGTGACAACATGCCTCCGACGCCTCTTCACAATGCGCACCAGCGGGGGTCTTTTATTGTTCGCTATTTGCGAATATTAAATAGCACCTCTTGTTTTTTAGTCGATAAATCCAAACACCATTTGCACATTTGCTGACCGTCCAGCGGTTCAAACAGCCTGCCACATGAAAGACATTGGCGCTCAGGCCGACGACAGATTTCCTTAAGACGCTTGGCCTTCTCCTCTTTTGAAGTCATTAATAATCAACTTGTTAAGAAATTTATGCTTCTGCGATGTCGATCTGTGGTGGGAGAAATGATTTTTCGTAAACCTGAGGCAGTTCGCCCGGGCCCTTGTGTCGCCAGTCAAGGATCAGGGCTGTTGGGGCAGGGATTGAGTCTGTGACAACCTTGTGGCCGTGGGTGGTAAGGAACTGCCAGGCCCCGGTTACACCAAAGAAACCCCTGCCGTCGCTGTAGAAGCCGCCACAATGCCTGTGGCCTCGAAGAAACACCTTAGGGACCTCTTGACCGCTTCTCGCGTAATTGAGGCGAGCGTTACCCATTGCTATCGACATCTGAGACGCTTCCAAGTAAGCCCTTGATGTTGTGCCCATATGATGCGCGGCATCGATCAGCATTCCGTTGATTCTTATCAGCCACTTGTGCTTGGCCTCGCCGCCCTCCGCCCCGATCCTCTTGGCAAGCTCAGACTCAATGTTGCGGACGTGGCACTCGGTTCCTTTGACGACGTAAATCTTTGGTTTCATGGCGAGGTAGGGCTCGAGGCGGTCTTCGCACATGGAACAGTGGGTTTCTATCAGCGCGGCCAGGATCTCAGCTTCGTTGCGGTGGTGGACGCCTTCAGTCGCATCCCCGTTGAGGATTAAAGCGAATGGATCTGTGCCGATAATTGATTTTGCCCAGGCCGCTTTTGCAATCCAGTTCTGCCACAACCAGGCTTGGTGAAGATTTTTTCCGAAGCTGATGACGTTTCCGGAACTTGTTTCTGTTTCAGGGGGTGCCAGTCCAACGACAGATCCGCAATGAAGGTCTGAAAGCACAAGGACAGTTTTGATATTCATATTAAATAAAGGTTTCTCGTATCCTCCCTTATGCGAGTTGTTGACCGATTTTATGAACACCACCTAGCACTGTAGACGACAGTGCAAAAAGAAAAATGAAGCCGCCGTTGCGTCGTTTGCGAGCTGTTAACGAACTGGTTCGATGGCACTCGCTTTGACTCCCCAAACAAAAAAGGAGCAACAACACTTTCACCGGTCCGGCGGCTGACCGTTTGCATACGCCACCTAAAACTAAAATTGGTTGCAGAGGTCGGATTTGAACCGACGACCCCCTGGTTATGAGCCAAGTGAGCGACCAAACTGCTCTTCTCTGCGCCCACATAGCTACACCATCGATATAGCATCGTCAACATTGACTTTCTTATATTTACACGATATTCATTGATTCGTGCTTACCGCAGAACAACGCGCCAAAATCAATCAGGCGCTGACCACTTGCAACGGCGACCGGAAACTCGCGTGTGAGATGTTGAATGTCACAGGCAGGCAGCTCCGGGATCTCATCTACAACAACCCAGACCTTAAGTCCTCATGGAGCACCCCTAAAGCTCGGGCGTCTGAAGTCGAGTTGATGGACGGCCCCAGGATCGTCGCGGAGATTGAGAATCCGGTTGTCAACGAAGCTACCCAGGCAAAATTTGCCGAGTTGATGAAGGCTACCGGCGCGACAGAGGATGATTTGAAGGTGGCCATGTCGCTGCAGGAGGCTTACGGCAAGCACACATCCAAGTGCGTTGACATGGTCGGCGGCGGTCTCGTGAAGCGTGCTATCAGCCTTGGCGTGCTGCTGGACAAGATGGAGAAGCAACTGGATGAAGGGTTCCACGGAGAGGATGCAGGGGAGCAGTTTGCCACATGGAACGAGACCTATGCTGAGGCCAACAAGAACATGATTCGCATCATGGAGGTCCTAACCGCATCAGAAGTAGCCCGGGCGAAAGTTAAGTTATTCGCCAGTCAGGCCAGTGGAGGCAAGGGTAACAACCGCAACCGGCCATCGTTCGGTCCAAAGACCGCAATTATTGCCCAAAACGTAACGGTGGAAAAATGAGCCAAGAATCTGAAAACAAAGCAAGGGGTGAAGCGCTTGAGAAAGCCTCACAAATACTCGGCGAGCATTTCGAGTGCGGCCAGATACTGCTGACCTTTCAGGAGGGGGTAGACACTTACCGGGTCTACAAGGGGTTTGGCAATTGGTATGCGCGTCAAGGCATGGCCATGGAGTTCCTTCATGACGATGAGGCGCGGGCCATAGCCAATGAAATTTCAAAGAAAATTGATTTCCAATCAGAAGATGACGACGGCAACGACGAGAAGGTATAAAAAGGGCGACCCCGAAGGATCGCCGTGAGTTGACTTAAGCGGCCAACGCGCATTCTTGATTTTGGTATTTGCCATTTACAGGTAAAATCAAAAGCAATAAGAACTAGCAGAATTACGATACTTTTACAATCGACTAAGTCAAACTAAAACCTATGTCAAAGATGACCCCAGAGCAGCATCAAGAATTCGTCCGTAAGGTTGGGAACCGGCTTGTCGAGTATTTTGATGGTTTTGCCCTGGTTGGTTATCACGCAACCAACGGGGATCGCATCATCATCAGTCACGCCAAAGACCTGAAGACCTTGGATGCGCTACGGACTGCCATGGTTACAGCAGCGCAACCCGTCGCAATTGACAACGGAGAGACCGGGAAAGTATGAGCGCCATCGATCTTGATACACCGCCGCCGCTACCAGGACCGCGGAAAACAGCCAAGAAGTCCAAAGAATGGGCTCCAGCGCTCAACCCAACGCAACAGCTTGCATTTGACTCGGTTGCAAAGTTCGTTTTGCTGTACGGTGAAAAAGGGTGTAGGTCGGGCAATTCATTAATTTACACCAATGATGGCCTTGTGCGCCTTATCGACCTTAAACCTTGGATTGCTGAGGAAGGAAGTTTCATCCCTATAAATCAAAAGGTTATTGCATTTGATGGCCAGAAATTGGTTGAAGATAAAGCAGTTGGATTTTGGGTCGAGCCTAGCTATGAAGCAATCAAGGTTGAGCTTTCAAATGGGGCAGAAATAACAGGATCCCATCGGCATCCGCTTTGGGTATGTTGGCAAAAACGTGACGGATCTCACGACTTTGGGTATGTCAAGTTTAGCGAAATGAAAACAGGATTGGCTCAAGGAACCCGCTACTGGACCCCGTTTCTGGGGCATCCACAATGGCTGGGGGATAGTCCGACTTTTGCCGCTGGGGTTCAAATCACCAAGGAACTGGCCTATACTATCGGGGCTTTAGTGGGAGACGGGTCTTTAAATATTTTCACAGGCGACGGCAGAAGCGCTGGGTTTTCCAATATCGACGAAGAATGTCTTAATGAAGTTAAAGCGGGGCTTGGCCAGATAGGCTGTAAGCTTTCGGGCTCAGCAGCAAGCAAATGTGATTATAATATTATCGGAAACCAAAAGTTTTTCAGGCGTTTCATTAAAGACCTGAACATAGGCCAATTGTCGTACCACAAGACGATCCCATCACAAATTATAAGTGGATCGAAAGAAATCGTAAGGTCATTTTTGCAAGGCTTGTTTGATACTGACGGAACGGTTGAAAAAAACGGGTTAGTGTCTTTTTGCACTACAAGCATTAAACTTTCAAAAGACGTTCAAGACGTTCTCGCAGCATTCGGAATATTATGCGTTAGACGTCCAAAGAAAAGCGCCAGCGGAAAACCTACATGGACGCTATCAATAATGGGCAAACATGCCTTTAATTATGGAAATTTGATCGGTTTCAAAATCGCAAGAAAGCAAGCAAGAATCATAAAACCAAAAGTATCCGCATTATGCCCAAATGGATTCAATCATAATCATTACGGGTTTCCGGATCCAATCCGGATGGTAATGAAAGGCGTTGCCCTTGGGTCAAGAACAGGAAACAGAAATAGGGCTTGGCATGACTTTCATAGGCATTTGCATTCTTTCAAAAGTATACCGGCCCCCGAAAAAGTTGACGCATTCTGCAATTTGTATGAGTGCCATTCAAAAGTTGCCCAGTTTAGAACCAGCAACCATTGGCTGGAAATATTGTCATGCGAGGATGTTAAATGCCAACTTTACGACCTGAACGTCAAAAATAACCACAGTTTCTTGGCGTCTGGAACAATTAACCACAATTCCGGAAAAACGGTCGGCGTAGCTCATGCTTGCGTCCGCCATGCTTACGAGAATAGGGATGCCTTCTGCATGTTGATCGCCTTGACGATACGCACAGGCAAAGAAGGTATCTTCCACGACCTTGAAAGCCTTGTGCTGCCGGCATGGCGGGATGGCAACAAGGAGCCTGAATACGTCAACGGCGAAAAAAACCCCCGGGCTGGTGAATTATTGGATGAAGGCATGGGGCTCGAGTATACAGCCAGTCAGCAGGACCCTGACACCAAGGACCGCGTTATATGGGTGCGCAACATGCACAACACCTGGTCAAAGATACTTCTGGTATCTATTCCCTACGCCGAGGCGGTTGATACCCGTATCCGCGGCCCTGCCCCATCGTTTGTGGGTGTCGAAGAAATTACACTGGCTTCCAGCGACGAGTATTTCAAATATCCAGCAGCCCAGCTTGGCCGCCGTCGTCACATCACCGGACCTCAACAGTTCTACGCATCCTGCAACCCGGAAGGCCCGAGCCACTGGGTTTACAAGACATGGTGGGTTGATTGCATCGATGATAAGACCGGCAAGCGTGATTCCGACTATGCTGTTTTTCACGTCAAAGCCACGGAAAACATCGACAGGCTGCCAAAGGGTTACATTGAAAACCTCGCCAAGATCCTCAAGGACCCTATCGAGCGCCGACGGCTGATCAACGGCGAGTGGGTGGACAGGCCCAGCGGTCAGTCAATTTTCAAGAATTACTTCATGCCGAACATTCATGTCATCGGCGATGGACTCCGGAACATTGGGTGGAAGCCTCTTAAGGGGTTTCCGCTAATTGTGGGATACGACCCCGGCCCAGCAAACTTTAGCATCTCAATGCTTCAGCATGTCCCCACCAAAGAGAAAAACCTCTGGATCGTGTTCGATGAGTTGAACTTTGTCGGTCAGCATACCCCTTACCACGTCGTTGTGCCCAGGTTGCTGAGGCGGATGGACATGTGGAAGGACGAGATCGACGCCCCGGTCACGTGGGTTCATATCGGCCCGGATGATGCTTTCAGTCACATGCGCCACGATGGATCCTTCGATGCTTCAGAGATTGAGCGACTGTCCAAAGGCAGGATCAAGATGAGAGGCACACCTCAGGCTGGTGGAAGCGTTGCGCAGCGGGTTACCATGTTGATAGGACATCTTTTGGAGGAAACGATCTACTTTTCAGCTACAGCGCCCAAGACAATCGACATGATGAGGATGCTTGCGTCGACAAAGGCCGACCCCAAGAAATACGATCCAGATGCCGGCTTGAAGCCAATGAGATCGGTCTACCTTCACTCGTTTGACTCACTAACTTACCCATTGTTCTACTATCAACTAAACTCCGGAAGCTTACCGTCCAGCGCCGCCCGCGACATCCCTGCCAGGGTCTACGAAGCTGGGGTTGGCCTTTTAGGTTGACAGTTGTTACATTGCTTTTACTGTAAACGTATATGACAAATCAGGACGTTTATTTAGATTTCACAAACAACCCCACCCTCGCGGACGCACTCAGCGACGCCAACGTCGGGGAAAAGGTCAAAGTTGAAATGGTCCTTTTGGTCAAATCCAAAGACGACAAAGGGCTTTCTGCAGCCATCGACCCCGGCAGTGTGGTGCCCGAAGGCTACGAACCGGTTGAGGGTGGCGATGACAATGACGGCGATGAGCCTGCTGCCCCGCCGCAACCAGCCGCTGGATCCATGCAGGCCCAGCCTGTTGAGGTGATGCAGCGAATCAAAAAGAAAGGCTCTTGAACCCGAAGTGGAAAACCCGGGAACGGAGCGCCGCTGAAATCCTCATCGAGGCGCACTACAAAACTGTTAAAGCCGATGAGCCGATGCCTTGGGAGGAATACGAAAAAGTATGCGCTTACATGAGTCTTACACCCTTCGAGCTTGCAGCTCTGGTGCTGGTGACACCAGCTATGGTGAGGCGTTTCAAAAGAGGAGGAGCGATGCCTGCGCACGTAGCGCTTCACTTCCGTATCATGCACGGCTGGTATCGTCAACAAAGGACCGGAATTCAAACTGTTCCACTCATTCCGGTAGGGTTGGCATTTCCTCAAGGGGTATAAAATTATGATTAATTTGGATATTTTAAATCGGTTTGGGACGACAAATAAGCGGCTTCGCGAGCTTTACACCGCCAACGCCACCAACATTCCCAAGATCGAGCGAGGCGATACCGCTGAGGAAAAGGCTGAGAAGAACAAGATCGCATTGCGCATCAAGCAGGACATTGAATTTCGACAGAATACCGAGCGCCGCATCCGCGTCCGGGTTGATGAAGGCATCACCAGATCGTTGAGAAATTACAAGAAGTATGCCGCTGCAGACCTGGCTTGGGACACCAGTTGCGTCACTGAGGCCACAATACCATTGATCATGTATGCCCAGGGCAAGATCAACATTGAGTCCGCAGCTACAGCTCTGCAGGGGCTTAGGGGTGGGTCTGACTGCATTAAAAAAAATGCTGAAGGTGCCGCAATAGCGATTGATCTCCCCCGTTTCCTCGAGTGCAACATCAATCTTGTTCGGTCCTACATTAGCCGGCGTGTGGCTGCCCAGTCCAACATTTTTTCAAAGCTGTATCCATACTACAATTACGAGTCTCGCTCCACCGGCCCTGTGGGTAAGCTGCGGGCCGACGTCCTATCCCAGCGGGTAGAGATCATGTCTGACCAGTTCGACTACCGACACCATGACGTGCAGTGCATCCGAGACGGCTTTCTGTATGGGCATTGCCTTGATTTTCCAGCATCCGCATGGGAGGTCGAAAAGCAATGGACGTTCAAGGATTACTCGGATGAGATGAAATCATCCCAGCCACCTGAGGATAATTCTGATCTTGAGGCTGAGATCGTTAAGGAAGGCATCTCATGGATTAACCCGCACCCCAGCAGGGTGTTTTGGGACAACGCATCACCTCTTTCCAGCATCAACACGGACACCGGCTGCAAGTTCTTGGGGTATTGGGACATCCAGCGCTACCGGGACGTCATGAACAACCCTGCGTTTTTCAATCTGGATACCATTGGTTGGTCTACCCGATTCTGGGGTCCCGGTGGGCTTTATTACAACTATAAGGCGTATTTTGATCAATACACCACGGCAATCAAACCACCCGCTTTCCCCCAGGGCACAAACATTGACCCAGCCAGCGAGAACGACCGATCAGCGAACATCGGCACCTACAATGTGCAGTTGGATGACGCATCGATATTCGTCACCAACTATTTTGAGCAACTGGTCCCGAGTGAAAACGGCATTGGTGAATACCCATTCCCGGTGTGGATCCGCTACATTGTGGCCTCTGACGCCACGGTTGTTTACGCTGAAATCTACCCATCCACCCCAGCCGCATACCTCGGTATCAACGAGAACGACTCACGGCAGGTCAACATTTCCATGGCTCACGAGCTGATGGCCTATCAAGATCAGCTCACCAATTTATTCCGCCAGATGCTAACCATCGCATCCGGGGAAGTTTTCAAAGCCATCGGGATCAACACGGACGCCCTTGAGCGTGCGCAGGTCGACAAGATCTTTTTAAAGCTCAGCGGTCAAGACTGGTCTGGAGACCCGTTGATCTATGAATTTTCGCTAAAGAAGCTGCAAGAGCTGCAAATCAAACCCGACCAGGTTGTTACAGTCACAGAAACCCGCATTGGCCAATCTCTCACCGCCATCTTCGAATCAATGGCCAAGTTGATTGCAATGGCGGACAAGCTTATGGCCATGAGCCCCGCAGAGCAGGGTCAGCCGGCACCCCGGGAAATTTCAGCAACTGAGGTGACTGAGATTGCATCGACCACCAGCAGCGTTTACTCATTCATCACCCAAGGGATCAACGAATTCCGGTCTGCCAAGAAACGCATAATTTACGAGTCTTTGGTGACCTGCTCAGAAGGTGAGATCCGGTGCCCTGTTCTGGACCGCTACACTCCAACCATCATCAAAAAGGCAGGATTTGAAGCCATTGATGGCACCGCGGAAGGGTTTGTGTCCGCCGCTGGGGTTGACCGCCACACCGTTGTTGGATCCGTCCGCAAGCTGGTCTATGACTACGTGTTTACCTCCCGGGACGGCGAGGAGCGTGCGGTTAAGACTCAGGCCGCGAATACCCTTGTCCAGCTACTTGGCCAGGCGCTCAACGTGCCGGCAGTGCTGTCTGCCATGGGTAAAGAGAAGGTCTTTGAGATATTCAACGAAATCTTCCGACTCAGCGGGGCTGGGGTGGATCTCAACCTCGAGCTGAAGCCAGGCGAAGACAACACCATTGGACCCGATGAAGTCAAACAATTCCAACAGGCCCTCCAGCAGTTACAACAGGCGCTACAACAGCTTGCAACGCACGTCCAGAGCGACGCTCAGCAAATCCAACAGCAGCAGCAAATTAATGCCTCGAACGACGCGCATTTCAAAGCCTTAACCGCCATTGCTAAGCAGGTCGAGCGGTTGACGCACTCCAATGCCAAGGAAAGCGTTTCCATTAATTACAAGGACGCGCCCGCATCCATTCAACGCCAGATAGAGGCAGCAGCAGGTTTCAGCCCAGCCCCAGACGCCGAACGCCCCGGGGTCTCCGCAGTCAATCCAACACCCACTCAGTAAAACACCATGTCACAGACCCCAGCACCCACCACTCCGCCCTCAACACCACCACCCACAACCCCGGATCCCCATGATCGAATTGTTGAGCAAATGCGCAAGAATGTTCAGAAACTTCTTTCGCCGGATGGAATCGACCCCAACACTCCTGACC
>Ga0118677_10002789_pt1 | contig 34381 bp, 21 predicted proteins | sample AliMusrvi5mmetaG_FD_86154 | JGI IMG/M metagenome (GOLD analysis project Ga0118677, IMG submission 86154)
ATGTGTATAAGAGACAGTTTCGAGACCTCAAACTCAACAACCCGTCCAACAACCTGAAAACGCTAGGAAATCAACAACTCAACCCGTACAATGAGTGCTGTTTTGGACAGCAGTGTGTGATAATTTAAAAAAAATGCCGTCCCTCCAAGCCAAGGGTTGGAGAGCGTCCTTCGAATGCGCCCTGCGTGGGGATGCCACAGACTACCCAAGACACCCGAAAATGTGATGTCCGCCTTGAAACGTCCGAAGGAGTAACGTTGTTATATTGCGCATGGTCGCCGTAACCTTATGATCATTAGTGCTTCAGCCAATACAACACAAACTGAAGACTTTTCCCGCCCTATATGCGCATCGTCTATTTCATGCTCGGCAGTACGATGCCGCGCAGGATGATCTTTTGGCACGCAACGAACACCACCGCCGTCGGAACCGACACCACCACAAAGCCCGCCATCACCGCCCACGGCTGATCGCCTAACTGTTGGCTCATCTGATACATCCAGACTGCCAACGTCCAGCGGCTCTGCCGCTGACACACCAGCAGAGCCCACTCCCAACTGTTGTATGCGGAAATGAAAGCGTTCAATGCATTCACCGCCAGAATAGGCGTGGTCATCGGCAAGGTGATCCGCAGGAAGATCTGCCACTCTTTTGCGCCGTCGATCGAGGCCGCTTCATACAACTCGCGAGGCAACCCGTCGAAAAAGCCCTTAAGAATGAAAATCGACATGCCGCTCGCCAAGGTCGGCAAAACCAAGGCTGCAAAGGTGTTGAGCAACCCCAAATCCCTGATCAGCAGAAAACCGGGTATCGCCGTCACCGCAGCCGGAAAAGCCATCGTCGCCAAAAGGAACAGCAAGATCTTCTCGGCCGATCGCAATCCGAAGCGCGACAACGCGTAGGCCGCCAGCGGATTCACCGTCAGCGTCGCGAGCACAGACAGCACGACCAGCAGGAGCGTGTTGCCAAAAGCCTGTCCCCGCAGAAACAAGAATTCGCCCACCATCCGATAGTTCGCAGCCATCCCCGACAGAAAATCCGTCCACCCGCGCCTCGCAAACGTCACTGCCATCGTCTCCCTGAACGGAAAACGCGCTTCTTCAATACGCGCGATTGACCAGCCGTATGCGCGATTGACGCCATCCACGGAACCGTACTTCTCCTGCAGAAACGCCTGCCACGACTGCTCAGCGCTCTGCACAATCAGATCCCCCAGGGGCACCAAGGGAACGAAGTTGCGCCAAAGCGTGCTGTTCTCATAAGCCGACAGCCGGATCTCACCGAAGTCGGAGATCGCATGTCCGGTCAAGCGTCTGTATGCCAGCACGTTCTTACACGTGTTCCGAACATAGGCTTGATATGCGCGTTCGAGTTCGGGCGTCACATGCACGCGCAACAGCCGCCGCGGGTAGGCTTCACGCACAAATCTCGACCACTCTCTTTTCAACAGGTCTGGCGCATCCGACGGCAGCGGGAAAGGCAAGCGCTCGAAGGATGGGCAGATTTGCCCGGCAAGCCGTCCGTAATCCGCCGCAGTAAAGACGTGGCCCTGTGGATACCCCAGACGCACCTGCACATCCGCGCGGCACAAATGCGCCAGCCACAACGGACGCGACTCATACGGTACCGTGCGCGTCATCGGACTCTCTTGCACCGCATACGTCTTGAACCGCTCCCATGCAGCGCCTTCGGACCGCCACAGAGGATCGCCCCTATAAGACCCGAAGGAACATCCCGGCGTGAAAGCCAGCTCGCGATAGGAACGCTTAAATTCCTGATAAAGGTCCATCTTGGGGTCGTCGGTAGGATAGTCCCAGCCCGCGTGATGCAGCGGCGCGCGCTGCTGCGCGATCATGCGGATACCGAAAAAGGAGTTGTAGCGGATCATCCACTCGCGGTTGAGCCGCTCGAGCGCCGCCCCTCGCCGCTGCGCCACCGACATCGCAGCGTACGCCTGCGGGTCAGCGGCGCACACCTTTTCCTCGAAGTGTTCACGCACAAACCCCGCCACGTCCCGCGCGTCGAACGCACAGACGCTGTTGCGGATATTGTAATCGAGGTTGAACACCGCATAGTCCGCCGCCATCTGCCGCCACCGCACCGCCGTCTGCGGGTCGGCAAGCCCCTTCAACTGCGCCTGGGCGAACCTGCGCCCGCCTGCTTGGTCGCGCGACACGACAATCCAACTCCCCCAGTGCGCGGGCGCGTCAGGATAGACCTCTGACGGAAAACGCGGATAACAGGTCGCCACGTAGCGCAAGAAGCGATCATTCCGGTCCCACAGCGCACGCACGACTGGCGAAAAACGGTAGTAGTCGTAAGGCCCTGTCAGCGATGCCGCAAGCATCACCAGAAAAGGCCACACCATCGTGATCCCGCCGAGCGACAGCACAGCGTAGACCAAGGCCAAAAATATCCGCGCCTTCGCCGTTTTTCGCTCCACTGACAGAATCACCGCCATACCCTCTTGCCCCCATCAGCCCCGACAGAGCCGTTCAAATCACCGCGCATATACCGTATCATATCGCGGTTTTCCGCGCATCGTCCAAACCTCGAAAAGATCACTCCGCCCTTGTCACGCGGTTAGGCGTGCCCGACCTCTTTCTCCTTGCATCTTCCCGCGCGCCACCCCACAATCTTTCAACATAGATGTGTGTATGGGGCATACATCGGTGCCAAAGGGGCTGCTATGCGTCACACCTTTTCCTCTCTGTTTCTTTCTTTCGGGCTGATCATAGCCCTTCGTGCCGAGCCCCCTGTTGACCCGTCGCTGCTGCTCTGGTTGCCACTCGACGAAGGCGAGGGCGACATCGCCTCTGACCGTTCCTCAAACGCCCTCAACGCCAACCTGACCAACGTGCGATGGGCCACCGGCACCTTCGGCACCGCCGCCCGCTTCGAGGGCACCAACTCCTTCATTGAAATTCCTGCTGTCCCCTCCTTCAATGGCGCAACGCAGTTCACCCTCTCAGTCTGGGCCACATGGGACGCCCCCGCCACCCGCTACCCCAATCTGCTCACGACGCAGACTTGGAGCCCCGGAGGCCTTATGCTATTCGTCGCCGACAACACCTGTTCCTTCCGCATGGGGCGTCCCGGAAATATCTGGGGCGAGGTCGGCGCGGGGCTGCTTAACACGCTTCCCCAACACCAGTGGACTCACCTTTGCGTCACTTTCGCCCTGCCTCACATCACGACCTACGTGAACGGCAAGCCCGTCAGCCGCGCCACATGGCCCTACCCGGTCGCTGCCGACGCGCTGCGCCTCGGCGGCTGGGCCAGCCCGGTCTGCCACAACGGACTCATCGATGACCTGCGCCTCTATAACCGTATCCTCACCGACCAAGAGATCGCCTCACTTGGAACAGTCCCAGCACGCGCCAGCGCTTCCTACTCCCTCATCGATGGGCCCAAACTCGCTCGCCCCCTTGCTGCCACCTTTGAAAATCGCCGCGCCACCCTCGCCATCGATGCCCAAGGGCGAGTCTCCTCGCTCCGTGCCAAAACCACGAACCGCGAACTGATCGCACAAACCCACCCGTTCGTCGCTGCTATCCTGAAGGACGGTAGCAGCCTCACCGCCCGCAAAGCCACGCGCCACGGCAACACCCTGATCTTTGACTTTCCTCGCAATCTTGGTGCCGCGACTGTCGATGTTGACACTCACCGCGACTTCTTCACTTTCACCGTCCGCTCGCTCACCGTCACCAACGCAGCGTCCCTCACCTTCTGCAATGTCGCCGTGACACCCACAAAATACCACGGTTCCATGGCCAACATGCTTTCGGATGACACGGACGCCGTCTGCCTGCGCGGCTACGACCTGCCGGTCGAAATGGAGATCGGCGGAAACACCCTGCGCGCCTGGACCACCTCCGCACACGGCCTCACCGGCTACCGCGCGGGTCTCGCCGCCGGGCCCAAAGCCGAGATGCCCGACATGCTGCGAGCCATGGCCGAATCCGCCGGAGTTCCGACCTCAAAGCTCGGCGGACCATGGTCGATCGGCGCAGAAGCGAACCGCGGCTCATATCTCTTTGCCGACCTCGCGCACGCCGCAACCGACGACTGGATCGAACTCGCCCGACGCGGCGGATTCTCCACGGTCCACATCCACGGTTGGTGGCACACACTCGGACACTACGACGTCAGCACGAACCTTTACCCGCGCGGCCTCGCCGACATGCAGGATGCGGTCGCCCGCATCCACGCCGCCGGTCTCCGCGCCGGCATCCATACGCTCACCGCCTGCATCGACCCCCGCGACGCATGGGTCACACCCGAAGCCAGCCCCGACCTTATCCCTTTCGACACCTACACGCTGGCCCGAGCCCTCTCGCCCACCGACACCGTGCTCTATGTGAACGAAAAGCCCGCCGCCCATCACGATGTGGTCTTCACCTACATGAGCAACGGTAACGCGATCCGCATCGGCTCCGAAATCGTTCAGTACGCCGAGGTCGCGCGCGAGCCACCCTATGCCTTTCGCAAATGTACGCGCGGCGCATTCAAGACCCGCCCCGCCGCCCACGTCACAGGCGAGCGCGCCGACTACCTACAACAGCGCTACATCGCCTTCTATCCACAGCCGGACTCGCCCCTCGCCGCCGGCCTTGCGAACCATATCGCCAACGTCTTTAACACCTGCAAGCTCGACCAGATTTACTTCGACGGCTCGGAGGGCATGATGAGCCGCTACGGTATTGACGCCCTGCGTCATGCGATCTTCAAACGCCTCAAGGGCGACCCGCTGGTCGAGGCGAGCTGCCACGGCGGACACAATTGGTGGTTCCACTCCCGTCTCGGCGCGTGGGACCATCCCGTTTGGGCCGCCAAGCGTTTCCAGGACAGACACATCGCCACCTCCGCGCAATACCGCGACTCCGATCTGCTCGAGCCCCAGATGGGCTGGTGGGCGCCGCGCATACCCTCGTCCCAAGCCCGCGGCCACTTCCTTGACGAAATGGAATACTTCGCCTGCAAGAACCTCGGCCTCGACTCCGCCATGTCGATCCAGGGCGCGAACATCTCGTATGCCCCGCTCCCCTTCCACATCGAGCGGCAGTTCACCCTGCTCGGCTGGTACGAGCACCTGCGCCTCGCCCGCTACTTCGACACGCAGACCATCGCCCGCGTGGCCGTGCCCGGCGACGAGTTCCGCCTTCGCCAGAACCGCGCCGGCGCGTGGCAGTTCACTCCCGTGAAGATGAGCGCCCACCGCATCAGTGCCCTCGGCAATGGCTCCGAGGTGTGGACCTCGCACAGCGCCTTCCCCGACCAGCCGCTCAGCGCCCGCATCGAAGCGCTCTACGCCGTCGCACCGTACGGCAGCCCCAAGCGCATCCCCCTTGCCGACACAGCCGACTTCCCCCTTTTCAAAACGGAAACCGCCTCCTCCGCAATTACACTCAACCTCACCGAGGCGACGGCGGACGCCAAAGGCGGCAACTGCAACCTGCGTCTGCACGCCGCAAACAAAGGCCCGTCGCGCATCGGCGCATGGGCGCGTGCCGCGCTCGACCTCCCCGCACCTTACCGCAACCTCAGCGGCGCGGGCGCGTTCGGCGTGTGGATCAAGGGCGATGGCAAGGGAGCGCTCCTGAACCTCCAGCTCGGCACGCCGCGCGAATTCATGCATGCTCTGTCCGACCACTATGTCACCCTTGATTTCATTGGCTGGCGCTACGTGGAACTCCTCGTGCGCGAACGCGACGTGGAACGCATGAATGATTACGTCTGGCCTTACGGCGGCGCATATGACATCTACCGCAACCCACTCGATATGGCGCACATCTCACAGGTCACCTTCTACCTTAACGACCTGCCAGCAGGCGAGAGCGTCGATGTCACGGTCAGCCCCGTAATGGCGCTTCCGACTCAGCCTGTTGCGCTCAAGAATCCCACGCTCACCGTGAACGGCCAGAGCCTCGCGCTGCCTTTCACGCTCGCCTCCGGCGACTTCGCGGAACTGGAGCCGGACGGTGTCTGCACGCACTACAACGACCATGGCGATCCGCTCGGTCACATGCTTTGTGGCACGGGCGAAACGCCCGTGCTACGTTCCGGCGACAACGCCGTTCATTTCGATTGCGAAAAGCCGCAGGACGTCAGCGCCCGCGCGGAAATCACGCTCAACGCTTTCGGGGCACCCTTCGGCACGCCCAACCCTCGCCGCAAGATCGGCTGGGAACACTTGACTCGCGAGTACGAAATGCCGCGCCTCATCACCGCCGCTGACTCACCCGACAACTCTTGGGAGATCTCCGTCCGACCCAACGCCAAAGCGCGACTCGAGATCGAACTTTGCGGCGCGATGGGATCCCCCGTGCTGTCCATCGGCAACCGCGCCCTCCGTTTTTCAGTCACGCTCAAACCCGGCGAACGTCTCCTCTGCCGTGACGGACGTCACTGGACTGTGCTCGACTCGAAGCGCGCAACAATCGCCGAAGGCACGCTCGACGCAAAAGTTCCCGCCCTGCAATCCGGTGCCACCCCCATTTCACTCACCTGCCTGTCCCCAGACCGTGCCCAGATCAAACTGGTCAAGGTTTACGAGTGAGGAAGAAGAAAGGCCGTCGGTAAAAGTGATGATTATCCGTGAAGCCAACAACTCCGATGCGCAGGCGATTCGTGACCTTGTGTTTGGGGCACTCACTTCCTACGGTCTGTCTCCCGACCCTGCGAATACCGATGAAGACTTAGAAGATATTGAAGCCCATTATCATCTCCGAGGGGGGTGGTTCGCTGTCCTGGAGGAGGACGGCGTTATCGTGGGCTGCTATGGTCTGCATCGCATCGATGACTCCGAATGTGAGCTGCGAAAAATGTATTTGCGAGCGGCCTTCCGTGGAAGAGGCTTTGGGAAAAGATTGCTCGAACATGCCCTTGAAAAAGCGGAAGCGCTTGGATTTGCTGTGCTTTGTCTGGAAACAGCTTCTGTTTTGAAAGAAGCGATCGCACTTTATGAAAAATATGGTTTTGCCCCATATGATACAGCCCCTCTCTCGGCACGATGCGACCGGGCATATCGCAAAAACATGCACAAGCCAGGGCAAAGCCTCTCGAGCCGTTTCCAACCTTGAGCGTTCCCGCTCATATCGGCCACGCCGGCATCACGCCTTGCACTCGAACGCAAGTCCCATAGCCTGTCCGGTCTCGCGGATGTACTTCGCGGCCGCAGCATACTCGTCAGAGCCCTTGAGGTGCTCGATCATCAGCGGCGGCGGCTCCGGCATCGCCGCCAGACGCCTGAGGAAGGTGCAGTAATCGAGCTTCCCTAGACCGGGCCGAACCTCTTTGAAATGGACGTTCAGCTCGACCTCCCACGCTAGGTCCTTTGCGTGGCAGCTCACGATCCACGGGCCCAGCTTATCGAAACACTCGTTCAGCAGATCCGTGTTGCGATAGAACTTCTCGGGGGAGTTGACGAGGTTACATGGGTCAAGGTGTACGGCGAAGGCCGGGCGGTCGACGGCCTTGATCATCGCGAGATACCGGTCCACCGACTCCGGCATGGCCCACCCCATCACCTCGTAGCAGAACTTCGCACGTCGCGGCTTGACCGCATCGATGATCGCCCGGGCGTTCTCGACCGTGGCATCGAAGAACCGTTGTGTAAAGTTATCCGGATGCGGTCCATACCAAACGTCCGGATTGAACGATCCGGCAATATCTACGCAACATTTCGCGCCGACGGCGTCGGCCAGCGCCAGCCCTTCAGAGACGTTGGCTAGATTCTTCTTCCGCTTTTCTGAATCGGGATCGAGCAGGTTGCACCAGCGCCCGACCTCGGCGATCACGACATCGGCCTCGCCGAACGCCTTTTCCACAGCCCGGATGTGATCGGCGTCCGCGATCTCGATCTTCGGGCAATACGCAGCCCGATAGCCTGCGGTGCGGTGCCAGCGGGCGAGTTCAGCGGGGTCATCGGTCTTCGCAAAGGCTGGCGCCCCCAGCCGGAGCGGGCGGACCGCGCCTGTCGGGGCAGCGGCACGTGCAGACACGGCCAGCACCGCACCGGCGGCCAGCGTGGATTTGAGAAAGATCCTGCGGCCAATCAAAGCAGTTTTCATGGTTGAAAGGGTGTCAAACGGAAGGGAACAAGTCAAGCACACGGGGCAACGCACCTCTTCACTGGAGTCTGACCTTCGTGCGCAAGAAGCGGCGCGGGGCGGCGGAGGCGGGCGTGTTGTCGCGGGCTTTGAAGGTCGTGAGATCATTCAGCAGGATGGTCACGTCGTTCGTCCAGCGGACCAGGTCCTCGCTGACTTCGGCGCTGAACTGGACATCGGTGGCTGCGGGGTTCTTCAGGGCTGTCACCGTGAGGTAGCCCGTGCCGTTGTCCGGGGCTAGACCCGCCGTGAACCTGCCGTCAACGCCGGCGCCGAAAGGATCGGTGCCGAGAGCGTATTCGAACAGGTTGTTGAGCCCGTCCCCGTCCGGGTCGGCGTCGAAACCGCTGACCGCAGGATCGGCCAGCTCGGCCGCCGTGAAGTGGCTGGACCGCCAGTTCTCGTAAGGCGATGCGGAAGCGGTCAGAGTGTCCACCTCATACCACGCGGTCTGGTAGTCGCGGCTGATGGTGAACGTGGCTTGGCCGCCCGCTGCGGTCACAGGCACGCCGGCCTTGCGCCGGCCGCGCTCGTCCAGCGCCCAGACGCCGACCAACGAGGCAGGGCGCGCGAGAACGACGGTCGCGGAGATGCCCTCCAGCAGGGTCGGCGCGGAGCCCCAGTTCGTGGATGCGACCATCGAGGTGGCGTTGGTCGGCCCCATGCCGGGGCTCCAGACCTGGCGGTGGTTGTCGGTGTAGCCGGTGGCGGTCAGCAGGATGCGGCTGCCGGGACTCTGGAAGCCGGGGCCGTCCCTGACCAGCAGCGTGAGGGCGCACCAGCCGCTGCGCTGCATCGTGGCGCCGGGCGTGACCACGACGCCATGGCCGAGGTCGAAGGCCTGCCCGTTGGCGTCGCCGATGATCGCCTTGGCCAGTGGCGCGCGGAGCGTGACGATTTTCTGCACCGTGTCCCAGGTAAGTTCGCCCGTGTCGCTGACGATGGCGGCGGCGTTGGTGTCGCGCCACGGGGCGCAGACCGACGCGACCGCGCCCGTGCAAACGGCGAAGCGCTGCCGCAGAGCCAATTGACTGTCGACCCCGAAGTCGATCGGGCCGAGAGAGACATCCGTCTGGGCGATACGGGCGAGCGCGAGATCCAGCGGCACAGTTGTTCTGGCTTCGTTGGTGGCAGCGGCGATGCCGTTGCGGCGCAGGATGGCGGCAGCGAGCGGATACGTGATCAGTTTGGCAGGTTCTCGCGCAGTCGAGAAGTAGTCGCTGAAGTATCCCCGGTCCCAGTTGGTGTTGTCGAGGTACTGGAAGAAGAAAATCGCGTCCCACTGCTGCAAGGCCGCATAGGCGGCATCGAGCGGAAGGGTTTCCGCCGTGAAAGTCGAGGGCGCCGGATGATTGAATTCGGTGCAGATGAACGGCTTTCCGGGAACGCGCGTTTGCGCGCGTCCGGGAATGGTCCCTCCGGCGGTGTCGCCCGCCATCGGCAGGTTTTTGACGTAGTAGTTGTTTGAGTCCCATGGCGTACCTGGAAACGTCGGATGCTGCCAATAAGCATGGCTGTCCACAACATCGAGGCCGACTTGCATCAGCGACGGGCTGTAGGAGGTCTGCGTGCCGATCAGCAGCGACTTGGCGCCGAGCGTGTTCCGGACGTAGTCACGCATGCCAGCCCAGTACCCCGACTCCGTGTCCCATAGAAACCTCATCCAGTCCCGTTGCACCGCCCGCGTGCGCAGGGCGAAAGAAGTTTTGCCGTCGACAATACCCACCTGACTCACGGTCTCGCCACTGGGCAGGCCGATGCCGGGTGTGCCAGCCCGCAGCGAGAACGCGGCGAACCAGACCTTCCCCGTTTGCGAGGCGAGACCACTCAGGGTCATGCGTGTGGCGTTCTCCGTTGCGGCGGGAGTGAGGACGACGGTGTGGAACAGCCAGTTGGTGGAGAGCGTGACGGTTGCGGAGGCGAGTCCTGCGTAAGGGGAGCTTTGCTGCATCAGGTTGAGATCGAGCGAGCGAGCGAGTTCCGTCTTGGCCCAGAAGGTGACCGTGTACGGCTGGCCGTTGGTCACGTGGAGGTTGGTCTGATAATACTGCACATACCAGCTCACCGCGTCATTGGTGATGACGTTGACCTCCAACGCGCTGCCACCGTCCGGTGCGGCATTCGTGAGGACCAGCTTGCTTGCGGCTGCGGGTGAGATGACTTGAAACGACCACGGCGAAACAAAGCCGGATGCGAAATTCCCGTTGGTCAGCATCTCCGGACTTGCCGAGCCTTCCGCACACGCGGAGGAGGGGCCAAGCAGCGTGTTCCCGGTCATCACCGACAGCCCGGCGAACCAGACACTCCCCGCTTGCGCGCCGAGGCTGGCCACATCGAGCCGCGCGTTCGTCTCACTCGCGCTCGGCGTGATTACGAGCGTGAATTTCTGCCAGTCGGCGGTCAGCGAGACAGAAGTTGCGCCGAGCGACAACCAAGGTGAATGGTTCTGCTTTAGGCCGACGTCTGCCACGCGTGACGCGTCGGCCTTGACCCAGAAAGAGAACGTGTAAGGCTGTCCAGCCGAAAGGGCGAGGCTCCCCTGGTCGAACTGCACCGCTCCTGAACTCGAGTTGGTCGCCGTGACGCTGATACGCAAGGCGTTGCCGCCGTCAGGTGCGCCTCCGGCAACGATCTGCGCGGTCGCTGCCGCAGGCGCGGCGACCTGAAACACCCACGGGGAGGTCAAGGCCGCCGCGAAGTTCCCGTTGGTGAGCAACTCCCGGCCATAAGACTGAGCGGCAGCCGGCAACCAGGCGGCGGTCAGCGAGGCGGTGTTGGTGTACTTGGCGGTGAGCCAGGCGTTCCACTGGCCAGCCAGCTCATTAAGATAGTTGGTGTGGCATGCTGGCCCGAACGTGCCGTTCTGCCACTCGTGCATAAGACCGTTCTCGTTGTTGATCTCTATGAAGGCGACGGCGGGTTCATCGACATACGCGTGACCCGTGTAGGCGTTGACATGCGTGAGCAGGTTGCTGGCGTATTCCTGCTGCAGAGCGATCATACCGGGCATAAAATTATCCACGCCCTTGAAGTAGTTCGGCACACCGTTTGTTGGATAGCCGGCATAGCTGCGGCTGACATGGAGATTGAGGTTGGCGTAAATGCCGTGGCCTTTGAGCCGCGCGATAAAGTAGTCGAGTTTGTCCATCTGCCCCGGATCGAGGGTTCGCAAGTACGCGGGGTTGCTGCTGGGCACGTTGGTGAAAATGCCACGCGGAGTAACGCTGTTGTCCATGTGGTGGAACCGGACACAGTTGACTCCGAGCTTGTCCAACCGCGCCGCGAGCGCAGCGGCAGCCGTGTGGTCTGGAAACGCCGCGCCAAACACCATGTTGACGCCGAGGAAACGGATCTGCTCCGCGCCGGCTTGAAGATGGCCATTGGTCGCCGTGATCCACGTGCCTGCCGCCTCGGGCGACAACAGGCTCATGTCCGCGACGCTGTTGGTCTCGGCGTCGTCCCACGGAATCGTGAACGGAAACCTCCGGTACGCGAAGACCGCGCTGCCGCTGCGCGTCGAGCTGTATCCGGCGGCATCGTAAGCCGCGACGGAATACTCATAGGACCGGTACCTATCCAACGGCCCTGTGTCGCTGAAATTTGTGGTTACGCTGGTGCCGAGAAGCGTACCGTCGCGGAACACCTGATACCCGGCAACCGTCGCCGTGTTAGTCGGAGCCGTCCACGTCACATCTGCGGCTGTCAGGCTCGTTTCGACCGCACACACGTTGGTCGGCATGCTCGCCGTGATTGGCAACACCTCCTGGAAAACCTGCAACTCGCTGAAGCCGACCCTGAAATCAGTCGTGCTGTAATTGGAGAGCACACGCAACGCCAGCCAGCGCCCCTGCAGGCCGAGCAGGCTGACATCCGGCTCGCCCGTATACGTATTGACACCGGGCGCCTTTGCAAAGGTGATCGTGTTGATTACGCGCGTCCATTGCGAGGTGTCGCTGAAATCTGTACCGGGTGCGGTGCCAAGGCCGGACAGGTAAACCTCTGCCAGGCGAACGCCGCGGTTGGTCTGCGAAGACGAACCCCCGTAATTGAAGTTCCAGAGTTTGAAATGGTCAAGCGGGCATACCTGGCCGAGGTCGACCCGAAACCACTGTCCTGAGACGGTGGATGACAGCGTCGCGCTCTGCCAAGCCACAGAGTCGGCGGTGTTGGTGTGCTGGTTGCCGCTCAGCCCCGCGCCGTTCACGGCGTACTTGGCCTCGCGAAGAGAAGTGACGGAGGATGCCGTAGCCGAGCTGTCACTCAGCGGGATGCGCGTAGCGCCCGAAGCGGCGATCGCGAACGCAGCAAGCGTCACAAGCGTTCCTCTGCCAGCTCTGTTCATCGTACCCTCTTCACAAAACCGTCCGTTTAAGGTTCGTAGTTTAACAGAACCGTGGCGGTGGTGTCGCGGTCGGACTTCACGCGGACCCAATGAGCGGAATATCCGGCCGGAAAACGGTGCGTCAGGGTTTTGCCAGACTTGACGGCGATTTGCGCATACGGGCACCAGTGATTGTTGCCGTCGATGTCAGCCTCAATGTCGAACATCACCGTCTGAGCGGAACCGTGCGAGAGCGCAATGGATTTGGTGCGATAGCCGGCCATGAGGTATGGATCGCTCGGCTGTCCGGCATGCACTGCGGTTTCTTTCCACGGGCCGCCTTTGCCGGCCGGCGCACCCAGACGCCAGAGGTCGTCCACTTCGCCAAACCAGACTGCAACTTTGCCATCGGCGGACTTGATGCAGTGTTCATCCGCTGCCGCGTCGGCGCGCACGCCCGCAAGCACGAGCAGCCCACGCCACGAGGCGAAATCGCTGATGCGTTTGTTGTGGGTGCAGATCGGGCGCATGTGCTGGAAACCGCCGGCGTCGCCGCGTGGAACTTCGTAGATCGTGCCGTGAGCGTTGAAGAGGTTGCGCTCAGTTACGACCTCGCGCAGGGCGCGCGGCCAACCGCAGGCGAACGGCTGATCGTAATCGGCGGCGCTCTTGGGAAGCCGGTAGCGCTTGCGGCCCTCCGTCACGATGACCGAAGCTGCGTCCACGGTGAAGCCAGGTTCTTCGCCTACGCCGTACTTGGCTCTCAGAATCTCCTCTTTCGCAGGATCGTTCAGCTGCGTGAATTCCAAGCGGCCGTCCATACTCCACGCGGTCTTCTCCGTGACTAGAGCCTTCTCGCAGCGGTTCGCAGCGAACAGGAGTTTGCGGGCGTCGTTCGACGCTGGCTTGACGGTTCCATCCACCACCGCGCCTTGATAGCCGATGTCCGCCAACGCCAGAAACCGCTCCGGCACCGCAGAGCGCGCGGGGTTGCCAAGGCGGAAAACGGCGCAGACGCCGCTGGCGGACTGCTCGGCTCTCACGCGGACCCACTGAGCCTTCAACTCCGCATCCAAGATGCGGTAAGCGTAACCTTTGGCAGGGACGCTGACCGTCGCTGCGGGTTGCCACTCGCCGCGCCCATTGCGGTCGGCTTCGATGACGAAATTCACGGCGGCATCAGATGCGTGTTTCAAGTGCAATACGCCCTCAGCGAAACCATTGACAAGGAAGGGGTCTGAAACCGCGCCAGCTTTCACATCGTCATCGAGCCACGGTCCGCCCCAGGCGACAGGTGCGCCGAGGTTTTCGAGGTCGGCCCACGAGCCGAACCACGGAGCGGAATGCGACTGCCCCGCCAGTTCATTCGCCATGACGGAGGCGTCATCGCGCATCATGACGATCTGCCCCTGCCATGCGCAGTAGTCCACCGGCATGCGCGTGTAAGTCGAAATCGGTTTCAGGCCGCCAGTGTTGGCTTTCGAAAACGTTTTCGGGAAGTCATAGAACAGACCTTGCATGTGGGCGAGCAGACGGCCGTCAGTCACTTCGCGGATACGCGGCCACTCGGTGTAGAAGCCGCCGCGCGCCTCTTGCGTATAACTCGCTTTCGGCAACCGGAATGTGGCCCACGAACCGTTGTCGAGCAACTTCAGAATCACGGAACGTTTGTCCCAGCCTATCGACCACAGCGGACTGCGCTCATCCGGCGCGCCCATCACCCCGCCGGGGCCGGTCACCTCGGTGAACTGGTGCCGCTCAATGATCTGCCAAGTCGCACCGTCCCACTGCGCGAGCACGCCCATGTCCTCGGGGCTCGCGGGTTCGGCTCCGGCAAGATACTGATACGACTTCTTGTTGACCGCATTTTGGCCGTTGTTCGCCAGCACAAGCCGGCCTTGCGATACATAGCCGCCTTTGCCGTGCCAGCCGGGCACGGGCTTTTCAAACAGGCGCTTCACGGCCAGTGTGTGAACGTCGGCCTCATAGAGTGCGCCCTCCATGTCGTAGAAATAGACCTTGTTGGCGGGGTCAGCCAGATGCCGCGCGGTGGCAGTCATGCGGCCTGCGAGTTGCTTGAGATCCAGCGCACGGACCTTGCCCGTTGCGTCGATCAGATACGGCCCGATGATGAGCTGGTTCGACTCGCGGTGAATCAGGCGGTTGGCGTGCGTGCCTCCGACGCTCTCGGGCCGGATCTCCAACTTCAAATCCTTGTCCACCGTGTACAGCTTGTCCTCGCTACCCTGGGTCTTATGCGGGGGATAGGTGATGAACCAAAGCTTATCGGCCCACGGCATGACCGCGCCCATGCCGCATTCACCATAGCCGTTGAACACAGCCAAGTGCGGGTAGATGCCGCTGATGCGTACGACCTTGTCGCCAAGCGACGGCTGCCAAACCTGTCCAATACCGGCGCTGCCCGCCGTGAAATCGGCAGCGGATGCCGCAGCAGCCAGAAACTCGCAAGCTACCGCCGCGAGCAAGACACAGTGCCCCACGTGAAGAATACTGCTCTTCAGACTCATACTCATCTTCCCCTCTCGCTGGTTGCCTGCACATTGTATCCATGAATGCCATCCCAATTTAGCCCAAGATGGGTGGGCATACTACCACGCAATTAGCCTTTTTGGTCAATCCGGATCTCACGCGGAAGGGGTATTCCCTGTTTAGGCTGCAACCGACTTCCGCTATCGCTCGATCTCGATCAAGACCAACGTGGCAGCCGGGGTGCCGAGGGTGATCGCACAGGAATCGGCCGTGAGAGCCACAGGCAGCGTCGCGCCAGTCGGCGCGCCTGCGGCCGTGAGCGGCCGCGCGCGAAAAGCCTTTGCGCCCGCGAAACCTCGCAACGTCACGGTGCCCGTCACGGGTTCGATCTGCGTCGGACCGTGCCCCCAGCCCGGCAGGCCGCGCCGCTTCTCGTCCCACTGCATATCGGCGTTGCCGCACCAGCTTGTCGCCGCGAGCAGCAGTCGTGCGGAGGAAGCCACCGGCCTGCCGTCGAGCGGCACCAGCATGAGCGAACAGAAGTCGTTGCGGACATCGGCAGTCAGCTGTTTGGTTGCGCGTCCGCTTTCGCGCACATAGCCGATCAGCGCCTGTGCACCTGCGGCGTCGACGGTCACCACACCCCGTTTCTTGTCCGCGTTGTACCAGCCGAGTTCGCCCGTGTCTGAAACGATCTCACCCAACGGCACCGCGGACGGGAAAGCGGTCGCGGCTCCACCGTCAAAGCGGGAACGCGTCGCATGCACGAGCGGCGTGGTGCGGTCAAAGCCCGGCGTGAAGACCGGGCTCTCCTTGCGGTCCATGCGCAACGCGTCGGCCATCTGCTCATGCGTGTACGAGCGCAACACCTCCGTCTTCGCCTTAGCGATACCGCTCTGGTGCCAGAGCACGGCACAGGCCATCAGATTCGCAACCTTGACCGGATCGAACGAGACCGTAAAGAAGGCGCGCGGAGGGACGCTTCCATCCTTCGAGGGCTTGCCGTTATCCCACGTGAACCAGTAAATACCATCCCAGTCTTGGAGCAGCGCATAGGCGGTGAGGATCGGGAAACCTTCACAGGCGAATTCATGCGGAAAGGGATGGTTGACCTCGGAGATGGTATACGCGCGGCCAGCAACTGGCGACCGCGCCAACTGGACGACCAGCGAATCGAGCGGATCGTTGACCATCGGCGTGTTCTTGCAGGAGGGAACGGCTCCGTGGACATCGGGATGCTGCCAGTAGCCATGTCCGTCGATCAAGTCGAACATCGTATTGGCAGCGACGTGCGCGTAGGCGGCATACCCGTGGTTGTGATCGGAGGTTCCCACCACCGGCGCTTTGACATTCAGTTCATCTTTCAGCAAATGCTTCATGCCGACGAAAAACTGATTTTCAATGTCCATGTAGAATTGGGCTTCGGCGCGGAACCGCGCCGTGGAAGACGTTGAGAACTCGTCGGGCCTGAGCCGCGGCACGCGGGCATCCGCCGCGACGCCAGCCTCGTCCCGCAGGGCGGAGACGATCTCTGCGGGACGGTTCTTCGCAAGCCACGCGTTGTAGAGCCCGGTGAGTTCCTCGGCGTACGAGACCGGGATCGGCGACCACGTATCCGCCTTCTCGACATCCTGCCCGACCAGCCGTCCGCTGACCCACCCTTCGAGCACCGAATTCTCGTTGATGATTTCAACCGTAGCCACACACGGTTCGGCGCGATACTCGTTGCCCGTGTAAGGATTCTTATGCATCAGAAGCTGCCGCGCGTATTCGTGTTGCAGTTCGATCAGACGCGGATTGAAATAGGTGCAGGCCTTGCCGAAGCCAAGCTTGTCCACGTCGCGCACGCCATCGCCGGGTTTGTATTGTCGTGCGACATTGAGATTGATATTTGCGTGGATGCCGCGCTTTTTGAATTCCGCAATCAGGAAGTCGAGCCGGTCCAAGGCCGGCGCCTGCAAGTCGCGCGTATCGGCTCGCCCCCTGTCGAACAGCTCGCTCCATTTCGAGTCCATATAGTGAAAGCGCACACAGTTGACGCCGAGACGGGCGAGCTGGTCGGCCAGTGCGACCGCCTGCTCTTTTTCCGGAAAGCAAGCCGCTCCGCAGATGTTCACGCCCCAGATGCGGAAGCGCGTGCCGTCCGGCTTTACCAGGTGGCCGCCTTCCGCACGGATAAAACCGTCTTTGCCTGCTGGTGTGGCGAGAGCGGAGCGAAGATCGATGGCCGAGGCAGCGAGCGTTGACCAGTCCATGGGGAACGGCTGCTTTGCCACCTCACTCCACGCAGTCAGCCCTGTCACCATAGAAACCGCAACCAACATCATCCGTGTCATACAGCCTCATTTCGTAGGGATGTCCGCCGCGTCCATTCGCAGGCTCCAAGTGTTGCCCGAATGATAAAGCTCTCTAGCTGTGCGGATCAAGCGGATTGTGGGGCAAGCGCCAGAAAGGCTCGCGCCTTCCGTTCCCATGCTTGAAGCGCCGCATGGGCTTTGTTACTCTTTCGATCATTGCAACATGGCGCGGGGAAGTTCGCACCGGAAGCTGAAAGGACACACGATGTCACTATTGCCACGAGACTGGTCTGTGCTGGGTGAACGCCTGACGGGATGGATTCCGCCCCAAGGCGCATTCGATCCCGCCGGAACGTGGTCGCTGCGCTACGCACGCCACGCGCTCATCCCTGAACTCGATGGCACTCCGGGCCGCGGCGCTCAGTCCGGCACGCTGCTCCTCGAACAGAAACCTGAGCCGGAGACGATCCGCCTGCGCGTCACCGAAACCGTCTCGACCGGCTTCTCGACCCCGGCCACTGTGGCCGATATCGACTGCTCAAAGGGCGCCCTGCTGACGCCCCGCAGTTGGTCGCTCACCCTCCGCTGGCAGACCTCCGCGCCGGGCAAGGTTAATCCCGGCGAACTCGACCAGGAGCGCGGCGGACGCGCCGAAGGCACCGACCTCGTTTTCAAAGCCAAGAAAGAGCACCGCCGGCCTGAGCCGGAGCGCTGGACCTCCTTCTGGAACCTCTTCGCCGCCTTGCCGCGTTTGCCTTTCGAGACTTCCTCCGTTCTGACCTTCGATCTCTTCGACGACTTGGAATTGTTCAAGCCCGGTCACAGGCTCGCCTATATCGGCCCGCAATCGGTCACCGTGGCCGAAAAGACGTTGCCCCTTCATGTGTTTGAGCAGACCGGTCACGGCATACTGCCTTGGCGCTGGTGGCTCGATGACCAGCACCGCGTGCTGCTCGCCGCCGGTGGCCGCCGCGCCTACCTGCTGGATGCCAACGCGAAAGGAGGTGTCGCGTGACTTCAATGTGCTCGACCCGTCGAACTTTTCTCAAGGCCAGCGGCGCGGGCGGGCTGGGCCTGATCCTCACCGCGCGGCAGGCTCCGGCGGCGATAGAAAAGCGTCCTCCGAACCTGCTTTTCATGCATCTGGACCAGCACTGCTGGGAAGCGGTTTCCGCCTTCGGTTGCACCCACGTCCGCACGCCGAACATCGACCGGCTCGCCGCACAAGGCACCTCGTTCAGCCTCTCCTACTCTGCGAACCCGGTCTGCTGCCCCGCGCGCACCTGCTGGTACACGGGACGCGCCTCTTCCGAAAACGGCGTGGTCATGAACGACCAGTGGCCGATCGCGCCGGACATGCCGGATCTGGGCCAATGGCTCTCCGCCCGCGGCTACGACTCGGTCTATGCAGGCAAGTGGCACGTGACTGGGCGTACCTTGACGCAGAGTTTCCGCACGCTCACGCCCGGCTCGGGCCTTGGCGAGGTCACCGACGGCGTGGTCTCGCGCGCGGCCGAAGGCTTTCTACGCTCACGTCAAGCAGGCGGCAAGCCGTTCTTCCTCAACGTCGGCTTCCTGCAGCCGCACGACTGCTGCTACTGGGTCATGGAGCACGGCGACGGCGCAACGCACACGCGCCTCGGGCCGCTGCCGCCGGATATTCCGCCGCTGCCGCCGAACCACAGCTTCGACCCGCAAGAGCCCGCCGCGCTCAGCCGCAGACGCAACAAGCGCGAGGGCTCAGGCTGGTCCGACGACCACTGGCGCTGGTATCTCTGGAACTACTACCGCATGGTCGAGATGGCAGACTCCGAGGTCGGCCGCGTGCTGGACGCGCTAGAGGATGCGGGGCTCACCGAGGAGACGCTCGTCGTCCTGACCTCCGACCACGGCGACGGTCTCGCGCGCCACGGCCTGACTTCGAAGATGTTCCTCTACGACGAGGCCGCGCGCGTGCCCTTCATCGCGTCCTGCCCCGGCCGCGTGCAGAGCGGCGCGCGGGACACGCGCCACCTTGTTTCAGGCCTCGACGTCGCACCGACGCTCTGCGACTTCGCAGGCATCGAGGCGCTTCCCAAGGTGCGCGGACTCAGCCTGCGACCGCTGCTCGAAGGCCGCGGCGGCGACGCCCCGTGGCGCGAGTTCCTCGTCTCCGACACCTTCCGCACCGGACGCATGGTCCGCACGCCGGAGTACAAGTACATCACCTATCAGGGCGACCCGGTGACGCAGCTCTTCGACATGCGGAGCGACCCGGGTGAACTGAAGAATCTCGCGCCCGATGCGGCGAAAGCGGACACCGTGCGCGACCTCGCCAGACGTCTCTCCACATGGGAAAAGAAGCTCGACATCTATCCGCTCAAAGAGCCCGGTCCAAAGAAAGCCGGCAAACGAAAGAATGGGGGGCGCAATGAGCTTCACCTTTAGGAGACGGACTCCGTTTGCCACCGCTGCGGCAACCTTGATCTGCAGGGCTTCGGCACTCTTGGTCATGGCCTCAGCCTGTCTGGCCAAAGATACCGCAGACGTGACCATCAAGCGCGACATGTGGGGCGTACCGCACATCTTCGCGGCGACGCTGGAGGACGGCGCATACGGGCTCGGTTACGCGGAGGCCGAGGACCGGCTCGATCAGCTTTTCGACAACTACCGCGGAGCCGTCGGGCGCGCGGCTGAAGTGAAGGGCCCCAGCGCGGTGGAACAGGATTTCAAGCAGCGGCTGGCCGGGCACGAGGCGGTCTGCCGCAAGCGCTATCCTGAATTGCCCCCAGAGGTGCGGGCCCTATGTGAGTCTTTTCAGGACGGCGTGCGCGCTTTTCTCGCCGAGCATCCGGAGAAGCAAGCGGCCGGCTCGCTGCCGCTGGAGCCATGGATGATCCCCGCCCTGCACCGCTCGCTGATCTTCAACTGGCCGATGGGGGCTGCCAATCGCGAGCTGGGCCGCCGCAACGAACTGCACCTCTTCAGCAACGAGTGGGCTGTGCGTCCAGAGCGCACAGCCGATGGCGCGGCCTTTCTGCTGATCGACCCGCACGTCCAGCTCGAAGGCCCGTTCCGCTTCTATGAATTCCGGATGCACGCAGGCGGACACGACCTCAGCGGCTTCGGAGCTGCCGGTTCGCCGTTTCTGGGCGTCGGCCACAACGCGTTCCTCGGCTGGGCCTGCACCACCGGCGGGCCTGACACGACGGACGTGTATGTCGAGCAGACCGATCCCGCGAACCCGCTGCGCTACCGCTATGACAACGGCTGGCGAGAGATGACCAGCGAGACGGTCACCATCGCCGTAAAGGACGCCGCGCCGGTGATCCGCACGCTGGAGCGCAGCCATCACGGACCCATCCTCCTGCGCGAGGGCCGCAAGGCGTTCGCAGTCGCTTGCCCCTATCTGGATCAGATCGACCTCGTCACCGAAAGCTATCGGGCGATGACGGCGCACAACCTCGCGGAGTTCGACGCGGCCATGGCCATGAACCAGCTTATGGAACAGAACGTGATGTATGCCGACGTGGAAGGCAATATCCGGTATATCCGCACTGGCCGCGTGCCGATCCGGCCGGCGGGCTACGACTTCAGCCGACCGGTGCCTGGCGACACGAGCCGGTCGGAGTGGCTCGGCCTCCATCCCATGAAAGATCTGGTACAGGCGCTCAACCCGCCGACAGGCTACATGCAGAACTGCAACATCGGACCCGATATGATGGCCCGGGGGCTGAAGCTCGATCTTTCCGCCTATCCGAAGTACATCGCCAACATCGGATCCGGCGTGACCAGCTCACGCGGCCGACGCGCCGTCGAATTGCTGGACGCGAACCCGAAGCTGACTGTGGAGGACGCGATGGCCATCGTGCTCGACACACACGCCGACCGGTGCGAACGGTGGCAGGCCGCACTGCGCGAGGCCGCGAAGAAAGCGGCTCTAGACAAGCCGCGCTCCGGCACCGATCCCGCAGCGCTGCGCAAGGCGGTTGCAGCCCTGCTCGCATGGAATGGCAGAATGGATCAGGACAGCATCGGCGCCACACTTTACCGCGGTTGGCGGCAAGCCGCCGGCGACCACAAGCTGAGCGCCGACAGCTCGGCGAAGTCGCTGCTCGACGCGCTGGCTGAGACGGTCGTGTGGCTGACGAAGAACTACGGGACCGCCGAAGTCGCTTACGGACAAGTGAACCGCATCCGGCGCGGCGACCAGTCGTGGCCGTTCTCCGGCGGCGAGTCCGGCGGTGGCATGACATTGCGCGCGATGGATTCGAAGCTGGAGGGCAAAGCATTTTATGGCCATGGCGGACAGAACTGGACCCAGCTTGTCCAATTCCGCCGAGGGGCAGTCAGAAGCTGGAGCGCCACGCCGTTCGGCCAGAGCGACGATCCCGCTTCGCCGCATTACTGCGACCAAGGCGAGAGACTTTTCAGCCCCGGCCAGCTCAAGCCAACATGGTTCCAGCCCGCCGAGTTGGAAGGCAACGTCGAATCCACCAAGGTCCTGAGGCGGAGCGCTTCAGCTCCACACTGAGGATGCCTGTGCCCGCCGACCTCGCCGCACCGATCACTCTGTCCACCCTTTGGGCCGATAAAACGTCCTGGTTTGTTGCAGGGTACGCTCTCCGAAAGCCCTGCGGTCGAGGGATCACTGCGGCTGATCGAGATGGCCTTCGCGGATGACCCAGCCTTTTCCAGTTGAGGGATCGAGGTCATATACGTTGAAGTTGGTGCGGATATCGAAACCGTCGAAGTGTGCCGCCAGGTTGATAGACGCCGACCCCTCTTTCGGGCAACTGATGATCCGGTGAAACACATAGCGTGGCCAGGTGAGCATCACAGCACCGGTGTAGGTCTTTCCGTGCTCCATGATGATCTGATTCGGCGTCACCGTGAAGGCCTCGATCTTGCCGTGCTCCGGCGTATAGATCTCTACATAGCGTGTACCGTGGAGCACTATCAGATTGTCCTCTTGATGCGGATGCCAGTACCATGGATGTTCGACTGCTCCCACGCTTCCGGGCGAGCGAGCGCCAGGGCCGTGAATCACCCGGTCGATTGAGGCGACCGGGCTGATCTGACTCATGTCCAGCGCGTCGAAACACACGTTCGGAGTGCGCCGCAACACCTTGAGAGCGATGATTCTGTGAAGTCCCTTCACTTCTTCGAGCACCATAGGACCTCCTTGGGACTCACTTCGCTTTCCCCAAAAACCATGGGGATGTGAGCGGGTCTTTTTTGAAGAAATCCAGCAACTGCTCGGCGACTTTGCGACGGCCGCTCTCGCTGGGATGTGTGCCGTCACTTCCGAAATCTTCACGCTTCCACACGAGCCCGTCGCTCGTGCGCGGCGTCGCTCCGTCCGCCCAGAAATATGGGCCCCACAGCAAGAGCGGAACCTTGGCCACACCGTCAGCCCCGTCGTATGCAAATTCCGCTTTGCCCTCGACCTGATCTTGAATCAGCCAGCGCACGGCGAATGCGCCCTCGTAGGCATATGGCTCGGGATTCAGGGGCGTAGCAGCATATCCGGCATAGATGCGGCTTCCCAGATAGGCGAGACGCAGGTTGGGAAAACGCAACTTGGCATTGCGCAACAAAGCCAACGTGTCTTTGGCGAGCTTCCTTCCGTGCTCTGCCAAGTCGCCGCGCGGGCCTTTGTTCGCGAGCTTGACCCAAACCACCTGCACTTGCTTGGGGCTGACACCCGCTTGTGCCAAACGCCGTTCAGCCTCGCCCCACGGTTGCGCCTCCGGGTCGACCCACTCAGCCATAGCCTGACCCCCCTGCGCGCAGTCCACGATGGCAACGCAGGGCGATTTCAGCGCATCTTCGTCGGCTAACCGCTTGAAAAGTGAGAACTCCATTGTCGCGTTGGACATGCTGATGGAGATGAGGCCGATCTTTCCTTGCGCCGAGGGTTTACCGTCTGCATCGAGAGGCGCGATCTTGCTGGACACGCGGGCGGCTGCAGCCGCATGCGCGGGTGGTGGCTCGTTCCGCCCGCCCCCGTAGAGCCCACCATCCTCGCCCTTGTAGCGGTCCTCGGACGTCATCTCGTTGAGCGGCCTCAGTCCGACCGAAGTTTTCCCGACGTTTCCCGGCTGCCCTTTTCGACGGCTCCCCAGCTGGAGTCGCACGAGCACAGGGACGAGATCACTGATATTGACCGTAACGGAAACCGCAGCTCCATTCGTGAGCCCTTTGGCTTCAAGGCCCCCCTCCAGCAGCTTGCCGTCCTCGCCCAAGACCTGCACCGTGTCGGCAGCCTTCAGCGTACGATCATGTCCGTTAGCGAACATTCTCACCACGCGCGTCTTCACGTCAACGCTCTGAATCGTGCCCTCCGCTTCAAGTGCAGTCACCAGGCCCACTCTCAGCAACACGGCGGTCATGACAGCCAAGAAGACACGTGAACGAGAACAACCTTCAGCAACTATATAGCTTCTGCGCTTCAGTCGTTTCATGGCTTTTCCTTGTCTCAGGATCAGACGGAACATCAGTTGCTTGGATAATAATCCTCTTCTGCCGCGCGACACAAGGTCAATGTTTTTCGGGCATGAACGGTGGTATCACATGCCTCAATTTCCCGGCGGCAAACGCATTCTGGCAAGAGCCGTTCCCATCTTGGACTCCACCAAACCGCGCCCACCTGGCTCTCCTTCGGCACATGTACACCTTCACCCGATTCGCGTATAATCACACACTAAAGGCAAGACACGGGGGTTCGTTTATGTATCACTCAAGTCGTCGTGAATTTCTAGGGAAAACTGCAGGTGCGGGATTTCTGCTGGGATGCGGCCAAGCCGCGCTCCGGGCCGAGGAGCTGCGGCGCAAGGCTCCATTCAAAGTCTTGTTCAGCAACGACACTACGAACATCGAGAGCTGTCCCGGACCCATCAAAAAACGCGGCTCGCCCTTCACGGACGAGAACCTGCAAGCCTCGGTCGCCGAGACGGCGGGCAAGGGAATCGACGTGCATCTGCTCCAGCCCGGACTCGGCTGGGTGCCGTGGTGGCAGAGCCAAGTCGTGCCTATGAAGCAGCACGTCGCCTGGCTGGAGAGCCGGGGTGGCAAACCCAACGTGTTCGAAACGTACGTGCTCAATGGCGGCGACATGGTGCGCGTGTTCATCGAAGCGTGCCGGAAGTGCGGCGAAACGCCCTTTATATCGATTCGACTGAACGACGCCCACCACATCTACCGTGGCGCGAAAGCCAAACCGGAAGAGCGGGAAAAAGCGCTGGCGGAGTTCCAGTTTTTCGCCGACCATCCTGGCTACCGCATCGGCCCAGACGCCGATGGCGGTGAGCGCATGCAGTACATGCTCGATTGGGGGCGGACCGAGGTGCGAGACTACAAGCTGAAGCTGATCGAAGAGCTCTGCCGCAAGTATGACTTCGAGGGGCTGGAGCTCGACTTCATGCGGAACTGGATCTTTTTCAACCTCAAGAAAACGACGCCTGAGCAACGACGTTCGATCCAGACCGACTTTGTGCGGCAAGCGCGGCAGATGCTGGACCGCACATCGAAGCCTGGACAGCACCGCTGGCTCTGTGTCCGCGTACCTTCGTATGCCGAGGCCTATGATGCGACGGGAATCGACCTCTCGGCCTTCGCGCAGGCCGGAGTCGACATGGTGAATGCGAGCAGCCACTACTTCACCGACTGTCAGCTTGAAATCGCCGCGATGCGCCGTCAACTCCCCGCGCCCACCGCGCTCTACGCAGAGGTCCAGTTCGTTTCCGCCACCACGCAGAAGCTCGCCGATCCGAACAGCAAGAACATGATCACGGTCAATCGCCGCACCACGCCGGTGCAGTTCAACACGGTGGCGCATCAGGCGTACGCGCAAGGCGCAGACGGCGTCAGCGCCTTCAACTTCCAGTACTACCGCGGAACTTACAATCCGACCGATGTGTACGGCGAACCCGCCGAGCCGCCGTATGACGTGTTCAAAAAACTGAGTGATCGGGTGTGGCTGGCGCAGCAACCTCAGCACTATTTTATCGGCCAAGGCCAGGGACAACCCCGGAAAGTCGGACTGCCTTTCCAGGATCTCGTCAAACCCGGAACGCCTGTGACGCAAACACTGTTTCTGGCTCCGCCCGCAGGCGGATGGCGGCAGGCGGGGCGTCTGCGCATTCAGGCCCGCGTGCCGCTGGAAAGCAGGCAATGGTCGGCAGCCATCAACGGCGTGCCGCTCGCCCCAACGTCGAACGTCTCGGAACCTTATCCGAACCCCTACCCTGTCGGCCTCGGCAAGCCCGAAGATTACCGCGCGTGGACCGTTCCGGCGGCTGCGCTAAAAAGCGGTGCCAACACGATCACGCTCACCCTCCAAGAGGGCAAGCCGGCCCAGATCACCTACCTCGACCTCGCGGTACGGTGACTGCCACGTCCTCTGTTCGGCAAGGACGGGCGTCCTCGCCCGTCCGGGCAAGCGGGGACGCTTGCCCCTACCGGGTTTGATCAAACTGTTTTCGACAGTGTTAGAGACCAAACCCGTGCGCAGCGCATGCGCCACCCGACCAGATGCCTATGCCCCCGCGCGGATGATCAGCCCCAGCCCAGCAACAAACAGCGCGAACATCGCAAGGTTGAGCGCGTTAGCCAGTCTGGGTGCGCCTTTGAACTCCTTCCAGATCAGGATGCCCCACAGCGCCGCCACCAGCGTCGCGCCCTGGCCTAGGCCGTACGAGACTGCGGTGCCAGCCTTCCCCGAAGCCACCAGGCTGAGCGCCATGCCGATGTTCCAAATCGTGCCTCCGAGGATGCCGACCGCGTGCAACCTCGGACTGCCCAGCGAAAAATAAGCCGACGGCAGCACCGGTTCGCCGCGCACAGGCTTGAGCGAGGCGATCGTATTCCAAAGGAAATTCGAGAAGAACAGGCCGAGGGCAAACACCACCAGCGCGGTGTAAGGCGTCATCAGCCCCGCTTCGGGACTCGCGAAGTTCTTAATCATGCCCTTTGAAACAAGCCCGAAAAAGCCCGCGCCCATCAGCGCACCGGCGATCACGGATATCGCGATGCCCAGGCCCGACCCGCCCTTCTGCGAACCTCCAGCCTTCGACGCAACAAGGCTTTTGTAAGCCAACGCGTTGAGGATAATGGCCACCGCAACGAGCGCCACGCCCGCGAACAGCAGCACGGGATCTCCCTTGGGGTTGAACCAGTAGGTCTGAACCACGCCCAGTACGAGCGCGAGGCCGATGCCGATCGGGAACGCCACCGCAAGGCCCGCCAGGTCAATAGCGATGACCAGCAGGATGTTCGCCAAATTGAACAACACGCCTCCGAGGAAAGCCAGCCCGATTGGACTCATTCCAGCCTGTCGGATGTCCGCGAGAAAACCGCGTCCCGCCGCTCCGAAGCTGCCGAGCGTGAACGCGATCAGAAGAGAACTGAGCAGGATGCCGATCCCGTAGTCCCAGTAAAACAACTGGTACTTCCATTTGTCGCTCGACGCCAGCTTCTGGGTGTTGCCCCACGATCCCCAGCACAGCATCGTCACCACACAGAAAAACACGGCCACCATATAATTCTCAACGAAAAACATATCGAGCTCCTCTCACCTGAATGTGCCATGCGCATCCCTGCGCATGGACCTGAATGTTCTCAATGTTACTCGATCTCGGTTCGATAGGGCACAGACGCTTGCGCGCCCATGCGAGTCACCGACACCGATGCCGCTTGGGCCGCAAACCGCACGGCCACAGCCAAAGGCCGATCTTCCGTCAGCGCCACCGCCAGCGCACCGCTGAACACGTCGCCAGCCGCCGTTGTGTCGACCGCCTTGACCTTGAGCGCGGGCACCAGCGTACCGTGCCCATCCGCATATACAAACGCGCCTTTAGACCCCATCGTGATCACCACGCATTTGACGCCTTTGGCGCACAGCGCGATAGCGGCCAGCGCCGCCGACGACTCGTCGATGACCCGGATGCCCGTCAACTTTTCCGCTTCGCTTTCGTTCGGCGTGATCATGCTGAGGCACTTGAAGAGGTCCACAGGCAAGTCGCAGGCGGGCGCTGGATTGAGCACAACGGGCACCCCTTTGGCCGCCGCCCACTGCGCCGCGCACAGCACCGTCTCGACCGGCGTCTCAAGCTGCATCAGCACCAAGCCCGCCCGCTCGATCACACCCCGCGCGGCCTCAAGATCGGCAGGTGAGAGCGTGCCGTTCGCGCCAGACGCCACAGAGATACAGTTTTCTCCTTTGCCGTCAACCATGATGAGCGCAACCCCTGACGGCTCATCCGAATCCGTGAACACATACTTCGTGCTGATGCCCTCCTTTTCGAAAAGAGCCTTCGCCTCGCGCCCAAACAGGTCGTTGCCCACCTTCGCGACAAAGACGACCTCGCCGCCCAGGCGTGCCGCAGCCACCGCTTGGTTCGCGCCTTTGCCACCCGGGTTCATCAGAAAACGTCCGCCCAGAATCGTCTCACCCGGTGCGGGAATACGTGCCGCCTTCACCACCATGTCGGTATTTGTACTTCCGATCACAACAATCTTTCTCACCCTTGCCCCTTTCTTTCCGTTCGAGTCAGAACTTGGCGTTAAGCTCTCTACTTCAGCTCGATCTCACTCCAATAAGCGGCCTCACAATACCAGCCGTTCGGCTGATTCAACAGCTCGACCGTCACGGTCTTGCCAACGGATGGCACAAGATCGACCGTCAGTGCCTGCCACGCAGCCTTCCCGCCACCGATCTTCTGTTTCACAACTTCTTTGCCATCCACTTTCGCGATAAACAGAAAGTCGCCTTTTTCATGGCTCGCCACCGTCACCACAAGTTTCGGCGACCCGTCCTTTGGCACATCGACTCGCTTGGAAAGCGTGACACCGGTCTCGCGGTCCAGCGGGTGCGTCATCACGACGTGCTTGCGTCCCAGATACTCCTCGCGGTAGCCCGCATTCATATCTCTGCCATTCGGCGTCGTCTTCCACCCAGGGAATAGCACGTCCAGCGCCCCCTGCACACGCTTCGTCGGATCTTCGCCGCTCACATCCGCCGGATGCGGCTTGAAGCGGATCTTCGCGTATTCTTCAGCCGTGAACTTCGAATCCGCGACCGGCCCCGGCGCCCAGCTCAATTCCAGCACGCTCGGTTTCGGCGGTTTCACAGGAATCACGAAATACTCGGTGCCGTCCGCGCCTTTCTCCATGCGCCCGCCCTGTTGCACCACAACCTGGCGCGCCAATTTCTCGCACACATCGAGCAGCGCGGGCACGTTGTACGCCGTGTAGGAGAACTTCGGCTCCAGTTTCAGCGCCTTTGTATAGAACTCCGGTAACTTCGCAAACCCGGTCATCGCCCCGAGCACGCCAGCCGCGCTCGACGGGTTGCAGTCGGAGTCGTAGCCACCGCGCATCGCAATCACCGACGTTTTCTCCATGTCGCCCTGGCCGTAAAGCAGCCCAAGCAAAACCATCGCGCCGTTGATCTTCACATCGATGCCTCCGTTGGAGGCTTTCTGATACGCCGGATCCTTGCGGTACTTCTGGAAGCCGAGCGCCCACGTCTTCTGCCAGTCATCCGGACGCTCCCGATGCCAGCGCACCATGTCGCGCACCATCTCCGCATACTGGCTGTCTGGGGGAATGCACGCCAGCCCGGCGTCGATCACTTTGAACAGGTCGCGTTCGAAAAATGCCTCAGCGTACATGCCGCCCATGAACTGCCCGCCGTACAGGCCGTCGCCGTAGTTCATTAGACGCCCGAACTTCTCACCCAGCGCGATCACCGAGTGAGGCTGTCCGGGCGAAATCAGGCCAGCGAAGTCCGCCTCGATCTGATAATCGATATCGTTCGGGCACTTGTTGAACTGGGGATGCGAGGAATCCGGCGGCGCGATGCCTCTGCGCAGATTGGTGCGTCCGGCGTTGTTCGCGCACCAGAGCGCGTATTCGCTGTTCGCAAAATCGATGCCCGCCTGACGGATCGACACGTCGAGACCGTACTGCTCCATCGACCGCAGGAACGTCATCTCCACGTAGAGGTCATCTTGGCCGAACGCGTTGTTGATCATCTCGGGGGACCATTTCGGGACCATTTCTTCGGGCATGATCTTGTCGTTACATTTGAACTCTGTGGGCGCGCCCCAGACCACGCCGATGATCTGTCCGATCCACCCACCTTTCATTCGGTCACGATATTCGTCCACGGATAGACGGCGCTCCTGCGCGGAAGCCATGCAGGCCGCTGTCAGCAGAGCTCCCAGTGAGAGCCATCTTTTTGTGTTCATTCCATCCCTTTCATGCGGCTGTAGGCTACAGTCTCTCAGCTCACTTCGCAGGCGGGGTCACACACAGCTGCAGGATCACTTCGCGTACGCGAGACGCCTGTTCTGCGCTCATTACGAGATAACGGTCTCGTCCCTTTCCGTCCCGCGACGGACGGAACCATGTGGCGCCGTTGTCCTCGACCGTCACGGTGCCAGATGGCGAAAGCGAGAAATAGCCGCGGTCCGGAAAGACCGCATACAAGAGCGCCGTTGGATCCCACGTCGGGCGGTCGTGCGGCGGCGGATTGTAGAGACAGTATGCCTCTTTAAGCGGATGATGCTTCACGGATTCGAAATCCTGCTCGATGGCGACATGAGGGAAGGCCGCAGCCACGCCGATCTCATAGCCGCTCCACACCACCGGCGAGGGCCACTCGTTCGCCAAAGTCTTGGCTGCCGGGATGTCCTTAACCACATTGTACTCCAGATGCCGCGTGTTCCAGTCGACCGTCTGGAACGCGCCAGCCATGATCGAGAGCACCTTGACCTTCTTCGCGATGAGGTCGCGGCCGCTGAGCGTCGAGTTCGCGTCGGGCGGCGACTCCAGCAGCCGCCGGAAGTTGGTGAAGAACCCCGTCTGCACCAGCACGACGCTGGCGTCCGGCTGCGTGGCGAGCAATTTCCGGATCAGCCCGACAGCCTCGGGCGCGTCATTCCCGCTCATGAGATCGTGAGGATAGCGCAGGGACCCATCTTCGTTTTTGGCATCAGCCAGAAGATTGAACTTGCCCGGCTCGGGTGTCGCACCACCCTTCACAACACCGACGGGCACATCGGGTCGTCCATAGAAGGTGTTCACCGCGTCCACGAAAGCCGCGGCCTGCAGATGATCCTTGGTGATCGTCACGGCGAGCAACTCGACCGTTCCGCGCGTCTGCAAGGCGTGAATCATGCATAGAGCCATAACGTCATCGACATCGTTGCCCATGTCAGTGTCGAAGATGAGCTTGACTGGCGCGGTCTGGCCCAGCGAGGCCGCGAAAATACAAGCGAGCAGCGTCGTGTGTTTCATAGCCTTAGTTCCCCTTGTTTCGACTTCCACCGATTCCTTTGCGTGCACCCGACTCCATCGACCCGCGCCGGCTGGAGGGCAGCGCCGAGAGGCAATCACACAAATTCCTTAAACAGCACCGCCACCGCACGTGTCAAGGCTGCAGGATAGCGCTCCACGTCCGTGACCGCCAGCATCCAACGACCCGTCTCCCTCTCAGCGGCCTGCCACATCGTCCGTCCGTCGTCTGAGCACGTGACCTCGACGGCCTGAAGCTTGAACACCGAAGCATCGCCCGCCTCTCGTGCCGGCACGATTCCGCCGTCACGCGTGACCGTCAATCCGGCCGCTGCGAACTGGCTGGCCGTAGACCACATGCCGCGCCTGTCACCCAGGATCTTCTCCCACGACGACGCAGGCGGCATGCTTTTCATGGTGCGAAGCCACTTCGGGTTCGGCGAGTTCTCAAACATATAGGCGAAGTAGTTTGCCAACCTTGCCGAAACTCCCGCGAGCGCCTCGCGGTGCGGAAGCCAATAAAAACTTCCCGACGCCCCACTCTGCCGCATCTCAGTGGTGTGCCAACAGGGGAACCAGTAGAGCGGACAGGGCAAATCGAACATCGCCGCATATGCTGCCGGGTCAAGACGTACGTTGAATTCAAGTTGCCCCGGATTGGCCGGGTTGTCGTGTGCCGAACCGCTATTCAAGTAGACCCCTGCACATTTCGCCTTGAAGAGAGCGGGGTCGCGTAGCGCGGCGACGATGATGTCAGCTGCCGACCCCACACACACCAATGCAACGGGGCGCTCCGCGGCTCGCAGCTGCCCGATAATGAAACGCACCGCCGCCGTCTCCTGCGCCGCCGCATCAGGCATGGCGTCCTTCCGACCTGAGAGCCGATGCGACGTGCCGATTGCGACAGGCACCGACAGCCCCGTCAGGCGGTTCATCTGCGCCACGGCTACGACCGCAGGATCGCCTGGACGGAAGTCGGGCGGGTAGTCGACAACAACCCCGCGCAGGCCGAACGCACCCCGCTGCGCCAGCGCATAGGCGATGGCCAGGTCGAAGTGGTCGTCCGGATCGCCGTGCGGGTGAAACAGGTCCGTCACGTGGATCAGCGGCGTCTTGCCGTCCGGCACTCCTGTCTGTGCCGCTCCAAGCGAGGGCATCATCGCAGTCCCCATTCCAGACGCGACACTCGCCTTCAAGAACGTCCGTCTCGACGCAACCAACATAAGCCCCCCTTAACCGAAGACAACAACCGACCACGTGTGCTTTCTCGCATTCATACCATGGTTTCTTTTTAAACCAGAATGACTATGCCTTTCAAGCGCAATTGACTCGTTTTCAAAAAACCTGTATATACATTCACACCTATGAACGTGGAGCCCCACAAACCCCTTCACCGCCAAATTTTCGATTACGTTTACGAGAGCATCGTGTCTGGGGCCTATAACGGCGACGGTCGGCTGCCGACCGACGGCCAGCTCATGCGGCGGTTCGGCACGACGCGCGCGACAGTTGCAAAGGCCATGAAAGAATTGGAGCGCACAGGGCTCATCCAGCGCCGTCCCGGAGCGGGCTCGTTTCTTCGACCGGCCGACCATTCTAAGGGTGCTTTCGTTTCCACGCTCATTGCGGGCCTTGGCGACACCGAGTTTTTTGAGCCAATCTGCGCACAGATCGCCCAAGCCTGCCACGCCTGCAACCTAAGCCTCATCTGGGGTGCAACAAGCCCCGCTACGCCCGTGAGCGAAGACACCAAGATCGAGACCCTCTGCTCACGTTTCCTTGCACAACACGTCACCGGTGTTTTCTTCGTGCCGGATGAACTTGCGGAGCATAGCCCCGACAACCGAAATCTGAAGATCGCCCAAGCGCTGACCGCCGCCGGCATCGCCGTGGTGCTTCTCGACCGCGACGTCATGCCCTTCCCCCAGCAAGGACCGTACGACCTTGTGGGCATCGACAACGTGAACGCGGGCTATAAACAGACTCGCCACCTGCTCGACTGCGGCTGCAACCGGATCCTCTATGTGACGCGCCCCGGAAGGCTCTGGACCAAGGCCGCGCGTATCGAGGGCTACCGGCTCGCGCTGGAGCAGGCGGGGCAAACCTTTGATCCCACGCACGTGTGTGTGGGCGACGCGACCGATCCCGCGTTCTGCAAGTCCCTTTGGAAACTCAGGCCCGACGGCATTGTCTGTTTTCACGACCCGGTGGCGGCCCATCTCATCCAGAACTTTCAGAAGTGCCGCGTGGCGATCCCGCAGAAAGTCAAGATCGTGGGACTCGACGATGTGCACTACTCGCAGTTCCTGCCGATTCCGATCACGACCTTGCAGCAGCCCTGCCGCAGCATCGGCATCCAAGCGGCAGACCTCATGGTTCGACGGCTGAACCACGACACGCATCCTCCGCGCCGTATTCTCTTCGACACCCGCCTCATCGTCCGCACATCGTCGCACCCGGATCCGACTGAGTTATAAACACGGTCATTTAGGCGACGATACACTGCTCGGTTATGCTCGGCCACAGCCCCTCACTTTATGACCTTACACGCGGTAAACAAGTGCGCGCTGAATCGGGTATTCAAAATTACCACTGTTTGAAAGGTGTGATGATTTTTACTGTTCAAAACCAGCACAAGTCCAAATTCTGTGCGTATTTTGGCTATATTCTGAATTTGTTGGATTATCACACATTGAAAGGTGTGATAAATTATTGAGAGTCTATCACTGGAGAACTCTCCGTGCTGTCGCATAGCGGATTCGAGGGCCCGCTATGCTTGAAAGAAGGATGCGGACGAAGCCGTCCAGGCTTATTCGACAATGCTTTCAAAGGCTTAGAACTACCTCGACGACAGAATCACACGCCACTGGTCCTCCGAAACCTGCCAGAACCACTCGTTGTGTCCGGCATACGGCACGCGCACCAAACACTTCCGATCCGCGTGCGGCAGCCCGTTGAACAACGCCAGCGTGCTCGCCGCCGGCATGATTTCGTCGTCTTCAGCCATCAGGATCGTGACTGGGCCCGCGAAGTTCTTGAGATAGGCCACGCTGTCGTAGTGGTCGCGCAGAAAAAACCTCACCGGCAGCCATGGGTAATGATGCGTAGCCACCGACATCAGCGTATCCCACGGTGTGGCGAGGATGACCGCATCCGCCTTCACGTCCGGGTCAGCTGCCACCGCTGCAGCGACCCCGCTGCCCAGCGATTCGCCGAGGATCACCAGGCGTCCCGGATATTTCTGACGCACCAGCCGCGCCGTCGCACGCCCGTCTTCGCGGAACGTAGCTTCACCCGGTTCGCCGCTCCGAGCGGCGTATCCGGGATACTCGGCGAGAATCACGCGCCACCCCAACTTCTGCAGCGTGTCGCAGTAGGATTCACGCTCGTGGGCGCCACCCGCATTGCCGTGAAACACCAGCACCGTTCCGTTCGTCAGCGTCGCGTCGGGAACCGTCGCTTTCACGACGCCCCGATACACCGCCCCCGACGCTTCCGGCCAGCGCGCAACCTTGTAGAAATCGAACGCCTTGTTCGCGGCCGCGTCCGTCAGATATTGGGGATAATACAGAAGTCGGTTCTGCCAGATGATCACGGCGAAGCAGAAAACCCCATATGTACCAACAGCCAATAACGGCAGACTCTGCCACCATTTTTGATCCATGGACACCCCCTTCGTCACCTCGCAGTTGAGGATACGGTATCACCCGTGAAGGCCCTCGTCAATTCGGGGAATTGACGCTGATTCAGAATGCGTGAAAAGGGGGTATCCATTTGACGCAAGTAACTACTAGCCATTGTGGTCGTCCTCGACGATTTGGCAGAAACCCACCGGCGCGGTGTTCGCCGCCTGCTGAAGAAGCCTGTAAAACAACAGGCCC